>Ga0187817_10001935_pt1 | contig 10434 bp, 11 predicted proteins | sample NC_wetland_sal_i_17_FD_132431 | JGI IMG/M metagenome (GOLD analysis project Ga0187817, IMG submission 132431) | Wetland sediment microbial communities from Neuse River Estuary, North Carolina, USA - SO4_2 | ecosystem: Environmental > Aquatic > Freshwater > Wetlands > Sediment | place: USA... | reverse complement strand
GGTGAGGTCCTTGATCAGGTTCTCGGCGTTGTCTGTCGCATTCTTCATCGACACCATGCGAGCGCTTTGCTCGCTGGCTTTGGCATTGAGCAGGACCTCATACACGTAAACGTCAAGGTACTGCGAGAGGAGATAACCCAGAACGATTTCGGGGTTCGGTTCAAACAAAGCCTCCCTCGTATCGGCTGCTAGCTCCTCTTCGGACCTCGCCCCCGGAATCTTTAACGCTTTGATTTCGGACACCGGAAGAAATTCCAAGCAGAGCGCCTGCTGGGTGAGCGTATTGATGAAGCGAGTAGCAACAATCTGAACCTGATCTACTTCTCGCTTAGAGAAAAGATCGCGAGCGAGGGCGGCGATCGCCCTGGCCTCAGAAAACCGTGGTGTATCTCCGTATGCAAATTCAGCGACAAGCTGGCGCCGGGTTCGGGCGACGAACTGCGCAGCCTTACGCCCTGCCGTGATGAAGATTGTTGACTGAGGGTCGAACTCAGCGGCCAGACGAAATAGATTGCTGTTGAGCGCACCGCACAAGCCCTTGTCGGCGCCGACCAGAATGACCGCACGCTTGTAGACTTCCCGCACCTCGAGCATCGGGTGACTGAAGTCGCGCATCCGCGTCGTCGCTTCACGCTGGATACGGTACAGGAGGTGCACAAAGGGACGGCCAGCAAGGGCCGCCTCTTGGGCTTTGCGCATCTTCGATGCTGCCACCATTTGCATCGCTCTGGTGATCTGTGCGGTATTACTAATCGAGCGGATCCGCCGGCGCAAGTCGCGTGGGCTGTGCATAGTTAACAATCCCGGTTCTCAAAGATGGGCCTTCATCTCCAGGTTTCTTTGAACTGGTCAGTCGCGGCCTTCAATTCGGTTATCAGCGCTGCACTGAGCGTCTTTTCCTTTGCAATTCTCACGAGCAGCTCCGCCTTGCGCGTGCTCAAGAATTCGGTCAGTTCGGTCCGGAACTGTTTAATGCGCTCAACCGGTACATCATCCACATATCCGTTTTGGACAGCCCAGATTACAGCGACCTGGATCTCAACCGGAATCGGGCTGTACTGGGGTTGTTTGAAGATCTCCATGATGCGCTTTCCTCGATCAATTTGCGCTTGAGTCTTCGCATCCAGTTCCGAACCGAATTGCGCGAAGGCAGCCAGTTCACGGAATTGAGCGAGGTCGCCCTTGAGTTGACCGGCAACCTGCTTCATCGCCTTGGGCTGCGCCGCTGAACCAACACGGGATACCGAAAGGCCGACCGAGATGGCCGGTCGGACGCCCTGATAGAACAAATCCGTTTCCAAATAGATCTGTCCATCCGTGATTGAGATGACGTTGGTGGGGATGTAAGCGGAAACATCCCCCGCCTGCGTTTCGATAATCGGCAGCGCCGTGAGCGAACCGTTGCCGTATTTCTCCCCGACACGCGCCGCCCGCTCGAGCAGGCGGCTGTGGAGGTAAAATACGTCACCGGGATACGCTTCACGACCCGATGGCCGCTTCAAAACAAGCGACACCTGCCGGTACGCCACGGCGTGCTTGGACAAATCGTCAAAGATGATCAACGCATCCATGCCATTGTCCATGAACCATTCGCCCATTGCGGCACCCGCGAACGGTGCAAGGTACTGATTGGTAGCCGAATCAGAAGCGGGAGACGCAACGATAATCGTGTAGGGCATTGCCCCGGCTTGTTCGAGGATGGTAATGATCCGCGCGACATTCGATTGCTTCTGACCAATCGCAACGTAGATGCAGTAGAGAGGACGATAGTCTTTGTGGCCGGCTGCTTCCGCCGCTCGGTTCAGACGAGCTTGGCTGATGATGGTATCGATGCAAATCGTCGTCTTGCCGGTCGATCGGTCGCCAATAATCAATTCACGCTGGCCCCGGCCGATCGGAATCATCGCGTCAATCGCCATGATGCCGGTTTGCACCGGCTGCCTTACTGGACTGCGCCGGATGATTCCCGGAGCGATTTTTTCAACCGGATAGGCGACGTCACTCTCGACTGGCCCTTTCTCATCCAACGGCTCTCCTAGAGTATTCACCACGCGCCCCAAGAGGCCCTTACCCACCGGTACCTGCAGCAGCTTTCCCGTTGTGCGAACTTCATCGCCTTCTTCGAGCTGAGTGAAATCGCCTAAAATGATCACGCCAACTTCAGTCTCTTCGAGGTTCAATGCCAGCCCGGTAATACCGTGACCGAGGTCGAGCATCTCGTTGAGCATCGCATCCGAAAGCCCTTCCACTCTCGCCACGCCGTCGCCGACTTCACGTATGACACCCACGTTTTGCCGGATTGTCGTAGCCTTGGCACCAGCAATTTGTTCCTCAATTTCTTTAAGTAGATCAGCCATAATCTCTCTCATCCGGCTTTACCTAATCGACTAGCGACCAGGTCTGTTTGCATTTCTGCCATTTGCACTGACGATTCCAAAGCGTTTCTCCAATGCGATCAACTCCGACCGGACGCTACCGTCAAAGACATCGCTGCCGACTTGAATGCGGATGCCCCCGATAAGCGCCGGATTCCGTCCAAAAATTGCGGCTATGCCTGGGCCGTACGCACGCTCCAGCCCGGCAAGCACTCGATTCTGCAAACCAGTCGGCAACATAACCGCGCTATCAATAGTGGCCGTGTGCCGGGCACACTCGAGCTTCACCAGCTGCTGAAAATATCGCAGCACGGTCAGGTAACCACGGTGCCTTGAGTGGATCATTCCCCCCACCACCTGGCGGACACGTGCCTGATCCAACTTGCCATTGACGAAGCACAAGCGGTACAGTTGCTTCGCTTCACGCTTGGCTTCCTTGGTCGTTTTCATACTGCTCTTCCCAGATACTTAGGCCGCAGCCAAATGTCTCACGGTCTCTTCGGCCATGCGCTGCTGGTCTTCGGCTGTCAGAATCTTGCCAGTCACTATCGCCGTGGTTTGCACAACCAATCGCCCCACTTCCCGCTTTAACTCCATAAGCATGCGCGCATATTCCTGGGCAGCGGCGTCGCGCGACCTAACAATGATCTGCTCAGCGGCGGCGATTGCCTTTTGGGTTTCCTCTTGCCGTACCCGGGCAGCAGCGGCGCGGGCTTCCTCGATCATCTTGGTTGCCTCCGCGTTAGCCAACATCATCATTTCTTGGCGCTGGCTCTCGGTCCGCGCTAGTTCGGCTCTTATCTTCTCCGTGTCAGCAAGTCCTTGCGCGATTTGCTGGCGGCGTTCTTGCAATATTTTGAGAACAGGTTTGTAGGCGTAGCGTTGAAGAAGAATACAGACAATGCAGAAACTTATGATTTGGGCAATCAGGTGAGGCCAGTCGACTCCGAAAGTCGTCGCAATCTGCTGGATTTGTCCTCCACCGTCCGCCGGCAAAGCCAGAGCAATCATAGTTGTCTCCCTACTTGTACGGGCACAGTTCCGGCCTCGGCATTGCGCCCAGCTTTTTCTACTTAACCAGGAACAGCGCATAGAACACGATCGCTTCCGCGAAGGCGATCGCCAGGATCGACTGCACCAGAATTTTTGTGGAAGCCTCGGGGTTACGTCCAACCGCTTCCGAAGCTTTCATGCCAATGAGACCTACACTCAAGGCTGCTCCCATGGCCGCCAGACCAACGTGCAGACTTCCGTTCATATGAGTCCCCCTTTCCTTCCAGTCGCTCACGAACTTGAAGCGTGAGCGGTAGATATCGTTCACTCAAGAGTGTGCAGTCTTCGGTGAGTCTGCTTCATGCTGACAAATCAGCATCGTGAAGACAGCCGTCAACAACATGAAAACGAGCGCCTGAACCAGACCCATCAGCAATTCCAGAAAATAGAATGGAATCGGTACGAGCCAGCCAAACCCCGGCGCTAGCCTACTCATAGCTTCCAACAGATTCTCGCCGGCGAAAATGTTGCCATAGAGACGAAAGCTAAGAGAGACTGGCCGGAACAAAATCGAGACGACCTCCAAACAACCGGCGGCGAAAAACACAACCACCATCAGTATTTTCAACAAACCTGCGCTTTCACTTTTTGGCGCAAATAATTCTTTGAAAAATCCCCGCAAACCAACTTCCTGAAGGGCCCAGACGATCCAGCAGGCAAAAAAGATCAAAGCCATTGCTAACGTCATGTTTACATCGGCGTTAGCACCGCGGAACAACGGTTGGTCGACTATGAAACCATGCGTGGTCTGATGCCCCCACCCGATAGAGCCTATGCCCGGAATGAGTCCCACCCAATTCGCGGCGAGAATGAAAATAAAAATGCTGGCAAAGAACCAAAACGTCCGTTCAGCCAAATGTGGGCCAATGATTCCGACCATGAATTTGTTCAAGCCCTCAACCAGCCATTCCAGGAAATTTTGGGCACCTGCAGGAAGTTGCTGCATCTTCCGTGTCGCGACCTGAGCAAATATGATCAGACCCCCCGCGACGATCCAGCTGACAACCATGGAATTAGTAATTGGGAAGTTGAAAGGGTGCGCGATCTCCAGTGCCTTTGCAGAGAGGCCGTGTTCCTCCGATTCATTCGGAACCGTAGTCGACTGTTCCTGTTGCGCCGACGTCGCTGAGGCGACGTGCGATTCCGCAGTCTGTGCGAAGGTCGATTTGGCACCTAATGTGACGAACAACGGTGTGAGAAGCAGCAGCACAACCGCCGGCGGAACGGAGCAAATCATCAGATTCACAACACGGCGTCGCTGAAAAACCAGTTCCACAGACTACGACCTTCGCGTCTCAGACGGCGGGTTCACCGACTAACGTGGCTTTGCCAGAGTTCTGGATAACCAATTAGGGTGAAGTACAAAGTGCGATCAATGAATTTTGCTGGCATCGGCCCGCAGATCGCTCGCGGTATTTCGCTGTGTGCCCGCTCAGCCAGATCCTTTGAAGAGCCTAGGAGGCCTCGGGCAGTTCCGCCACTGGCAGAAGTTACAGTGGCTAACGGGGAGTCAGAGCATTAAATTCGACTGGGTGTCTCAGAATACTCTGCCAACAGTCTTTATACCCTCAACCTCTGGCAATTGAATGACGGAAGCGCACAGGTTCTCCGATGACAAAACAACAGATCAGTCTGTGCGATACATTAAAGCGACTCGGTTTCACAAAAGAAACTCAAATGCGACTTTACGGCCAAGAATTTCTGTTGCGTAGCGATCCAATCATCATGGGGGATAAGTCAGTTTTTGTGGACGCCATCGAGAAGAAGTCGGGGCTGTTGAGAAGGGTCCGCATCCCAGTGCCAATCGTGAACATGGCATGGGAGCGCCATGCCACATGAACTGCGGTGCTGATGATCGCCCGATTCAGTCTGTTCATAGTTGACGTAATGGTGCGCGTGAAAGGCGCCACTTCACTGCCCCATTGTCGTCTTAGTCTCACAGCAAAACGCATCACAGACGACTAAGTAGCCGAGCCGCGCTGGACCGCCTTTGGTCGCGTAGGTCGAATCCGGGTCGGTGGTCGAGTGGGGAATCCTGCCGCCTTCACGCCGGGCTGGGATCTGGTTGGCGTAGTGGATCGGCTTGGCGATGATGTTTCTGGAATCGAATCAGGCCAGATAGTTGGTGCGATGCCCATCAACGGTGCGTACGCGGAGTTCGTCTGCCCGCCGCATCAGGAACTGATTCCGGTTCCACCGAGCTTGGACGCCGCCGAGGCGGTCAGTCTCGTATTGAACTACATCACTGCGTACCAGATGCTGCATCGTTTTTCTAAGGTCCGACCGGGCGCGCGTGCTGATTCACGGTGCGTCCGGCGGGGTCGGCACGGCACTCTTGCAGTTGGGGCGCCTTGCCGGGCTCGAGATGTATGGTACCTGTTCGTCGCGAGGCGCGTCAGCCGTTTCCGAGCTGGGCGGAATCCCGATTGACTACCAGCAGCAAGACTTCGTGAAAGAAATGCAGGACCTCCCGAGCCTGGGAGCAGACGTCGTCTTTGACAGCATCGGTGGCGCTCATATGTGGCGTTCCCGCAAGGCTCTTCATCCGGGACGGGCGGCGGGCCATAGAGGGGGAGCACCGGCACATCTTCGAGACGATCTACAGAGGCAGCCATGCCACCTTCGCGCTGCGGAGCATTCGCTTTCTGCGGCCCGATGTCGCCGTCGTATTCTCCCGAGCACACCTGAAGTTCAAGAAAGGCAACGAAGGGCGCGAAATAGAAACTCGCCCAACGTTGATCGTCGTAAAGGAAAATGGCAAGTGGCAAATCGTCGCGTTCCAAAACACCAAGATCTCCGAAGTCCAAGCCGCAGCCCGTCTTGCAACTTAGTAGAACTTCCGCCCTCAACCAGTACGCAACCTTTTCTATTTGTTCCTGAAGTACGCATAGGTATGGTCGCCCGGAAGCAGCTGACCTCTGCCCTGTCACGGCACTTTCAGTAATCGATGGTAAGCCGATTCATAATGAGTGGACGGGCAAGTTCGACGGAAAAGACTATCCGGTCACCGGCGACCCGAATTCCGACTCGCGCTCTTATACGAAGATCGATGACCGCACATTGGGGTTCAACTTCAAGAGAGGCGGTAAGCGCATTGCTTGTGGTCGCATTGAAGTGTCTACCGAGGGCCAAAGCCGCACGGTCACAATGCGTGGAATCGACTCGAAGGGAAAGAAGTTCATGAGTACTACGGTGTACAACAAGCAGTAGCTGCTCTGCCTTTGTTCGCTCCGGCATCCACACCTGGCACTCCCCATCACCGGAAGCACCATCGTCGCCGCCAGCCACCGGCACCGTCTGTCTCACCGGTTAAGGCCAACTGACAAGTCCGATAGGTTCAAAACGTATTTCAACGTGATCGACTCATGTCTTATGACACAAGACAACGCGCAGCACGATTATCGAGTCACCGCATGGTGGACATCTAGCCGCACCGGCATCGCCAAATCCGAGTCAGCCCCGAACGCCATTCACTTTACGGCCCGCTGAGTTTCGGTGAGGAGACGGCTCCTGTCACAAGTCACAGTTCCCAGATAACCCACTACCTGCTGCAGTAGTGTGTTTCTCCCCATTCGGAGGAGTAGTGAGGAGTAACAGTTTGTCCAAGATCGCAAAGAGCCGCAGCGTGAGACTGCTGTTTCTTGCGATTCTCACCGAGATGTTCCTGCATTCCTGCTGGGCGCAGGATCTCGCGCCGCGTGCGTACTTGATCACCCCGTTGCATTCCAACGCGGTCAACCTGACATACTCCTTTTTCCACGGTGGTCTGGATTTCAACGGGGTGGTTCCCATTACAGGTGCCACCGGCACTTACAGCGTGCCGATTTTCAGCTTTTATCATTCCTTAAGCTTCTTTGGCCGCTCCGCCAACATAGCAGCGTGGTTGCCCTACGGCGTAGGAACATTTCAGGGGTCTGTGCTCGGGACGAACAAGCAGATTTACCGCTCCGGTCTGTTCGATTCAGGATTTCGCTTTTCCGTGAATCTGAAGGGTGGCCCCGCGATGCCCATCTCGCAGTTCGTGAAGTGGAAGCAAACGGTGGTGTTGGGCGTCAGCCTGAAAGTGATCACCCCGACCGGCCAGTACGATCCCAGGAAACTGATCAACTGGGGGATTAACCGCTGGGCCTTCAAACCGGAGTTTGGCTATTCCCAGCGCTTTCGCGAGAAATGGGTTCTCGATGGCTACGCTGGGGCAGTCTTCTTCACCACGAATCAGGAATTCTATTCGATTCCTACACCCCAGCCCCAAACGAAAAGCCCATATGCTTCATTCGAAGGTCACCTGAGTTACGACGCAAAGCATTACCGCGGGAAGCCGACCCTTTGGTTCTCGCTCGATGGCAATTTCTGGTTCGGGGGAACAACGAGTATGGGCGGCAAATCGAACCCGGCTACCAGGCAGACGGCTTCCCGCGTTGGAGTCACAGCGGCCATTCCGGTGAGCCGCCACCAGGCGATCAAAGCGAGCTTTAGTAGGGGAGACTATGTTCGCATCGGTGGCAATTTCGATAACTTGGCAGTCTCATGGCAGTACAGCTGGTTGGGCAGACCGAACTAGTTTGGGCCTTCGGCCAATCGTGCCCGGCGCAAAATAGTCAACTGTTGTCTGCCAGACACAGGTGAAGGTCAGAGCCGTGCTCCCAGTCGGACCGGGAGTCGTCCGAAAGACAGGACTCAATCCCAGCGCAAACCGCGGGGGCTGAGGCCCGGCGACGCCCGGCATGCGATTAGATATTAGGCCCGATCAAGACGCAGGTGGGCGAGCCACCGAACGTTTTCACGTTGTCCTCGCGAGGAAGCAACCATGAACTCATTCAACCCGGACTATTTCATCCACGCCGCAAACGTCTTGTTGCTGCTGGCTTACAGCGTTCGTAACATTCTGTGGCTGCGCTTGTTCGCCTTGGCATCCTCGCTGATTGCGATGCCTTATTTCGTCTTTCAGCCGACCCCGCTGTGGGCGGCCCTGAGTTGGAGTGTCCTCTTTGCGGCGATCAATCTGTTCCAATCATGGCGTCTTTTCGTCGAGCGTCGTCCGGTCAAACTGACGCCTGAAGAAGAGGACGTTCGCCGGCTCGTCTTCCGTGATTTGGCACCTCGGAAAGTGTTGCAGGTTCTTAGCATCGGGTCTTGGATCACTGTGGAGACGGGCGAGCGAATGATCGAGCATGGCAAATGTGTCGAGGGTATCTCGCTGGTTGTCCGCGGGAAGGTGCGGGTGACGAGGGACGAACATGTCCTTGGTGATTTGGTCGCGGGTAACCTCGTGGGTTCCGCGCTTCTCTTGAGCGGCATTCCAGCCAACGTGGATGCGGTGGCTGTCGAGCCGGTTCGCGCCATGCGTTGGGAGGTTGGCACGCTGGAACATTATCTCAACGCTCACCCCGAAACTCGCATCATCATGCAACAGCACCTGGCACGTGACTTGGCCGGGAAAATGGACGTAATGAGCGTTGGTTCTTCCACAACTGCGGGCCCAAACCGGAAGAACTGATCCGTGTTGTGAACGTGCAGCATTTACTTGATAAAACGCCCGGACAAGTTGACTGCATAGCCCTCACCTCAAACATCACGCTGGTAGTCGTGGACTGTCAATTCTGTCAGTTCCTGCACTCGCGCGACACGTTTCAACATACGAGCGAGCGGAGATGTGCTGACGTTCCCTAAAGCGAACTGTTCTCGGCACGTTCCCGAGCCTGGTGCAGTGGTCGACTCTTGGACGGCCCGTTTGCATGAGGAGACATCCCTGTGAGCGCAACCCTTGTTGAGACAATCGAAAACCCGTCTGCGGTGTCCGCCTGGGAACCATATCCCAGCGTGTATGAAATCAACACTTGGGTATGGCTTAGTGACTTAAGCCGGCAATATAGAACGGTCATTAACTTGGCCTCAGTGCCGTCACCCGAATGGGATGCCATCGCCGCTCATGGCTTCGATTCGGTCTGGTTCATGGGAGTGTGGGAACGAAGCCCTGCTGGTATCGCGATTTCCAATCAGAGCAAGAGCCTGCTTGATGATTTCCGGCGGGCACTGCCAGACTACCGTCCCGAGGACAATGTTGGATCCCCATATTGCGTAAGACGCTATGTGGTCGACGCGCATCTGGGAGGTCCTGAGGGTCTGGCGATTGCCCGGCAGGAACTCGCGAAGCGGGGCATGAACTTGATTCTGGACTTCGTGCCCAACCATGTGGCGCCGGATCATCCCTGGGTGGTCGAACACCCAGAGTATTTCATCCGAGGCAGTGCTGATGATGCGAAGAATGACCCATCTTCTTACCTTGAGCTGAGCGGGACCGTCTTCGCATGTGGGCGGGACCCCTACTTTCCTGCCTGGCCGGATGTTCTCCAGCTAAACGCCTTTGAGCCGGGTCTCCGGCGAGCCGTGATTGAAACCATGTCAAGCATTGCCCAACAGGGCGATGGCATTCGCTGTGACATGGCGATGCTGTTCTTGAATGCGATCTTCGAACGCACTTGGGGCGGCCGTGCTGGACCGCGTCCCTCATCGGAATATTGGGATGACGTGATTTTCGCCATCAAGAACAAACATCCCGGCTTTCTCTTTATTGCTGAGGCGTACTGGGATCTGGAATGGGAACTCCAGCAGCAGGGCTTCGACTTCTGCTACGACAAGAAACTCTACGATCGGCTGGAACACAGCAACGCAGAGAACATCCGCCTTCATCTCTGTGCCGACCTTGCTTACCAAGGGAAACTACTTCGGTTTATCGAGAACCACGACGAGCCCAGGGCAGCGGCGACATTTTCAACCGCGAAGCAAAGAACCGCAGCTTTGGCCGTAGCTACTCTGCCGGGGATAAAACTGTTCCACGAAGGGCAGTTTGAAGGTCGCAGGGTAAGGCCTCCCGTGTTTCTGGGCAGGCGTCCGGATGAGCCGGTGGACGAGGATCTGCACAGGTTCTACGAGACGCTTCTGGAAGCTGTCAATCGCAAAGCCTTCCGTGAAGGTCAATGGAGCCTGTGCGAGCGAACCGGTTGGC
>Ga0187817_10001934_pt1 | contig 10436 bp, 9 predicted proteins | sample NC_wetland_sal_i_17_FD_132431 | JGI IMG/M metagenome (GOLD analysis project Ga0187817, IMG submission 132431) | Wetland sediment microbial communities from Neuse River Estuary, North Carolina, USA - SO4_2 | ecosystem: Environmental > Aquatic > Freshwater > Wetlands > Sediment | place: USA: North... | reverse complement strand
GCGGCTTCGTAGAGCGACGAGGCCGAAACCGAAACCGTGTGGGTCATCCCCGCGCCGTCGTCGAAAGAAACGCGACAAGTGCTGGACACGCCTCCAGCATAGGCGAATAAAAGGCGAAAACCAAGTAACGGAGCGGCCGCGGCAGCCTTCCTATTGTGCATGCAATCGCTTACCATATCTGCCATGAACAGAGACTTGGCGTTTCTCTCTTTCTTATTAGCGGCTTTGCTCATCGCCGCCACTTTCGCTGTTGTTCCCGGCGCGGCGCAGACTCCGGCCGGCAAGACGGCCCTCAACGGGCAGGCAATTTATGGAGATTATTGCGCCGTGTGCCATGGCGGCGACGGCAAGGGCGACGGTCCCGCCTCGCGGGCGCTAAAGACGCCGCCCATCGATCTGACGCTGATCAGCCACAATCATGGCGGAAAATTTCCCGAAGCCGACATCAGAAAAATCATTCTCGGCCAGGACATGATGCCGTCCCATGGCACTGAAGCCATGCCGATCTGGGGAAAAATCTTTACCAAACTGGGCGATCCGAACACGGTCGGTCCGCGCGTCGACGCTCTGTTGGTCTACCTGCGCCAGATCCAGGTGAAGTAGCGCCGGGGCACGGGCTGTAAAGTAATGCGGCGGGCAAGCCGCGGGGGACGCGGTGCGCTCCCTGTTTCTCCCCGCCGTCTCGCTTTTTTGATATATTTGTCTCCGTATTTCCTTGCGGAAAAACTCGTTCTAATCTGATGTAACGGCACGCACGCAAAAGGAAGGAAGGTGTCTGGTGAGTTCTAAGAAAACACCCGAACCTGCGAGGCCAAAGTCCGGATTCTCACGCCGCGGATTCATTCGCGGAGTGGGTCTGGGCTCGGGCGCGCTGGGAACGGGGCTCCTCGAAAAAGAGGTCACGGCCGCACCCGCCGGCGCGGCCAGTGTCGCCGGGCCGGGCCCGGTACCGATTACGCTGAACATAAACGGCAAGCCAACCAAGCTGACCGTCGAACCGCGGGTCACCCTGCTGGATGCCCTGCGCAATCATCTCGACATGACCGGCGCCAAGCGCGTCTGCGACCGCGCCACCTGCGGCGCCTGCACCGTCATACTGAACGGCAAAACCGTCTACGGCTGCACGGTGCTGGCCATCGACGCCCAGGGCAAAGACATTCAGACCATCGAAGGGCTGGCGGCGCCTGGCAAACTGCACCCGGTGTCGCAAGCCTTCTGGGACAACGACGCGCAGCAGTGCGGTTACTGCACGCCGGGGTTCGTGATGGCCTGCAAGGGATTCCTCGACGAAAATCCCAGCCCCACTCTACAAGAGGTCGAGCACGGCTTGGGCGGCAATCTCTGCCGCTGCGGCACCTATGTGGGCGTCCGCAAAGCCGTGCTGGAAGCCGCCAAAGCAATCAAGGCGCAAGGAGGGAAAAATGGCTAATACTCCCGACTATAGCTGGCCCCCGATGCAGGACCGCAAGGTGATGGGGCAGCGCATCAAGCGCGCGGACGGCCCGGCCAAAGCCAGCGGCCGTGCCAAGTATTCATCCGACCTGAATCCCAAAGACCTGCTATTTGCCGTCTACGCCACCAGCCCTTACGCACACGCCCGCGTCACCAAGATCGATACCAGTGAAGCCGAGCAGATGAAGGGCGTGGCGGCGGTGCACGTCTCCGCGCCGGCGGGCACGGAAATTCAGTGGGAAGGCTCGGAAATCGCGGCCGTGGCCGCCAATACCGAAGAGATCGCGCGCGACGCGGCGCGCAAAATCAAAGTGGAGTACGAGGTGCTGCCGCACCTGGTGAACGAAGACGACCTTGCCAAAGCCGGCGCCAACGCCGTGGCCGGCGGCGAGGAAGTGGTCGGAGACCCGGATAAGGCGTTTCAGGACGCGGATGCGGTTCACGAAGGCTCTTACAGCATTCCGGTAATCACTCACTGCTGCCTGGAAACGCACGGCTCGGTGGTGCAGTGGCAGGGCGACAGCATCATGGCGTATCCCTCCACGCAGGACGTCACCACCTGGAATAACCAGCTTTCGCCCAATGTCAAGGTACCAGCCGCCAACATCAAAGTGAAGATGGACTACGTGGGCGGCGGGTTCGGCAGCAAGTTCGGCCCCGATGCGTGGGGCGAAGTGGCGGCGCGGCTTTCGCAGAAAGCGGGCGGCCGTCCGGTGAAGCTGTTCCTCGATCGCTCCACCGAGCAGAAGATCGCGGGCAACCGTCCCTCGGCGTTCGCCAAGATCAAAATCGGCGGCAAAAAGGACGGCACCATTACCGTATTCCAGGCGCAATCCTGGGCCACCGGCGGATTCACTGGCGGCGGCAGCCCGCCGATTCCGTACATCTCCAAACAGAACGGCATGCCGAACTACCGGCTGGTGCACACGCCGGTGCACATCAATGCCGGCGCGGCTCGCGCCTGGCGCGCGCCCAACAACCAGCAGGCATCCTATCTGACCTGCGCCGCCATAGAAGATTTCGCCGCCAAGATCGATATGGATCCGCTGGAAGTCTTCAAGAAGGTAGTGGAGTACTCTCCCAAGGTGCGCGTCGATACTTACAAGCTCCAGTTGGACAAGGCGGCGGAGTTGGCCGATTGGAAAAAGCGCTGGCATCCGCGCGGTAAAGGGCCGGGCGGCACGGTGAAGCACGGCATGGGAATCGGCATGGCGGCATGGGGCGGCGGCGGGCACAACAGCCAGTGCCGCACCACCATTAACCCCGACGGTTCGGTGCTGGTGGAAATCGGCACGCAGGACCTCGGCACCGGAACCCGCACCATCATCACCCAGGTGGCGGCGGAATCTCTCGGCCTGCCTTACGCCGGAGTGAAGCTGGCGATTGGTTCCAATGAACTGCCGAAGGATGCCGCTTCCGGCGGATCCACCACCGTGGGCGGCGTTTCGGTTTCGACGCGCCGTTCTACGCTGAACGCGCTCGCCAAATTGTTCGAGGTTGCGGCGCCCGCATTAGGTGTGGAGCCCGACCAGTTGGAAGCCGTGGACGGACACATCCGCGTCAAGGGCAGCCCCAACAAGAGCCTGACGTGGGCTTCCGCCTGCAAGAAGATCGGCGCCGGCAAAATCTCCGAAATGGGCGAATTCAATTCGCGCCAGCGCGCGCCCGGTATGAACGACCAGGGCGTGGCCGGCATACAGATCGCCGACGTTTCGGTGGACACCGAAACCGGCATTGTCAAAGTGAACAGGTATGTGGCCGTGCAGGATTGCGGCCTCATCATCAATCCGCGGCTGGCGGAAAGCCAGATCATGGGCGGCATCATCATGGGGATCAGCACGGCGCTGTTCGAGCAGCGCGTGATGGACGAGCAGACCGGCCGCATGCTGAACGACGACATGGAGTTCTACAAGCTGGCCGGGCTCGGAGACATTCCCGAGATCGTGGTGCACCTCGATATCCGCGACGAGAACGACAAGCGCGGCGTCATCGGTTTAGGCGAGCCGCCGGCGGTGCCCATCTGCGCCGCTATCGGCAACGCCGTCGCCAATGCCATCGGCGTGCGCGTCCCTAACATGCCTATGTCGCCGGATCACGTGCTGGATGCTCTGGCAGGGAGGAGTGCGTAACATGCAAGCCTTCGAATATGCAAATCCGACAACGCTTCAGGAGGCCCTCGCGCTGCTTGCGTCCAAGTGGGGCCAGGCCGACGTTCTGGCCGGCGGTACGGACCAGATCAGCCTCATGAAGGACTACATTCACACGCCCAGGCGCGTAGTGAACATCAAGAACATCAAGGATCTGGACGGCATCCAGAAAACCGGCGACGGTTTGCGGATCGGCGCTTTGGTGACCATGGACGAGCTGGCGAAGAATGCCGACGTAAAGGCCGGCTACAAATCGCTGGCCGACGCGGCGGCAGGCATTCCCAGCCCGCAGATCCGCCACATGGGAACCGTGGGCGGCGATCTCTGCCAGCGCCCGCGCTGCTGGTATTACCGGCAGGGCTTCGGTTTGCTGGCCATGAAAGACGGCAAGTCGCTCGTACCGGATGGCGAAAACAAGTACCACGCCATTTTCGGCGGGGGTCCGGCGTATTTCGTGAGCGCTTCCAGCCTCGGACCGGCGCTGGTGGCGCTGGGAGCCAAAGTGAAGCTGGTTTCGGCCAAGGGCAGCCGCGAAGTTCCGGTGAAAGCTTTCTTCGTGGTTCCCAAGGACGAAAACATGCGCGAGATTGCGCTGCGGCCCGACGAGGTCCTCACCGAGATCGTGGTTCCGGCCGCCCCGGCGCAGAGCGCAACATACGAAGTGCGGCAGAAGGAGGCGCTCGACTGGCCTCTGGCCGCCGCCGCCGTGGTGCTCACGATGAAGGGCACGTCCGTGGCTTCGGCCAAGGTTGTGCTCGGCCATGTGGCGCCCATTCCGTGGGAAGCCGCCGGCGCGGAAAAGGCGCTGGTGGGCAAGACCATTACCGCTGCCACCGCGGAAGCCGCCGGCAAGGCCGCGGTGGAAGGCGCGCAACCTCTCAGCCAGAACACTTATAAGGTGCAACTGGCCAAAGTGGCGGTCAAACGCGCGTTGCTGGAGGCCGCCAGAATAAAGGCGTAATCCGATGGAACGTCCCGGTTCGACCAAAGTCAGCATCAAGCGCTGCGAAAAGCTGCGCTGGAAGGGCATGTTCATCGAAGCGGAATGGGATCCCGACATTCAGCATTCCAACGATCAGCTCTTCTGGTGCCAGCACACGTTCAAGTGCGTGGGCCCGGACGGCAAAGCAGTGGATGAATTCCAGTGCAATCCGGCCCGCAACTGCTACGAAGAACTGTAACGCCGGCGGTCTTGCCGCCGGTCGGTTTGCCGGTGGGGCAGGCGAGGGGTCTGCCCCAACCTGTATAATCGAATCAAGAGGGAGACAACTGGATGCGTATCGTTCTGGGTACGGCTGCTGTTTTTGCGGCGGCCTCTGTTTCTTTCGCTGCCGGCGTCCCTGCCCGCAGCGTTTCCGGCAATTACATTGAAGCTCGCACCGCCGACGTTTACACCGGCCCCTGCTTCGCCAATGGCGAGGTGGAGATGAACGGCAAGGAAGCGGTGTTCGGGTGGAAGATCAACAACGGCCAGTGGCATGGCGTGGATGTTTCGGGCCTTTCAGTGGTAGCCGCGGTGCGCTCCGAGCACACGCTGGGGAACGTCTATGAACCGGTGAACCCGGCTCGCGCCGTGCTGATTGTGGATAGCAAGGCCAACGCCGAACAGCGGCTGGCGCTCACCAGCTTCGCCCAGACCATGGGCGGCGATCTGCTCAAGAATGTAGTGAGGGTGGAAGTTCAGCCCATCGAGCTGACGGTGGAGAACGACAACATCCACGGCGGCGCCGCCAGGCTGACGGCCGGCTCGCTGGCCGCGATTCAAACCCGCGCGCTGGCCGCCACCGACCACCTCTGCGGCAACGAGGATGTATTCTATCCGCCGCTCACCAAGCTGGACCACGCCATGCCCACCTACGCGCTGGCGGAATCCTATACCGGCCAGGGCCTGGGCGAAACCTGGAGCACGCCCTACAAGCGCAGCGCCTTCGTGGGCACGTTCCACGTGCCGGCGGAGTAAGGCAAGGGGAGTGCGCTTTAGCCGGCTTGCGCCGGCAGCGCGCGGAGCAGCTCGGCTACGCTTTCTTCGGGACTCCGCCCGGCGGTGTCAAGCACGATGTGCTCGCGGTTCCATGGGCGGTAGTCTCGTGCGATAACTTCTGCCCAAGTGGGCAGCTTCAGCCCCGTGATGTCCTGCGGCCGCTCTTCTACGCGCCTGCGGTGTTCCGCGGTATCCGAGCAGATGATTTCCACTTCAATCGCCCTCACTCCGGCGCGCCGTGCCACTTCCACCCAGGCGTCGCGCGTGAGGGGCAGCGGGTTGACGGAATCCGCGATCACCTTTCGCCCCAAACGAAGATTATCCTCAGCCACCGCATAACCCGCGCGATAGCCGGCGTCGTCCACCGGCCCGCGGAGGGTGCCGGAATCGCGCAACGCCTGCTCGATGGAGTCGATGCGCACATGCACGGCCGCAATCCGGCGGGCCAGTTCGCGTGCAATGGTGGTTTTGCCCGTGCCGGGGAGGCCGCTCAAGATGATCAGCATGGCGCCGGCTGCTTACCGCGGCTCTTCCGATTGCCCGTTGGCTCCCGAAATCTCCTTCAGGATATCCTCGACCACGTCTTCGCGCAGCGAGTCGGTGTGCAGTTCCTGGCTCATGCGGCGCAGGGCCACCCCGACGATGTCGCGATGGTGCAGCTTCGAGCCGGGGCCCATGCCGCTGAGCTCGAGCCAGAGACGATGGGTGAGATCGATGTCCTGCGGCCACAGGCGAGGGGGGTGGGCGCCCAGGTTGAAAAACACCACGTCCTTCTGATTGTCGAGCACGATTTCCAGCGAGAGCGAAGGGCGGGGTTCCGGCAGCTGCTCGTAATACTTGCCCACCTGCGCGCCCTGCTCGGAAGGCGTGAGCTTGGGCGAAAGCCCCATCACGATGCGCGCCGATTGCAGGCGCGCGGCGGTCTGCACGATGGCTTCGTACGGGTCGCCGCCGGGCGCCACCATCAACTCCACGTGCTTGCCGGCGCGTTCGGCCAGCGACACCACGTGCGTGAAAACGTCGGTTTCGTCGTCAGAGAAGATCTGGTTGACCTCGAGGCCATGCTCGCCCGAGCCGGCTTGCGTCACCTGCCGGACGGAGAGTACCACGATGTCCTGCTTGCGCGTATCGGTCTTGGCCAGAATGCGCGCCAGGTGCTGCAGGCGGTGCGGATTGCGCACGGCCACCAGCACGTTGCCCGGACGTACGCTGAGCGCTTGCGCGGAAAGGTCGGCGCGCGTGTCCAGGCGGAATTTTTCCTTCTCCTCGTCGTGGCCGTGCTTGTGCCTGCGGTTGTACATTTCCGACGCTTCGAACACGATGAAAAACGCCACCGTGAAACTCACGCCGGAAATCGTGGCCACCTTCTTGGTGAGCACGTTGATGGTGGCCAGGGCGAACAGCGCCAGGGTGATCAGGAACAGCCCCACGGGCAATTCCGTGCGGCCCAACCGGAAATTGAACGGCACTTTCCATTGCCGCCCCTCGGGCTGCTTATAGCGCAGCACCAGCACCGAGAGCGCCTTCATGGCGAAGCTCCACACTACGCCGAAGGCATACGCTTCGCCCAGCATATTCACGTCGCCGCGGCTGATCACGATGGTGATGAGTTGCAGGATGACGATCAGGTTGATGAGGCGCGAGGTGGTGCCGTACTTGGGATGCGGGGCGCGAAACCAATCCGGCAGCACGCCGTCTTCCGCCACGCGGTTGAGCACGCCGTTGGAGCCGATGATGGCGGTGTTCACCGCGCCCGCCAGAATCAACGTTCCCACCAGCACCACGAAGGCATGGAACAACAGGCGGACGGAAACCGGCCCGATCAGGTACATTGACAGGCCACCGATCAGGTTATTGAGGAAGTTTTGCCGCGCCGCGTCCGGAATGATCATCACCGCGAAGAACGAAACCAGCGACGTGAACAGCATGCTGTAGATGAAAATCACGAAGCCGGCGCGCTCCAGGTTTTTCAGCTTGGGATGCGCAATTTCCCGGTTCACCTGCGCCAGGCTTTCTTCGCCGCTCATGGCCAGCAGCGAGTGGCCCAGCCCGATCATGATCGCGATCACCGTAATAGACGGCGCGAGGGTGCCTCTCAGCCAGCCCAGCGCGTCCGGATTGAAATGCAGGTTGGAAGGAACGGGCAGGGGAACAGGGTTGTAGCCGTTGCGGAAAATCGTGGCCAGGCACCAGACGATCAGGATCACCACCATTACCGTGGTGATCTGCATGATGCGCAGCGCCTTTTCGCTGGATTCGTGAATCCCGATAATGTTCTTGCGCCAGAAGTAGAGCGTGACGACCGCGGCAAATGCAGCCGCGAAATAGGGCGCGTTGACATGCATTCCGGAAATATGGAAGAGCGCGCCGGTCTCGTTAATCAGGCCGCCCAGGTACAGTCCCGCGCTGACCGCGCTGATGGGGCCGGTGAGCACGTAATCGAACATCAGCGCCGAGACCGAAAACTTGGCCAGCGTGCCGCCCATGGCCTCGTGCACCACTTTGTACACGCCGCCGCGCACGAACATGGAACAGCTTTCGATGTAAATGGAGCGCACGGCATAGGAGAACAGCATGATCGCCAGGATGAACCACGGCGCCGCTTTCCCAATGGCGTACTCCGCGATGCCGCCGACATAGTAGGCCGAGGAAGCCAGGTCGCTGAGCACGATCGCGGCTGCCCGCCAGAAGGAGATGAAGGACAACATCACGGTCGTGGCAACGACGACTTTGACCGTGGAGGATCGTGAATCGGACGTCAAAAGAAACGGGCTCCCATGAAATTCCCGGCGCAGGTTGGCAACCACATATTAACATGCGATTTAAACGGGGCGGAGCGATGACTCGGCACACTGCGACGAGACCCATGGAAGGCCGCAAATAAACGCAGATCAACGCAGATAACTGCCTTGTTTCCTATCTGCGTTGATCCGCGTTCATCGGCGGCTAAGCCTCTTTCCGCAACCCGGTAGAGCGCTTTTTCTTTCTCTTGACATCCCACAGGACCTCTGGCACACTCCTCTATATAACCCACAGGAGGGGGCGGCATGAGCGAGGACAAATCGGAAATCCTACAAGGCACACTCGACCTCATGGTCCTGCAGACGCTGGAAGCCATGGGGCCGCTGCACGGCTATGGCATCGCGCGGCGGATTGAACAGATCAGCCAGGAAGCGCTGCAGGTGAACCAGGGCACCATTTACCTGTGCCTGGTGCGCCTCGTGCAGAAGGGGTGGATTGCCGCCGAATGGGGGGAATCGGAGAATAAGCGCAAGGCGAAGTTCTACAACATCACCAGGTCGGGGCGAAAGCAGCTTGCAGCAGAGACCCGCGACTGAGAGCGTGTGGCGGGAACCATCGGCCGGCTGCTGGAGATGGCGAAGAGGTGATCTATGCGCCATCTCTTTTACCGCATCCGCGCTTTCTTCGGAGTCGAAAACCTCGACCGCGATTTCGACCAGGAGATGGAAGCGCACCTCGATCTTCTTACGGAAGATTACCGGCGGCGCGGCCTGCCGCCGGATGAGGCGCGGCGCGCCGCGCGGCTCGATCTGGGCGGTGTGGCGCAGCTCCGCGAAGCCCATCGCGAGGCCCGCGGGCTGCCGCTCGCCGATACGTTTCTGCAGGATGTTCGCTATGCTCTGCGGTCCTTGCGCAAGAACCCCGGCTTCACCGCGCTCGCGCTGCTTACGCTGGCCCTTGGCATCGGAGTCAACACGGCGGTCTTCACCGTTTACAATGCGGTGGCGTTGCGGCCCATCCAGGCGGTGGAACCGGATCGCGTCGTCCAACTCGCCCACGCCGGCCGCAACCCGAGTTTCTCCTATTCCGAATACATGTACTACCGCGACTACGGCGGTTCGTTCTCCGCGCTGGCGGCGACCACCGCTTACGTCTTTTCCATGGGCGGTGTGCTCGCACCCGCGCCGGCGGCGGACGGCGGAATCGCCGGTGCCGCGGGACTTCAGTTTCCCCGGGTGCTGGGCGGATCCGAACCGGTGACGGCCGCGGTGGTATCGGGCAACTACTTTCAGCTTCTGGGTGTGTCGGCGGCGTTCGGGCGCGTCTTTCTGCGCGAGGAAGACACACCGGGTGCTCCGCCGGTGGCAATGTTGAGCGACGAGTTCTGGGAGCGCCGATTCGCCCGCGATCCCGGCCTGTTAGGACGCAAGCTGATGCTGAACGGAGTTGACGTCGCCATCGTGGGGATCGCTCCCCGCGGCTTTGGCGGTACGTCCTTGACGGTTCCCGACTTGTGGACGCCGATCGCGCTCAAAGCCCGCGCAGCGCCGCAGATGGACATGCTCCACGATGCCGATCAATGGTTGCTGTATGGCCGCTTGCGTCCCGGTATAACGCCAGCGCAGGCCCGGGAGGAATTGAACGCCCTCGAGGCAGCGCTGCCCGGCGATGACTTAGACCGGCATTCGCCCAGCCGGCCAAAGGGCTTCGTGGTAGGAACGGTCTCCCGCGGTGGTCAGCCGGGCGATCGGGAAATCGCCGGTCCGGCAATCCTGTTGGGGTCCGTCGGCCTGGTGCTGCTGATCGCTTGTGCGAACGTGGCCAGCCTGCTGCTGGCGCGGTCGGCCGTCCGTCAAAGGGAGATCGCGATTCGCCTGGCAATCGGGGCGAGCCGGCGGCGGTTGATTCGGCAATTGCTCACCGAAAATGCCGTGCTGAGCCTGTGCGCTGGCGCAGCGGGCATAATCATCTCCTGGTGGACACTACGGTTTCTGATGGTGGAGATGGCAAACTCGGGGTTCGCCGGTATTGCCACGGTGGCGCTGAACATTACGCCCGATTGGCGTGTGCTCGGATACATGCTTTTCGTTTCCATGGCGGCCACGTTGGGTTGC
>Ga0187817_10001933_pt1 | contig 10438 bp, 11 predicted proteins | sample NC_wetland_sal_i_17_FD_132431 | JGI IMG/M metagenome (GOLD analysis project Ga0187817, IMG submission 132431) | Wetland sediment microbial communities from Neuse River Estuary, North Carolina, USA - SO4_2 | ecosystem: Environmental > Aquatic > Freshwater > Wetlands > Sediment | place: USA... | reverse complement strand
GTGGTGAATGTTGGCGTCGATTTCTTTCTTAATGTTGTGGTACTGGCGGACGTGTCCGTAGAAGGGCACGCTGACCTTGGTTTCAAGCATATGGTCTCCTCGCGCTGTTTCTGCGGCACCTGAACGACGGCATTGCGCTGACGGAATCCGAGTTTTCAAAGCTGTTCGGACGAGCAACGGAATAGGCGACCGAAGTAGCTAATGAGCTGTTGTGCTGCGGGAGATGCCGGTTGCTGAGCAGAACCGGCACCTTCGCGGCGCTGATTTCGCAGACCGAACGCCAAACCCTCTTATCGCGCTAACGGCGGTATTTTCCCGGTGACGAAGCTCACTAGAGGATGTGATGCGAGACCGAAGGCGGAAAAGCCAGCCGTGTGTCAGTGGTCAGTGGGCTCTCGGAAGCGGCGGTTATCCGTGAGATTGGGAAACGCGCGCAGCTTGCCGGTTACTTTAAACGAGAAGGTCTGAACGGCGGGCAGGCCGTCGATGCCGTCTACGCTGAGACGGACCGTGTAAGTACCGGCTTGGGTGAAGGTGTGGGCGATGTTCGAAGAAGAAAAAGGTACGATCCCTCTTGATCGGGCCGCCCACTGAAAAGCCGTATTGATCACGTTCGTGATTGGGCTTGGGATTCGGCTCGGGGTTGAAGAAGTCGCGCGCATCCGTCCCGGAACGCTGGCCGAACCACCAGCCGCTTCCGTGGAAACTATTCGTTCCGCTCTTCAGCACCATGTTGACGACGTTGCCGCCATTGCTCCCGAATTCGGCCGAGAAGCTGTTGTTTTCGACCTTGAACTCCTGAATGATCTCGACGGAAGGCTCATAGTAGACGTTGGACGTGGCGCCCTCGCCCTGCTCCGGGGCACTGATCAAAGCGCCGTCCAAGCGCACCTCTGCGGTGGCGTTCCGTTGCCCGTTCGAGACGAAATTCGTTCCTTCCGGATAATTGTCGGTGGTTCCAGATCCGGCGGTCTCGGTGACGCCGGCAGCGAGGAAAGTAAGGCCGAAAAAGCTGCGGTTGATCAGCGGAATGTCCTTGACGTACTCGTTGGTGACATCGGTTCCCAAGGTCGAGCTTTCCGTGTCGAGTAACGGAGCAGCCGCGGTGACTTCAAGGGTGCTGCTCACCCCCGCCGGCTGCATGGCGAAGTTCAGCGTGCTTTGCTGATCGACGGCCAGAACCACGTCCGTCTTCTCTACGGGACGAAAACCGGACGCCTCGGCTTTCACCGAATAAGTGGAAAGACGCAGCGCAGTGAACTCGTATTCACCGGCGGAGTTCGTATGGGCGACCGAGGAAATGTTCGTGCCCATGTCCGTAATGGTGACGGTGGCATTGGCCATCACCGCGCCCGAGGAATCGGAAACGACGCCTCGCAACTGCGCCCGGTAGGCGCCCTGCGCAGCGGTAAAGATCGGAAGCGCCGCCAAGACGCACAGCGCGAAAGCAGTGAAAAGAAGTTGCGCTTTCAACCGCATGGGAGCCTCCGTTTCTTCCACGTGAAAGGGCGCGGCCGAAGTCTCGGACCGGCTAACGCCACGCAAGCGACAGGAAAGCTTGCGACCCTACCTTTCGATTTGCTACTTTTACTTTCGATTTGTTTTCAAGTCAAGGAAAGATTTCGGGCGGCATCCTGTCTTGAAGTGCAGGGCGGGGCAGCGGAGGCGGTACGATGAGAAATCGGATGCATGAAGCGCTGGCACCACGGATCGCAGTTCTTGTTTTGCTTCTGATCGCGTTGGGGCTGGCGTCTGCCGGACGACAACAGATTCGATACGGTGGAGAGCCGGGAGCGGCGGAGAGGACCACGCTGTTGTTGCGCGATTACAAGCCGCGAAGCATGCTGCACGTCCCCGCGCATCCGGTGGAGAAAGCGCGATTTCCGGTTTGGGATGTGCACAATCACGTCGACGACGCCGCGGGCGACGGAGCGCGAGTGCCGGCTGAGAAAGTTGTGAGCTGGATGGATCAAGCGAACGTGGCGAAAGTGGTGATCCTCACGGGCGGATGGGGCGAAAAGCTGCAGGGAGTGCTCGACAACACGGTCAAGCGCTACCCGGAGCGGTTCATGGTGTTCACGCAACTCGATTACAGCAAAGTGAATGACGCCAATTTCGGCCAGGAAATGGTTGCGCAGATCGATGATGCCGTGCGGCGCGGAGCACGCGGGCTGAAGCTCCTGAAGGACTTGGGATTGGGCGTGCGAACGTCGGACGGAAAGTTTTTGCGCATCGACGACGCACGACTCGATCCGGTGTGGAATGAATGCGAGCGTCTGGGCATTCCCGTAGCGATTCATACCAGCGATCCCGAAGCGTTCTTTACGCCGGTCGACGGATACAACGAACGTTATGAGGAATTGAAAGCGAACCCTACCTGGAGTTTCTACGACCACGGTTTTCCGCCGAAACAGGAGCTGCTCGAAGAACGGAATCGCGTGATCGAGCGACATCCGGGGACGACGTTTATTGCTCTGCACGTCGCCAACTGGCCCGAAAATCTCGATGTCGTGTCGGCGTGGCTGGATCGATACCCGAACATGGTGATCGAGTTCGGCGCGCGCGAGGCGGAACTCGGGCGTCAACCGCGGCGGGCACTGAAATTCTTCCAACAGTATCAGGAACGAATACTTTTCGGCACGGATTCCGAGCCGGTTTCGGAAATGTACCGGAACTATTTCCGATGGCTGGAGACGGACGACGAATACTTCGATTATTGGGATTCACCGGGCCAGGGGCGGTGGGAGATTTACGGTCTGGGGCTGCCGGATTCGATCTTGGAGAAGGTCTATCACTTGAATGCGGAACGAATATTCGGGCAATTCAAGGGGGTGAGTGGGGCAACAGCAACGGCGCCGAGGCGGTGAAAAAAGCACAGCGGCGTTATTCGTGATTCAAGGGCGTAGTTCAAGGCGTGGTTGAGGCTGCGCCGTGTTCCCGAAAGAAATCGTTCATGTGATCACGGTCACGGTAGGCTTCTGTTCCACCAGCGCGCGTCGTCGAATAGGCTGCTGCTACATTTGCATAGGCGAGACATTCGTCGACGCCGGCGCCCTGCAAGAAACGGCGGATGAATCCGGCATCGAAAGTGTCGCCGGCGCCAACGGTGTCTACCACATCTGCGCGAACGGGCGAGCAGCGCCACTCCTGCGCGCCCTTCCGGGCGATTGCGCCATTCGAGCCGAGTTTCACCGCGACAATTCCCACGTGTTCGCTTAAATCAGCGATGGCGCGCGGCAAGTCGTCGGTTCGGGCAATCCTTTTAGCCTCGCGTTCGTTAGGGAAGAAGATATCCACGTGGCGCAAGGTTTCGGAGAGATCGTTGACCCAGAGGTCTTCGGGATCGTCATTGGTGTCGAGGGATGTGGTGAGGCCTTTTCGATGCGCATCGGAAAAGAGATCTGCGATTTTGGGACGAAGCGCCTTCTGCAGAAAATAGGATGAGATATGCAGATGGCGCGCCGAGAACACGTAATCGAGATCCAAGTCCTCGTAGCGCAACTCGAAGATTGTGCCGGGATAGGTGAGGATGAAGCGCTCGCCAGGGTGGGTGAGGATGACCGTCACACCAGTTGCGGAGCCGCTCGTACTTTCGCGGACGCGAGTAGTGTCGACGCCACCATTGGAAAGCCAGCCCAGCGCCATCTTGCCGAGCGCGTCAGAACCTACTTTGGAAACGATGCCCACGCGCGCGCCAAGGACCGACAGGTTGTGCGCGAAAATCGCGGACGAACTTCCGAGGGTGAGGCGGAACCCCTCGATGAGGGACTCTCTTTCGGGCTGCAAATCTTTGGGAAGGCCGTAGAGGATCAAGTCAGGGTTGATTTCGCCGACGACGCAGACGTCAAGGCTCGCCACGGCCGGAATCTCCGTCGGTGCTGGATCCCAGCATGACCACGCGCGTGAGATGACGCGGGTTGTCGGGATCGAAACCCTTTCGAATGCCGGTGTGAAAGCCGAGAAGTTGTCCCGGGATGACGAAGGCGGCAGCGCGAGCCGCCTCTGGGACGCGAAGAGCTAATTCGATCAAGTAATCCGCGGATTCTCGAACGGCTGCGTTTGCGTGGTTTGTGATCACGAGTGTAGTGGCGCCCAATTCCTTTACGTCCTGCAGGACCGAAACTTCCGATTCGAAGCCGGTTTCGCTGAGGAAGAAAGTCACCAGTGTTTCGGGGCTGACGATAGCCTTAGGCCCGTGGCGAAATTCGAGGGTATGAAAGCACTGCGCGTAGGAGCACGACATCTCCGTGATCTTCAGCATGGCCTCTTGCGCGATGCCATAAAAGGGGCCCTGGCCCAAGAATACGTAGTCTTCGAAGCGGCGAGACTGAACGAGGTGGCAAACGGCTGAATCAATTCCGGACATTTTCGGTTCGGTTTGGTGAGGAAGCGCACGAAGCGCGGCGGCGAATTCGGTTGAGCCTGCGCGTTCTGCGGCGAGCATTTGCAAAGCCAGAAGCATGGAAGTGAAGGAGCGCGTCATCACCGTGCTTTTCTCGTCGGCATCCGGCAGGCGGATTAGACGAGGAGACAATTCTTCGATGGGAGTTCCTGTTCCGCAGGTGATGACGAGCGCGGGGGGCTGATCCCTCAGCTTCAGGAGGTTTCCGGCTTCGACGACTTCGGATGTGTGGCCCGAGCGCGAAATCAGGATTGGCCGGGAAGGAGACGGCAGAAGCTTGGGGAAAAGCAGGACCTCCGAAGCGGGAATGGCGCGCGCAGTTTCGCCAGTGAGCAGCGACCAAGTCGCCGCGGCCGCCAAGGCCAGGTAGAAGCTGGTGCCGCAGCCAACGAAGAGCCATTCTCCGTCGGAGGGCAAGGAGTCACGCAGGCGGTGAAGCTCGCCGGAAGCGTCAAGAGCGGCGAGGCACCTTTTCCACGTTTCCGGTTCCGAAAGTATTTCCGCGTAGGTGTTCAGGCCGCGGCGTTGCGCAGATTCAGTCAAGGCGATCTCCGGTTGCGACACTCACGTCACGATGACCCGCACGCCAGCCTCTCGGAGGCCGCGAAGATCCTTCGACGAGATATTGCGATCGGTGATCACATGATGTACGGCCGAGGTAGGCGCGATCAGGGAAAGGCTGCGCTTGCCGAACTTGCTGGAATCGCAGACGACGACGGTCGTTTTCGCGCTTTGGATCATGGCCCGATTCACGCGCGCTTCGAGCTGGTTCGGGGTGGTGAGGCCGTAACAGACGTCGAAACCGTCTACGGCGAGGAAGAGCAGGTCGGCGCTGACGTGCCGCAGCGAATCTTCCGCGAGCGGTCCGACGAGCGAAAACGAATTTTTGCGCAGCGCGCCGCCTGTAAGGATCACTTCGACTCCGGTGCCGGCCAAGTCTGCGGCAATGTTCACGGCGTTCGTAATCACGGTCAGATTGGCGATGTGGCGAGTAGCTTTCGCGACGGCCGTGCTGGTGGTGCCGGAATCGAGGATAATCACCTGTCCCGTTCGAACCAGGCGCGCCGCGGCCAGCGCGATGCGCGCTTTCTCCTTGCGGTGCAGGCGCTCCTTTTCGTGCAGAGTAGGGTCGCGAAGCGCGGCAGCTTCCACGGGGAGCGCGCCACCATGTGCGCGGTGAATGAGGCCGCGCTGGTGAAGATGTTCGAGGTCCTTGCGTATGGTGATCAACGAGGTGGCAAAGCGGCGCCCGAGATCCTTGACAATCACGCGGCCGTCGCGCTGCACGAGCTCGACGATTTTCCGCCGGCGCTCTTCGCTCAGCATGGATCGTGTTTGGGAGGCAAGTTTCGTTTTATTTCCTTTCGTTATTTTTTTAAAGCGTGTGGTAGCTTGACACAAATGCGCTTCGAGGACAAGTACTAGTGATTTCGCCGCAAATAGTGTGCGTGAGCGCGAACCCGGCGATCGACACCCGCCTTCGCTTCCACTCGTTCGCTGCAGGCCGAATTAACCGCGCCCACGGCGTCGAACCGTTCGCCGGAGGGAAGGCCGCGCACGTGGCCATGACCGCGCACGCGCTGCGGGCCGCGACTGTGTGGCTTGGGTTTCTGGGAGGCGCAACCGGCCAGGAATTTGAACTGCATTTTCGCGAATTAGGAATCGAGCTGGCCGGCATTCCCACGCGCAAGGCGACACGCCGGAATTTCGAGCTGCTCGAGGACTCGGGAAGAATCACGGAAGTGCTGGAACCGGGCGATCGGCCAGACCAAGGCGAACTACATCAAATGCTGCGCACGCTTGCGGTCGGGTTACGCAGCAGGTGGCATGGCGCGCTGGTGGTAATTTCGGGCAGTTTGCCGGCGGGTGTGCCTGCAGGCTTCTATCGTTCTCTGATCGCAGCGGCGAAGGCTGCAGGTTCACGCGTGTTTGTGGATACAAGCGGCGAGGCGCTTGGTGCGAGCCTGAGTTCGCGGCCTGATTTTGTGAAGCCGAACCGCGAGGAAGCCGAGGCGGTTCTTGGGCGCCGACTGAAAAATCGTGCTGCCGTTGTGGAAGCTGCGAACGAATTGATCGAGCGCGGGGCCGCGAGCGCCGCGGTGTCGCTGGGGGTGGAAGGCCTCGTTTGGGCCGAGCGAGCGAATGGGCCAGTCTGGTTCGCACACTCGCCGCGCCTAAGGACGATCTCAACGGTGGGTTGCGGTGATGCGATGCTCGCGGGATTCGCCCTCGCTGCGATCAAGGGCATGCAGGGGGAAGCAGCGATCAGGCTCGCGACGGCCTGCGGAGCGGCCAATTGTCTGGCCAAATCTCCGGGCAGGATCTCGTTAAAGCAAGTGAAGTCATTCATTCCTCGGGTGGAAGTGAGCAGAATCGGCTGAGGGACGATTGCCAGTTCGCGGGGTGTGTTCGGCAGGCGTGACGGCCACATAGGCGAGCTGTTTTCCCTCGCGCACGGCGCGCAGCATAAGCGACCCGCGGCACATGTCGCCAAGCCCAATGAAGGCAGCGGGAATCATCAATCGATCGCACGACCCTGTCGGCAGCGCTGATTTGAGCCGCAATTCGCCGCAGGTCACGCTCGAGAGGGCGCGTGTATCGAGGATTGGAGATGTGGATCGGCACTTCGGCCATCTCGAGCAGTTGACGCGCAGACGTCGATGCATGCGGAGGAATTAATCCGTGTCCGCTGGTGATGATGAATACGGAATCGCCGCCACGCTTTAGAGGCGAAGCGAAGGCGTTCGCATAAGCCAGCTTTCCCCGAAAATAAAGCCCGCTCACAAAACTGAAGACCTCTCCCAAGGAAGCGCCGCCAAGGCGCAGGCGCGTGGCGAGTTCGCATCGGGCGTTAGGCCCCAGAAGGACGTTGGCCCGGCGTCCGGCTAAATTAGCAGGAGAAAGAACAAAGATGTATCTTGTGCTTTGCTTGGTCCCCATGCACGACTCAATTCACGGACTCTGAAACAGCTTTGACCATCAAATTAAAGCCTATCGACAGCAAAACGATACGCGAAAAGCGCCAGTATGCTAGATGTATGTCTGTATTTTCCGTGTTGGTTGAGCATCGGCGGAAAAGCGGGCGAAGAGAGCTACGCGAATGCAGAAAATGGAAAAAGAGGAACCGGCGACAATACTCCATCTGACCTCCCGCTTCACACGCGCGGTGGAATACGCGAGGGTGGTGCATGTCGGCAGCCGCAAAAAGACGGAGGTGCCTTATGTAGCGCACCTGCTTGGCGTCGCGTCGCTCGTGATGGGAGAAGCCGGCTCCGTTCCGTTTTCGGTGACGGAGGAAATGGTCATTGCCGCGCTGCTGCACGACACGGTTGAAGATGCCGGCGGCCTTCCGCGGCTGCGGGACATCGAGGCGAACTTTGGGCCAGAAGTCGCAAAAATCGTGGAGGGCTGCTCCGACAGTTTCGAGGAGGACAGCAGCAAGAAGGCTGACTGGCGAACGAGGAAGGCTTCGTACATTAAGCGGCTGCCGAGCGAGCCGCCGGAAACATTGCTGGTCTCCCTTGCAGACAAGCTGTACAACGCCCGCGCCATCTTCGAGGATTATCGCGAAGTGGGTTCGAAAGTTTGGGAGCGATTCAAACGCGGGCGCGATGAGCAGCTTTGGTATTACGAGGAACTCATCACGGTTTTTGAGGCAAGATGCCCAAAGTGGCGGATGGTGGAGGAATTCAAGCGGACAGTCGCGGAACTCCGCGAAGTCTCCTCTGCGGATTCGCAAAGGGCGGGTAGATAGAATGCCGAAACTACGTCCGATGGTGGGTTTTATCTCCGTGCTGGTCCCATCCATAACCGGACAGAAAGTGCGAAGAAAGATGAAGTTGGACCGCGCCGGCAAAGTGCTAGAATTGCCAGGAAACAACGAAACGCGCCCGTAGCTCAGTTGGATAGAGCATCTGGCTTCGAACTCTCTTCTCTGCTTTATCCAGTTCTTTCCCCGCTGAGTTACCGAGAGCCTTGGCCGCAGCCGTCAGTCCCTCCAGTTCGCGCTGAAGCTTGTCCACTCGCTTTTCGAGCTTGCGCTCTTCACGTATGATTGTTGCCAGAATGTTCATTCAGATTGCCTCCGGAATGCAATGTATCCCGGAACGGAGGCGGGACACCAGATGTGATCACCCAGGAATGATGGCAAAGGCGCAAAACGTCTCGCAAAGGCCGTTCCCGTCACATCCGGCTGGCCTCTCCTCCCTCTTGACTCATGCCATGTACGCCTCGTAGGCTTTCTGCTGCGGCTCGTTCGGCCCTTTCGAGTTACTCCATTCTGACTCTTACTCGCGGAGGAATCCGATGGGAAAAATCAACATTGCACGCGTGCTTCTCGGTGGCCTGCTGGCTGGTTTCATCATCAATTTGTTCGAATACGTCACAAACGGCGTTGTGTTTGCTGCCCAATGGGACGCGTACGAGAAAGCCGTCGGTCGTCAAATGCGTCCTGAGGCCATCCCTTTCTTCATCATTTCTGCCTTCGTAGCGGGCATAGGGGTGGTTTGGCTGTACGCCATAGCGCGGCCTCGTCTTGGAGCGGGTCCCAAGACTGCCGCCCTCACTGGGGTTGCCTATTGGTTCTTCGCATACGCGATTCCAGCGGCCAATCACGTAGCAGCCAACTTAGTTCCAGGGCGTCTCACAGTCGCTGTCACCTTCATTGCGCTTGTCGGCGTGCTCATCGCCTCCGTTTGCGGCGCATGGGTCTACAAAGAGACGCCTAATCCCTGATTCCGACGTTCGGCGGAAGTGCAAGCGCCGATGACGATCACGCCTCGATGCGCATGCCGAAGCTGTGCTGGCAGGTTGAAGAGCAATTGGCGAAGGCAGGTGCTCGGCTTGCGGCTGAATTCGGTGTGGCCATGATGGAGATTACCGGGTGCGGGGGGAACGCGAAACGAATGCCGAGAATGAAGAGCATCTGACAGGTGAATTAACCCGACGATTCAGGTGGGTCGAAATCACTCAGATTGGAAGTAGCATCGTTCTCGCCGTTGTAGGTGTCATCGCCTTGTACATCTATAGCGGGCAACTCACCGAAATGCGCAAGTCTACTAAGGCCGCGCAAGATGCTGCTGATGCCGCTAAGGAAAGCGTCGATCTTGCCCGGAAACAAATGGAAGATATCAGTGCCGCTGTAATTGAAATTACCAAAGGCGTTTCGGTTTCATTTCCTGTCGCTCCATTCGGCGAAACGAGAATAAATCTGAGGAATAGTGGCCACATCATAGCGCACGATGTCCATGTTTCGATTTCCCTTAGCGTTAAGGATAAGGACAGACATCTGAGGCCGCGACGAGTGGTATTTTCGAAGACGGAAACCATTCCAGCCATCGCGCCGAGCATGCTCGAGGACAGGCCAGATCGCATTTATTCTTTCGAATTAAGCCAAGCGGAATACCGACGGCTCATGACTGCTATGGACTGTGCCTATATCGAAGGAAGCATCGATTACGAAAACGGATTCGGTACCAGAACTAAACAGCCGTTCTGCTATGCCCAGATTTGGGGAGAGAAGTTCGGAAGTTGGGCTGGTGCGTGCGACCAGGTGCAAACGCAGATCAATCTCGCCCGGGACCGAGAGCAGCAAAAAGTAGCTTTGTTCAGCAGCAGCGAGACCGGCAATTCGAACCGCGTTCTGAATTAACTCACCACCTTCTTCGTTCCCGCTCTCACTTTTGCCCATCGTCTTTTCATGGCTGCGGAAATTTTCGCTCTTGCCGCCCGGGCCAAAATGGAAGGGCGGCGTTTCTGCCGCCCCTTGGGGTTTCTCGGCTTGTGCCGGAGCGTTACTTGTGCTGGTAAGCTGTAACCCGACCGAAGCTGTCGCGGTGCTCCTTCGCCACCGTCAAGCTCTCCAACAGCTGACCAGTCGTGGGGTCTGTTTTTCCGGACGCCATGAGATCAGCGAAAAACTTGTCCATGGCCGCGCCGTCCCGGAAAAGCATGGCGAGGTTGTAGGCCCCAGGCGCGCTCGTGTGGATGTCCTCTTGATCTATGTTGTACATCGTGAGTGTGCCGTTGGCGACTGCG
>Ga0187817_10001932_pt1 | contig 10441 bp, 6 predicted proteins | sample NC_wetland_sal_i_17_FD_132431 | JGI IMG/M metagenome (GOLD analysis project Ga0187817, IMG submission 132431) | Wetland sediment microbial communities from Neuse River Estuary, North Carolina, USA - SO4_2 | ecosystem: Environmental > Aquatic > Freshwater > Wetlands > Sediment | place: USA: North... | reverse complement strand
CGATCCCGCTCCACCTCGATTCGCAGCAAATCGACTTCGGGCGCGGCCCCCTCGCGAACCCGGTCGCGATCAAATTGGACCATTCTCTCAAAACTCGCCGCTTCCGCCTGCAGCAAATCTCGAACCCGCGCAGCCCCGGCCGCGGCCCAATAAGCTGTGCTCACCCGGCTGATAATCTGGCGGCGCTGCACTTCGAGCTCGGATTGGCTGATTTGGATGCCTTCCGACGCGACGTCAACGCGGCGATAGCGTTTTCCGCCGGTCTCGACAGTCTGCGCTACGAATGCATAGGTGGCCGTGCCCTGCGGATAAGAGAACGGCGGGGTTCCCCAGAATCGGTTGTTCTCTACTTGAACGATCAGCCGGGGATTCGGGGCTAAACCGGCCTGTTTCCGTAATCCCTCGGCGACGCTGACACGCGCCGTCGCCACCGCAAGTTGCGGATGATCTGCAAGCGCCTGCGATACGGCATCCGTCAACGTTAATCGTTCTTGGGCAAAGAGAGCGGACGTAAGCGCCAGTGGCAAAACGCACGTCCCCACAAAAAAACGCATGTTTACCTCTCGAACAGAATCAATTGATTACGAACGCGCTGGAAGGCGCGAAGACTCGATGAGGGATCTTAGGCAGGAGGAGCGCGAGGATTTCTTGGAGATAAATGGGGCGGATCATGGCCGCTTCGAAGCACGCCCTCCACCACCCGTCCGGAGCATTCGAGGGTCGGAATCGAGAACAGCTCAGGAAGCATTTCTGCGGCCGCCGCCGCTGATTCCAGTGGCACCGCGGCAAACCAGCTTTGATACTGGACATCCTCGTTAGGGTCAAGACCCCGAAGCTCCGGCGCCGTGCTGGGGCTAGTGGCCGATTTCAGGTGGAGATGGAGGAATGGCCCGGCATGCCGCTGGGTAGCCTCGTGCCTGTGAGTGTGCGAGAAGGGAGCTTCGACGAAGGCGGTGATTACCGCCAGGCTTAACAGAATGGACAAAGGCGCCCGCACTGTATCTTCGCTTATAGCACAAACGGAGCACTGGAGTCTCAAGCGCTGATGTGCCCTTCAGTCTGCGTCTCCGAGCGCCGCCAGCAACCTAGAAGTGGAACCCGATCGTTCCCGTAACAGTGCGCGGCGTAACATAGTGCGTGCCGCTGAAGGTCGACAAGAAGTTATAAAGCACGTAGTTGTTCGTCAGATTGACAACCGAGACGCGAGCGCTCCATTTGTAGCGGTCGCCGTGGAAGAGGTTGTCATGTCCTATAGCAAGATCGAATAGATGGCGCTGCTGGATGCGCGGCGGGTTGTGGTCGTCGTTTTCGGTACCGGCCGCGGGAATCTTCACCAGCTTGGATCCGTATTGCGAGGCTGGGCAGAGCCCGGTCGGGCTGATCGGCATGGTCGGTGTGGCAAACACGCTGCCGCAAAAGAGTCCAGCCTGGAACTGTTGGTCGGGCGTTAGCCCTGAAACGTCGACGGTCGTATCGTCGCCATTCGGACCATTGTTGCAGTTGCCTCCCGCGCAAGGAACTGGGCCAGCAACCAGGCCGCTGTCATACCGCCAGTTAAAACCTATCCAAGGCAACCTCTCTTTTGGCTGGTACTGCATATGGAACGTAGAGTTAAAATTCTCGTCGTGGTCGATGCGAAAGACGCTGCCGGTTCCCGTGCTGGTCGGCGTAACGCCGATGCCGCTAACCTGCGGCGTGAAGAAGCGCGCCGCCACATGGGACATGACCATAAACGCAGTCAAACCGTGGTAATTCGGCATACTCGCGCGGATGGCAACCCCCGGGATCTTGGAACTGGCCCACTCGATGGGATACGTGATCGGCGTGTTCGCAAAGACACTAAAGTCATAAGCCCCGTGCGTGTATTTCCAGATGTATTCTCCGTCGATAACCAAGAACCGCCCGAAAGCTTGCTCCAAACCGGCGTGGAATTCATTGCGAAAGCCAGGACGAAGCGGCGCCGTTAAGCAGGGATAGCCCTGCGTCGCCGACATCAAATCGTTGACGATGGCGTCGTTGCATCCCTCACTGGCGAGAACCAGGTTTTCATTGAACGGGGTCTCCAAGGTGCGGGCATAAGAGGTTCGGATCACAGTACCAGTCCGCTTGATATTGTACGCGATCCCCAGGCGCGGCTCTCCCTGCTTGGACTCAGTAATGCCATTGTAATAATCGAACCGCACGCCCAGATTGAAGGTCCAGTTGTTCTTGGTGATCGTGTCCTGCACGTAAAATGCGAGCTCACGGACGTTGGCGCGGCCTAAGAAACTATAAGGGTTCGCCTTCGACGCGGGGCAGCCATTCGAGCCTGGCAAGGTCCCGGTCCTCGTCAAATCGATACAAGCCAATGTAGGATCGTAGCCGGGATTTGCCTGTAGCATTCCGGTGCAATTGTTAGGATCCATCAGACTGGGATTCGTGTTAGGGCTCCCGTCCGCGTTAAGACAGACCGGATTGAAGGTCGGATCGACGACTCCGAAGGCGTCTTTTTCCGTGAGAATCGTGTCCTGGTACACGAGTCCTGCTTTCAGATTGTGGATACCCTTCAAGTACGACACCTCAGCGCGCGCGCCCAGATCTGTTAGTCTGCGGTTCTGGCCGACGGTCGTGAGTTGAAGACCGGGAATGAGGTCGGAGAACGGGTCAGCGCTCGGATAGTAATTGAATTGATCCTGGCGCGCGAACCCCCCCAACGTAAATACGGTGTTGGGATTGATTAGATGCGTCCAAGTTGGAGCGATGTCGTAGGTCCTGATTTTGGATCTTTGATCGGTGGGGCCCACCACCTCGCCGTTGGGGCCGAGGCCACCATTATCGACCACCAGGCCTGACCATGCGTCCGCGGTTTGCGAATCGAACGAGTTGGGTGTCTGGAACCAGGACCGCGTGAACTGGAAATTCAGGCTGAGGGTGTCCGAGTCGGAAGGTTTCCAGTCGAAGCGATCGAAGATGTTCTCCTCGTTGCCGTGATCGTGGTAGACCTGAAACTCGGGTCCGTCCAGGAAACGGCCGGTATTCAATCCGCTCACGGATATAAAGTTGCCCCACTTATCGCCCCCGTATCCGAGGTTCGCTCCGCCGGTCGCGGTGCCGAAGGTGCCATAGGATGTCGTGATGTCGCCGTGCGGCTGCTTCTGTCCCAGACCCGAGCGCGTGGTCACGACGACCACCAGGCTGGTTTTGTCGCCATATTCAGCCGGAGGCGCGCCTTCGATCACTTCCAGCGACTGCACCGCGTCGGTGGGGATCTGATTCGAGAAGACCTTGCTCTGTTGATCGGTAATGGGCTGGCCGTCGAGGGAGAAGGAGTTCTCAGCATGATCACCGAGTCCATGAAAGAGGCCATTGGAATCAGCGCTCACGCCAGGCGACGCCAGAGTTACCAGCGAACTCAATGAGGAGGATTGGCTTTCGAGCGGCAGCTTATCGAACAGGCTGCGGTCAACGTCAGTGTGCGTTGTCGGGTCATTCTCGATTAAGTCCTGGGCTGCCTCGACCGTCACCGTTGTCGAGGCCGCACCGATCGGCAGATTCATCTTCACTTCGAGTGGAATTGCGGACCTGACGTCCACGTCTTGCGCCCCAGACTGGAAGCCGGACGCCGAAGCGGTGAGATGGTAGGGGTTGAATGGAACGTTGGGGAAACTGAAGTTCCCCTGCGTATCGGTCTTGGCGCTTTGACTGTAGTGGGACACCGGATTCTGGATTTCAACTGTGGCTCCGGCGATCACCGCGCCCGATGGGTCGAGAACGGTCCCGTGAATGCTACCGCTCTGGGCGTAACAGATGCTCGAAGCGAACATCAAGGCAAGACACAAGCGCTCGGCTGAAGCGAGTTTCATCATCCTCCGATTGTGAGGTGGGGGTCAATTCATGCCTAACAGTATTTGATCGATGGCCGAGTCAATGACGCGAGCGGGACAGAGACAGCCGCCAGCGGCCATCGCAATCACTGCTCCAAAAGCCGCCGAATGTTGTGCACCTGGCGCTTGCTGACTACCAGTTGCGCATCGTTACTCAGCGTGAGAATCCAGCGCCGGCTGGTAACGGGGCTGATCTTGCGGACGTGATTTACGTTGACCAGCGCGTTGCGATGCACGCGCTGGAAGGGGGAATTGCGAAGCACTGCCTCCAGGGCGCGTAAGGGCTGGCTGGAGAGGAAACGGCGCTCGGCGGTCATGAGCCAAACCACTTCGCGCTCCACCTGCACGGCCAGCACTTCGTCGATATCGAGCAGGAAGTAATCCCGCCCCGTGCGGCCCACCAATTTGCGAGGCGCAGGCGCTCCGCCACTGTCCGGCGTCGACGCCATCTTGGCGAGATTCTCGGCTACGTCCAGAGGCTTGTTCACCAATTTACGGGCTCGGTCCAGTGCTTTTTTGAGCCGCGCGGCGCTTACCGGCTTAAGCAGGTAGTCGCTAGCCCCTGACTCGAACGCATCGATCGCGTGTTCCTGATAAGCGGTTACAATCACCACCACCGGCAGGTGCGAACCGCTCAGGTTCCGCACCACTTCCAACCCGCCCATGAGCGGCATCTGAACATCCAGGAAGACCAAATCGGGCTCGAGTTCGCGGATCTTTCGCAAGGCTTCAGCCCCGTTCTCGGCCTCGCCGACAATGGTCACCTCGGGCAGCAGCTCGAGTTCCTCTCGCAGGACCTTGCGGCCGATTTCCTCATCGTCGGCGATTAAGGTCTTCAGGACCCGGGGCATCCCTCATCGTGTACCTCGGTTGTTGCAAAGCGCGGAGAGAAAACTCACCAGCGGATTTCATACGTCGGCCAGTGGACCCTTCACGGGCGCGAGCGGGCGGCAGCTCGGTTATCCTGGGATCGAGGATGGGCAGATGCATTTCCTAGGTCCCGGCAAAATGCTTTTGACGCTCACACTCGCCGGGGCCGTGGTCGCGAGTTCACAAGACACCGCGCCGGGCACGGCCGAAATCCAGATGACCGCGAAGAAGTTCGAGTTCAGCCCCAGCACCATCACAGTCAAGCAGGGCGATCACGTCAAACTGATCATCACCTCGCTGGATCGTGACCACGGAATCCAGATCGAGGCCTATCAAATTAAGCAGAAACTTCCCAAAGAGAAGCCAGTCACCATCGAATTCACCGCCGATAAGGCCGGCACGTTCCCCTTCAATTGTTCCGTTTTCTGCGGGATGGGACACGGGAAAATGAAAGGCGAGTTGATCGTTGAGTAGCGCATCGGCTCTTAGGCCGTCCGCGCGCTCCCGGCAGGCTGGCGAGACAAGGCCGGAATCAGGCGAGCCGAATTAAGAATAAAGGTCATCTCCGAAGCGACATGGATGAATGCTGCCAGCAGCGGGTTTAGCATCCCCACCGCGGCCAGCCCAATCCCCACCGTGTCCACCGCCAGCGTGCCGTAGAAATTCGTCATAATGACGCGCCGGCATCGGCGGGCGATTCGCAGCGTTTCCACAAAGTCCATCAAGTTGTTGCCGAGCAGCAAGACGTTCGCGCTCTGGCGCGCCACATCGGTTCCGGATCCCATGGCAACGCCCACGTTGGCTTTGGCCAGCGCCGGCGCATCGTTGACGCCGTCGCCCACCATCGCGATCACCTGCCCGGCTCCGCGCAACACCGCAATGCGCTCCAGCTTCTGATGCGGCAGCAATTCGGCCACCACGTTGTCCACGCCTAGTTTCGCCGCCACGGCATTCGCGGGCCCTATGGAATCTCCGGTCAGAAGCTCCACGCGCAATTTCATCTGCCGCAGTTCGCGCACCGCCGATGCCGCTTCCGGCCGCAGCTGATCCTCCGTGCGGATGGAGCCCAGCAAACGCCCGTTACGCGCCACCAGGATGGTTCCAACGTTGTCTCCCAATTGGGCCAGTTGCGACGCGGGTACGCCCTTCTCGAGCAGCAAGCTTCGGCTACCCACCGCAATCACTCCACGCGGCGACGAGCTGAAAATTCCTTTGCCAGGCGAGTATTCGAAATGTTCCGGCTCGATCACCGGCAGCGAGCGGCGCGCGGCCTCTTTCAAGATGGCCTTCGCCAAGGGATGCTCGGAAGGCCGCTCGGCGATGGCCGCGGATTCGATTACGTCCTCCTTGCTAATCCCAGGCACCGGGCAAATTTCTTCCACTTCCGGGTCACCGAACGTCAGCGTGCCGGTCTTGTCGAGAATTACCGTGTCCACTTGGCTGAGCGTTTCCAGATACAAACCGCCCTTGATGATGGAGCCGCGGCGTGCCGCGCGTCCGATGGCGCCCAGAATGGCGAGCGGTGTTCCGGCAGCAATGCCGCAAGCGCCGGCGACGATAATCACCGAAATCGTGGAACGGATGTTATGCGTGATCAGGAACGTGACCACCGCCGCGGCCAGCGCGAAATACACCAGATAGCCGGCCAGCCGATCGGCCGTCTTCTGTACCGGCGCGCGCGACTGCTCAGCCTGCTCCACGGCTTCCACAATCTTCCCGAAAACAGTATCGCGCCCGATCCTGGAAGCGGTGATATCGAGCGAGCCGGAAAGATTCGTAGTCCCGGCGAAAACGTTCCCGCCCGCGATTTTCTCGGCTGGAGTGGATTCGCCGGTGATGCTGGCCTGATCCACGAAGGAGTGCCCGCGCGTCACGCTTCCATCCACGGCGATCTCTTCGCCCGGCTTCACCACCACCGTATCGCCGGGTTCGATTTGCTGGATTGAAAGTTCCACCAGTTGGCCGCCTCTGCGAACCGTGGCGCGCTTGGGAAGCAGTTCGAGCAGGCTCTGAATGGCGCGCCGGCCGCGGTCTACCGTCATTTCCTCCAGCATCTCCGCCACCAGCACGAACAATAAAATGATCAGCCCGGTAAACGCCTCGCGGATCGCGAACGCCGCCACCAGGGCGATGGACATGGAAAGCTCCATCGTCATCCGGCGCGCCAAAAGATTGGAGATGGCCTCTTCCCAAACCGGGTAGCCACCCACTAAGGCCGCGCCCAACGCGATCAGATCGTATCCCCGGAATTTTGGTCCGATGGCCGCCCAAGCAATCAGAGCCGCCGCGGCCACCAGGGCGACGCGCGCGTAATCGATCCACTCAAACGAATGTCCGGACTCGGGGTGGTCGGAATGCAGTGTCTCTGGAGCTGTTTCGAGCGCGGTACTGGCTGGAACTGGTTTCACGCCTGAGACTCCCGGCTGCCGGCGTACCTATCTTCAGTCTGCCACGCGCCAGAATAAGCCGGAAAATCTCTTCAAGCCAGCGAAAGCTGACCAGCGAGCAAAGTTCTACCGCAGCCGGGGCGTCCAGGATGGCGAGCGGGATCGCCGCTACTTAACTTCGGCGGGCGTCGACGTGGCCGGGCCCTCGCCCAGAATCTCCAGCAGCGCGTCGCCGTCTTTCGCGCCGTCGTAGTGGATCTGCTTGCCGTAATGCGTCACGAAGCTGCCGGCCGGGATGGCCACCGTGCTGTCGGGATCGTACTTGGAACCCGTTCCCACCCACCAGGTTCCGGACAGCACCGTGATAAACCGGTCGTTGGGATGAAAATGCGGCCGGCTCATGTGATGCGGATGCCATTTCGTCAGCACGATGTAAAGGCCCGGCTTGCTGGGGTCGCCGTACAAAATAGCCTGCTCTGAAACCTGGGGATTGCCGGTCCACTTGATCTGGTCCGGCAACTTAATATTGATGGCCGCGGGATTCAAATCGCTCGCCTTCACCGCACCGAGCCACGCGCACACCGAAACCGCACACGCAATTTGCAACCAGCGCCGGGGCGCTGAACGACGATCCATTTTTTGCCTCCTAGTCGGGTCTTCTAGATTCACCCATGCTACAACCTTTTGCGCGCGGCAGGAAGAGCCGGGTTAGCTCACCATTGCAGAATACTTCGAATATTATGCGCCTGCCGCTTGCTGACGATGAGCTGCTGCCGGTTGGTCAGCGTCAGGAGCCAGCGCTGGCTGGTCATGGGGCTCATCTTGCGCACGTGATTCACGTTCACGATCGCGTTCCGATGCACGCGCTGGAACTGCGATTTCTCGAGCCTCGCTTCCACCGTACGCAGCGATTGGGCCGCCAGGAAGCGGTTCTTGGCGGTGATGATCCACACCAGCTCGCCTTCGGCCTGGAACGCCAGGACGTCGTCCGGGTCCAGCAGAAAATACTCGGCGCCGCTCTTCCCCACGATGCGCCGCCCGCGCGATGCTTGCGCGCCCTCCGGCGTCGAAGCGATCCTGGCGATATCCTCAGCTACTGCTTTGGGCCGGCTGTGCAGTTTCCGCGCGCGCTCGACGGCCTTCTCCAACCGCTCGTGCCGGATCGGTTTCAGCAGATAATCGATGGCGCCGTCCTCGAACGCTTGAATCGCGTGTTGGTCAAACGCGGTGACGATCACCACCACCGGCAGCGAACGTCCTTCGAGACTGCGGACCACCTCAAGCCCTCCCATCACCGGCATCTGGAGATCGAGGAAGACCAGATCAGGTTCGAGCTTCGCGATCTGTTGCAACGCTTCACGTCCGTCCGCCGCTTCTCCCACCACCGCGACATCCGGAAGAAGCTCCAGCTCTTCGCGCAGAACGCGCCGCGCGATGGGCTCGTCATCGACAATCAGCGTTTTCATAACGGGACGGCTGAACAAATCACGGGCGGCCTATTCCTTATGATACGGGTCCGGCAACCGGCTACCAACGGAGGCCAGAATCACCGTCATTCGGGAGACTCAGAATTCAAGCCGTGCCTGGAACGCAATCATGCGCGGGGAACTGTCGCCGCCCAGTCCAACTCCCAGCAGTCCTGTGGGTGGTGAAGTCGTGTACGTCAACGCGCCGAAACCGGTCTGCGTCGAAGGCCGGCCCGGCACTCCGGCGTAAGCCAGTATTGGAAGACCGAAATTCGGGTGATTGAACAAGTTGAAAAACTGGCCGTCAATGCGCAGTTTCACGCGCTCTCCTAGCGCGAACCATTTCGTGAGATACAGGTCGCTCCAGGTAAAGTCAGGACCACGCAGCGCGTTGCGGCCAAGATTTCCAAATTGGCAGCTCGACGGATTCTCGCCTCCCACGCACGCGCCCGTACTCGGATCCACGGTTGAAGCGAAGGCGTCGGGATTCAGCCATTGCAGCGTGCCCGGCTGCGTGACACCGGCGATCGGATTGTGGTCGTACAACGGCACGCTAGGTACGACACTGGCGAATTGCGGCCCGCTGCCGTTGACAATGCCGTTTCCATTGGCCGAATAGGGCGTGCTCAGAATCGAAAACGGGAGTCCACTGCGCCAGAAAAAGGACCCGGAAACCTGCCATCCGTTCAAAGCGACGCCCAGGCGGCCACGCACTTTGATCGGGAGTTGGTAAGCATAGCTGGCGGTAAAGTTGTGCCGCACATCGTAGTCGCACGGGCCGCGGTCGCGCTCAAGATCGCCCGGGATCGGCGACAAGATCCCTCCCGCGGCGAACGGCAGGAAACCACCATTTGAAACGGTGTCGATGCAATGGCTCCAAGTGTAGTTCGCTTGGAGTTGCAGACCATGCCCGAGGCGCTTCTCGGCGGTGGTTTGAAGCCCGTTGTAGTGACTATTCGCGCCGGTGTTGAGCTGCGTAACGGCTCCGAACCTCGCATCCGCCGGCGCGCCGTAGGCAAAGGGCGCAAAGCAGCCCTGGCACACGGTTTGGTATCCGTTCACCTGCGTCGTGTACGGCTGGTTCACCGCGCGCGTGCCAACGTACTGGGCGCGCAGATTGATCGTATTTCCGATCTGTTGCTCCAGGCCCACGCTCCACTCCATGAAATAGGGCGCGCGCAATTTCCCGTCCGGCACTGCCGTAATTGCCACGGGCTGGAGGCAACTGTTCGGGTTCGACGACGATGCGGCGCACGACAGTTGTCCCTGTGCGAAGCCCGATCGGAAAACCTGATTCGCACTGACCGTTGCGTCGATCGCGCTGCCAGGAACCCCGGGCGCGATGGCCGTTCCTCCCACCGTGCCCAGCAGGCCACCTTGAAAAGTCTCCGAATATGGCGGATTGACGCCAACAAGATCCACGACGCTGCCGGGTAGGAGGTCACTAAAGAGACCGAATCCGCTTCGCAACACCGTTCGCGGTGCGATCTGCCATGCAATCGCCGTCCGAGGCTGCAAGATCGCAAGCGGCGTGGAATCGAAGATGTTTCCGAGGCCGGTGCGCAAAGCTGCGCTCAGCGGCTGGTTCGGATCGTGCGTGATCGAGCCAAAAGAGCCTGAAAGCCGCGCCACCGCATCATGCGGGTTCAATGGATCGGAATTGTCCGTCACGCGCAACCCAAAAGTCCAGGTCAATTTTGAAGTCACCCTCCAGGCGTCTTGCGCGTAGAGATCCAGATTCAGAAAATTGTAGGGCTGCGAATTCGCCAGCGGAAACGTCTTCGACGCGGTGGATGCCACACCGTGGATGAACTGCGCTAGCGTCGTGTAAGTGACCAGTGGAACCACGCCTTCG
>Ga0187817_10001931_pt1 | contig 10446 bp, 13 predicted proteins | sample NC_wetland_sal_i_17_FD_132431 | JGI IMG/M metagenome (GOLD analysis project Ga0187817, IMG submission 132431) | Wetland sediment microbial communities from Neuse River Estuary, North Carolina, USA - SO4_2 | ecosystem: Environmental > Aquatic > Freshwater > Wetlands > Sediment | place: USA... | reverse complement strand
GCCGTCGGGGCTTCTCGGACCTGTGCGTGTTTGTTCCGAGGCCACGCAATGACTCATTAACCTTCGTCCCTCTCCCCCTTGGGGGAGAGGGTCTGGACTTTGGCTCTTAACTAGACAAAATTCACTCCACACTTTTTGCTTGCAGAGAAGCCGCATTTTTGGTATCTAGTAATATGACTAGATATCAAAGGAGGCTTCCCTATGGGGTTCCCCACTAAAGTGCAGCTCATCAAGCGCCAAGCCAGTGAGCAGTGGTACATCAATTTCCCTTCCGCCCTCGCCCAGGCCATGGAGTTCTCCCGCGGCGAGATCGTCGAGTGGTTCGTGGAAGACAAAAGCCTGCTGGCCTTGCGACGTACCGCCCCACCCGCTCCCGTGCTAAAAAAAACTCCGCCGGCATCCTCGCCCACTTCCAGCAACTCTGGCGCGAGTGCGCTTCCGGCTTCCACCAGCGTCGCCTCGCCGCGCACGCCCAAACCCTCGCGTTGAGCACTTTGCTCTGTCTGGGACGTCATACCGTGACCGGTCTGCTGACTACCTGTGGCGCGCAGTTCCGTGACTGGACCTCCAGTTACCGGCTCTTTTCCCACGACCGTCTTCCCGCCCAGACCCTCTTCGCCGTGGCGCGTCGCGCCGTGCTCGCCGCTCTGCCTCCCCAAGCCCCCGTGCGCGCCTTCCTGGATGATTCCCTCCTGCGCCGCTCCGGCCTGCACACCCCCGGCGTGGCTTGGAGGCGCGATCCGCTCGGGCCGCACTTTCAAACCAACTTCGTGCGCGCCCAACGCTTCCTGCAAACTTCTCTCGCCCTCCCCGCCCACCACGGTTCCTGCCGTCTCATCCCCGTCGCCTTTTGTCATGCCCCCACTCCGGCCAAGCCGGGAAAGAAAGCCAGCCCCAGCCAACAGCAGGCCTATCGCGCCCAAGTTCGTGCCACCCGCCTCAGTCAGCGCGCCCGCGAGCAGATCGAGCAACTGCGCTCCGCCCTGGACGCGGACCCCACCTCAGCCTCGCGCCCCCTCCTGGTGGCCTTCGATGGAGGCTACACCAACCGCACCGTACTCAAGCATCTCCCCCCTCACACCACGGCTATCGGCCGCCTCCGCCAAGACGCTCATCTGCTCCTCCGCCCTGATCCCGCCACCCAGAAAGCACGCGGCCGCCGTCTCCGCTACGGAGCGCCCGCGCCCACCCCCGAGCAGGTCCGCACCGACGACTCTCCTTGGCAAATCCTCACCCTCCCCCATAACGGCATCCCTCATCAACTCCGTTATAAGCGCCGCACCGGACTGATGTGGCGCACCGCCGGCCCTCACCAGGTGCTGCAACTGATCGTCATCGCCCCCCTCGCTTACCGCCTGCGCAAGGGTTCCAAACTGCTTTATCGCCAGCCCGCCTTTCTCATCTGCACGGATGAAAACCTTGACCCCCAAGTCGTCATCGAGACCTATATCGCGCGCTGGGACATGGAGGTCAATTTCCGCGAGCAGAAAACCCTGCTCGGCGTGGGCCAGGCCCAGGTGCGGACTCGCCGCTCCGTGGAGGCCGCTCCTGCACTCAGCGTGGCCGCCTACGCCTTGCTGCTCTTGGCCACCCAGCGCGCCTTCGCCGATTCGCCCCCAGCCCTGCTGCCGCGCCCCAAGTGGATCCGGCCTTCGCCCAACACCCGCATCTCCACCCAGCAGGCCATCCACCAACTGCGCGCCGAGGTCTGGGGCCGCGGACTCGGCCTGGATAATTTCTCCGGCTTCGCGTCCACCCCACCCTCAGCCACGAAGCCAGAGAAATCCTCCTTCCCTCTCGCATCGGCTGTCTGCTACGCTAATGCCTGACTCTCAAACGGCCAAAGTCCAGTCCCCTCCTTAGGAAGGAGGGGCTGGGGGCGGTTGTAGCGCCGTCCCATGCCGAAGGTGCCGACCGAGCGCGAAGCGCCAGCGAGGCATTTCTCTATCGGCGGCTCGAGACCTTGCCTGGAACCGCAGGCAAGTTTCGTTTGAACGCACAGTTGCCGATCTCCTTCGATGGCTGGGGCCGCATGGAAGTTGACCTGCTCTGCGAGTCCTCGCGAATCGCCATCGAACTTGACGGCGCTCAGCACCTCGCCCAACCGGATGCCTACCGCCGAGACCGCCGCAAGGATGCTTTACTTCAGGAAAACGGCTACCTGGTCCTCCGCTTCCTGGCTCAGGACGTCGGCGAGTATCTCGATCAAGTTCTCGATACCATCCTGCGGGCTTTATCACATCAAGCGCCTAAATGATGCGGCTGTGCATATCAACCCCCTCCTCCCGCAGCGGATCTTCTGCGCATGCGCCGCCTCCCAAGCCACCACCCGATTGCAAAAAAGACAGCCAGCACAAGGTACGGCAGATTCGATCCAATCCATAATACCGTGTGAATCCTGGCGCGCAGCAGGTTTACCTTTCTGACCGCTTCGGCAGGAATAGTGACCGGTTGATTCCAGGTCATCGACGCCAGTCGCGGCAGGAAGCCCTGGTGCACGCAACCTTCCAGACTATAAACTCCGACCGTATGCGAGAAGTGGCTGGCCACCCTCAGGTCGCGCGATAACTCATCCCAACTGAGCGGCGGAAATCGCGCGTCAGTTGCAGGGTCACTCTTGGTACTGCCCACCACGATGGCCTGGGCCTCAGGCCCATACTTCCATACCAGCGCCGAGTCCATGGCGTGATTAAAGCTGGTGTAGAGCATCAGCACCTCGCGATCGCCGCGTACGTCCACCAACCCGAAAAGCCGCTCCAGCAGCGTGGTACGCGCTTCGCGCTCATCGATGATGAAAGGAAACTGATAGGTCTCCACCCGGTAACCCCGAAATTGCATCTGCCGGATGAGCGCCGCATACTCCCGGCGCGCCTTCCTGATGCGTTCGAATTCAAAATACCGTTCCGCGAGGGTGGCGGCCAGCCGCAGCCTGCGGTTCCGCAGCGCGGCGAACTCCTGAATGTTAGGTTCGATGTCCAGGCCAATGGCTGCCCAGCGCAGACCGTTCTCTGCCGTCCATTTCTCGAGTTCTGCGAAACGCGCGGCTGCCTGCGGCGCGTTGCCGGCATTCACGTAATAGCCCTGAGCCGCGGGCAGAGCCATCCAGGCCGTCACAGGAATGTCCGCTTCGTTTAATCGGCGAACCACGCTGGCGCGGCCGGGGCTCAGATCACCCAATGCCAGCGAAACTTCCGCATGCAGCGCTTGTAAGTCCGGGACGACCGCCGGATCGGCAAAGAGCTTCTCGAGCGGCTCTGTCGCTAGTTCGCAGGCAAACCCCAAATGGAGCGGATGCGCAGACGCGCTGACTTGGATATCCCCACTCGAATTGGCCTCCAAGCCGGGATCTGCGGCAACCCCCGCTCCCAACAGGCCGGTATTTGACATCAAAGCTAGGCCGACCGTTAGGCACAGAGCCCGTGCGTCTGCGATTCTGCGCGGAGCCGCTGCCACAATTCCAAGCTTAGCTCTTTGGGTTGCACCCTGCCAACCCGGAATGTGATGATGCGATACGGCCTGAGAACCCGCCGGGACCACCCCCCCTTTTTTGCCCAGCAAAAACACTCGACAACCTGTGTCCACTATGATAGGCTACGACTACTACGCGCTGGGAAGCTGCTCGGCCCCCGCTCCCAGGGCACCCCTGGAGGCGAAGCGCTAAGTAGCTGACTGCGGAAGGCTCCTTATGATCGCCGCCCGAGGGTTCTTGATTTGCGGATGTCTGGTGAGCTTGATGGGTGGGTTCGCCGGCCCGCATCGGCTGGCTACCGCCGCGTCTGCGAATTCGCTAAGGGACAACCAAGAGCCTCAAGGAGTTCAGGCTCCCGCGGGCCAGGCAACCATCATTGACAAAACGCCGGCGGAACTCGTTCAAGCCCTGCCTCAATTGGCGGGGTTAGAGCCTGCTGCGAGCCAGGAGGTGCTTCCGGAGATTCTCGAGAAGATTGGGGCGAATGTGGAAGCCTATTTCCGCAGCGTCCTGAGCACCTGCGCGCAGGAAGAAACGATTCAGCAACGGCTAGGAACGGATGAAGGGGTCGAGAAGAGCGTCAAACAAACGTTTCGGTACCTCGTCGTTGCCAACCCGGAAAAGGGGCCGCTGCACTTGGAGGAATATCGGACCGACGAGAAGGGCCTGACCGCCGGCGGGTCTCTGCTGACCAGCACGGTGCTCACCGAACGCTTCGTCTACCTTCCCGTCTACTTGCATCCTCGGTATCAGGACGACAGCGATTTCAGTTACGTGGGGCGGCAGACGGTGACGGGTCACAAATGCTATGTAGTCGCGTTCGCCCAAATCCCCGAAGCCGCCCACCTGTGGGCGCAATTGAATGAAGGTCCCGTCTCCCACAGTGTTTTGCTGCAAGGTCTGGTCTGGGCCGATGCCGCCAGCTTCCAGATCATCCGAATGTTCACGCAGTTGTTGCCCGTTGCCACGGAGTGCAAGGTCAGAGAATTTAACACTGATGTTACCTTTGACGAAGTCCGGTTCCCAGGAATTGATGTTGTGGTTTGGCTTCCCCGCCAAGTCGTGGTCGACATTGACTGGGGAACCAAAAACCGAAGATATCGCAACTATCACCATTATTCCAATTACCGGCTCTATGCCGCGCAGTCGAGAATCATCTATTAATCAGCCAGCCATGCCGGTGCTCGACGAATCCACCCTTCGTCAGTTGCTCGAACCTTTCGGATTGAGCCTGAGCAACGATCAAAGCGGCCAGGTGATCGCTTATCTCGAACTGCTCCTGCGCTGGAATCAGAAGATTAACTTGACGGCCCTCCGCGACCCCCACTCTTGCGTCCGCCGGCATTTTGGGGAAAGCCTTTATCTGCGCCGTTGGGTGGAGCTGAACGGCAGGCTATTGGATATCGGAAGCGGGGCGGGGTTTCCAGGCCTGTGCTTGAAGATCGTCTTTCCGGAGCTCGCGGTGACTCTGCTGGAGCCAGTAGCCAAGAAGCGGGCATTCCTCAAAGAGGTGGTCCGGGTTTGTGAAATGAAATGGGTAGAAGTGCGCCGGGAACGCCTGGAGGATTTTGCCGGCGGCGGGGCGGGGCCGGTGTTCGACGCCGCGACGGCACGCGCGGTGGGGCATCTGGAGGAACTCATGCCGCTGGCCTGGCGCTGCCTGAAAGAGAGTGGCGACCTGTTTCTGTGGCTGAGCCGCCGGCAGACAAGAGAACTAGGCTACCACAACGCCGGGCTGAGGGCGGTGCGGAGCCTGGCGATACCGGGCGGCGGGCAGGGTGAAATCTGGTGGGGGAAGAAAGTCGAACGTTTCACGTGAAACATGGCGCGCCAGGGGACGGCAAGCCGTTCCCCCATTAGGCGGCTTCTTCATACATTCTCGGCACCCTGGTATGTTTCACGTGAAACCACGTGTTCCTCTTCCTTGCGTTATTCTCTCGCTTTTGGTACATTCGCCTTGAGTTTCTTCGGGCTGGTGCCTTTGGGACGAGTCATCGCCATCGCCAATCAAAAGGGCGGCGTGGGAAAAACTACCACGGCCATCAATCTTGGTGCCGCCCTGGCTCGCCGCGAATTGTCTACTCTCATCATCGATTGCGACCCCCAAGCCAACACAACAGGCGGCTTGGGCTTCCCGCGAGATCCCGCGCGCAGAACTCTGTACCACGCCCTCATGCTGGATGTGCCCCTCAACGAACTCGTCCTGAAATCCCCGCTCGAAGGACTCCACCTCATCCCTTCGAACAAAAACTTGGTTGGCGCCACCGTTGAGCTTGTAGATCGTCCGGAGCGCGAGCGGGCCTTGCGCAAACGAATGGAGAATCTGCGCGGCGAGTTCGACTACATCCTTCTTGACTGCCCTCCTGCCCTTGACTTGCTCACCCTCAACGCCCTCGTGGCGGCAGACTCCGTCATTGTCCCCGTGCAATGCGAGTACTTCGCGCTGGAGGGTGTTTCGGAACTCCTCGATACGCTCATCCGGGTTCGCCGCGCCCACAACCGCAATCTGGCGGTTGAGGGAATTCTGCTCACCATGTTCGACGAGCGCACCAACCTCGCTCACCAAGTTCGAGACGATTTGAGGGATTTCTTTGGCGACCAGGTCTTCTCCACGGTCATACCTCGGAATGTTCGCTTGGCGGAGGCGCCCAGTTTCGGAAAGCCGATTTTCCTTTATGACCCCGACTGCAAGGGAGCCACCAGCTATCTTGAATTGGCACAGGAGGTTATCAACCATGACCAGAAAGGCGCTGGGTCGAGGGCTGAACGCTCTCCTTCAGACAGTTGAGACCACTGCCGCCGGCCTTGAGCAGCTACGCATCGACCTCATAGATCCCAGCCCGTTCCAGCCGCGTCGCGACTTTCCTGAGGATTCGCTGGCCGAGCTTGCTGATTCCATCCGGGCAAGCGGAGTCGTCCAGCCCATTCTTGTGCGCCGCAACGCTTCAGCCGAGGGCCGTTACCAGCTCGTAGTGGGTGAACGTCGATGGCGCGCCGCCCGCCTGGCCGGACTCGAAGTCGTTCCTGCCATCATCCGAGAGTTAACGGATGAGGACGCCCTCGAACTCGCCTTGACGGAAAACCTGCTCCGCAAGGACTTGAATCCGCTCGAGGTGGCCCACGCCTATCAGGCACTCCTGGAGAAGTTCCACCTCAACCACGAGCAGGTTGCAGAGCGCTTGGGTATCAACCGCTCCTCAGTCACAAACACCTTGCGCCTGTTGCGGCTGCCGCCGGTCGTCCAGGAGATGATTTCCAGGGACGAAATAACCTACGGCCACGCCCGGGCACTCCTTTCACTGAATTCTGAGGCAGCGCAAGTCCAGCTCGCCTCGAGGATAGCCCAGCAGGGTCTCTCCGTACGCCAGGTTGAGAGTATGGTGGCCCCCCCAGGCGGAAAGCCCGCCGCGCGGAAGACCGCGCCCCAACCGCCAAGCGACCCCAACATTCGAGCGGCCGCTTTGGAACTAGAACGTACGCTGGGCACGCGCGTCAAAATCCGGGGCGATGGCCGCCGGGGGGCGATAGAAATCAGCTATTTCTCGGCCCAGGATTTGACCAGGATTTACGACTTGATTGTCAGGCAGTAAGTCTGCTAATATGCACCTAAGTATATCCGTTGTACTTTATCTCTGGGCTAGACGAGGGGCTCTCGTGACCCCGATGGGAGGCAACGATGCCATTCGGCTTTGGAAAGTCCAGGCGACGTCAGCTAACTGATCTCTCCGGTGACTGGGTCGGGTGGCTCGACCCAGGCGTGGAAGTCGAGGGAAAGATGAAGGTCGCATCGGGGCTGATCCGCGTTAACTCGCAATTCAAGGGCGAGATCCGCTGCGAAGGCACCGTCGTGGTCCACGATCAAGGTGAGGTGGACGGCGAAATCCACACTCGCGCCATTAGCGTTACGGGAAAAATAAAGGGGAGCATCCATGCCTCCGAGCGGTTGGAGATCAAGGAGCACGGCGTGGTTCTCGGCGCCATCTACACGCCCTGCCTCCTCGTCGACCCTGGAGGTTTCTTTGACGGCCAATGCCACATGCCCACACCCGAACCCGCCGCCCAAACGGCCAACGATGTGGACAGCAAGAACCGTCCCTGAGGGTGCTGTAGCCTACACACCCAAGCTATCGCATTGAAGCGGATTCAAAACTTCGCCTGGCCGCCTGGGCGGCCAAGGCACCTGCAACTCCCGCCCGGCCTGCGGCGCCGCCAATATGGCTCCTGCACTTTATATCACAAAGTACTTGACAAGCCTTGCGCCGCATGGTATATAGGCACCATGACCTGCGCGGGGCCAGCTCGCTCACGACGCTCCAGGCTGGCTCCCATGCCGACCCGCGCCTTCGACGATTTGCGCTTCATCCGCGAGACCATGGAAAGCGCCGCTTCCTTCACCGCTGTCCCGGGGTGGGGAGGGGTGATGATCGGGCTTACGGCCCTGGGCGCAGCGGCAGTTGCCTCGCTTCGCCCGCAGGTGGTCTGGTGGGCAGGCGTGTGGGGATTCGAAGCTCTGTGCGCTTTTGCGGTGGGCGCGTCGGCTATTTTCTGGAAGGCGCGGAAGGCCCAGACGCCCCTGTTTTCAAGGCCTGGCCGGAAGTTTGTGCTGGGCTTGTTTCCCCCCATGCTGGCGGCGGCAGTGCTGAGCATGGTGATTTACCGTGCCGGCGTGTTTAGCCTGCTGCCCGGCGTCTGGCTGCTCCTCTATGGGGCGGGTATCGTAACGGGAGGGGCGTACTCCGTGAAGGTCGTCCCGATCATGGGAATCTGCTTCATGTTCGCGGGAGTCGCTGCTCTGCTCTGTCCTCCTGCTTGGGCCAATTCGATCATGGCGGCGGGTTTCGGCGGCCTTCACATCCTTTTCGGGACCATCATAGCAAGGAGGTACGGTGGCTAGACAGAATTCCGATGCCGCAGCCCGTACTGCCGGGGCAAGCCGGCTGGTGCGAGAAGCGCAGCGATTGCGCAGTAGGAAGCCGCGGGGCGCGCCCCCCGACCTGGACCGCTTGATCCACGAACGCATTCGGCTGGGCATGGTGAGCGCCTTGGCGGTGAACGAGTCGCTCAGCTTCAACGATCTCAAGAAACTGCTGAAGACTACCGATGGGAACCTAAGCGTGCACGCGCGCCGGCTCGAGGAAGCAGAGTACGTCATCTGCGAAAAGTATTTCGTGGGCCGCCTGCCGAAAACCGTCTACCGGCTCACCCCCTCCGGCCGCCGCGCGCTGGAGCGCTACCTGGATCACATGGAAGCCTTGATTCAATCCATGCGCCCGCGCTAAGCGCGGCGAAATTTTTTTGAGCGAGTGCTTTGTATGGCAAAGTCCTTTGGACTACGCAACGTACGAGAAACCCCAGCTTTGTCCAGCTTAACAGTTCGCCCCGGTCCTCCGTGCGGCTCCGCCGCCCCGTCTTGCGGAAAGCCTCCGGCTTTTCGGCCAATGCCGCCCCATTCCCTCTCTTCCGCACCGGCTGGAAGGACGAGCCTTCCAGCCGGTACGGAGGAGGTTATCCGGCAGGGACGTCCTTTAATTCATGCGGCCATCATTATGGACGGAAGCGGGCGTTGGGCAGAGGAGCGGCGCCTGCCCCGCAGCGTGGGACATCGCGCGGGGGTGGCCGCTGTCCGCCGTTCGGTCGAAGCTGCTCCCGGCCTGGGGATCGGGACGCTGGCGCTGCACGCCTTTTCCTCCGACAACTGGCAACGTCCGGTGCGTGAAGTCCGGGAGCTGATGAGGATTTTTGAAGAGTTCCTGCGCTCATCGCCGGCTGAGTGGTTGGAGGCCGGAATAAGGACCAGCGTTATCGGACGGCGCGATCGGCTCGATCCCTCGCTTGCTGCCGCCATTGAAGCTGCCGAATCCGCGACGCTCCAGGGATCGCGGCTGCACCTGCGCCTGGCGATTGATTATTCGGCCCGCCAGGCAATTCTTTGCGCCGCGCGATCGCTGGCCAACTGCGAAGCAGCCACCCCGGCAAACTTTGCGCGCCTGCTGGCTGCCGTCGATCACAACCGGGCGCCAGTCGGCAGCAATCTAGTTTACGACCAAGACCCGGGGCGGGCTCCAGCCCAGCCTGCTCCAAGGGGCGGCCCCACATTCGACTTGGGACATTACCCGCCTGTCCCCGAACTCGATTTACTGATCCGCACCGGCGGCGAGCAGCGCTTGAGCGACTTCATGCTCTGGGAGTGCGCGTACGCGGAACTGGTCTTCACGGAGCGCATGTGGCCGGACTTTGACGCTGCCGACCTCGAAGCGGCAGTCCGCGAGTTCCGCTCCCGCCATCGCCGTTTCGGGCGCGTTCCGGAGAGTGTCCACGCCGGAGAGTAACACGCGTTGGGAGCATCGTTTGCGGGGCTCAATGCTGCCTTCGGGTTCCTGCTCCTGCTGTTCGGGGAGGCGGAGTGGAGGAAACTAATCGGCGGTCGTGGGTCGCGACACGCGATGGCGGTGTTGCGCGGAGTTCTTCTCGCTCTTCCCTGCCTGTTTATATTTGGCCTTCCTACTCGTCGAGGTCCGTTACTTCTTCGGCGGCTCCGCGCTGGTCCAAGCAACCACCGGGCTGACCTATGCGGAATATGCGCGGCGGGGTTTCTTCCAGCTTTTCGACGTGGCCGTACTGGTGCTTCCACTTCTGCTGCTCGCGCACTGGCTGATGGCCCAGCGCGGTCCCGAGGCTGAGCGAGTCTTCAGGGTTCTGGCCGGCGTCCAAATTTTGATGCTCGCTATGCAACCCGGCTCAGCGCCGATGCTGTGCCGGAAATTGTAGCCGCACTCCCGGCTTTGATTCCGAGAGTCCTTCCCGCGTAGCGCAGACCTGCCTTTCAAGGTCCGTGGTCCTTCGCTCACCACGTCTAAAAGCCGCAAACCTTGAAAAGCAGGTGTGCGCTACCCACTTATTACCATACGGCACCGTATTGACAATCCTGTCCCCTCGTTGTAACATACGGTACCGTATGGAAGGAGACCTGAAAAGAG
>Ga0187817_10001929_pt1 | contig 10449 bp, 8 predicted proteins | sample NC_wetland_sal_i_17_FD_132431 | JGI IMG/M metagenome (GOLD analysis project Ga0187817, IMG submission 132431) | Wetland sediment microbial communities from Neuse River Estuary, North Carolina, USA - SO4_2 | ecosystem: Environmental > Aquatic > Freshwater > Wetlands > Sediment | place: USA: North... | reverse complement strand
GGGCTCGCCGCCGCTTGGGAGGCCGAGCGCAAAGCGCTGCCGAGCGTGCGACTTGCCCATCTGCGCGATCTGCGTCACCCGATGTCGGTCGATCTGTGGATCGATCGCGTTGGCGCGCATGCCAAGGTCGTTCTGGTTCGTCTGCTTGGCGGCCTCGACTGGTGGAAATACGGCATAGAGCGGCTGAGCGGTGTGGCGCGTCAGCGCGGGATCGCGCTTGCCGTTTTGCCCGGCGAAGACCGTGACGATCCCCGGCTTGCAGAAGCTTCGACATTACCGGTCGACGAGCTGCACGCGCTGTTGCGCTATTTCCGGGAAGGCGGGCTTGAGAACTTGCGCGCCCTCCTGCGGCGGCTGGCGCGTCACGCCGGATGTGCGGTGGACTTACGCGAGGCCCGATCCGTGCCGCGGCTTGCCGGCTATCTGCCGGGCCAAGGCGCTGTCGCGCTCGACCAGCTTGTTGCCGCTCTTGCGCCGGGCCGTCCGGTCGTGCCGGTGGTGTTTTATCGCGCGATGCTGCTCGCCGGCGATATGGCGCCAATCGATGCGCTTTGCGCGGCGCTTGCCGCGCGCGGCCTGGCGGCGGCGCCCCTGATGATCACGAGCTTGAAGGATGCCGATGCCGCGGCCTTTCTCGATGACGCCTTCGGCCGGCTTGAACCCGCGGCCATCGCCGCCATGACGGCTTTTGCCGCCGGCGGTGGCGGCGAGCCGACGCCGCTTGACGGACCGGGCGTCCCGGTCTTGCAGGTCGTCAGCGCCACGACCAAGCGCGCCGCGTGGCAAGAAAGTCCGCGCGGGCTCGGCACCGCCGATCTGGCGATGCACGTCGTTCTTCCCGAACTCGATGGCCGCGTGCTTACGGGAGTCGTCGCCTTCAAGGATGCACTCCCGCCGCGCCAGGCGCTCGCCTTCACGGCGTTCTCAAGCCGCCCGGAGCCCGACCGTATTGCCATGACTGCCGACCGCATCGCCGCCTTGGTACGGCTCGCGCGGCTGCCGCGCCGCGAGCGCCGGATCGCGTTGTTGCTGCCCGACTATCCCGGCATGAAGGGTCGCGCCGGCTATGCCGTTGGCCTTGACGTGCCGGCGAGCGTGCTTGCGGCCCTCGCCGACCTTGCCGCAGCCGGCTACGCCGTAAGCGGAACACCCGACACGCCGCGCGATTTACTCGCCGCGCTCGCGCGCGGGTCGGACGACGCTTTCCTCACGGCCGAGGATTACGCGCGTTTGGCTGAAACCGTGCCGCGCGCGGCCAGCGATAAAATCTGTCAAGCGTGGGGCAAGCCCCAGGACGATCCCGACATGCGCGACGGCGCATTCCGTTTTCGTGCGCAGCAATTCGGCAATGTTCTGGTGGCGCTGCCGCCCGATCGCGGACGCACCACGCAACGGCGCGCCGATTATCACGATCCGCTGTTGCCGCCGCGGCATGCGCTTGTCGCGTTCGGACTATGGCTGCAGCACGTCGCCGCCGCCGACGCGCTCGTCCACATGGGCGCGCACGGCACGTTGGAATGGCTGCCCGGCAAGGCTGTGGCGCTATCCGCGCAATGCTTTCCGGAAATCGTCACCGGACGGTTGCCGGTGATTTATCCTTTCATCGTCAGCAATCCGGGCGAGGCCGCGCAGGCCAAGCGCCGCATCGCCGGCGTCACGATCGGCCACCTGCCGCCGCCGCTGACAACCGCCGGCATGAGCGGCGACGCGCATCAACTCGAGCTGTTGCTGGATGAATATGCGCAAGCCGACGGGCTCGATCGCCGGCGGCGCGAACGGCTCGCCAGCGCGATCATCGCTACCGCCCAGCGCAGCGGCTTGGCGCGCGAAGCCGGCGTCGGCGCGAGCGCGGCGCCGGATGAAGCACTGCGACGCATCGATGCCTGGCTGTGCGATCTTAAAGATCTCGCGATCAAGGACGGCCAGCACATCTATGGCCGCGCCGGCGAAGATAGCGACGACGCGGCCTGGCGCGCCAGCGCCGGAGCCGAGCGCGCCGCTCTCCTCGCCGCACTCGATGCGCGCCGGGTTGCCGCCGGTCCGGCAGGCTCGCCGGCGCGCGGCCGACGCGACGTGCTGCCGACGGGGCGCAATCTATTCACCGCCGATCCACGCACGCTGCCGACCCCGACGGCAATGGAGCTCGGTAATCTTGCCGCCGCCGAAGTGGTGCGGGCTCACCTGCAGAGCCATGGCGACATGCCGCACGCGGTGGTGATCGACTTGTGGGGCAGCGCCACTTTGCGCACCGGCGGCGAAGAAATCGCCCAAGGCCTTGCTCTTTTGGGCTGCCGGCCGATCTGGGAGCACGCCACCGGCCGTATCACCGGCGTCGAAGTATTGCCGGTCGCCGCCATCGGTCACCCGCGTGTCGATGTCACATGGCGCATTTCCGGATTGTTTCGCGATTTGTTTCCAGCGCAGATCGCGCTCATCGATGCCGCCGTGCAGACCGTCGCCGCGCGGGACGAGGACGACGACGAAAATCCCCTTGCCGCGATGCGCCGCGCCTATAACGGGAAGGGCGATGCCCAAAGCGGCCCCCGCCTCGACCGCATCTTTGGCACGGCGCCTGGAACCTACGGCGCAGGTATCGAAGACATGCTCGGCCGCGATCTAGACACCAATGCGATCGGCACGGCCTATCTCGATGCCGCCTCGCATGTATATTCCGGTGCCGAGGGCCAGGGCGGCGCGGCGCCGGGCGCCTTCGCCCAGCGCGTCGCGAGCGCCGATATGCTCGTTCACGTCAGCGACGATCCCGGCCGCGATCTGCTTGAGGGCGCCGAGGATGCGGCCTTTGTCGGCGGCTTTGCCGCGGCGGCGAAAATGCTGGGACGGGCTGCCGATCTCGTCATGCTGGACATGACCGACCCGCAGCGCCCGCGGGCGCGCGCGCTGTCGGCCGCGCTGGCGCGCATCGTCCGGGCCCGCGCAATCAATCCCCGCTTTATCGCCGGCCAGATGCGGCATGGGCCGCGCGGCGCAGCAGAGTTTGCCGAAACGGTGGACCGGCTCGTCAATTTCGCGGAAACAACCGACGCTGTCGCCGGCGAATTGTTCGATCTCCTTCACGCCGCCTATGTTGACGATCCCGCCGTGCACGCCTTCCTGCTGCGCGAAAATCCCGACGCTGCCGCGGCGATTGCGGAGCGTTTCGAGGTGGCGCGGCGGCGAGGCTTCTGGCATCCGCGCCGCAACGACGTCGATGCGACTTTGGCCGCGCTGCGCGGTAAGGCTGTCGTTGGAGAAATGACATGACCGCGCAGGCGCGCACGATCCCGCCGCGACGCGGTGCTTGTCCCGGGCTTTCGGCGCCGATGCCGACGGGGGACGGATTGCTGACGCGCTTTATGCCGATCGGCACTATGGCGCTCGCCACGTTCAAGCGCGTCTGCGCGGCAGCGCGAACTTACGGCAACGGCATCGTGGAAGTCACCGCGCGCGGCAGCATCCAAATTCGCGGCTTGAGCGCTACTTCCGCGCGCCAATTCGCGGACGCGATTGCCACGCTCGAGATTGTGGCGCAGGACGGCGTACCGATTCTTTGCAATCCGCTTGCCGGCATCGATGCCGAGGAAATCCTTGACGTGACGCCGCTTGCCTTCGCGTTGCGCCGGATCTTGGCGCAACGGCCGGCGGCGGCGCTCGACGCGAAGGTTTCCGTCACGATCGATGGCGGCGCGAAGCTCAATCTCGCGCGCGTCCCCGCCGATATCCGCCTCACGGCGCAGTTCGTGAACGGGGAAACTTTCTTGCGTGCGGCGGTTGGCGGCGACGATGCAAGCGCGATCGATCTCGGCTTGGTTGCGCCGGAGGACGGCGCCGAAGCGGCTTGGCGCCTGCTCGGCCTCGTCGCCGAGCGCGGCCGTCATGCGCGCGCTCGCGACATGATTGCGGCCGAGGGAGCCGGCATGTTCGGCGCGGCATTGTCGGCAAGCCCAGCTTTGCGATGGGAGCCCGCCCCCGCCGACGCGGTTCAGGCAAGACCCGATCGCAAGACGCTTTGCCGCGACGCTCCGGCCATCGCGCGGCACCGGTTGCGCGACGGCTCGCTGGCGTGTGGGATCGGGCTTGCATTCGGCCACGCCGAGGCGTGCACGCTCGAACGGCTCGCCGATGCCGCGGCGATGGCGGGAGCATGCGGGCTGCGCGCCGCGCCTGATCGGACGCTGCTCGCCATCGGCCTGACCAAACACGGCGCGGCTGATTTTGTCGCCGCAGCCGAACAACTCGGCTTTGTCACGCGCGCGGACGATCCACGCCGCCACGTGCTGGCCTGCGCCGGAGCGCCGCTGTGCGCCTCCGCTTACCTTGCCACGCGGGCCATGGCGCCGCGGATCGCGGCCGCGGCCGCGCCGACTTTGGCCGGCGATTTCATGATCCACATTTCCGGCTGCGCCAAAGGCTGCGCGCATCCGGCCGCGTCGGCGCTGACCGTCGTCGGCGCCACTGGCCTTTGCACCCTGGTCGCGAACGGCACCGCGCGCGACGCGCCGTTTGCGGCAGCGCCGGTGAATGAATTGCCTGCCGCGATCGAGCGATACTTGCGCGACCACAAGGCGGCCCAAGTCCAAATCTGAAGCGTCAATGTCTGAAACGTCAATGTCTGAAACTTCGACGTCTGAAGCATCAATGTCTGAACCGTTATCCGAACCAATGTCAGAACGGACGCCGACCTCCGAGGGCTCGGCTTATTTGCGCGACGGCACGGCGATTTACCGGCAATCATTCGCCATCATCCGCGCCGAAGCCGATCTGTCGCGCTTTTCCCCGGACGAAGCCGATATTGTCGTGCGCATGATCCACGCTTGCGGTCAGGTTGACGTCGCGCGCCATGTCGTTTTTGGCGGCGATCTCGTTGCCGCGGGTCGCAATGCGCTCACCGCCGGCGCGCCGATCCTCTGTGATGCCGAAATGGTGGCGCATGGGATCACCCGCGCCCGGCTCCCGGCGCGCAATGAGGTGATCTGCACGCTTAACGATCCGCGCACGCCGGAGATTGCCGCAAAGTCCAAGACGACCCGGTCGGCCGCTGCGCTCGATCTGTGGCGAGAACGGCTTGAGGGCGCCGTCGTGGCGATCGGTAATGCCCCCACAGCCCTGTTTCGTTTGCTCGAAATGATGGATGCCGGTGCGCCAAAACCGGCGGCTATTCTCGGCATTCCGGTGGGATTTGTCGGGGCGGTGGAATCCAAAGAAGCGCTTGTTGCCAATGCGCGCGGCGTGCCGTTTCTGATCGTGCGCGGGCGCACAGGAGGCAGCGCGATGACGGCAGCGGCCGTCAACGCCTTGGCGAGGCTCGGCCTGTGAGCACGACAACGCCGCGTGCGGGAAAGCTTATGGGCGTCGGGGTCGGTCCCGGCGATCCCGAATTGATGACGCTCAAAGCATTGCGCGCGTTGCGCCGAGCCGACGTGATCGCGCATTTCGCCAAAGCCGGGTATCCGAGCCATTCACGCGCGATCATCGAACGGCATCTGCGCGACGGCGTCGTCGAACTGCCGCTCGCTTATCCGGTGACGACCGAACTGCCGAAATGCAGCGCCGCCTACCGCGACACGCTGGGCGACTTCTACGACCGCGCCGCCGCCGAGGTGGCGAAACATCTGGAGGCCGGTCGCGTCGTCGCCGTGATCTGCGAGGGCGATCCCTTGTTCTACGGCTCCTACATGCACGTGCACGCGCGGCTGGCGGCGCGCTTTCCGACCGAGATTATCGCCGGCGTAACAGGCATGTCCGGTTGCTGGTCGGCGGCCGGGATGCCGATTGCCCAGGGTGACGACATTTTCACCGTGCTTCCAGCGACGCTGTCGGAGGGCGAGCTGGTGCGGCGCTTGTCGGAGGCCGATGCTGCCGTGGTCATGAAGGTCGGCCGGCACCTGCCGAAATTGCGGCGCGCGCTCGAGCGCAGCGGACGACTGCCGCGCGCCCTTTATGTCGAACGCGGCACCATGGCCGCGGAAAAAATGATTCCGCTTTCGGCGAAGCCCGACAATGACGCGACGTATTTCGCGGTGGTGCTGGTGCCGGGCTGGCAGGACCGGCCGGGAGGAAAGCCATGAGCGGCCGTCTCGCCGTCATCGGTCTCGGCCCCGGCGATCCGCGCTATCTGACCGCAGAAGCCGCCGACGCGCTGGCCGAGGCGCAGGCCCTTTACGGCTATGGCCCTTATCTTGATCGCATGCCGGCGCGCGCCGGCCAGAGCCGCCATCCGTCCGACAACCGCGAAGAGACTGCTCGCGCCGGCGAAGCGCTTCGGCATGCCGCGCAAGGCGGCCGCGTCGCAGTTGTTTCCGGCGGTGATCCCGGCGTGTTCGCGATGGCGGCTGCGATCTGCGAGCAGATCGAAACCGGACCGGATGCTTGGCGCGCGCTTGATGTCGTCGTCGTTCCTGGCATCACCGCGATGCTCGCCGTCGCGGCGCGGATCGGCGCGCCGCTCGGCCACGATTTTTGCGCGCTGTCATTATCGGACAATCTCAAGCCATGGCCGCTCATCGAGCGCCGGCTCGATGCCGCCGCGGAAGCCGGTTTCGTGATCGCGCTCTACAATCCGGTGTCGCATGCGCGACCATGGCAATTCGGCAATGCGGTCGAACGCTTGCGCCGCCATTTGCCGGCCACGACGCCGGTCGTTTTCGGCCGCGCCGTGGGCCGTCGCGATGAACGCGTCGATATCACGACGCTCAGCGCCGCCGACGACACGCCTGCCGGCGCCGCGCCCGTTGATATGGCGACACTCGTGATCGTCGGCACGCGCGAGACTCGCGTGATTGCGCGGCCAGGGCGTCAGCCGCTCGTTTATACCCCGCGCGCGGCAACCGAGGTGAGCGCATGATCGAGCCACACGATCGCGTCGTCGACGGTCTCGACGGCGGGCGCCGCGGGTACCGGCGGGCGGCGCAGCATGATGACAGGGATACCGAGCGCGCGGGCGGCGACGATCTTGCCGTAGCTCGCCGCGCCGCCGCTGTTCTTGGCGACAACGATATCGATGGCGTGATCGAGGAGCAACGCGCGGTCATCCACTTCGCTGAAAGGGCCGCGCCCCCTCACATAGGCCGCGTGCGGCAGCAACAAGGGCGGATCGACCGGATCGACGCTGCGGATCAAATAATAGTGCTGCGGCGCGGTTACGAACGGCGCAAGCCCGTTGCGCCCGAGCGCAACGAAGACGCGGCGCGGCCGTTCTCCCAATATGCGGACCGCCTCGCTGGCATCGGCCGCCTCGTCCCAGCGGTCGCCACTAACGGAGAGCCACGGCGGCCGGCGCAGCGCGACGAAGGCAATGCCGGATGTGCGGGCGGCGGCGGCGGCGTTTACCGACATGATCCTCGCATAAGGATGGGTTGCGTCGACCATCGCATCGATCCGCTGTTCGATGAGATAATGCGCAAGCCCGGTGCCGCCGCCGAAACCGCCGCGGCGGACCGGCACTGGCAGCGGCGCCGGCGAAACTGTCCGGCCGGCGAGCGACAGCACGACCTCAAGATCGGCGCGCTTGGCCAGGCGCTCGGCCAGGCCGCGCGCTTCGGTGGTGCCGCCGAGGATAAGGACGCGTGACATGCCCGCTGCCAACCAACCGCCTGCCGACAAGCTTCCTCACGACACTGCCGCATCGCCGCGCTGGCTGTCCATTGTCGGTATCGGTGAGGATGGCATCGAAGGCTTAAGCGCGACCGCGCGCGCCTTGATCGGCGCCGCCGAGATTGTATTCGGCGGCCGCCGCCATCTTGGGCTCGCGGCGTCGCTCATTCGCGGCGCGGCGCGGCCCTGGCCGAGCCCGTTCGATGGCGCCGCCGAGGAGGTCTGCCGGCATCGCGGCCGGCCTGTTTGCGTATTGGCGTCCGGCGATCCGTTCCACTTTGGCGTCGGGGCGGTGCTGGCGCGCCGCATCGACGCTCGCGAAATGACCGTCGTGCCCGCCCCGTCGGCCTTCAGTTTGGCCGCCGCCCGGCTGGGCTGGTCGTTACCCGACACCGTTCTGTTATCGCTGCACGGCCGCACACTCGATCTTGTTCGACCGCACCTGCAGCCGGGAGCGCGCATTCTGGCTTTGACATCCGACGGCGACGGGCCCGCGGCGCTGGCGCAACTCTTGACCCGCATTGGGTTCGGCAAGTCGCGACTGACGATCTTGGAAGCGCTCGGCGGCCCGCGCGAGCGCATCCGAAATACGAGCGCCGCCGAGTTCACCTTCGGATCGGTGGACGCGCTCAACACCGTTGCGATCGAGGTCGAGGCCGCCCCGGACGCCCGCGTCGTGGCGCTCACCCCGGGCGTCCCTGACGATCTTTTCGAGAACGACGGACAAATCACTAAGCGGGAGATCCGCGCCGTCACGCTGTCCTCCTTGGCGCCCCGCCGGGGCGAACTGCTATGGGATATCGGCGCCGGCTCCGGTTCGGTCGCGATCGAATGGATGCTCGCCGATCCGGCCATGCGCGCCATCGCGATCGAGGCACGCGCCGATCGCGCCGCGCGGATCGCACGCAACGCCGCCGCTTTCGGCGTACCGGAACTCGCGCTCATTGAGGGAACGGCGCCGGCCGCGCTTGACGGTCTGCCGACGCCGGACGCCATCTTCATCGGCGGCGGCGCCAGCGATGCTGGCGTGCTCGACGCCGCGGCGCTGGCGCTGCGGCCGGGTGGGCGTTTCGTCGTCAATGCCGTGACGTTGCAAACCGAAGCGCTGCTGCTCGGCAGACATTCGGCCTTCGGCGGCGAGTTGATCCGGCTCGCCGTTTCACGCGCGCAGCCGATCGGCGCGAAGACGGGTTGGCACGCGGCAATGCCAGTGACCCAATGGATATGGAAAAAGCCGTGATTATCGCCGGCGTCGGTTGCAAGCGGGGCGCCCCGATCGGGGACATCGAAACTGCACTGCATGCAGCGCTGGCGCGCGCCGGCGTGAACGCAACCGATCTCGGCGCGATTGCGACGGGAAAGACAAAGCGGGGCGAGCCCGGAATTCAAACCCTCGCGGCGAAGCTTGGCGTGAAACTTTTGCTGATATCGCACAGCGAACTCAAAGCCGCCGGCGATCGCGCCACGACGCGATCCGATCGCGTCCTGGCGCTCACAGGTCTGCCCTCGCTCGCCGAGACCGCAGCGCTCGCCGCAGCAGGGCCTTCGGCGCGGTTGATCGTTTCGCGTCTTATCGTCGGTGCGGCGACGTGCGCCCTCGCCGCCTCGGATGCTGTCCGATGACCGTGCATTTCATCGGCGCCGGCCCGGGCGCAGCCGATCTGATCACCGTGCGCGGGCGCGAATTGATCGCGCGTTGCCCGGTCTGTCTCTATGCCGGCTCGATCGTGCCGCGCGCGCTTCTCGATTTCTGTCCGAAGGAGGCGCGCATCGTCGATACCGCGCCGCTGTCGCTTGACGAGATCGAAACCGAGTTCGTCCAAGCGCACGCCGCGGGACAGGACGTGGCGCGGCTGCATTCAGGCGATCTGTCGATCTACTCCGCGCTTGCCGAGCAGCTGCGCCGTCTGCGGCGGCGCAATATTCCCTATACGCTGACGCCGGGCGTCCCGGCCTTTGCCGCGGCGGCGGCGGCGCTCGAATGCGAGCTCACGGTTCCGGAAATCGCGCAAAGCGTGGTGCTCACGCGCCTCTCCGGCCGCGCCTCGCCGATGCCGGAAAGTGAAAAGCTCGCGACATTCGCTGCGAGCGGCGCGACGCTTGTCATTCATCTTGCCATCCACGCCATCGGCACTGTCGTTGACGAGCTGACGCCCTTTTACGGCGGCGATTGTCCCGCAGCCGTCGTGGTTCACGCCAGTTCGCCGGCACAACGCATTATTTCAGGGACACTCGCCGATATCGGCGCCAAGGTTTCCGAAGCCCGGATCGAACGAACCGCGCTCATTCTCGTCGGGCGCGCGCTTGCGGCCGACGACTTCCGCGACAGCGCGCTCTACGACGCCGGCTACCAGCGCCGCTTTCGCGGAGGCGGTGGATGAGCACGCGCCGTGAGAAATGCGCCGTGAGAAATGCGCCATGAGAAATGCACCATGACAGCGTGGGATTCATTGGCGGCGCGACGGGCCGGAATTCCCGTCTTCGCGGCGGGGCATGTCTGGCTCGCCGGCGCCGGCCCGGGCGATCCCGGTCTGCTGACGCTCGATGCGCTGGCCGGCCTCGCCCAGGCCGATGTCGTCGTGCACGACGCGCTCGTCGATCGACGCGTCATTGCGCTCGCCGGCGGGCAAGCGCGGCTTGAATTTGCCGGCAAACGCGGGGGCAAGCCGTCGGCGCTGCAAGCCGACATCAGCGAGCGTCTCATCGCGCTGGCGCGCATGGGCAATCGCGTGCTGCGTCTCAAAGGCGGCGATCCGTTCATCTTCGGCCGCGGCGGTGAAGAAGCCCTGGCGCTGGCGCGCGCCGGCGTTCCGTTTCGCATCATTCCGGGCATCACCTCCGGCCTCGCCGCGCTTGCCG
>Ga0187817_10001926_pt1 | contig 10458 bp, 9 predicted proteins | sample NC_wetland_sal_i_17_FD_132431 | JGI IMG/M metagenome (GOLD analysis project Ga0187817, IMG submission 132431) | Wetland sediment microbial communities from Neuse River Estuary, North Carolina, USA - SO4_2 | ecosystem: Environmental > Aquatic > Freshwater > Wetlands > Sediment | place: USA: North... | reverse complement strand
GAGATCGACCTGATCTCAGTGCTCGGAACCCAGCCAGCGCCGTTCTGACCGAGATAGGAGCCATGCCCGTTCCCTCCTGAACTAGCGGGCAGCGTTAGGCCGCGGTGACCCTTCCACCCGCAGCAGCCTGGCGGCCCACCCTGGTAGCCACCAGTTCCACTGGCCAAGCAGCGACACGATCGCAGGCACCAGCAGCGATCGGACGACGGTCGCGTCCAGCAGTATCCCGGCCCCGACGCCCGTCGCGAAGATCTTCAGGAACGTGTAGGGAGCGCTGGCCAGCGCGGCCATAGCCAGGAACAAGATCAGCGCCGCCGACGTGACCAGACGGCCGGTACGGCCGATGCCGGTGATCACCGCCTGGCTGGTCGATCCCGAGGCGTCGTACTCCTCCCGCATCCGAGTCAGGATGAACACTTCGTAGTCCATCGACAGCCCGTAGACGAATGCGAACACGAACAGCGGGATCCACGCCGTGACCGCCCCGGTCGCGGGCAGGCCCCAGATCGGCCTGGCGCCGTAGCCCTGCTGCCAGACCAGGACGAGGACGCCGTAGACGGCTGCGACCGACAGCAGGTTCGCGATGATGGCTTTCAGCGGCAGGAGCAGCGACCGGAACGCCCGGGCAAGCAGGATGAACGTGATCACCGCCAGGCCCGCCAGCACCCACGGGAAGTCCCCGTAGAGCGAGTGGATCTGATCAACGAGCCCGGCTGAGTATCCGCCGGTCAGCGCCTGGGGCGCGGCGTGCGCCAGCGCATCGCGCACCCGGGTCACCGTCGTCTGGCCAGCCGGGCCGGACCCGTCGGCGGCTGGCAGCGCGGCAATAAGGGCAGTACCTCCGCGCCGCCAGCTCGGTTCGGCGGGCGCCACCGCGGCCCTGATGCCGGGCACGGCCCGCACTGCGGCCGCGACGCTGTCGACGCTGCTGGCGGCCGGTACCAGTACCTCGATCGGGGTTAGCACACCGACCGGGATCCCGGCACGCTCTAGCATCACCACCCCGGCGCGGGCGGCACCCCGCTGGGACAGCGAGTTCACGCTGGCGTCACCGAGGTTCAAGCCCAGCGCGGCGACACCTAGCGCGACGAGAACCGCTAGCCCGGCGGCCGCGGCCAGCCAGCGGCGCCGCACGACAAAGCGGGCCCAGGCGGTCCAGCCGCGGCTCGCCTTCCCCTCGTGCCGCAGCCGTGGCCACTCGAGCCTCGGCCCGATTCCCGCCAGCACCGCCGGTACCAGGGTGAGTGTGACCGCGACGCTGATCAGCGGGATCAGCATGCCGCCGAGGCCGATGCTGCGGATGAAGGGAATCGGCAGCGCGATGAGGGCGAGCAGCCCCAGCGCCACCGTCACGCCGCTGAACACAATGGCTCGCCCGGCCGTGTTCATCGCCTGGCCGATCGCCTCTTCATTGCCCAGGCCGCGGGCCAACTCCTCGCGCCACCGGGTGATCAGCAGCAGTGAGTAGTCGATGGCCACGCCCAGACCGATCAGGCCCACTAGGAACTGGACTACGAAGTTCACGTTCATGACGTAAGTCAGGCCGAGGATGGCGAGAAACGCTGTCGTCACTGAGGCGGCGGCGATCAAGAGCGGCACGACGGCCAGCACGGAGGCGAAGACGAACAGCAGGACGGCGAGCGCACCGAGGGCGCCGAGAAGGATCTCGTCAAACACGCCGGGACCGGTGCTCGAACCGCCGGCCGTGGTCAGCGGTGTCAGACCGGTGACCTGAACCTGCGAGCCGGGTGGCAGGTACCCGAGCATGACCGCCCGGACGGCGGCCGGCGACGCCGTCGGCAGCGGCCGCTGGCTGGCGCTGGCTGGCGGGAATATCAGGCCAAACGTGGTCTGGCCGTCGGACGAGACGAAGCCCTCGCTGCCCGTGCTGCCGTAGGAGGCGACGCGGCTTGGGCCGGTTGCTGGCATCGCGGCGACGCGCGCCGCGGCCTCGAAAGCCGCCAGCAGCTCCGCGCGGATCGCGGGCTCACGAGCCGAGTGGCCCGGTGACAGCCTGATTACCGGCACGAGGGGAGTAGCGGTCGCACCGGTGTGGTACCTCGCGATGATCGCCGCGTCGGCGATGTCGCTGCCGGTACCGGGTATCTCGAAGCTCTGACTCAGATGGCTCTGCAACACCGACGAGGCGTAGCCGCCAAACACGATCGCCAGCAGCCAGATAACACCCACCAGGCGGCGACGGCGCAGCACGAACTGAGTGACCTGGCTCATCAGGATCAGCCAGCCCTTGTCTCCTTATATCCGGATCCTAGCTGCTCTGATGTAATTGATGGGCGCACCATCCGCGTAGCGAAACGCCAAAAATTCGCCCGACGATACCCTGACGGCTTATTACTGTTCATATCTTACATTTCGGTAGCGACGTGCAAGGCATTTGCACCGGCACTGGTAGTCATCATCTCTGCACTCCTGATTGAACTTTGCGCGGACCCCGGGCGGTCGCATTGTCAACTGAGCGAGACCCGGTCACGGGACTCGCCACGATGGTGTTTGATAGATGTGGTTGCATTCGTATTTCGCGTACGCGTCGCGACCCAGGATCCTCGTCCGTGGATCCCGGAGATTCACCCAGTAGGAGAAGGCACATGCCTCAGGGCACCGTGAAGTGGTTTAACGCTGACAAGGGCTACGGGTTCATCGCACCAGATGACGGCAGCGCTGACGTCTTCGTACACCACTCCGCGATTCAGGTCGACGGCTTCCGCAGCCTGCAGGAAAACCAGCGCGTCGAGTTCACCGCCGGCCAGGGGAGCAAGGGCCCGCAAGCTGAGCAGGTCCGTCCGCTCTAACAGAATCCGGCTTACTCAGGCCGGATAGGGTACGCATAGCCACAAGCTCTGCACTAACGGCAGAAGGGCGGTTCCGGAAAATCCCGGGCCGTCCTTCTGCGTGTCGCAGCCCGAGCGGCGTGCATTCGATTTCATCCACATCGAGATTAATCCCATGCAGTGCGTGGATCATGGCCGCCCTTTCCGGTTTGGCAGCAGGCCGAGCGCTCGGCCAGACGGGGTTAGCCCGACCGGGGTAGGGTCACGGCGTCGGGCCATGACACAGTCGGGTCCGCACAACCGGCGCCCTGAGGCGCGACGGCGGAAGGCAAGGCATGACGCGAGCACTGCTCAACAGCGCACTCGAGGGGATGGGAACGACGATCTTCGCCGAGATGTCGGCGCTGGCCGTCGAGACCGGGTCGGTCAACCTCGGGCAGGGGTTCCCTGATACCGACGGGCCTGCCGAGGTGGCGCGGATCGCAGCCGAGGCCGTGCTCACCGGGCGAGGCAACCAGTACCCGCCGGGGCCCGGGGTACCTGAGCTGCGGACCGCGATCGCCGCGCATCAGAAGCGGTTCTACGGACTGGACATCGATCCGGATACCGAGGTGCTGGTGACGGCTGGCGCGACCGAGGCCATCGCGGCTGCCATGCTGGCCCTGCTGGAGCCGGGCGACGAGGTGATCGCGCTCGAGCCGTACTACGACTCCTACGCCGCCTGCATTGCCCTGGCCGGCGCGCGGAGAGTGCCGGTTACGCTGCGCGCGCCGCGGTTCCGGCCTGACCTCGATGCACTCCGGGACGCCGTCACCAGCCGGACGAGGCTCATCCTGCTGAACTCGCCGCACAACCCGACGGGCATGGTCGCCACCAGGGACGAGCTCACCGCTATCGCCGACCTCGCGATCCGGCACAACCTGCTGGTCGTCACCGACGAGGTATACGAGCATCTAGTTTTCGACGGCGAGCACATCCCGATCGTCACCCTGCCGGGGATGCGGGAGCGCACCGTCACCATCAGCTCGGGCGGCAAGACGTTCTCCTTCACCGGCTGGAAGATCGGGTGGGTGACAGGTACGCCCGAGCTGGTGACGGCGGTCAGGACGGCGAAGCAGTTTCTCACCTATGTCAGCGGCGGGCCATTCCAGTACGCCATCGCGGCGGGCCTCGCGCTGCCCGATTCGTTCTACGCAGACTTCACGGCCGGCCTGCACCACAAGCGCGACCTGCTGGCGGCCGGGCTGCGGACCGCGGGCTTCGAGGTTTTCGTGCCGCAGGGCACATACTTCATCACGACCGACATCGCCGGGCTCGGCGAGCCCGACGGCCTGGCGTTTTGCCGGAGCCTGCCGTACCGCTGCGGTGTGGTCGCGGTGCCTAATGTGGTCTTCTACGACGACCGCGAGGCCGGGCGGAGTCAGGTACGGTTCGCTTTCTGCAAGCGGGACGAGGTACTGGCCGACGCCGCCAGCCGACTGGGCGGGCTGCGGAGCGCCCGGCACCGGTAGTGCGGCCGCGGCACGGCCAGCGGATGGCGGCTTATTAGGATGGTCGTCCAGCGCGCTGCGGGACAAGCCGTCCGAGCACGCTCTGGGACATGCGTCGCCGTGACGGGAGTGCCAACTGTGACAACTGCGCCAGACCGCAGTCCGGCGGTATCGGAGCCAGTCGCCGACGTCTACCAGGCCCCTCGCCAGGAGAAGCCGTGGGGCCACGAGGTGATCTTCGCCGGCCTGGACGGCAAGTATGCCGGGAAGATCATTTACGTCACGGCCGGCCACGCGCTGAGCCTGCAGTACCACCGGCTCAAGGAGGAGACGATCAGCGTGCTCTCCGGGGCGGCGCTGATCGAGCACGGCGCGTCGGCCGACGCGCTCGCGAGCCAGCACTTCGGGCCCGGTGACACCATTCACCTTCCGCCCGGAACGATCCACCGCATCACGGCCATCACGGACCTGACCTTCGCTGAGGCATCGACAGCCCAGCCCGGCTGGCGCGAGGACGTGGTCAGGCTGGAGGACAAGTACGGCCGGACGGGCACTACCGCGCCGTAACGGTGCCGCGCCGTTGAGCCTCGCGGCGCGGCTGCTGGCGGGATCCGCTGTCCAGCGCCAGGAAGATCTGCACCCACTGGTCCGGGCTGACATAGGCGACCACGGCACGCCGGTCGACGCCCGCGCTCGCACAGGCGGCCGCCACCTGCTCCGGCGGGTACGACCGCCGCAGCGACGCCTGGACCGACCCGCCGATCCCGCTGAATCCCGCCTGCACCAGCCGCCGGTAGGACGCCTGCCGCGCCGGGCTGATGAGCGGCTGGGCCCGGCGTTCCAGCCGGAGGATGGCGGCGTCCACCCGCGGCACCGGGCGGAACTCAGTTCTCGCGATCGTTCCCTTCAGTTCCCACGTGAATCGCGGCCAGGTGCTGACCGTCAGCTGGGTCCACCGCCCGTAGCTGCCGGTCCGCTTGCGCGCGTACTCGCGCTGCGTGATCAGCGTTGCCGCGATCAGCCGCGGAGCCCGCAGGCACCAGTCGACGATGGCTGAGGTGACCGAGAACGGCGCATTGCCAACAACCTGAAACGGCCGGGCCGGCGGGCGGGCGGCCAGGAAGTCACTGAGCACAACCTGGACGTTCCCGCGGTCGCTGACCCTCGCCGTCAGCCGGCCCGCTAGGTTCGCATCGACCTCGTAGGCGATGACCTCGCCGAACATGGCGGCGAGCCGCGCGGTGAGGACGCCCTCACCGGCGCCAACCTCAAGGCACAGACCGTCCGGCTGCGGCCGGACCGACCGCAGGAACCGGCGAACAGCCTCCGGGTTGCGCAGATAGTTCTGCGACAGCTCCCGGCGACGGCGGTCGGCCGGGCTATGACCGCCGCCGGTGCCGGCCTGCCGGGCCTGGTCGGCCGCAGGAGCCGGACGGGCATTCCTGGCTCGCCGGGTCAGCGCCGGCCCGCCGCGGGACGCACTGGCGGCGGACGAACTGCCGCGGGGTGCTCCACCACGGGACGCCCGGCTAGCCGGGCCGCCACGATCATGGCCAGCCGTGCTGCTCACCGGTCCAGGGTAGCGATCACCGGCTGGCGCCTCACGAGGGTGCGATGTCGCCCCGGCCCCCGCAGCGCCGCCCCGGCTCGCGACGGCAGCACGCCGTCAACGGATGCCTCATGCGTCGCCTTCTGGCCCGCGCAACCGTTTGAGCTGAGAGTGCCGCCGCTTTTCCGCGAGCCGGCGCTCAACCGAGCTACGGGTCGGCCGGGTAGGGCGGCGGCGCGGCCGTGGCGGCGCGGTTGCCTCGGTTAGGAGGGCGCTCAGCCGCGCCACCGCGGCTTCGCGGTTGCGCAGCTGAGACCGGTGCTCGCTAGCGGTAACGGTGAGCACGCCACCAGATAGGCGCCCGGCCAGCGCCGCCAGCGCCCGGTCCTTGAGCGCCGGCGGCAAAGCTGCCGACCCGGCCAGATCGAAGGAGAGCTCGGCCTGGCTGTCGGTGGTGTTGACGGACTGCCCGCCGGGACCCTGGGACCGGGAGAACCGCCAGGAGAGCTCCTCGGCCGGGATGGTGATGCCGCGCACCGTCACCGCCAGGCTCACGACAGCGTCTTTGCGTTCATGACGGTGCCCGCTCGCGGCCGCTGCTTCTCCCTCACGCTGCCTGCCTACCACAGCGCCTGAGCGAAGTTCTCACCCCGATCTGCCGGGCCGCACTCAACCGGTCAAATCGCCGCCCGCCTTTGGTAATGTCGCCGCTTGCCGGGCTAATCGGCGTGGCTGACGACGGCGGCTGGAGAGTGAGCATGAGCGGTTTCCGGAAGTTCCTGATGCGGGGCAACATTATGGATCTCGCGGTGGCGGTCGTCATCGGCGTGGCGTTCAACGCGATCGTTCAGGCGCTCGTCAAGGACATGATCACGCCGCTGATCAGCGCCATCATCGGTGATCGCATCGACTTCAACAGCCTGTCCTTCAAGGTACACAACGCGACCTTCACCTACGGTGCCGTCATCAACGCCGCGGTCTCCTTCCTCGTGATAGCCGCCGTGATCTACTGGCTCATCGTCGCGCCCACCGCGAAGGTGACCGCGCTGGCGAACCGGAACAAAGTCGCCACTGATCGGCAGTGCCCCGAGTGCACGAGCACTATCCCGATAGCTGCCAAGCGCTGCATGTACTGCACCAGTGCGGTGCCGCCGGTTCCCGCTCCGGCCCCAGCGGCGGATGGGCCGACCACAGCGCGCCGCCATCGGCACGGCTACCTCGCACCCGAGTGACTACGCACGGCGCTGACCTGGCCCTGTTCTTGCGCTGAGGAGCGCCGTAAGAAAAGTTGTTGGCCAGCGGGGGCCTCGCCGCTCCTACCGGTGTAACGAACAGATGCCCGCGCCCACCGTGGTGGGCAGGGGCGCACCGGGAGGAGATCCGATGAACACACTTGCCCGCGCGGCAGCCATTGTCGCCGGCGGTCTCGCGTCAGCAGCCGCGATCACGGCGGCGTTGGTCGTGCCGGTGCATCACACCACGCCAGTCAGCGCGGCCACATCTGGACTGAGCGCCGGAGCCGTCAGCACAACGGCTACCGGCGGGCCCAGTGCGCAACCGTCGCCCGGTGGCACCAGCGGTTCAACCAGCTCGGCCGGGTCGGGCGGGACCGGATCAGGGTCAGCAAGCGGCTCGGGCGGATCCGGGTCAGGCTCCGGGTCATCGAACGGCTCGGGATCAGGTTCGGGCTCGGGATCAGGCTCTGGATCCGGGTCTGGGTCAGGATCTGGCACCGGCACCACGCTGCCGAGCCCGACCGGAACGATCGGCTATCCGAACGCGCCGTGCCTCATTGGGTATACGTGGCGCCAGGCCTACGCCGGTGACTACGTGTGCGTCACGCCCGCGATTCACGCCCAGGCCGTGGCCGACGACGCGGCGGCCATCAGCCGGATCCAGCAAGGCGGCGGCGCTTACGGACCGTACACCTGCCTCCAGGGCTACGTCTGGCGGCAGGTCGTGCCCGACGACTACACCTGCGTCCTCCCGGTGGTACGGTCCCAGGCCGCCTACGACAACTCGCAGGCACGCAACCGAGTCGCTCTGCTCAACCTGTGCGTGATCGGCCAGAACATCGAGATCGGCGGCAACTCGTTTAACTTCGGCCCAGTACTCCTGGAGGTGCGCCGCAGCAGCGACGGCGCGGTGCTCTGGTCGGGGCAGGTCACCGCGATTGCCATTGCCGGCCTCCCCGGCGGAGCCTTCTATGCCCAGACCCCGGTTCAGGAACCGCCAAACCCGGCGGGCTACTACGTGACGGCCTTGGACGTCGCGTCCGGGCACTGGTCGAGCCAGATCCCTATCAACAGCTTCTGTTCGTGACCCCGCGCAGGCCGCCGGGCCTGGCCCAGCTGGGCCGGGCCCGGTGTTCGGCATGCGACATCGGACATCCGCGGCCATTAGTTGGCATTGTGACTGTTCACCTCGGCTCTCGCCCCCCTACGGTTGGCCCATGCGTGATCGCGAGATCGTCGCGGCCATCGTCGCTGGCGAGCCGACCGGGCTTGCGGCGGCCTACGACAGCTATGCCGCGGCCCTGCACGCCTACTGCAGGTCATTGCTGGCCGAGCCCGCCGACGCCGCCGACGCGGTCCAGGACACGTTCGTCATTGCCGCCGCGAAGGTGGGCGGCCTGCTCGATGCGGACAAGCTGCGGCCGTGGCTCTACGCGGTCGCGCGGAACGAGTGCTACCGGCGGCTGCGCGGACGGACCCGGCTCACCGCGCTCGACGAGGCCGTCGAAGTGCCCGACATGACCGCCGACGCGACTTCGGGAGCTGGCGCCGCTGAGCTGAGAGAACTCGTCACGGCCGCGCTGGCAGGCCTGAATCCGGGCGACCGCGAGGTCATCGAGCTGAACCTGCGGCACGAGGTGGAAGGGCCCGACCTGGCCGAGGCCCTCGGTGTGCCGCTGAATCAGGCGCACGCGCTGGCATCGCGGGCACGCGGCCAGCTTGATCGTTCCCTCGGTGCGCTACTTGTCGCCCGCACCGGGCGGCGAGAGTGCGCCGAGCTGGACGCCATCCTCGCGGACTGGGACGGAACCCTGACCATCTTGCTGCGCAAGCGCGTCAGCAGACACATCGAGGCGTGTGAGGTCTGCAGCGAGCGCAAGCGGCGCGAACTCAGCCCGGCGGCTCTCTTCAGCGTCCTGCCCCTGGTCGGGCTGCCGCCAGGCCTGCGCCAGCAGGTGCTACGGCTGGTGTCGGACAGGTCATCGGATGCGGTCACGTATCGCGCACTCATCGTCAGCAGGGCCGGCCGGTTCCGCCCGTCGGGATTCCCGGTCCAGCTCAGCCCGGCCGGCCGTGATCGAAGGCGCAGCATCCGCAGTCATCCGGTACCGTACGCGGTCGCGGCCGCCATCATCGTCCTCGCGGGCGGCGGCTCCGCCGCATACGCCCTGAAGCACAACAGCACCGCGGCCGACCGACACCCGGCCGCGGTCACCGTGACCATAACCGTGCCGGCCAAACCGGCGGCGAGTGCCACCCAGCCCACGCCGACGGCAAGCTCGACCTCCGCCAGCCCGACAACAGTGCCGGTGATCGTCACATCCGGTCCGACCCCTAGCGCGAGCCCGACCCCGAGCGCCAGCCCGACCCCAAGTGTGTCGCCCGGCACACTGCAAGTGTCGGCGACCCCAGTGAAGCCCAGCCCGAGCCCGTCAGCCAGCCCGAGCATATATACGGGGACGTTCACGCTGAAGGCCGCCGGCGGCCCCGTGACGTACTCGATCTCGGTGCCGACGGCCGAGAAGGGTTACCTGACTCTCACACCCGCCAGCGGGACCTTGAAGGCCGGTCAGCAACAGGTCATAACAGTCAAGATCACCGTGCCGGCCAGCCCGTCGCCGAAGCCGCCGTACGACAACACGGCCACGGTCAACCCAGGCGCCATCGTTGTCACGCTCTACTACCCGCCGGCGGGTTAGCTCACTTGGCGTCGGCGTAACAGCCGACGACGGCCGTCGTCATCGGGAAGCTGACCTCGGTTGCGCCGAATACCAGTCTGGTCGCTCCCGCCGCGGCTGCCTGCACGGCCGCGGCGACCTCGGCCGCAAGATCGTTCGGACAGTGCACGATGACCTCGTCGTGCTGGAAGAACACAAGCTCAGGCCGACGAGATACAGGCCAGCGAGATATGGGAACGCTGGCCGATGACGTCGCGGTCGCCAGCCGGGCGCGCAGCAGGGCCAGCAGGACAAGCGCCCAGTCAGCAGCGCTCGCCTGGACGACGAAGTTCCGGGTGAACCGGCCGCGAGCGCGCGCAGCCGCGCCTGACGACGGGTCGCGTTGCACGTCGGGATCGGCGGACTCGCGAGTCAGCGCCCGCCAGTCCGCGGACGGCGGCGGGCAGGCCCGCCCGAGAACGGACCTGACCACCCGGCCTTCTTCGCCTGCCCTGGCTGCGCCCTCGACGAACGCTGACGCCTGGGGGAACCGGCGCCGCAGCAGCGCGAGTGACTGACCGCGATCGCCGCCGGTACCGCCGTACATCGCCGACAGCAGAGCCACCTTGGCCGTAGCGCGCTCGCCACCAATGGCGGCGGCGACCGCGGCGTACAGGTCACCTGCGCTCGCAGCTTGGGCGAACGCCTGGTCACCGGCGAGCGCTGCGAGGACGCGCG
>Ga0187817_10001924_pt1 | contig 10468 bp, 8 predicted proteins | sample NC_wetland_sal_i_17_FD_132431 | JGI IMG/M metagenome (GOLD analysis project Ga0187817, IMG submission 132431) | Wetland sediment microbial communities from Neuse River Estuary, North Carolina, USA - SO4_2 | ecosystem: Environmental > Aquatic > Freshwater > Wetlands > Sediment | place: USA: North... | reverse complement strand
CCCCTCGCGTTTCATCAACTGCTCAAGCTCCCTGCGTTCTTTCCCTTCAAATAGCGCCATGCTTTCCGCGCTCCCCGTGTTCTCAATTCTTAGATTGACAGCGATCAATCTCCAGTTTATATCCTAAGGCTGTCACCTTGATCTCATCATGACTGATCCGGAAAATGTTTTGAGTCGTGGGGTGCAGGCCATTGCCGATCCCACCCGGCGGCTGATATTGCAGGCTCTTAAAGAACGCGGCGGCTGCTCGCTAGACAAAGCAGTGGGCTTATGCGCGTCGGATATCGAGACGAGAATTCATCTTTCGCAACCTACAATTTCTCACCACATGTCGGTTCTGAGAAAGGCAGGGTTGGTGGAAGCGCAGAAACTCGGCCAGTGGATGTGGTATCGCAGGAACGAAGTCGCTTTGCGCGAATTTGCGCGGTTGCTAAGAGAGAGTTTATAGGTCTGGCACATTTTGTAGTCCGGCGGGAAATGCGGAAATGATACTTGGAGCTCTGTCCCGGAACTAATCCGCGCTGGCGGCTTGAGCCTTTTGCAGCAGGCGGCGAGAGTGGGAAATGAGATCGCCAACTTCAAACGGCTTGACGAGATGGGGCAGGTTGTTTTCCTGCAAAAAGGTGCGGGTCTCGGAGTCCGGCACGTTGGAGAAGGTAAAAAGAAGATGTTTCTGCATTCGCGAATGGTTCTGCGCCAGCCAGTGATATAAGTCCGATGGCGTGCAGCCCTGGGTTTTTCCGTCCACAATCAAGGCGTCGAAAGGCTGGTTTGTGAGCTGAATCTTCAAGTCTTCCCCGTTGGTCAGCGTAACCACCTGGGCTCCTGCTCCGACAAGCACGTCGCGTTCGAACTCGAGGATCGCTTCTTCATTCTCGACCAGCAGGATACGCCCCTCGATCGCCGTTTCACGAGATTGAGAAGGCAAGGCTTTTTCCGGCACGGCAGTCTGCCCCGCTGCCGGCAAGCGCACGGAGATAATTGCTCCGCCTTCAGCCCCGTTTCGGGCGCAGATATCTCCGCCGTGCTCCTTCACAATGCCATAGCAAATGCTGAGACCGAGGCCGGTACCCTTGCCAATACTCTTGGTGGTGTAGAACGGTTCAAAAATCCGGCCCGGCTCCTTGATCCCCGGACCAGAATCGTGGAATTCCGCGTACACTTGCCCTTCGAGGCCATGGACCCGCACCTTCAGGATGCCCCCGTGTTCCGCCTCCAGCATGGCATCCACAGCATTGTTGATGATGTTCAGAAATACCTGCTCCAACTGGTGAGGATCAGCAGTTACAGCGGGAATGGCTTCAATTTCCCGCTCCAGCTTGATGTTGTTCACTTTCAGGTCGTAGTCGCGCAGCGCCAGGGTTTCATCGATCACTTTGCAAATATCCACTTGCTGCTTCTGCGGCTTGCGTTGCCGAGCAAAAGAGAGCAGGTTCTGCACTACGCGATGAGTGCGCTGCGCCTGTTTGAACAGCTTGCCCACGAAGTCCGCGGCGCGCTCCCCAAGGCCCTCGCTTTCCAGGAGTTGCGCGTACCCGAGAATTGCGGTCAATGGATTGTTCAGTTCGTGCGCCACGCCCGCGATTAGCTGCCCCACCGCTGACATCTTCTCACTCTGCAGTAACTGCTCCTGCGTGAGCCGCAGATCCTCGTAGGCCTTGCAGGTTTCTTCGTACAGGCGAACTTTTTCAATGGTGGTTGCCAACTGCCGTCCAATCGCCACCAGCAGGTTCTCATCGTTGCTGGTGTACTCGCGCGGCTCCCGGCTGCTGATTCCCATCAGTCCGATCGGATTATCCTTGCTCCAGAGCAGCACCCACATCCAGGAAATGAATCCATCGGCGCGAATAAAATCGGCGACCAATTGGGGAAGATGGGGCAGGTACTCGGAAGTTATCACTTCGGTGCGGGAGCGCATGACCAGATCGCCAAAACCATCCGGGAACTGCATCTCCGAAAAGTGAGCGCGATCCGCGCTGCGTGGTCCCCAGCCTGCGCGGCGGCGGAAAATCGCTTCGTTCGCGTTGGCAAGATAAATGGAACCAGTCTCCGCCCCCATCAAAGAAGCCACCTGCCGCAAGGTCAAGTTCAGGATCTCGTCCAGATCAAAGGATTGCGTGGCGATCACCGCCATCGCATTCAACGCGTTGAGCTCGCGATTACGGCGGCGGATTTCATCCTCGGCGCGCTTCTTTTCGGTAATGTCAAGCAGAAAGCCCTGGTAGCGTTCGATCTTGCCGCTGCTGTCGCGACTGGCGAAGCTGTTCTCCAGCGCAGTGAGCAATGCGCCGTCCTTGCGCCGCAGGGAAACCTCGAAGTTGCGGACGTAATTGCGTAGTCCAATCTCCCGCCGGAAAGCCTCGCGCTGCTCGGGAGAAGTGTAAAGTCCGTGCTCGATGTTGACCGCCATTAATTCCTCGCGGCTGCTGTAGCCCAACATGCGCACGAAGGCATCGTTGCACTCCAGCAGCTTGCCTTCTACCGTGGCCACGAACACGCCCTCCTGCATTTGTTCGAACAGCAAGCGGTACTTCTCTTCCGCCACGCGGCGGTCGGAGATGTCGCGCACCACGTGGATGGTGCCTTTCTGCTTAGTTCCCTGCTCTGTATAAGACGAGCTGGAAACCATGGAATGCCCTCCGAAGCAAAGGTCGGGAGCCTCCCGCAGGCCCTCCTCTACGCCGGTGCAATACGGACAGCCGCTCCATCTGCCGGCGCTCGGCAGCACGCTTTCGCAACTCTTGCCCGTCACATCCGCCGGCGCCATGCCGAGATGCTGAAGTAATGCCTGGTTGGCCTTCATGACCCGGAATTCGGAATCGTGCAGCAGGACGATGTCCTGGATGGAATCAAAGGTGTTGGCCCACTGCCGGTGAGAACGCAGGATCTGTTCTACCAAGCGAAGATTTTCGACTGCCAGTCCTAATTGGTGCGCGCTGGTTTCGAGGAATTCCAACTCTTCGGGAGTGTAGGCGAGGTGATGGGTGCTTCCCAGCGTCAAGACCCCAATCACTGACTTTTTGCCCAGCACTGGGACGAGAACGCAATGGTGAAAACCTTCCCTTTTCAGATGCGGGCGGACAGAGTCGTCGGCAGATGCAGTTTTGAGCAGGATGGGCGCACCTCCGCTCAGGGTGCGCTCGAACTTGTCATCCATAGGGACCGAACCTCGGTCGCGCAGAAAATCCTCGGAAAGCCCAATCTGCTGGGCCATCACCATCTGGTCGCCCTCGAAAAGACGAAACCAGGCCGCCTTGGCCAGCATGAGGCTTTGCAACTCCTGCAGGGCGGTCGCGAGCATGGGTCCATGCTGCTGGGCGCGCGTGATGCTGTTGGTCAAAGCGTTGACAACGCCCAGGCGGCGCGCCCGCGCCCTGGAATCGTCAAACACAACCAGTAACATGCTGAAGCCGAGCATCACGTCCGCCAGCAGACTGAATCCGGCAGGAAGATACGCATTCAGCGGTTCCCAATCGAGATGCAGCAGGAGGAGGCTGAAGCCGAGCAGCCACGGCCCAATTTCCCAACGTGCCCAGCGGAAGCGGATGATCTGAATGGCCGCCGCCAAGGTGATCAGCCGATATGCGACCTCGAGTGCCAGGCGCGGACCGGCAGCCTCAGGCCACCACAAGGCGCGGGTCACGGCGTAGCCCATGATCGCCAGCGAAGCCAGCCACAGCGGGAACAGCACTCTTGTGCTGTGCGAATAGACAAAAACCGCGCCGGCGAACAAAGAGACAGCCAGAATGAATTGCGCGTGTGAAACTGCCGTGGCATAGTTCGGGGCGAGCCCCACCCCGAACTCAGAAAACGTCCCCCCGGAGACAAAGTAGGCCAGCCAACCCGCGATCCACATCAGCAGGTAGCGTTCGCGGAAAGTACGGAAAACCAGCAGGGCGACCGCCAGAATGACAAGTGCGGACGATTCTACGGCCATCAGCTTGGGGACAGCCATGTCCCCGCCGGCGAACCAGACGCAGAGGGCAGCGGTATTCATCGCGACAAAGGGGTCAAGCGCTTATTTGTTGATACCACCTTGGAGTGCTTACCCATGCACTTTTTGCGACCGCGATGGTTACTTTCGGCACCTCGCAATTACGGTAGAATGAGGGTTACACTCGAGCAGACATGCCGTCCGACCGCATCCTGGTGGTAGATGACGAAGAAGCTATCCGCGAAATTGTCTGCTCCATGCTGGCAGCGGCCCACTACAAATGTAGCCAGGCTTCCTCAGGCCTCAATGCCCTTGCCGTACTCGATTCCGGGGAAGAATTCGAACTCATGCTCTCCGATCTGATGATGGCCGACTTGGATGGCATTGGGCTGCTCGAGAAAACCAAAGAAAGATTTCCCGACATGCCGGTGGTGATGGTGACCGCAGTGCACGATATATCGGTGGCCCTGGCGGCCATTCGCAACGGCGCCTACGATTATCTGCTGAAGCCGTTCGAACGCGAGCAATTGCTGGCCACAGTACGCCGCGCGCTGGAGAATCGCCGCCTGAAGCTCGAGAATCGCAAGTACCAGACCGAACTGGAAAGCCTGGTTGCAGCCCGCACGGAACAATTGCGGAAAGCTGTGGCTGACCTGGAACGCTCCTACGGCATGACCCTGGAAGCATTAGGCGGTGCTCTCGACATGAAGGATGCGGAAACCGAAGGCCATTCCCGGCGAGTCACCGCTTTCACCATGGCCATTGCCCGCCAGATGGGACTATCACGGGACCAGATTGACGTCATCGCCCGCGGCGCGTTTCTGCACGACATTGGCAAAATGGCGATTCCTGACGCCATCCTGCGCAAGCCAGGTCCTCTAGAACCGAATGAGGTCGCCATCATGCGGGAGCACTGTTATCGCGGCTACCAGATGCTTAAGAAAATCCCTTTTCTGACGGAAGCTGCGGAAATCGTTTATTCCCACCAGGAGCGCTACGACGGAACCGGCTACCCGCGTGGTTTGAAGGGAGATCAAATCCCGCTGGGGGCCCGGCTGTTTTCAGTTGCCGACACGCTGGACGCGATTACGTCTGACCGCCCCTATCGTCCCGCACAATCTCTGACCGCAGCGCGAGAGGAAATTGAACGCTGGTCGGGACGCCAGTTCGATCCCGAGGTAGTAAAGACTTTTCTGTCGATGCCAGAAGACATCTGGGGAGACCTGCGCAAAGAGATTGCTTATTCGACGGCGAAGAATGCCGGCTAGCAGACTGCCAAGTTCGTCTAGAGCCCATCACGCGATTGGCCATGAAAATGCCTGTCCGGTTACTGCGCACGTGAATGCGATGTTCACCTTGAAATAGAAGTCTGGAGGCGCATCATTGCGGCGGCGTTGCGGTGCTGGTCACATTCGGAACGCGGCTGGCATCGAGAGGGACCTCGCGCTGGATCACCATTTCGATTGATGTGCCTATGTCCAGTCTTACGTCGTTGTTGCGAGTGAGCAGAGCAACGGCGGTTCCGACCGCGCCACCTACTCCGGCACCGATCAAGCCACCCTTGGCCCCGCTCGTGAGTCCTCCGATCAGAGCTCCGGTTCCAGCCGAGGTGGCAATGGTTCCAGCTTCCTGCCCGGCCTGGCTGTCCTGCGTAATTGTGCCCTCTTGATCCTTGACTGAACTTTTATCCACTCCCGGCGCGTTCTCCACCGCGCCGGGCAGCATTACCGTGTAGCCGCTCGGATAAATCAAGGTCGTGAAGTGCATGAGGACCTCAGCCCGGCCTTTGAGGTGCCCAGCCCGCTGAATGTGGCTGATTCTTCCCTGCACGTAGGTGCCAGCCGGAACCAGTACCCGACCGTCTTGCACAACTGGGAATGTGGTCTCGGCATAAACCGCATCGCCTTCGCGGGTCCCCTTGGTCGAAATGGCATGTTTCAACACGAGGGGAACTCTGGTGCCACTGGAAATCGTAAGCGGCCGGTCTGTGGTCGCAGGGGCGGCTGGCGTGGACTGCGGGTTGGCGTGGTTCTCAGAAGTGGCCTGAGCGAAAGCCAAGGCCGTTAGCAAGATGAAACCGATCATGGCTTGTATGAAGCTGCCACCAGTCGCTTGGGTTGCTTCTGCAACATTGTCGCAATCGCAGCGGTAGGCTATCACGAGCGGTGTCCAATCTCGCTCTTGGAGCTGCGACTCATCAGCTCCTGCATTGCATCGCGCGGCGACTTTCCGTCGTTTAGGATGGCGTGCATTTGCTCGGTGATTGGCATTTCGACGCCTTTAGCCCGGGCTAAACCGACGGCAGCGCGAGTCGTGAAAACCCCCTCCGCCACCATTCCGTGCATGCCCGCAATGATTTCAGGAAGTTTGCGCCCGCGTCCAAGTTCCACGCCCACACCGCGGTTGCGTGAGAGGCCTCCGGTACAGGTCAGCACAAGATCGCCGAGGCCGGCGAGCCCTGCCATGGTCTCTTGGCGACCTCCGCAGGCAACCACCAGGCGCGTGATCTCGGCCAGTCCGCGCGTGATCAAAGCGGCAATCGAATTGTGACCCAGTCCCAGGCCATCGCAAACCCCCGCAGCGATAGCGATGATGTTCTTCAGCGCGCCTCCAAGTTCTATGCCGACCACATCATCATTCGTATAAACACGGAAGCGGGGATCGCTGAATTCCCGCTGAACCGTTTCCGCCAGAGCCGCATCTTTAGAAGCGACCGCGACCGCCGTCGGGTCCCCGCGCGCGGCTTCCACGGCAAACGAAGGCCCGCTCAAAGCGCCGATGCGCGGCTGAGATCCTCCGTCGGATCCCAGCACCAGACAGATCACCTCCGTCATCCGTAGAAGCGTCGTTTCTTCGATGCCCTTGGTGGCGCTTACGAACAACGTCTCCGGCGTTAGATGAGGGCGCATCTGCTCAAACAAGCTACGGCAATGTTGCGAGGGCATGACGCTGACGACGATTTCCGCATCGCGCAGCGCCTCTTCGAGATTGCAGGTAGGGGAAACTGACTGCGGGATGGACTGTCCGGGAAGAAACAATTCGTTGACACGGCGGAGCGAAACCGAGTCGCGGACCTCCTTTTCGCGGGCCCACAAGCGCACGTCGTGAGAGCCTTTACGTCCCAGAACAATCGCCAGGCCGGTGCCCCAGGCTCCGGCGCCGATAATCGCAACCCGGCTCATCCTCGCCTCCATTGCATGCGTGGCTCGGTGCCGGCAAGCAGCCGCCGAATATTTCCATGATGTTTGGCGATGATCAAAATGGAAGCGGTCGCCATGAAGGCGAGCATCTGCGGCATGTCGGAATATGAGTTGAGAATCCAGGCCGCCAGCGGAAACATAGCGACGGTCACGATGGAGGCCAGGGATACCTGACGCGATAGCGCGGCCACGGAGGCAAAGACGCCGATCATCAGAAAAATCGTTGTGGGGGCCAGCAGCAGGAAAGCGCCGAAACCGGTGGCAACTCCCTTTCCGCCTTTGAACTTCAACCAAGCCGGAAAAACGTGGCCGACGATTGCCATGAGTGCAGCTACACCCATAAGTACCTTCTGATCGGGATACCAGGCGCGGGCCAGGGCGACCGCAGCGAGTCCTTTGAGGGCATCGAGGAGCAGAGTAAGCGCCCCGAGCGCTGGCGAGGTGCGAGAGACATTGGTTGCTCCAATGTTGCCGCTGCCGGTTGTCCGCACGTCCTGGCCGCGAAAAATGCGCACGAGAATGTAGCCGAACGGGATCGACCCCAAGAAGTAGCTACAGGCGGCGGTGACCAAGAATGAGTTCACACTGGTTCTCAATGCACGAATCAATGCAGCGCGAAACCCGCAATCTTCGTATAGCGCGAGCCGCCCTGCGTCAGCCGGCTCTCGTACAGAAAAAACTCACGGGCGGTCATGGTACCAAACTCCACACCGGTTAGGACCGCCAGTTTGTCTTGCAGCCGGTGGAACCCGCGATTGGCCGCATCATGGCTCTGCCGGCGCGGAGCGCCGGATCCGCCACCTCCGCGCGCCAGGGTAAGGTGCGGACTGTAAGGGTGATCTTCTTTGGGGACGCCGAGCGCGAATGTAGCTTCGTCCACCGCCTTCGCCAGAACTGCCAGTTGCGGCCCAGCTTCGATTCCGATCCAGAACACTCGCGCAGCTTTTACTGTGGGGAAAAAGCCATAGCCGCGAAAACTAATGTCCATCGCCTGGGCACTCAGGCCGGAAAGGCCTTGCTTGATTCCTTCGACCGCTTCTGGCAGCTTTTCGCCGATGAACTTCAACGTAACGTGCAGGGACTCTGGACGCACCCAGCGCGCATCCGGAGCAAACTCGCGAACACCTTCCATGAAGCGTTCAATGCGTTGCTGGATGGCATCGTCAATGTCGAGCGCGATGAAAATGCGCATATTGGTCGTTGGTCGTTCGTCGTTGGCCCAAGGTCGTCGGCCTAACCGGGAACGGCGAACGACGTTAAATCAATTTCCTTCGCACCATATCCAGCGCTTGCTGCGACGCGAACCAGCGAATGCGCTTGCGGTCGCCGGGAAACTTGCGTTCGATCACCTCGGTTCCGTCATTACAGGCCAGCGCGTGAAAGACAAGTCCTACAGGTTTCTCTGGCGTTCCTCCGTTGGGACCGGCGACACCGGTGATTCCCAGGCCCAGCGTAGCCCCGCAACGCTTGCGGATGCCTTCCGCAAGAGCCGAAGCCGCTTCTTTGCTTACCGCACCGTGCTGGTTGATTAATTCAGCCGGAACATCTGCCAATGCGGTTTTCAACTCATTTGAGTACACAATGGCACCGCCCAGAAAATAGCGGGAACTTCCGCTGACTGAGGTGATTCTCTCGCCGACCAGGCCGCCAGTGCAGGATTCGGCCACGGCTAGCGTCGCGTTGCGCATTTGCAGGTAGTAGCCGACGATCTGTTCCATGGAGTCGCCATTATCGGAAAAAACAAACTCGCCGATCTCTTCTTCAATTTTCTCGACAAGCTCATCCACGCGCTGCTGCGCGGCCTCCAAAGAAGCGGCACGGGTTTTCAGATGCAACTGGATTTCTCCGGCTCCCGCCAGGATGGTGGTCTGTACGTCCGGGTATTGCTTATAGACCGGGGCAACGCGGGCATCGCACAGTGACTCGCCCATTCCGGTGATTTTCAACACCCGCGCCGCAATGAACAGGGGTGGTAATTTGGCGCGTAGAAGAGCGATACATCGCTCCTCGAACAAGGCCTTCATTTCATGCGGGGGGCCGGGAAGAAGCACCATGATGCGGTCCTGGCCTTCGTATTTGCCGCTGATCCACTGGCCGGGTGCTGTTCCGTTGGCGTTCGGCAGCACCGTTGCTCCGGCGATGATGTCGGCCTGCTTGACGTTATTCGACGCCATTTTCCAGCCGCGCTCCGCGAAGCGCCTTTCCAGACTGGTGACAATTTCAGGATCGCGGCGCAGTTCCAGCCCCAGTGCATCCCCAACAGCTTCTCGCGTAAGGTCGTCCTCGGTTGGGCCAAGTCCCCCCATGAGAATGACGATCTCGGCGCGAGACAAAGCCAAAGATGTCGCAGAGGCAATATGTTGGCGATTGTCGCCGACTACCGTCTTGAAGATTACCTCGACGCCAAGCTGATTGAGTTTTTCGGTGAGATACAACGAGTTAGTGTCCTGGCGGAAAGGGGTCAACAATTCCGAGCCGATGGCGATGATCTCGGCGTTCACGAATAAAAGTGTAAATCATCTTTGCGTTCGGTTATGTGCGGGGCAGGCTCTTGAAAAGGAAGAACCGGGAGCGCGATTGGGATTCTTACGGACAGGAATCTTCCCGAAGCACTAATGCTTCGGTCATGCTGGCAGATCCACCAAAGAAAGCCCCTGGATATTCCAGGCAAGATGATGAACCGCGCCGGTGGTTGCGAGCACAGCCGAACGGCCGGGAGCGAACGCTAGTCCGACCAGTCCTGCGCCTGCAACTTCGACTGCCGCCCGGCCGTCGGGCGTAATCTTAATGATTCCTCGCTTGCCGGAAAGCGACGCGGCTGCGTAAAGATTGCCTTCCGCGTCGAACGCGAGGCCCTGCGGGCGTCCCAGCCCGCGGTAGAACGTTGACACATTGCCTTGCACGTCAATGCGGTGCACCGAATCAAAGCTGGAAGTGGTAGGCCCGGTCACGAACAGATCTCCGCGCGGGCTGAAGGCCAGGTGATAAGCGGAGACGCTCGGCTCCAGAGTTGCGAACACAAAGATCTGCCGGTCGTGTCCAATCTTGAATATGGTTCCGCTGCGGTCGCCGACGTAGAGATCGCCGGAACGGTCGAAAGCAATTCCCGTGGCCACGCCCATGCCCTCGGCATACGAAGACTTGGTTCCGTTCGACGCAACCCGGTACACCGTGCCATCGAAGCGCGACGAAACGTACATTTGTCCCGCCCGGTCAAAGGCAATCGCAGTTGGGTTCATCATCTCGGACAGGAAGGGTTTGACGTTGTAGTTGGTATCGATCTTGTAGATCGCCACCGGAACCTTCTGGCCCCGCGACCCGGAGAAAGTCACGT
>Ga0187817_10001923_pt1 | contig 10475 bp, 13 predicted proteins | sample NC_wetland_sal_i_17_FD_132431 | JGI IMG/M metagenome (GOLD analysis project Ga0187817, IMG submission 132431) | Wetland sediment microbial communities from Neuse River Estuary, North Carolina, USA - SO4_2 | ecosystem: Environmental > Aquatic > Freshwater > Wetlands > Sediment | place: USA... | reverse complement strand
CCTCGTAGTCGGCCTTGTCGAGCTTGGGGATGTAGGCGTCGATGGTGTTGTAGAACTCGGAACGGTCGTCGAGCGGACCGGAAATGATCAGCGGGGTGCGCGCCTCGTCGATCAGGATCGAGTCGACCTCGTCGACGATGGCGTAGGTGTGCCCGCGCTGCACCATGTCCTCGAGCCGGTATTTCATATTGTCGCGCAGATAGTCGAAGCCGAGCTCGTTATTTGTGCCGTAGGTGACGTCGCAGTCGTATTGCTTCTTGCGCTCGTTGTCGTCGAGGCCGTGCACGATCACGCCGACTGTGAGACCTAGAAATTTATAGATCTGGCCCATCCATTCGGCATCGCGCTTGGCGAGGTAATCGTTGACCGTCACCACGTGCACGCCGCGGCCGGCAAGCGCGTTCAGATAAACCGGAAGCGTGGCGACCAGCGTCTTACCTTCGCCGGTCTTCATCTCGGAGATTTTGCCCTCATGCAGGACCATGCCGCCGATCAGCTGAACGTCGAAATGGCGCTGCCCAAGCGTGCGCTTGGCGGCCTCGCGGACGGTGGCGAAAGCCGGCACGAGAATATCGTCGAGCGACTGGCCTTCGGCGAGCAGCTTCTTGAATTCGTCGGTGCGCGCCCGCAACGCTTCGTCGGAAAGCGCCTCGAGCTCAGGTTCCAGCGCGTTGATGTCCTCGACGCGCGGCCGATAGGACCGGATGCGACGGTCATTTGAGGAGCCAAACAGCTTGCGCGCGACAGCGCCGATCATCGCATTATTCCTTTGAGTCCCGGCCCGTCCGGGCAGTCATATGACGCAAGGCCGTGCCTGGATACCCGTTCCCGCTGCTCAGCCATGCTGTTGTTAACTCGCGGCCGGCACGGATCCCACCGGCAGAAAATGCGGCGCTATTCGGGCTTTGGCGAGGCGACTGAACATCCCGATATCTGGCCGAGAGATAGGAGGGGGTCGATTTTTTGTCAATGCGACGCGCATTTCACGCGCTTGTTAGATTTGGCCTAGCTTCCGCCCTTGCCAAGGGATTGCCAAGGGCGAACGATTGCGCGACTGTCCGCGCGGCCCCGGACCGACGGTCCGAAACCCCAACAACGACCTTGCGATCGACGCGCATGTGGCCTGCCAGGTTGTCTACCGCATTACGGACTATGTCAGCGGTCACCTTGACCGCCGAACCAGTCGCCGCGTCAACCGGCAAGCGCAAACGTCACGCCTTAACCGTCATATCGAGGATTCCCGCGTCATGATGCTTTTCCGCCTATTCAACCCTTGTTTTGTGGGCGCGCTCGCGCTTGCGGCTGCTCTGACGGCGCCGACATTTGGATTGCGCGCACAGGATTCCGACCCGGTGGTCGCCCGCGCCAACGGCGTCGATATTCACGAAAGCGACATCACCCTTGCCGAGGATGATATCGGCGCTGGCATGCCGCAAATGGGGCCCGATCAAAAACGCGACTACATCATCACGTACCTGTCCGACATCGTCATCCTGTCGCAGGCCGCCGACAAGGAGCAGCTTGCCAACCGCGCCGACGTCAAACAACGGATCGACTTCGAGCGTCGCAAGGCGATGATGGAGGCCATGCTTCAAGATGCCGGCAAGGCCGCCATGACCGACGACGCGCTGCACAAGGTCTACGACGAAGCGGTCAAGCAGATGCCGAGCCAGGAAGAGGTGCACGCGCGGCATATTCTCGTCGCGACCGAAGACGAAGCCAAAGACATTGAAGCTCAGCTGAAGAACGGCGCCGATTTCGCGACACTGGCCAAGCAAAAATCGAAGGATCCGGGCGGGGCCGATGGCGGCGACCTCGGCTATTTCACCAAGGATCAAATGGTGCCGGAATTCGCCGATGCAGCCTTTAAGCTTGACAAAGGACAGACTTCCGATCCGGTGAAGACGCAGTTCGGCTGGCACATCATCAAGATCGAGGACAAGCGTGTGAAGCCGACGCCGACTTTCGATGAGGTCAAGGGCCAATTGCAAAACTACGTCGCCCGGCGCGCTCAGGCCGAACTGGTCGCGAACTTGCGCAAAACCGCCACCGTCGAGCGCCTCGACCAGTCGGCAAACACGCCCGATCCATCGTCGCTCAATCCCGCAGCGCCGGCGAAGAAATAAATTGCCCTTGCGGAGCGGGCAAAAACGCGTCATTCCGGCCAAGCGACACGCGAGCCGCAATTCAAAATCCCAGCATTTGGAGATCGATCCGCCAACGCTGGAATGATGGATTCCGGGCTCGCGCGCCTTGCCCGCGACCCGGAATGATCAGATGCCCGCCGCCATTTCTCCCCTCGCTCCAAAGATATTTCCTGCGCTCCCGGAGATCGCCGGCGCCCGCTTCGCGACCGCCGCCGCCGGCATCCGGTATAAGGACCGCACCGATGTGATGCTCGCGGTCTTCGACCGCGGGACGAGCGTTGCCGGAGTCTTCACCCGCTCGAAATGCCCGTCGGCGCCGGTCGAATGGTGCCGTGCACGGCTGAAAGGCCGCCACGCCCGCGCGCTTGTCGTCAATTCGGGGAACGCCAATGCGTTTACCGGCAAGAGCGGTCGCGAGGCTTGCGCATTGACCGCGAAATTTGCCGCCGCGTCGGTCGGCTGCAAGACGTCAGAAGTGTTCCTCGCCTCGACTGGCGTGATCGGCGAGCCGCTGGCCGCGCAAGCTTTCGAGGGGGTAATGACCAAGCTTGTCGCCACGGCACGGCCGGATGGCTATGCCGAGGCCGCCACGGCGATCATGACCACCGACACATTTCCCAAGCTGGCGACGGCGCGCACGCGCATTGCCGGCGCCGAGGTCGTCATCAATGGCTTCGCCAAGGGCGCCGGCATGATCGCGCCGGATATGGCGACCATGCTTGCCTTCGTCTTCACCGACGCGCCGATCGCGTCGCCGGTTTTGCAGACCTTGCTGCGCGAGGGCGTGGTCGACACGTTCAACGCTGTCACCATCGACGGCGACACCTCGACATCCGACACGCTGTTGGCCTTTGCGACCGGCGGCGCCAAGACCGCGCCTCGTATCAGCCGCAGCAACGATTCGCGCCTGGTGCCATTCCGCAAGGCCTTCAACGCCGTGCTCGCCAGCCTGTCGGAGCAGGTCGCGCGCGACGGCGAGGGCGCCCGCAAGCTCGTCGAGATTGTCGTCGAAGGCGCGGTCTCGAAAATCTCGGCCCGCCGTATCGCGCTATCAATCGCCAATTCGCCGCTCGTCAAAACCGCGATCGCCGGCGAGGACGCCAATTGGGGCCGTGTCGTCATGGCGGTGGGCAAAGCCGGCGAGCCGGCAGATCGCGACCGGCTTTCGATCTGGTTCGGCGGCATTCGCGTCGCCCATAAGGGCGCACGCGATCCGGCCTATGACGAAGCGGCCGTTTCGGCAGCTATGACGCGACCTGAAATCACGCTCAAAGTAGCGCTCGGTCTCGGCAAAGGCCGGGACCGGGTGCTGACCTGCGACCTGACCAAAGAGTATGTCGCGATCAACGGGGATTATCGGAGTTGACCGCCGCCAAAAAACACGTTCGCACCGCGAGCCTCGACATCGCTTACGAAGAAAGCGGCGCCGCGGACGGCGTGCCGGTTTTCCTGATGCATGGCTGGCCCTACGACCCGCGCAGTTACGACGACGTGGTCCCGGCGCTTGGCGTGGCCGGCGCCCGCGTGATCGTGCCTTATCTGCGCGGCTTTGGCGCAACGCGCTTTCTCTCAAACGCGACGTCGCGCTCGGGACAGCAAGCCGCGCTCGGGAACGATCTGCGCGAATTGCTCGATGCTCTAGGCATCGATCGCGCGGTGCTTGCCGGCTATGACTGGGGCGGACGCGCCGCCTGCGTTGTCGCCGCGCTGTGGCCGGAGCGCGTGCGCGGCCTCGTGACTGTCAACGGCTATAACATTCAGGACATCGCGGCCGCAGCGGCGCCGCAAGCGCCCCTGCAGGAGCGGCGCTTCTGGTACCAATGGTATTTTCAGACCGAGCGCGGCCGCGCCGGGCTTGAGCGCAATCGCGGCGCGCTGTGCCGGCTGTTGTGGGAACTCTGGTCGCCTCATTGGCAGTTCGACGATGCCACATTCGCGCGCAGCGCAGCTTGTTTTGAAAATGAGGACTTCGTTGCGGTCACGATCCATTCCTACCGGCACCGTTACGGCAATGCCGCGGGCGACCCGAAGCTTGAAGAAATCGAGCGCCGGCTTGCGGCAAAACCGAAAATCAGCGTTCCGACCATCGCTTTGCAGGGTGACGCCGACGGCGTTCTTCCTTCAGAGGTTTCAGAAAAGCACGCGGCGTTCTTTTCCGGACGCTATCAGCGCCGCCTCCTGCCGGGGATCGGTCACAACCCGCCTCAGGAGGCGCCGCAGGAATTCGCCGACGCGGTTATCGAAATGATGAAGAGCTGATGACCTTGCGCGTGGAGCAGACAACAGAACCACTGATCTATAGTAGAAACGACGTTATTTCCTTCGTCGCATGCGAGCTTTCGTCGACCATCCCGGTAAAACCGGAAGTTTTCACGAACGGCTTGAATATGCCTTTACCCCTCGAATCATAACTGAGACAGGCTGTGAGCGTCAGACTCGTTCTCGTCTCCGCCTGCGCATTGATTGATCCGGATGGCCGGGTCCTGATCGCGCAACGCCCGCCCGGTAAATCGATGGCGGGGCTGTGGGAATTTCCCGGCGGCAAAGTCGAGCCGGGCGAGCGGCCGGAACAGACACTGATCCGCGAGTTGAAGGAGGAATTGGGAATCGCAGTCGAAGAGGACTGCCTCGCGCCTTTGACCTTTGCGAGCCACGTCTATCCCGACTTCTATCTGTTGATGCCGATTTATGTCTGCCGGCGTTGGGATGGGTTCGTTCAGGCCAAGGAGGGACAACAACTCAAATGGGTGCGGACGCACGATCTGCGCAATTATCCGATGCCGCCTGCCGATGAACCGCTGATTTCGCACCTGGCGGCATTGATCTAGTTCGAACGCGAAAGATCCGACACGACGCCGGAACTGCGGAGTGGCATGATCGCCGATCCGACCCTGCGGCTGATCCGCGATGAGCCGGGCGACGCCGCTAGCGGCTCGCTTTTTCTCCCGCAGAAATTTCGCGGACGCCAAGAGCGTCGGCAAGCCGGGCCTTTGCCGAGCCGGGTTTGAGCGGTTGCTGCTGATCCGGATGCGGCGCCCAGCCCGATAGCCACACGATGTCAAACGTCGCGCGGATGCGCCCGTCGTGATCGGCAAACTGCAGCGCGTAGATTTCCGTCATGCGCCGGAGCGTCGCGCGGCGCAGCGGCTTGCGGCGGCCTGCGACAAGCGAATTGGTCGCGCCCATGCGCCTGAGATCGCGCAAAAGTCCGAAGACGGAATCATAGCGAACAGTCAGGCGATCGACGTCGGTCACCGGCAGCGCGAATCCGGCACGCTGCAGCAATCCGCCGAGGTCGCGCAGATCGGCGAAAGGCGCGACGCGGGGCGAAACGCCGCCCTCGATTTCGCTCTCGGCGGCGGCAAAGGATTGGCGCAGTTCGGTCAGCGTCTCGCCGCCGAAAAGTGCTGCGAGAAACAGCCCGTCGGGTTTCAAGGCGCGGCGAATTTGCAAAAGCGCGCCCGGCAGGTCGTTGACATCTTGCAAAGCCAGCGCCGAGACCACGAGATCGAGTGCGCCGTCGGCGAACGGCAGCGTTTCCTCGTCCGCCACGACAAACGGTTTGCCCCGCGGCAGCACCTCGGCGCCCACCACCATGCCGGCCGAATCGAGTCGCAGAAGCGCCGCACGCACGGCTTCGCCCGGCGTGCCGAGGTCAACTGCGACATCGAACCGGCGCAACACCGTGCCAAGCCGATCGGCCAATTCGCCGGCAACCCGATCGAGCAGGAAAGTCGCCCCTTCCGCGGATGCCGCGCGACGGCGCCGGCGGCGCTGGAGCGAGCGATCGAAGACCACCGGAGGCTGGGTCATGGCGCTGCGGCTCGTGCCGGTGACATTCGTATCGCGCGGCGGTAGCGTTGGACCATGACGTTCTCCGAGGCGAGCGCCATATCCCAATCGACGAAGCGCGCCGCCAACGCGGTGCGCGCCGCGTTACGCGCCGCGCTCGACCTCGCTTTGCCGCCGCTGTGCGCGGCGTGCCGCCAACCGGTCGAAGGCCGCGGCCTATGCCCGGCATGCTGGTCGAAGTTGTCCTTCATTACCCCACCCTATTGCGAGCGGCTCGGCATTCCATTCGTCTATGACCCCGGACCAGGCATCCTGTCCATGGAGGCCATCGCCCACCCGCCCGCCTATAATCGCGCCCGTGCCGCGGTGCGATTTGACGAGATTTCCCGCGCGCTGGTCCATGCCCTTAATATGCCGATCGTCTTGACCTTGCACCGATGATGGGCCGCTGGATCGCCCATGCCGGGCGCGAGCTCCTGGCGGAGGCCGACGCGCTACTGCCCTTGCCATTGCATTGGCGGCGGTCGTGGGCGCGCCGTTTCAATCAGTCCGCCATGCTTGCAGCCGCAATTTCCAGGGAGACCGGCCTGCCGGTCGCCGCCGGTGCGCTCAAGCGCGTAAAGCCGACTACGCAACAGTTCGGCCTATCCCGGATCGAGCGGGCGGCCAATGTGCAAGGCGCATTTCGCGTGCCGGCGGATGGCAAAGCGGCAGTGACCCGGCGGCGCCTCGTCCTCATCGACGATGTACTGACGACGGACGCCACGGTGGATGGCTGCGCCCGAGCGCTGTTGCGCGCCGGGGCCGCCAATGCGGATGTGCTGGTTTTTGCCAGGGTTGCCGAGCCGGTCCAAACGTCCATATAACACTCTGATAAAAAATTCGCCCGATCATGACCGCCATCGACATCTACACTGTCCAGTTCTGCCCCTACTGCCACGACGCCAAGGATTTGCTGACCCGCAAAGGCGCGCGCTTCCATGAAATCGACGTCACCGGGAAAAGGGACATTCGAAAAGAGATGATTCAGCGCGCAAAAGGCCGCAGCACCTATCCGCAGATTTTCATCGGCGCGACCCATGTTGGCGGTTGCGACGAGCTCTATGCGCTTGAGAAAACCGGCAAGCTCGATCCTCTACTGGCCGCCGTGAAGGACGCACCAGCATGAGCGCGCAAGGCGCAGGCAGCTTCAAGGTCGGCCTCATCCAGATGCGGTCCGGACTCGATCCGGCCGCCAATCTCGCGGCGGTCCTCGAGCTGATCGATCAAGCCAAACGGGCGGGCGCCGATTACGTGCTTACGCCGGAAATGACCAACATCCTGGCCATCAAGCGCGATCATCTGTTCGCGAACATCGTCGCCGAGGAGAACGATCCGACACTGGCGACATTGCGCGAAGTCGCGCGCGAGCTTGCGATCTATGTTCATATCGGCTCGCTTGCGATCAAAGCCTCGGCCGAAAAAGCCGCGAACCGATCGTTCCTCATCGATCGCAAGGGCGAGGTCGCCGCTCGCTACGACAAGATCCACATGTTCGACGTCGACCTGGCCGGCAACGAAAGCTATCGGGAATCCAGCAATTACCGGCCCGGCGAGCTGGCCGTTCTTGCCGATCTGCCATGGGGCCGGCTCGGCATGACGGTGTGTTACGATTTGCGGTTTCCGGCGCTTTATCGCGCGCTCGCCGAAGCCGGCGCATCGTTTCTCGCAATCCCGTCGGCCTTTACCCGGCAAACCGGCGAGGCGCATTGGCATGTGCTGCAACGCGCCCGCGCCATCGAAAACGGCTGCTTCGTATTCGCCGCCGCCCAGGGCGGCAAACACGAAAACGGCCGCGAGACCTTCGGTCACTCGCTCGTTGTCGACCCCTGGGGCCGCGTTCTCGCCGAGGGCGGTATCGAGCCCGGCGTGGTGATGGCGGAGATCAAGCCCGCCGAAGTGGCCGTCGCGCGCGGACGGGTTCCTTCGCTGCATCATGGACGGCGGTTCGAACTGGTCGAGCCGCTCTCCGAACCGGTCTATCTTCACGCGGTCAGAGAGCAGACATGATTCGTTACGCGCTCAGCTGCGACCAAGGCCACGTTTTCGAAAGCTGGTTTGCAAACTCCGTCGCCTACGACAAGCAAGCCAAGCGCGCGCTCGTCACCTGCCCGGTCTGCGGCTCGGCCAAGGTGGAAAAAGCCATGATGGCTCCTCGCCTGGCGCGAGCGGATATCGCCGGCCCGCAACCGCCGGTAGCACCGAATCTGCCGCCGGTCCCGTTTGCGCAGACGCCGACGCCAGTCCCGGCGAAGACGCCGGTTGCGATGGTGTCCGCGGCCGAGCACGAGCTGCGGCAAAAGCTCAAGGAGCTTCGCGACCACGTCACCAAAAATGCGAGCTATGTCGGACAGCGTTTTCCCGAAGAAGCCCGCAAGATCCATTACGGGGAGGCCGAGCACCGTTCGATCTACGGCGAAGCTTCGGCCGAAGAAGCCAAGGCATTGCACGAGGAAGGAATCGAATTTCATCCGTTGCCGGTTCTGCCGGACGACAAGAACTAACGTATCGTCTCGCCGCGCTCTTTCCGCAGCGGAAACCGCGATCCTCAATAAGCCCAGATCAACAGGGCGACGCCGCACACCACGAGCGCCATGCCGACGCCTTCGCGTGCGCTGGTGCGCTGGTCGAAGGCAAAACGCGCCACCAATTGCGCAAACAAGACTTCCACCAGCGCCAGCGTCCGCACGCTCGCGGCGGTCGCCAGCGCAAAAGCGAGAAACCAGAATTGCGAGGCCAGCGCCCCCATGAAGCCCGCGAACAGAGAGGCTTTCCAGGCCCGCAGCAGCGCGAACATGACGCTGGGCTGGCGCAGCGCAAGATAAAGCGAAAGGGCGGCCGCCTGCAGCGCGAGCCCAATGACCAGCGTGAACGTCGCGGCCATCACGTAATTCGGCAAATCGAGGCTCAGGATGGCGCCGCGAAACCCGATCACGGCCAAAGCGAGCGCTCCGCCCGAGGCCAGGCCGAGGAGTGTCGGTTTTATTCCACCCACCATGCCGCCGGGCTTCGTCGACATCACGATCACACCGGCCGTCGCCGTGCAGATCGCCGCCACCATCGGCCACGTCACCGTGTCGCCAAGGAATACGAAGCCGAACACGGCAACCTGGATCGGCTCGGTCTTGGTGTAGGCGATGGTGACGACGAAGGAACGCCCGCCCATGGCGGCCAGCATCAGCGCCGTGGTGGCGATCTGAATGAAGGCGCCGGCCGCGACCCACGGCCAAAACGATAGTCCGGGGTGCGGCAACGGCGCGCCGGTCACCCACAACAAAATAACAAGAAAAATAATCGCGAACGGAAAGCCGAACAGAAACCGCACATGCGTCGCGCCGACGACGCCGAGCCCGCCGCTGAGTTCGCGCTGCATCGCGTTGCGGATGGTCTGGGCGAAGGCGGCGACGATGGTGAAAACGGCCCACAGCCAAGGCGCCGCCGTCACGCCGCCTTCTCCGCCACCACCATGTAATTGACATCCATATCGGCGGACAATTGCCAGCGGTCGCCGAGAAGATTGTAGATCACGCCGGTCTCGGCCTTGATCTGCATGCCGGCTTGCTCGATGGCGATTTCAAGCTCGTTCGGCGTGACGAATTTGTCCCATTGATGCGTGCCGCGCGGCAGCCAGCGCAGAATGTATTCCGCGCCGACGATCGCGAGCGCGAAGCTTTTGACCGTGCGGTTGAGCGTCGCCACGAACAATAGCCCGCCAGGCTTGACCATCCCGGCCGCGATCTCGACAAACAGGCCGGGGTCCGTGACATGCTCGACCACTTCCATCGCCAGAACGACATCGAAGCTCTCGCCGGCGGCCGCCACGGCTTCGGCCGTAACATTGCGGTAGTCGATCGAAAGCCCTGATTGCGCCGCATGCTGGCGCGCGACGGCGATGTTGCTCTCGGAGGGGTCGGCGCCCACGACCGACGCGCCAAGTCGCGCCAGCGGCTCGGACAAAATGCCACCGCCGCAACCGATATCGAGCATGCGCAACCCCGCGAGGCTGTCGAGCCGGTTCGCATCGCGGCCAAAATGCGCCGCGGCGCGGTCGCGGATATAAGCGAGGCGGACGGGATTGAATTTGTGCAGAGCGGCCATCGGCCCGCGCACATCCCACCATTGCCCGGCAATGCGCGAGAAGCGCTCGACCTCATCCTGATCGACGGTACCCGTGCCCGCGTGGCTTTGCCGCTGCATGCCTCCGCTCCAAAATTCGGGGGCCGCAGCCCACCATCGCCCCATCACACGATCCAGATCGCGAGCAACCGTTGCACTCGCTTCGGACCTGCACCAGGATAGGCTCTGGGACAAGCCTGCGCATTACAAAAACCGGGAGGGAGTGATGCAACGATTGGGATGCAGTCTCGCCAGCTGCGCGCTGATTCTATTCGGCGCCGGAGCGGCGGAGGCGCAGGACTCGGTGAAAATCGGACTCATCATGCCCTATTCCGGCCAGTTCGCCGACACCGCCGCGCAAATGGATAACGGCATCAAGCT
>Ga0187817_10001922_pt1 | contig 10477 bp, 6 predicted proteins | sample NC_wetland_sal_i_17_FD_132431 | JGI IMG/M metagenome (GOLD analysis project Ga0187817, IMG submission 132431) | Wetland sediment microbial communities from Neuse River Estuary, North Carolina, USA - SO4_2 | ecosystem: Environmental > Aquatic > Freshwater > Wetlands > Sediment | place: USA: North... | reverse complement strand
GTGCGCCGTTGTGGAAGGACCGGTCGTTCCGAACCAGCAAGTTGGCTGCGCTGGCCAAGGAGGCGTACGATGGCTGATTTTTCCCGTAGACCCGCCTCCGAAGTGGCGCCCATCGCGGTGAACGCGCGCTTTTATGTGCACCGCAAAACCGGAATGCAGAGGTACGCCTATGAGGTGGCCTCCAGGCTGGCGGGAAAGATTCGCGAAATCCGGCCTGACCGAGCCCTAAGAGGTCCCGCCGGGCATCTCTGGGAACAATGCTATTTGCCGGCTCTCGCTGCCGGCTCGCTGCTGTGGAGTCCCAACAATACCGGGCCCGTGGTCACGCGCCGTCAAGTCTGCACGATTCATGACATCATTCCGATCGATCATCCGGAGTGGTTCAGCAAGTCGTTCGCGGCCTGGTATCGATGGCTGCTGCCCGCACTGGCGCGCTCGGCCCAACACCTCATTGCGGTCTCCGAGTTCACGCGATCCAGGGTCATTGATGCGTTTGGCCTGAAGCCCGAAAAAGTGAGCGTAGTTCTGAACGGCATCGGCCCGGAATTCACGCCCAGGACGGATGAGGAAATCGCTCGAGTGAAAACGCATCTGGGGTTGCCGGCAAAACCTTATGTCCTCTACGTCGGGTCACTGGAGCCGCGCAAAAACCTGGCGCGCCTGTTGACGGCATGGACCCGCGTTCATCCGAAATGCCCGGACATTCAGCTAGTCATTACCGGTTTGAACAAAGGAGGATCGAAGGTTTTCGCCGCGGTTCACATGGACAAAATTCCCTCTAAGGTTTTTTTCACGGGTTACGTGGAAGATTCCGATCTTCCCGCTCTCTATTCCGGCGCGGCGGTTTTCGTGTACCCGTCTCTATATGAAGGCTTCGGCCTACCTCCCGCCGAGGCCATGGCTTGCGGCACGCCGGTCATCACATCCAAAGGAACATCTTTGTCCGAGGTGGTCGGCCCGGCAGCCGTCCTGGTGGATCCGGAGAACGTTGATTCCATCGCCGATGCGATTCTGCGCGTGGTCGCCAGTGAATCCCTGGCTACGGAAATGCGCCGGGCGGGCCTGGCACGCGCGCAGAGGTTCAACTGGGACGATGCAGCGGCGCAAACATGGCGAATCCTTTGCCGGGAAGTGGAGCAATCATGATGATCGCGGTGGAGCGGAAAGCAGGGCCAGAGAGCTTCGGATATGGCCGGCCAAGGGGCCCGCGTGTTCTCCAGATGGTTACGAGAGCGGACCTGGGAGGGGCACAGGTTCATGTTTTGGATCTGCTGCGAGGCTTCCGGGACGACTTCGACATGGTTCTTGCGACCGGCGAAGAGGGATATTGCACGGAGCAAGCCCGGGCGCTCGGAATCGAATGTCATCTGCTTCCCGGGTTGGTTCAAAGGATTGACCCGCTGTGCGATTTAAAAGCGCTGGCCTCCGCGGTGCGCGCCATCCGAAAGATCCGGCCCGATCTGGTGCACTGCCACACCACGAAGGCCGGGTTGATCGGAAGATTGGCCGCCCGCGTGTTGAATGTCCCAGCGATCTACACCGTGCACACCTGGTGCTTCACAGAAGGAACCTCCCGGTCCTGGCGAGCGTTCGGACTGCCCAGCGAAACCCTTGCGGCCCGATGGGCGCGGCGCATCATCACCGTGTCGGAGGCCAACCGCATGGCTGCCATTTCCAAGCGCGTAGCCCATCCGGACAAATTCGTCACCGTCCATAACGGAGTCGAAGACTGTTCCGCCCGGGCCCAGCCAGGGGCCGGGAGTACGCCGCGAATCGTTATGGTCGCCAGATTTGTGACGCAAAAAAATCAGGCGCTGCTCATCGAGGCCGTCGCGCGCATCGGGAGCCCTCTCATTCTCACGCTGGTGGGAGATGGGCCGCTGCGCCAACAGGCAGTCGAGGCAGCCGCCGCCTGTCCGCCGCACATCAAGGTGGAGTTCCTGGGGCAACGTCAGGACGTGGCCGAAATTCTGGCAGCCTCAAATCTGTTCGTGCTTTCGACCAATTGGGAGGGATTTCCCATCAGCATTCTGGAGGCGATGCGGGCGGGCCTGCCGGTGATCGCCGCGGATGTAGATGGAGTTCGCGAAGCGGTCACACACGGCGACAACGGAATGCTCGTCCGCGTGCGAGACCGCGACGGGCTCACAGAGGCCATTCGGCGGCTGATCGCGGATCCGGCCCTTCGGGAGCGCATGGGCGCGCGCGGCCGAATTGCATATGAGGAACGGTTTAGCATAGGCGCGATGTTGCGGAAGACCAGTTCTGTGTATGAAACCACCCTGAAACGCACGTTAACGCAGTCGAGAAACCAGCCTTTCCATGCGCCGTTCGACTGGCGGCCAGCCGGCGGCCCGTGCGTGGAGAGGGCCCCCAAGGAGGACCTTTTGTGGACGAAACATCAGCCGTGACACCCACGAACGTTCCCCTAGCGTGGAACGAGGTCATCACGGAGTACCCCAGGCACCAGTGCATCCACAGTCTTTTTGAGGAACAAGCGGCGCTGACTCCGAATGAGACCGCGGTTGAGTTCGGGAACGAGGTTATCACTTACCGCGAGCTGAATCGAATGGCGGACCAGATCGCCGGCGTCTTGAGAAGCCGCCAACTCGCGCCGGGAACGCGCGTGGCCGTCTGTCAGGAGCGCTCGCTCGAACTCGTGCCTGCCTTGCTGGGGATCTTAAAAGCCGGAGGGGTTTGCGTCCCCATCAATCTTGGGTACCCTGACGAACGCCTGCGATTCTTGCTGGACGATGCATCTGTTCAATATGCGATCGGCTCCGGCAGCCAGCGATCCACGTTTCTGCGGCTAGGCGCGCCCATCGAGTTTATTGACGTGAAAGCGCTGCCGCCTGTGGAATGCAGGGATTCCAGTACGGCGATCACTGCGAATAGCCCGGCTTACATTCTTTACACTTCCGGTTCGACGGGAGTGCCCAAGGGTGTCATCGTGAACCACCGTGCGGTGGTCCGGCTGGTCCGCAACACGAATTTCGTGACCATCGCACCGGAAGATGTTTTTCTCCAACTGTCTCAAGTTTCGTTTGACGTCGGGTTATTCGAGATCTGGGGCCCGTTACTCAACGGGGCTCGCGTGGCGGTCGGTCCGCCCGCCGAGCCGAGCCTCGCCGACATCGACGATTTAATCCAACGGCACCGCGTGAGTGTTCTTTGGCTCAGTGCAGGGCTTTTTCACGCGATGGTCGACGAACGGCCCAGGGCGCTGGCCAGGGTGCGCCAGTTGATTACTGGAGGAGATGTGGTGTCGGCCCGCCATGTCAAGAAGGCTCTCGCTGCCATGAACGGCGGTTGCCTCATGGCTGGATACGGGCCGACCGAGAGCACCACGTTCAGCACTTTCTTTCTCGTCACCCGGTACACACCGATCAACGGGAGTGTTCCCATCGGCAAACCCATCGCCAACACCAGCGTCTACATCCTCGATGCGGAGCTTCGGCCGACGCCCATTGGTCAGATCGGCGAGATTTTCGTCGGTGGGGATGGACTCGCCCTTGGGTACCTGAACCGCCCGGAACTGGAACGCGAACGATTTATCGCGAATCCATTTTCGAGTGAAGACGGCGCCCGCTTATATCGGACCGGCGATCTCGGCCGCTTCAGCTCGTCCGGTGACATTGAATTTTGCGGAAGAATCGACCATCAGGTCAAGGTTCGCGGTTATCGCGTTGAGCCGGCGGAGATCGAGGCCACCGCGATGCGGCTGGCGGAAATCGCCCAGGCCATTGTGATCGCTGTCCCGAATCAATTCGGCGAGAAAATCCTGGTGTGCCATTACGTGCCGGCGCCGGGCCGCGATGCCTCTCAGGAACAACTCCGCGCCCACTTGAGTGCCGTTTTGCCGGCTTATATGATTCCATCGCACTATCGGCGATGGGACGCGTTTCCCCTGAACACCAACGGCAAAGTCGACCGCCACAAGCTGGTGGATGCCGGCGTGACTAGTGAGGCTGCGGTGGCCCCCGAGTCCGAAGGCCTTGGCGAGATCGAGCGCACGCTGCTCGGCATGTTCCGTTCCGTACTCGACAGGAATGACTTGGGCATCGACGACGATTTTTTTGCCAGCGGCGGCCATTCCCTGGCAGCCGCCCGGCTGTTTGCGAAAATCGAAGCGCAGCTTGGCAAACGATTGCCTTTGGTTACGATGTTTGAAGCGCCCACAATCCGCCAACTCGCCATGATCCTTCGGGACAAGGAATGGTCCCCCAAGTGGTCGCCGTTGGTGCCGATCCGTGCCAACGGCACTCGCCGGCCTCTCTTCCTGGTGCACGCGATTGCCGGCAATGTCCTGAACTACAAACGGCTGGATGCCCACTTGCCCGCCAATCAGCCCATCTATGCGCTGCAGGCCGCCGGGCTGCGGGATAGGCGAATGGAGACCACGACGATCGAAGAGGTGGCTCGCACCTATCTCACAGAGTTGCGATCGGTTCAGCCAGAAGGACCTTACTATCTCGGCGGGTTCTCGTCTGGGGGCGTTGTGGCTTACGAGATGGCGCAGCAACTGGTGCGCGCGGGCCAAGACGTGGCGACTCTTCTGTTGTTCGACACTTCCGTCGAACCTACGGCCGCCGCCTTATTTCGTTCGGGTCGTTTTCGCCGGGCTGCCTTGCGTGCTGTTCGGGCCTTTTGGTGGAACCTGGGTTACTTGATGCGCACTGGTCCACGGTCCTTTGTGCAACGAAAGGCCCACAACTTTTTTCTGAACCTGAGAATCATGCTGTATCAGATCCAGAGTGCCTACACGAAGGCTCTGGGGATTCCCCCGCCCGCGTCCTTTTTGACCGTCGAGGAGGTCTTTATTCGCGCCTTAGAGGAATATGTGCCGGAGCCTTACGCCGGCCGCGCCGTTCTTTTCCGCACGGAGGACTCCCATTCCTACGATCCGGACAACGTGGCCACGTGGAACAAGCTGTTTCGTCGTGGCCTGGATTTGGCGGATGTCGTAGGCGATCATGAGACCGTTTTTGAAGAGCCACAAGTGAAAGGTCTGGCCAAGGCAATCGCGAGCTATCTCGAGGGCGGTGCGAGCGAGCCCGGGAGCCTCGGAACGGCTTCCGTGGCCCCAATCAACCTCTCCATGACGGCCGCCCAATCGCGCATCGCATAACAACGAGGGGAAAAGTGTGATTCTCGTGAACCCACGACCCGAGCATCAAACGGTCTAGTACCGGATACAAATCGATAAGTCTTGCATCCTACATTGCATATGTTATAGCGTTGTAACGTTACCCAAAGAGCGTGGTGTCAACTGTTTAATCCGGGGTTCGATTTAAGACTAGTTGCCGTAAGCCGATTGCGAAGTGGCCTCCGGAAGCCGTCGTCCAGTTCTTGGGTGCGGTGGACAACCTTGGCACATGCAGGGATTCTCTGGTGGACCGCGCCGCTACCAGAGAGCCCGGAGAGCGCTCGCACGGGTCCGAAGCTTCGCCCGAACACTTGCCCAAGTGTCGGGCGGTCCCTTCTCGTCTTGTTGTTGGCGGCCTTCGCTCTAGCCGGGCCAGAGGCGCGCGCGCAAGGCGTTTTTAATGTCCCGACGCGCAGCTACAACAACCAGCGGACCGGAGCCAACCTTTCCGAGACTATCCTGACCGCATCGAACGTCAACTCGAGCCAGTTCGGCAAGCTTTTCATGCTGACTGTCGATGATGTGATTTATGCCCAGATTCTCTACGTCTCGTCGGTGCCGATCGGCGGCAGCACCCATAACGTTATTTATGTCGCCACAGCAAACAACACCGTATATGCCTTCGACGCCGACACTCTAGGCAGCCCACTCTGGCAGCGGAACTTTAACGGGGTTGGCGTTCCCTCCGTGAATACCCAACTGGGACAAGCCTGCCCGGGCGGTTACCTGGACTTCATTGGCAACATCGGCATCGTCGGCACACCCGTCATCGATACCCAGACCCGGACCATGTTCTTTGTCACCCGGACCGTGGAGAGCGGCGCCACGGTGCAGAGATTGCGGGCCATCGATATCACCACTGGCGCCGATGAAGCGAATAGCCCCCAGGTGATCCAGGCGTCCGTGCCAGGAACGGGAGACGGCGGAACCACGGTCACATTCAACCCCGTGACGGAGAACCAGCGCTCGGCGCTATCTCTGTCGCAGGGGGTCTTGTACATTGCGTGGGCCTCATACTGCGACACGCCTCCCTATCACGGTTGGGTGCTGGCTTACAACGAGACGACTCTGGCGCAGGTAGGTGCGTTCAACACAACCCCCAACGGCACCGGATCCGGAATCTGGATGGCTGGCGCGGGCCTCGCGTTTGACGCCAGTGGAAATGCGTATTTTGGAACCGGCAACGGCTCTACCGATGATGTCAGCAGTTTCGGTGAGTCGTTGCTCAAGCTGGCTTCCAGTTCGCTGGCTCGCCTGGATTATTTCACCGCATCGAACTATAGCACCTTGAATGCCAACGATGGCGACTTTGGCTCCTCTGGCCCCGTGATGCTGCCGGGCACGAATCTGCTCACCACTGGAGGCAAAGAGGGAAGGCTCTATCTCCTCAACACTTCGAATTTGGGCCAGGAAGTCGCCGGTGATACCCAGATTCCCCAGGTTTTCCAAGCCGTGGACACCACCATCCGCCCGACGGCGACGCATCACATTCACAACATCAGCCCTACCTGGAACAGCCCCGAGGGGCTCAACGTGTATGTGTGGGGCGAGAATGATTTCCTGCACGCTTTTCGCTTTAACACCTCGACTCAAGCCCTGACCACACCGGCCTTCGCCAATGGGTCGATTTTGCCCCCCGTGGGCATGCCGGGTGGAATGATGACCATTTCTGCCAACGGATCGCAGGCAGGCAGCGGTGTGCTGTGGGCGGCGGTCTCGAGCAATGGCGACGCCAACCACGCGATCGTCCCCGGCAACCTGTACGCCTTTAACGCAGAGACACTGGCCCTCCTCTGGTCCAGCACGGGTGTGGGCGACGATCCGCTGAACTTCTCCAAAGGCAGCATTCCGGTGGTGGCGAATGGCAAGGTCTATCTCGGCGGCATGTCGAACTTCGTTAACGTGTACGGCGCGAGAGCGGTGGCTCCGCCTCCGCAGGATGTGGCCCTGAACAAGACGGCCACGGGGAGCACGCCCTGCAATGCCAACGAAACGCCGACTCAGGCGGTCAACGGGACTGTCTCGGGCGGACTAAGTGATAAGTGGTGCTCGCTGGCTGCCAATCCGTGGCTACAAGTCGATCTAGGCGCGCAATTCAGCATTAACCGCTTTGTTGTCGAGCATGCGGGTGCGGGCGGGGAAAGCTTTAGCATGAACACCGCCGCATTTAATATCCAGGTCAGCACCGATGGCGTGACCTTCACAACGGTTGTGAATGTGACCGGCAACATCTTCAGCATCACCACGAATGACATTACGCCTACTAATGGCCGGTACGTTCGCTTGAACGTCGTGACACCCACTCAAACCTCGGATACAGCCGCGCGCATTTACGAATTCCAGGTGTTCGGTACCGCCATCGGCGCTACGCCTGACTTCACCCTGTCAGCCACGCCGGCCTCGCAGACCCTGACTGCTGGAAATGGCGCGAGCTACACCGTCACGACGTTCTCGTTAAATGGGTTCAGCGGCAGTGTAGCCCTGAGCTTGTCGGGTGCGCCTTCGGGCGTCACCGCCAGCTTCAACCCGACTAGTGTGACCGGCTCAGGCAACTCCACGTTGACCATTTCTTCGGCCAGTTCGACTGCGGCCGGGACCTATACGCTCACCATAACCGGCCTCTCAGGCACCTTACAACACACGGCCACAGTGAGTCTCACGGTGAACGCGGCCACCCCGGGAATTTCTCCGGTTTCGCTCTCTTCAGCGTACAACCGGATGGGCATCGTCAACGACGGTTTTACGTTTACTACAGGAGGGTTGGATGGCTACGGGTTCGCCTATTCGGCCAATCTCCTCGGCTCGACCCAAACGTTCAACAACACCCCCTTCTATCTGGGGCCGCCCAATGCGTTGAATGTGATTGCCAACGCCACCGTCGCGCTGCCAGCGGGCCAATTTTCCACTTTGAATCTTCTGGCCACCGGGGTCAATGGCAATCAGGTTTCTCAAACCTTCACTGTGACGTACACGGACGGGACCACTTCGTCTTTCACGCAGAGCCTCAGCGATTGGTTCGCACCCGAAAGTTACTCCGGGGAGACCAACTTGTTGGGCATGGCCTACCGCGACGTCTACAACGGCACCCAGGACAATCGAACGTTCCATGTGTACGCCTACGCTTTCCCTCTCAATAACAGCAAGACGGTGAGCAGCATTACGTTGCCCGGCAACGGGAATGTGGTTGTGCTCGCCATGACCCTGGTGAGCGCCTCAGTCCAGGTTTCCCTCTCCTCAGCGTGCAACCGGACGGGCATCGTCAACGACGGGTCTACGTTCACGGGAGGGTTGGATGGCAACGGGTTCGCTTACTCGGCCAATCTTCTCGGTTCGACGCAAACGTTCAACGGCGCCCTGTTTAACCCGGGGCCGCCCAATACGTTGAATGTAGTGGCCAACGCCACCGTCGCACTGCCAGCGGGTCAATTTTCCACCTTGAATCTCCTGGCCACCGGGATCAATGGCAATAGGGTCTCTCAAATCTTCACGGTGACGTACACGGACGGGACCACCTCGTCTTTCACGCAGAGCCTCAGCGATTGGTATACGCCACAAAGCTACGCCGGAGAGACCAATCTGTTGAGCATGGCCTATCGTGACCGCTACAACGGCACCGAGGACAATCGAACGTTCCATGTGTACGCCTACACATTCGCTCTCAATAACAGCAAGACGGTGAGCAGCATTACGTTGCCTGGCACCGGGAATGTGGTTGCGCTCGCCATGACCCTGGTTCGATAGGACGGAGAGGCCGTCGAAATTACTGCCACCCTCCATGGGCTACCGCCGCTGGCGGGATTCGTTTTGAGTCTTCCCTTTTCACCGCGGCGCTTTTGACGTATACTTCCCCACATCGCGGTACGGGGCTCGCGACAAGGAGAGTCTCATGACGTTCGTGACCAGCCCTCTCACTCCCACGCAGTTGCTGGAGGAAATTCCGCAGATTGCCGGATGGCTTCAATCGAATGGCATCGAAAACCTGGTGATCGAGTACGGCTCGGGTTGCAAGCTGAAGCCCGAGCTGCTTTGGCGGGATATTGAAGTTCGCCGGGCGGATCTGGTCTCCTTTATTCAGGACAGCATTGCGCAAGGGATCTACTCGCCGGGCGAAGCGGATCTGGTGGTGCAAGATCGTGATCGCACCTTTGAATGCCTGTTCTGCCACGAATCGGACATTCACCTGGCGACCGATGACGAAAGCATTCTGACACAGGCGGCGCAGCGCTGGCTGGACAAAGGCTACGGTGGGTTCAAGCTGGCAGCCAACGAGGATTGGGAGCCGCTTTAGGGACCAGCCGTAACCTCGTGTATCATAGCTCCCAATGATCAGGACCCTCCTCACGGCACGTTGAGGAAATAAACTCCCGCAGGTTATGCCGATATCCATCGATCAAATCGTCGTTCAGCTCACGACTCACATGACGGATGAGCAGAAGCTGAAGTTCATCACGCGGTTTGCCAAAGAGCGCCGCAATCCCAACGTCGCGCTGGCGTTGTGTCTTTTCCTGGGCGGCATCGGGGCGCACTACTACTACATGGGCCGCATCGGCAAGGGCATCGTCTGTTCGCTGTTCGCCTGGACGCTGGTGCCTTTGATCCTCTCTCTTTTCACGTCTTCCAGAATCCGCATGGAGGTTCAGCGGCACAACATTGCGAAAGCCATCGCACTGGCTCAGGCCTATTGCCCGGGCCTCAAAGTGGACTTTGCTTCCAATTCCATCACCCTGGAACCGCTTTACCCCATTGGAAGGACGGTGATGGCGGTGGCGCTGGGATATGTGGTGATGCTGGTGGCGCAGATTGGCGGAGACACCGCTCTCACGGCTGTGGCGCCGGAGCTGATCCCGCAGCCCGACGTGCCCACCGATCCACTCTATTTCATATTTCGTCTGACCGTCGGCTTCTTCTTTATCGCCGCGGGCGGTTACATCGCGGCGCTGCTGGCTGGACGATTCGAAATGGCGCATGCGCTGACCGTTGGCGCGCTTTCCATCGCCGCCAGTATTCTGGAAGCCATCTATTATGCCGGCGAGCAGCCGCTGTGGTATTCGATCGCGCTCATGTTTCTCTCCATTCCGTCAGCGCTGGTGGGCGGCTATTTCCGGGCGCGCCAGGTGGAAGGCCCGCGGGCGCAGGCGGCCACCGCCGATTAGGTCGCGATTGTACAGTACGCCGCGACCGCACCGTACGCCGCGACCGCACCGTACGCCGCGACCCGCCGCACCATACGCGTTCCAGACAGGCTACGCTGTTGGAAGGCGTATGGCCACGCTCGAATCACCGCCGGACGGCACGCGACAGCGGCTAACCGATCTTCGCAACGGCTTGCTG
>Ga0187817_10001921_pt1 | contig 10477 bp, 9 predicted proteins | sample NC_wetland_sal_i_17_FD_132431 | JGI IMG/M metagenome (GOLD analysis project Ga0187817, IMG submission 132431) | Wetland sediment microbial communities from Neuse River Estuary, North Carolina, USA - SO4_2 | ecosystem: Environmental > Aquatic > Freshwater > Wetlands > Sediment | place: USA: North... | reverse complement strand
TCAAACGGGATGCACCAGTGCAGGTGCGATCTTGCCGGCCCCGGCACGACTAGCCAGGGATTTCGGGCATGGTGGCCATGTCCCGAATATTCGCCGCAACTCCGAAACGGCGGGGTTCCGGACCGTCCTCGACGCGGACTACCGAGGCCTGGCAGCACACCCAACGCTTCTCGCCATTGGTGAGCTGCGGCGGCAGCATAAGTACCATCTCTAATTCACTCCCTTCAAGGATGTGCTTGTCGCTATAGAGGAAAACCCCGGTCATGCTGAGGTCCCGGGTGTAGGCGTTGGCGGTGCCGTTGGGCGACGAGCTGATCGAAACGGGGAGTGTGACGGGGATCCGATTTCGGGAGCGGCGTTCGGATTTGGGCTTGGTCATAGGGATGTGAGCGTACCACAAAGCGCGTCATGGTCTGAGGACAAAAGCCGGCACGTCTCTGGCTTCGATGAGTTAGCATGAGGCCGTGACAGGCGGACACAAGTTGCGCCGAACTGGTCTGGCGCGCGTCCTTTCCAAACTGGGATACTGCTCCCGCTCCCAAGCCCTCGAATTGATCCGCGCGGGTCGGGTTCGGGTGAATGGCAAAGTCGATCGCGACCCGGACAGGCCGGTGCGTTGGCCATGGGAACGAATCGAAGTGGAGGGGCAGAAACTCGGGGCAGCAGAGAAGGTGTATCTCATGCTGAACAAACCCCGCGGCGTGGTCACCACCGCCTCGGACGAGAAAGGGAGAAAGACGGTCTACGACCTTCTTGGCGACGACCTACCCTGGGTCGCGCCCGTAGGACGTTTGGACAAGGCCAGTGAAGGACTACTCCTGCTTACCAATGATTCGGAGTGGGCCGCGCGAGTACTCGCCCCGGAGACGCATCTGGGCAAGACCTACCATGTCCAGGTAGCCAAAGTTGCCGACTCGGCGCTTATCGGGCGGATTACCGCAGGGATCAGAGACGACGGAGATTTTCTCCGCGCCAAGAATGCTCAAATGGTGCGTAGCGGGGAGAAGAATAGCTGGCTGGAGATTGTGCTGGATGAAGGCAGGAATCGCCATATCCGTCGCATGTTGGCGCAGCTCGACATTGAAGTGCTGCGACTTGTGCGGCTTGCTGTGGGACCGTTAACGCTGGGTGAGCTTCCGAAGGGAGCGTCGCGGCGGCTTACTGGGTCCGAGAAAGAGGCCATCGATTCAACAATGCGGGCGGCGAAAACTACAAGACCGTGAACCGAGCTACTTTTCAGACTTCATGAATGGCATTTTGGCGGCGACGTTGGCGGCCAGTTCCAGTTGCTGCAAGTCGTCCAGGGTGAAATCCGGGCCGGCAGAAGTTGGATCGAAAGCCTTCCGGCAAATCTGAATCACGCCCAGAGTCTTGTGTTCGGGGCCAAGGACCGCCGCCGACATAAGCTTCTGAATGGAGCCCTGCTCCGAGGGGTCCGTTTCTTCCTCGCCGTTCAGCCGGATGGTCTCGAAAACCCGTGCATGTTTGACTCTGGTAAAGGAGTTAAAGAGTTCGGTCTTCTTGGTTGAGGCGGTGTGCGCCGCAACCGACGCGGAGCTGGAAACGGGTATGGACCCGGCAGTCTTGAGTTGTTCGGGAAACAGAAACTTTAACAGGCCCTTCTCCAAACGCAACAAGGCAACTTCTTTGGGGCGAACGCCAAAAAGCTTGGATAAGGCCGCGCAGAATTTGTCTGGCGCAGACGCCTCTCCCAGGACGAACTCGATTGATTTGTCGGAAGCAAGCGCCGGAGTAGCCGCCACTGCACTGTGAGAATTGGACTTTTCTGCCATGAAACCCTACACGTCCGGTCAACAAGAGATCAGAAATCACGAACAACAGTAACCATGGTGACGGGTTGAAGCGCTCTCGGCAAGTTACCGAGGTCATTTGGCCAATGCCCTGCCTGGAGCCCGCTCTAGGCGTTGGTGAGGGGAAATCCGCGTTCGCGCCACACTCGGATACCACCATCCATGGAGATCGCGCGGGTGTAGCCCATTGCTTGCAGGTTATCGGCAGCCAGGGCGGAGCGGAACCCCCCGCCACAATAAAGAACCATGGATGTATTTAGGTCGGGTACTCGAGCCTCGATGTCGCGCTCAATGATCCCCTTGCCGAGGTGCACGGCGCCGGGCAAATGATCCTTGGCGTACTCGCTCTCCTCCCGCACGTCGATCAGCAGGAACTTCTCCCCGCGATCAAGTTGCGCCTTCACGGCATCGACCGTGGTTTCCTGAATCCGTGTTTTCGCGTCTGCGACGATCTTCAGAAAACGCTCTGAATGTTGCATCGCCATGCTTCCTCCGTTCAGTCTCAGATCGATTGTAATCTTAGACGCGGTGATCCGGGGCGGGTGGGTTCGCTTGGGATGCGATAAGTAGAGGAAAAATTTTCGGGCAAATAGCCGGCGATAGACGTAGACTTCGGAGGCTTAGCTACGATGCCGGTTCGGAGGCCGAGGGAATTTCGGGGATTTCGTCAACCGAAGGGGCTGCTTCCGGCTGGCTCGAGGATTCCAGAAGCTTCTGCAGGTCGCCCTGTAATGTCGCGCTGTCCTGCTCGGAAAGATCGGCGAACCGAAAGGGCTGGAGACAGCCTTGCGTCGCCCACATAGGGAATAACATGCGAGCCTTGCTGCGGACTGTGCTCTTTCCCACGTGGAAAACGAGTTCCACTTTGATGCCTTCATCGAGGGGTTGGTCCAGGCGCAGCAGACCTCCGCTGACGGAGAGCTGATGCAGGCGTCCCTGGAGCTGGCGTCCATTTTCCAGAAGTGCTAGTACGAGAACGCTTCCCCCTAGTCGTACGCGGGGGGCGCGGACCGCCGCACGTCCTTGGGCGAACTTAGGCATCTTGTGCCTACTATCCCACTTCAGTCAGTCCTCATGGCAGATTACGAAAGAACTCGGGCTATTGGACAAAGGGTAACGGGTGACCATCCGTTGGTCTCCAAGGGCTTCGCCCGGGACGGCCGAAACGAGATGTCACCGGGCATGCCGCAGGCGGGCTTGGCTGGCAGAGTGGGCCCGGGGGCAAATCACAGGGAACAGTGATATAGTCGGCAATACGGGAGGGATCCCGCCGCATGAGCGTGCCCTACGGCTTGCAACTCACCGAAAACTGCATCATCTGCAAGTTGCGGCAGTCGGGTTTCTTCTGTGACCTTCCCAAGGAGACTCTCGAAGAACTGGAGAAAATCAAGTACGCCAGCGCCTTTCCCCAGGGTGCGCTGCTGTTCCTGGAAGGGCAGGCGGCGCGGGGGGCATACATCATCTGTAGTGGGCGGGTAAAGCTGTCTACCACATCCCGCGATGGAAAGACTCTTATCCTCCGGATCGCGCAAGCGGGCGAAGTCCTGGGACTGCATGCCACGGTTTCTGGCAAGCCCTATGAACTTACCGCCGAGACGTTGCAACCCTGTCAGTTGGATTTCCTCAAGCGCGACGATTTCTTGCGCTTCCTGCAGAATCATGCCGATGCCTGCCTGAATGCCGCCCAGCACCTCAGCCAGAATTGCCAGGACGCATACGAAATGATCCGGTCTCTGGGACTCTCGCATTCCGTCTCGGAAAAACTGGCGCGCCTGCTGCTGGAGTGGGCTTCGGACGGTGATACCACGAAGGATGGAGTTCGGATCAAGGTCTCTCTGACCCACGAAGAGATTGCACAATTGATTGGCACGTCAAGAGAAACCGTGACCCGGGTATTGGGGGAGTTCCGCGAACACCACCTGGCGCAATTGCGCGGTTCCACTTTGCTCATCCAAAATAAGGCTGGCCTGGAAAAGCTCATCGGGGCGTAGCCGACCGCACTTTCTGTCTTAAGTATCCTGCGTGCTAGACTCCCTCTTCTCCTTTGCTCCGAGGGCGTCGAACGTATGCATGAGCTTACTTTCCTTCCCGCAGTTGCAATGGCGGAACAAATCCGCGACAGGAGAATTTCCTCCGTTGAACTGGTCGACGCACACCTTGCTCGCATCGAGAAACTAAATCCGAAGCTGAACGCTTTCGTTCATCTGGATTCCGATAGGGCGCGCCGGTGGGCCCGCGCGGCGGATGACGCCGTTCGCCGCAATCAGAAGCTCGGTCCACTGCATGGCGTACCGTTGAGCATCAAGAGCTCGGTGGAAGTGGCGGGGCTGCGCTGCGAGTCCGGAACCAAGCTCCGCGCAGGCTTCGTCGCCGCGAAAGATTCACCGCTGGTTTCCCGTCTGCGCGCTGCCGGTGCGACCATTCTGGGCACGACCAACACACCCGAGTTGCTCATGGCCTGGGAGACCGACAACCTGCTGTACGGACGCACGAACAATCCCTGGGATCTCTCGCGAACCCCGGGTGGCTCCAGTGGCGGCGAGGCGGCGGCGATTGCTGCGGGTTGCTCCGCTGGTGGCGTGGGGAGCGACGGCGGCGGGTCGATTCGCGTGCCGGCACACTTCACCGGAATCTGTGGGCTAAAACCAACGTCCGGCCGTATTCCGGCTACCGGACATTTCCCAACGTCAGCCGGTCCTTTCGCGTTGCTCGGCGTAGTTGGGCCAATGGCGCGGACTGTAGCCGACCTCAAACTGCTATTCGAAATCATGCAGGGGCCGGATGACGGCGATCCCTCGGCTGCGCCGGTGCCGGTGCGCTGGCCCAAGGATCAGGACCTGAAGAGACTTCGGGTGGGGTATTTCGAGGATGACGGTCGCATTCCGGTTACTCCCGAAACACGAGCGGCGGTGCGAACCGCGGCCGAGGCGCTGAAGCGTGTTGGTTTTGATGTTCAGCCGTTTCGTCCCAGCGGTCTGGAACAGGCACGAGAGCTCTGGTGGCAGTTCTTCGGAGTCGCCGGTGGAATGCTCCTCGGCCCAATGACGAAAGGCAGAGAAGCCGATCTGAGCCCGATTCTCAAGGAGTTCTCGAGTTGGGTCGCGGCTGAGCGCCCTCATACCGCACAAACCCTGCTCGACACGTGGATCCTGCGCGACGCTTTGCGTATCGATGTTTTCGAGCAAATGCATCAGTATCCAGTGCTGCTTTCGCCGGTCGTCCCCATGCCGGCGTTCCGCCACGGCGAGCGCAGTTGGGAAATCGAGGGCCGAACCGTGCGGTATCTGGACGCTTGGAGTTATGTGGCGTGGTTCAATCTGCTGGGAACTCCTGCGGCGGTCGTTCCGGTTGGAGCGTCACCAGAAGGGCTGCCCATTGGCGTGCAGATTTCCGCGCGTCCCTGGCAGGAAGAGTTGGTCTTGTCCGTTGCCGAAGTGATCGAGAAGGAGTGCGGGGACTCGCGTAAACCGCCCGTCGATTAGCGCGTTGAATTCTTTGCCGCTAGCGCTTTTATACTATTCCGCTGCTCCGCAGAAGCGATAACCTGTTGCGGCACAAGACTTGACCGCTGCCTCGAACGGGGTGTCGGGCAGCATGCCTCCCATGTCATCTAGGTCGTCAGCTGCAGGTTTCTCAAGCCGTCTTTTGTCTGCCGGGCTGGTCTTTCTGTGTCTCTCAGCCGGTTATCTTTACACGTTTCCGCAGCCAAACGTTTTCTATGCAGCCGTCGTCCTGCTGCATGCGGCGGTTGGCGCGATAGCGGCGCTTTTGTTGATGGTGTTCCTCTACCGTCGGCTTCGAGAAGCCAGTCTTGCCTCACGACTGGGCTGGATTCTGGTGGCCGCCGGCGCAATCCTTGGATTGATTCTGATCAAAACCGGTACGCTCCGAACCGAGTGGAACCTCCTCTATGTTCACATCCTGTTATCACTTGCAGGCGCGGGAGTGTTGTTCGCAGAATGGGCAGGGAGACATGGTTGGTCTTCCCGCGGGATCGGCGGGTCGGTGGTTCGATGCTCGATCTGTCTGCTCCTGCTGGCGGGGCTTGGGTTCGGCTCGCGTTACCTGCGGGAGTCCAGATGGCGAAGCCATTCGCATATCCAGAATCCCCTGATGCCCCCGGCCGGCATGAATGACGAGGGCGATGGTCCCAGTGGCCCGTTCTTTCCCAGTTCCGCTCAGGTTTACGGCGAACAGAAAATCCCCAGCAAGTTTTTCATGGAGTCGGATTCCTGCAAACGATGTCACGAAGACATTTATAACCAGTGGTTCAGTTCCGCCCATCACTTCTCGTCGTTCAACAATCAGTGGTACCGCAAAAGCATTGAGTACATGCAGGACACGATAGGCACCCGGCCTTCCAAATGGTGCGGTGGCTGCCACGATCCAGCCGTGCTCTACAGCGGGCTCATGGATACCCCCATCAAGCAGATTGTGCATCGCCCCGAGTCGCAGGCCGGCCTTGGTTGTATGATGTGCCACTCCATTGCCAAGGTGAAGAGCACCATGGGGCAGGGCGACTTTTATTTGGAATATCCCACTCTGCACGAACTGGCCGCAACCAAGAACCCACTCGTGCGCACGCTGCACGATTTTCTGGTCAAGTTGAATCCTGAGCCTCACCGGCGAGTGTTCCTGAAGCCGTTCATGCGCGAGCAGACGGCGGAGTTTTGCGCGAGTTGCCACAAGGTCCATTTGGATGTGCCGGTAAACCATTACCGCTGGATTCGGGGCTTCAACGAGTATGACAACTGGCAGGCCAGCGGGGTTTCGGGACAGGGCGCACGGTCCTTTTACTATCCGCAGCAACCGGCGCAATGTGCTGACTGCCACATGCCGCTTACACGTTCGAACGACCAGGGCAACATCAATGGATCTGTGCACTCGCACCGGTTTCCGGCGGCGAACACGGCTCTGCCGACCGCGAACCAGGATGCCGACCAACTGAAGATTACGGAAGACTTCCTCAAAAGCGGCATCCTGAGCGTCGACATTTTTGCGCTTTCTCCGGCGCGGGAGGAATTGAAGCCAGGGGCGGTCAGCCAGGCTGAGTTGTCGACAAATTTTGCGGTTGGCGAAGAAGCTGAAGCAAAGATTACTCCGGCGTCTGAGGGCGAGGTGTCGCTGCCGGTAACTGCGCCGTTAAGCCGGGTTCAGGCTGTGGTCCGGCGTGGTGACACGGTGCGGGTGGATGTGGTGGTACGCACGAAGAAAATCGGCCATTTCTTTCCCGGAGGTACGGTCGATGCCTATGACACCTGGCTTGAACTCAAGGGGACGGATGACAAGGGTCAGACAGTTTTCTGGAGCGGCATGGTTGAGGATGACGGCAAAGGGCCAGTCGAGAGGGGCGCGCATTTTTACCGTTCTCTGCAGGTGGATGCTCATGGCAATCCGATCCAGAAGCGGAATGCATGGGCCACAAGGGCAGTAGTGTATGTGCACCTGATTCCCCCGGGAGCGGCAGATGGGGTTCACTACCGCATACATATTCCAGAAAGTGCGGGCAACAGGATTACGCTGCATGCTCGCTTGTGTTATCGGAAGTTTGCGTGGTGGAACACGCAGTTTTCCTTTGCGGGGGTTCCCGACCCCGCGCGCTCGAACGGCGAAGTCACGCCCGACTTCGACGACAGAGACTTTGTGTTCTCGGGCTCGCTGGAGGGAGTGTCGGCGAAAGCAGAGAAGGTCCCGAACCTTCCCATCGTCGTGGTGGCGGAGGATGAAGTTGCTTTGAACGTGGTATCGCGCAACGCGCCTGCGCCTTCACCCAAAACGGTTTTGCAAGCGCAAGACTGGCAGCGCTGGAATGATTACGGCATTGGTCTGTTGCTGCAAGGTGACCTGAAGGGCGCGCAGGGGGCATTCCAGAAAGTCACAGAGGTCGATGCTACGAATCCTGACGGCTGGGTGAACATCGGCCGAGCCGCAGTGCAGGAAGGCGATATGGATCGGGCGCGCACTGTGCTTGAAAAAGCGTTGGCGCTTAGCCCGGATTTGGCGCGCGCGCATTTCTTCTATGCCAAAGTGCTCCGAAGCGACGGCCATTACGACGAAGCTGCCGATCACCTGCGCAGCGTTCTGGCGCAATATCCCCGAGACCGGGTGGCGTTGAACGACTTGGGGCGGATTCTGTTCTTGCAACGAAAATACGCAGACGCTGTGAACGTGCTGCAGTCCGTGCTCGCGGTCGACCCGGAGGATTTGCAGGCTCATTACAATCTGATGCTGTGCTACAACGGCCTCGGCGACGGAAAGCGAGCCCACGAACATGAGGTGCGCTACCTGCGATTCAAAGCAGATGAGGCCTCGCAGACCATCACCGGGCCCTACCGCCAGCTTCATCCCGAAGACAACAATGAGCGCCAGGCGATCCATGAGCATGTTTCCGTGCCGCTGGGGGCTGGCACGAACCACGTAGGGACGGGCGTCCTCGCCCGTCCGGCCGTACGAAGCTCGGCTCATGTGGAAGCTAACGCTGCGGTTGGAGCCTCGCGATGAGGCACAGTCCCGAGTCTTCGTCCACAATGGCGCCCAGCTTCGGGTTAAGCCCGGGCTCCAGCCTTGCCATGGCCAGGATGAATGCAGCGGTACAGCAGGGCCGAGGGCCCTGCGCCACCCAAAATCAGTCTGCGTTCGTGTTATTGTCAGCCGCGGCCCTGATTTTGATCGCCAGCGTTCCCCTCAACGCTCAGAAGATTCAATTCCGCGACATCACCGCACAAGCGGGCATTCACTTCGTCCACAACAACGGCGCGTTCGGGAAGAAATATCTCCCAGAAACCATGGGCCCGGGATGCGCGTTCATCGATTACGACAACGACGGCTGGCCAGACATTCTGCTAGTTAACGGTGAATACTCGCCAGGGCATGGGAAGGGCGCACCCACCACTCCCAAGCTCTACCACAACAACCACGACGGCACGTTCACAGATGTCACGCGCAAGGCCGGGCTGGCAGTTCCTATGTTTGGGCTCGGGGTAGCTGTGGGCGATTATGACAACGATGGCTACGACGATCTCTTCATCACCGCGCTCGGCCAGAGTCATCTTTTCCATAACAACGGCAACGGCACGTTTACCGATGTGACCAGGGCTGCGGGGCTGTGGGGACCGAACGAATTCTCAACCGGCGCGGCCTGGGTGGACTACGACCGGGATGGGAAGCTGGATCTGGTCGTCGCGAATTATGTGCAGTGGTCGGAGAAGGACGATCTCTACTGCACCCTGGATGGGACGCACAAGTCCTACTGCACGCCTGAGTCGTACAGGGGCGCGTCGGCGCGATTGTGGCATAACCTGGGCAACGGAAAATTTGAAGACGTCACGCAAAAAGCCGGATTCTACGACGCGACTTCCAAGAGCCTGGGCGTAGCGATCCTCGACTACAACGGAGACGGTTGGCCAGACATTCTGCTGGCCAATGACACCCAGCCCAACAAGCTGTATCTGAATAGACGCGACGGCACCTTTGAAGAAAAAGGAGTCTCCGCGGGAATCGCGTTCAGTGAGGACGGCGTGGCGCGCGCCGGTATGGGAGTAGATGCCGGCGACTACGACCGTTCTGGCCGTACCAGCATCATCATTACGAACTTTGCCAATCAGATGCTGTCGCTCTACCACAACGAAGGCAACGGTCTGTTTGTGGACGAAGCCCCTCGTTCCGAAGTCGGAAGGGCAACTCTGGTGACTCTGGGTTTTGGCTGCTTCTTTTTTGATTACGACAACGATGGCTGGCCCGACATTTTCGTAGCCGACGGACACATTGAGAACGAAATTGAGCGCGTGCAGAAGCGGGTCACGTACGCCGAACCACCCCATGTGTTTCGCAATCTGGGCGGCGGAAAATTCCAGGAGGTCACGAGTTCTCTGGGAGCAGCATTCGCCAGCCCGAGGGTCGCGCGAGGAGCGGCGTACGCCGACATTGATAACGATGGCGCGCTCGATGTCTTAATGACCACGAGCGCTGGCCCGGCTTATCTGTTCCATAACGAAGGCGGAGCGAACCATAGCCTGCGGGTGAAGTTGGCCGGCACGAAATCCAATCGCGATGGGATCGGGGCGGTGGTGCGCACGACTTCCGGTAAAGATCAGCAATGGCAGGTGCTGCGTAGCGGATCGAGCTATCTGTCACAAAGCGAACTAGTGTTGACGTTTGGGTTGGCGCGGGCGTTGAAGGCCGATGCCATCGAAGTGCAATGGCCGAGCGGACAGATCGATAAATTGGCGGATGTTTCCGCCGGTCAGACGATCACGATCCAGGAGGGCAAGGGGATCGTGTCGCGCAAGCCATACGGCAAGTCCGCGTTCAGGAACTAATCTCCGAATTTTAGGGGACTATCTTGGCGTTCTTCGCGATCCTCAGCCTCCTTGGCAGATAAGAGCTTTTGACCGCAAAGAACGCTGAGTGTTCGCGGAGATCGCGAGCAAAACTAAGCTCGAGAGTAGGACAGTACCGGCCCGACAAAACTATGTGCTGCTCTGTGTCCTCTGTGGTTTACTGGTTCATCGCATGAGTCACAAAAAGCTTATCTTCTGCGCGGGGATCATTCTGATTGCCGCCGTGCTGCTGGCCGCTTTTCAAAATCCCTCCACAACCCCGGACAGGAGTATCGAAGCCGCCCGCCTCAACAATCTTGGCGTCGCTTACATGAACCAGCAACTCTT
>Ga0187817_10001919_pt1 | contig 10478 bp, 6 predicted proteins | sample NC_wetland_sal_i_17_FD_132431 | JGI IMG/M metagenome (GOLD analysis project Ga0187817, IMG submission 132431) | Wetland sediment microbial communities from Neuse River Estuary, North Carolina, USA - SO4_2 | ecosystem: Environmental > Aquatic > Freshwater > Wetlands > Sediment | place: USA: North... | reverse complement strand
TGCAGTTTGCTCGCGATATGGACCCTGTGCTGGCCGATAAATTTATCGGAATGTATGTAAACCGCTGGACTCTCGATTACGGTGAGGACGGCCGCCGGGCCGTGCGTGAATTGCTCGCCCGCGGCGCCGCCGCGGGTCTGGTTCCCTCGTCCTTCAAAGTCGAATTCCTCTCCGAAGCTGCCTAGGCGGTCCGACTCGGATCCTCTTCAGTGGGAGCCCCCTGCTTTAGCAGGGGGAGCTGGGCTTCAGCCCAGCGGAAAAGCGTTCAGCCATAACCGGGGCTTTAGCCCGGGGATTTTCCGACGCCCGAAGGTAAAGCTCTGGACCAAACTCGAATCGCTTCCCGCCCGCCACCTCCACCAGCCCTCCCGATACTCCAAATGCGCATTTCAATGCACCGCCGTCACTCTCGCGGCCTACTCATGGGAGAATTGTGCCTAGATGCGGAACCTAATCCAGCAGGGCCTGGCCCTCAGCGAGCTTCTTCGCGAGCGCATTCTGATCCTCGATGGCGCCATGGGCACCATGCTGCAGCAGCGAAACCTGACTGCCGCGGATTTCGGCGGGCCGCACCTGGAAGGCTGCAATGAGCACCTTGTGCTCAGTCGGCCGGACGTTGTCCTCGAGATTCATCGCCAATATCTTGAAGCCGGCTCGGACATCATCGAGACCAATTCCTTCGGCAGCACTCCCGTTGTTCTCGCAGAGTACGGACTCGGAGATCGCGCTTTCGAGATCAGCCGCCGCGCGGCGGAGCTCGCTCGCCAGGCCGCCGACGAACTCTCGAATCCCGCAAAGCCCCGCTTCGTTGCCGGCTCGATGGGCCCCACGACAAAAGCCATCAGCGTCACCGGCGGCATCACCTTCGAACACCTCCAGACGAATTACTTCGAGCAGGCGCGCGGCCTCATTGAAGGCGGTGCGGACCTCCTGCTCCTGGAGACTTGCCAGGACACTCGCAATATCAAAGCAGGCGTCCTCGCAATCCAGAAACTGAGCCGCGAAATCGGCCAGCCCATTCCGTTGATGGTTTCCGTCACGATTGAGCCGATGGGTACGATGCTCGCCGGACAGAATATCGAAGCGCTCTGGTCCTCGCTGGATCATTTCGAGCTTCTTTCGCTCGGCCTCAATTGTGCCACCGGCCCCGAATTTATGACGGACCACGTGCGCACCCTCCAGTCGCTCACGAATAGGTTCGTCTCCTGCTATCCCAACGCGGGGCTTCCCAACGAAGAAGGCCGCTATGGCGAGACACCTTCTTCACTCGCCCAGCAGCTCGAACGCTTTGCCGACCGCGGCTGGCTCAATATGCTCGGCGGCTGTTGCGGCACCACTGAACAGCACATCCGCGCCATCGCGCAAATGGCCGAGGGCAAGACTCCCCGGCGTCCGCCCGACCCGAAACACCGCGCCGTTTACTCCGGCATCGACATGATTGAAGCCGAAGAGAGCACACGCCCCTTGATCGTGGGCGAGCGCACCAATGTAATCGGCTCGCGGCAATTCAAGAACCTGGTCGCCGCAGACCAATGGGACGAAGCCACGGAAATCGCCCGCCGCCAGGTGAAAAGCGGCGCCCACATCGTAGACGTCTGCCTGCAAAGCACCGAGCGCGATGAACTGAAGGACATCCCGCCCTTCTACGACCAGCTCATCCGCAAAATCAAAGCTCCGGTGATGATCGATACCACCGACGCGCGCTCGATCGAGCTCGCCCTCACCTATTGCCAGGGCAAAAGCGTCATCAACTCCATTAACCTTGAAGACGGCGAGGAGAAATTCGCCCGCGTTTGCCCCCTCGCCCGCTCCTACGGCGCGGCGGTTATCGTAGGCTGCATCGACGAAGACCCCGTCCAGGCGCAAGCCTTCACCCGCGAACGCAAACTCGAAATCGCCGAACGCTCCCTCCGCCTCCTGACCGGGAATTACGGAATCCGCGCGGAAAATATCGTGTTTGATCCGCTCGTTTTTCCCTGCGCCACCGGCGACGAGAATTACATTGGGGGCGCCGTAGAAACCATCGAGGGAATTCGCCTCATCAAGCAGAAAATTCCCCGCGGGCGCACCGTTCTCGGGATTTCCAACGTCTCATTCGGCTTGCCCGCCGGGGCTCGCGAAGTGGTCAACTCGGTTTTCCTCTACTACTGCACGAAAGCGGGACTCGACCTCGCCATCGTCAATGCCGAGCGCATCGAGCGCTTCCCTTCGATTCCCGAGCTTGAGCGAAAACTCGCGGAAGACCTGCTCTTCAATCATCCGCCCGCGGAAGTTCCCGAAGGCCATCCCCAGGCTGCTGTGCTTCGGGCTGCGCCCGCCGATTGGCGCGAGCAAACGCGCGAACAGAAAGCTGCCGTCAATCAGTTCCACATCGCTGCGATCTCTGAACACTTCCGCGGCTCAGGCGGCCGCAAGAAAGCGCGCCCAGCAGACCTGCCGCTCGATCAGCGCCTCGCCAATTACATCCTCGAAGGCTCGAAAGACGGCCTCATCGACGACCTTGACAAGAAACGCGCCGAGGGCATCGCCCCGCTCGATATCGTCAACGGCCCGCTCATGGCGGGAATGGCCGAGGTCGGGCGCCTTTTCAATAACAACGAGTTGATCGTCGCCGAAGTGCTGCAATCCGCCGAAGCTATGAAGACGGCCGTCAGCCATCTTGAGCAATTCATGGAGAAGGCGGACGTCGAAAAACGCGCCAAGGTGATCCTCGCCACCGTGAAGGGCGACGTCCACGACATCGGAAAGAACCTCGTGGAGATCATTCTCAAGAACAACGGCTACGACGTGATCAATCTCGGCATCAAAGTCCCGCCGGAAGAATTGATCCGGGCCCACCACCAGCACCAGCCCGACGCGATTGGTCTCTCCGGCCTGCTCGTGAAAAGCGCCCAGCAGATGGTCACGACGGCTGCGGACCTCCGCGAGGCCGGCGTCGATGTGCCGCTTTTGGTCGGCGGCGCGGCTCTCTCTGAAAAATTCACGCGGCTGAAAATCGCGCCGCAATATAGCACCGCTGTCTGCTATGCCAAGGACGCTATGACCGGCCTGCGCCTGATGAACGAATTGAGCGATCCTTTACATCGCGACTCCGTCCTCCAGGAATACACTCACGCCGAATCGGTCGCCGTCGAGGAGCCCGAGCCTCGCCCGCTGGAAGCCGCCGGTGAAGAGCGCTCCCCGCGTGTCCGCACCGATCTGCCCATTCCGGAGGTCGCCTATCTCGACCGAAAAGTTCGCGCCGTTCCCGATTTGAGCGAAATCTGGAGCTACATCAACCCCTACATGATCTTCGGCCGCCATCTGGGCTTCCGCGGAAATTTTGAGAAGGCGCTGGCCGAGCGCGACCCGCGCGCCGTCGAACTTTTCAATAACCTGGAAGAAGTGAAGCGCGAGGCCGCACGCTTCATGAAAGTTTCAGCCGTCTGGCAATTCTTCGAAGCCGAGCGGCGGGGAAATTCGATCGCCCTCTTCGCTCCCGGCGCTGGGTCGCCCGTTCACACCTTCCATTTTCAGCGCCAGCCCTTCAAAGACAAGCTCTGCTTGAGCGACTACATCCTCCCGGCCGGCAATGAACACCGCGATCATCTCGCGCTTTTTGTAGTCACCGCCGGCGCCGGCATCCGCGAACGCGCAGAAGAATCTAAAACCGCCGGCCGCTACTTTTATTCTCACGCCCTCCAGGCCCTTGCCATCGAATCCGCCGAAGCCTGCGCTGAATGGCTGCATCGCCGCATCCGAGAAGACTGGGGCTTCCCCGACCCTCCCGAATTGACGATGGCGGACCGCTTCACCTCCCGCTACCGCGGCAAGCGCTACAGCTTCGGCTATCCCGCCTGCCCCAATCTCGAAGACCAGGCCGGCATCTGGATGCTCCTCCGCCCCGAAGAAATCGGCGTCCATCTCACTGAAGGAATGATGATGGACCCCGAAGCCAGCGTCAGCGCCCTCGTCTTCCATCATCCCGATTGCACCTATTTCACCGTCGGCGATCAGCCCGAGCAGTAAGCGTCCATGGCTGCGTTGGCCTCGCGTAAACAAACCTGACGCGGGATAAGCCTGGTTTTCGATTTTCGTTCTCCCGACGAAATCTTGACCCAGCAGAAACTCGCGAGGATACTTCCCGCAGCGAGGCCAGCCATGTGCAACCCGCGCGGGTTCTATCATGCACTCCGTGTCTTCCGAACACGACTCTTCCCATTCGCGCTTCTATGTGCAGGATTGATGTTGTTCCTGCCTCTCTCCGGTTGTGGCACTTCCTGCATTTCGGGCGTGATCAATACTGGCAGCATCTTCTCGGTGAACACGTCGTCATGCGTGAACAACCAAACCGTGGGCATCGTGACACTCCGCCTCTCTGCATCTGCTCCCTCTTCGGAGGGCCCGATGGCTCCCCATCTCCTCCATCTGTTCGTGACCATCCGCGGAATCGAAGCTCATCCGAGCGCGGCCGCAGATGACGATTCCCCCGATTGGCAGCAGCTGGCTCCGGAACTCGTGGCGCACCCCGCTCAGATTGACTTGATGGCCCCCACCGTGAATTCGTGCGCGTCCAATCGCATCCTGCAAACCGTCGTCCCCGCCGGGGTCTACCGCCAGATTCGCCTCCGGCTGGTCAGCGTGGAACTCGCAATCGAGGACGCTTCCTCGGAAGCGAGTGCATGCGGGAGATTCGGCGCCAATTGCGCCGTGGCAGCAAACGGCAAAATTAGCCCCTTGGCATTTAAAGAAGGCGCGCCCGAACTCCGAATCCCGGCCAGCTCCCTGCCGGATGGCTTCTTCCGTGTGCTTCCCGATACCCGCACCAATCTCACGATCGAGTTCAACACATTCTCATCCCTGGCCGTCCCTTCGGGCGAAGCTGTTCGGCTGATTCCTGTTTTCACAGTTACGCCTGCCCCATCTTGTGATTCCCTCGCGACCTCCTCTTGCCAAGCAAGTCCGTAAAGATCTTGATCCGCCGTCCTGCGGCTGACAAAAAAGTCCACCGCAGCACACCCTTGCATTCTCGCTCGCGTTCACTAAGATGGATGCCGTGCGCAACGCAATCAAAATCGGCCGGCAGCCGGAGCGACCTGCCGGGAGACGATGGAGGCCACTCGCGAGGGCGGGGCGGCGGCCAAGCGGATCATTTCTAATCGACACGTTGGCGATTAGAATTCGCTCTAAGCTATTGAAAACAAAGGACGGGGCTCAACTCTAATCGACACACTTCGGAGCCTAAATCTAAAATGCTTTTTGTCCACAATTCGCTCCCGGCGGGTCCCCGATGAGTGCCACTTCGCCCGGCCTGCACCTCTCGAGCACCGGCAGCTATCCGCGCGTAGGCGACACAGCCGAGCTGCAAGTCCTCCGCCGGACGATCGCGGCGCTCGACCGCGGCGAGCGCACCACCGCCGATATACTCGACGCCGAAAACGAGATGACCCGCCGAGCCATCGCCGACCAAGTAAAAGCCGGGCTCGATATCGTCACCGACGGGCAAATTCGCTGGTACGACCCTATCTCGCATTTTGCCGCCAAGCTCGACAACGTCCAGATCAAAGGCCTGCTGCGCTTCTTGGACACGAACTTTTATTTCCGCCAGCCTGTGGTGACCGGAAAGCCCGCGCGCCGGGGCACTTTCGTTGTGAACGAATACAGCTTCGCGCGCAATGCGCTCGGCCATCTCCCGACCCCGCATGATAAAGCCGGGAAACTCGCGATCAAGCCGGTACTCACAGGGCCTTACACGCTCGCGAAATGTTCGCTTTCCGAGCCCTCTGGCAACGGGTCGGGCGAATCCGCAACCTCGCTCGAAGGGCGCGCGCTGGCGTATGCCGAAGCTCTGGCCGCCGAAATCGCCGCGCTCGCGCAAACGGGGGCAGAGTTGATCCAAGTGGACGAACCTGCGGTGATCAAGTATCCCGAGGATTGGGCCATCTTCGAGCGAGCGCTCGCCCCGCTCACGGCTGCGCGCGACAAAGTCGCAAGCGCCGGGCGCAAACTTGAGCTTGCCCTCTACGTCTACTTCCACGATTGCGCGCCGCTCTATGAAAAGCTCGTCGCGCTTCCGGTGGATATCGTCGGCCTCGATTTCACTTACAACCCGGAGCTCGCGGACCAGATCGCCGCCGAGGGTTCGCCGAAGCCGCTCGGCCTCGGCCTGGTGGACGCCCGCAACACACGCCTGGAGGATCCCGAAGTCATCGCCTGGCAAATCGAGCGCCTGCTGCCGAAACTCAAGGGAGAGCGCGCCTACGTGGGACCGTCGGCCGGTCTCGAGTATCTCCCGCGCGACCGCGCCTTTGCTAAGCTCGAACTCCTCAGCAAGGTTCGCGACGCGATCAAAGGCACGAAGAGAGCCGCGTCATGAGCCGCGAAAAGCTCGAACAACTCGGCCTGAAACTTCCGCTCTTCCCCACCACTTCGGTGGGCAGCTTCCCCAAGCCGGATTACCTCGTGAAAGCGCGCGGGGAATTCAACAAACACAAAATTTCCGAGTCGCAGCTCCGCGAACTCGAGCGCAAAGCTACCGCCTTCTGGATCGAAACGCAGGAAAAGCTCGGCATCGACGTGCTCGTGGACGGCGAGATGTACCGCGGCGATATGGTCGCTTACTTTGCCGAGCGCATGCCCGGATTCACCGAGGGCGGCCTCGTCCGCAGCTACGGCAATCGCTACTACCACAAGCCCGTCATTTCCGGCGAAGTCGAATGGCCGGGGCCGGTCACGGTCGATTGGTGGAAATACGCGCAGAGCCTCACAAAAAAACCTGTGAAGGGCATGCTCACCGGCGCGTACACGATCATGGACTGGAGCTTCAACGAGCACTATTCCGACCGCCGCTCCACCGCCATGGCGCTCGCAGCCGTGATTCGCAAGGAAGTCGAGGCGCTCATCGCCGCCGGCTGCAAAATCATTCAAATCGACGAGCCGGCTCTTTCCGTGCGCCCCGAAGAACTCCCCATCGCCATCGAAGCAATGGACGCGACCGCCAAAGGCCTCGACGCCTATTTCGTCACGCATGCCTGCTACGGCGCGTTCGAATATATCTATCCCGGCATGCTCGATCTGGCCGTCGATAATTTCGATCTCGAGATGTCCAATAGCGATCTCCACTTGCTCGAACTTTTCCGCAGCCATCCCTTCACCAAAGACATCAGTTTCGGAGTCGTTGACGTGCACACGCACGCGCTTGAGGATAAAGACGCCGTGCGTCGGCGCGTCGAGCAGGCCCTCACGATCCTCCCGAAAGAACAGATCTGGGTCGATCCCGACTGCGGCCTGAAAACACGCACAGTCGAGGAAGCCATCGATAAGCTCCGCCTGTGCGTTGCCGCCGCCAAGGCATTCCGCAACTGATGAGCATGTTGATATCTCATACGAATCCTGCGCGCATCGCGATGCGGGGCGCTGGAACTGCGGTGCTATGATGCCGCTCCATGGCCAACGAACCCGAAAGCTACGCTGCAGCGCTCGAAGACCGGCTTTTCGCCACCAATTCTCTTTCCCACCACATGCTTCAACTCCACAGGCGCAGCCGAGGGGGTTCTCGCTGGCTTGCGCTGGCAGTGTTCTTTGGAGCGGCAATGGCCGGCGGGTTCGTCATTTTCTTCGCGCGCTAACTCCGCTTGTCGCGCGCTTCCTCGCGGTGCTAGCATCGCTCCGATGCCGCACGAGTTCACCCAGTATCCGGAAGACCCGGAGCCGCAGCCTGCTTCCGGCCGAAGCATTCCCCCACCCGGAAAATGGACGGCGACGGACCTTCTCGATCCGCAAGAAGCTGTGCCGCCGCCAGGACTCACGCGCAAGCCTTTCCACCTCTCCTTCTGGCTCGGAATTGCGTTGCTTCTCGGGGCAGTTGTCGCGCTCCTGCTGGTTGGCCTTGCCGTTGACTGAGATTTTCCTTTCAGCCGCCTCTTTCGCGATTGCGCCGGCGCTGATCCATGCGCAGACGCCGGCTACGCCGCAACGGCCGCTCGAATACCGGAGCTCCCGCGAGAAGGCCGATTTGCATTGGCCCGCAGCGCCCGTGCGCGTCGCAAATGCGATGGTCGTGACCGATGAAAGGCTCGCATCCGATGCCGGCGTCGAGATCCTCAAGAAAGGCGGAAACGCGGTCGATGCGGCCGTCGCCGTTGCGTTTGTGCTGGCGGTGGTCGAGCCAGAGGCCGGGAACATCGGCGGCGGCGGCTTCATGCTTGTGCGGCCCCATGATGGCCGCGCGCAATTCATTGACTACCGCGAGACCGCTCCCGCGAAAGCCACCCGCGACATGTATCGCGAAGCCGACGGCACGGACAATCCGGACGCTTCTCTCGTGGGCTACCGCGCCGTCGGCGTTCCGGGCACCATCGCAGGGCTGGCGCTCGCGCTCAAAACCTACGGCACGATGAAACTCGCCGACGTGATGGCTCCCGCGATCCGCTTCGCAGAAATCGGATTTCCTGTGGGCGAGAGGCTCGCGGCGCTCATGAGGGAAGAGGGCAAGACGTTCGAGCAGTTTCCGGCGAGTCGCCGCATTTTTCTGAAGAACGGAGCGTATTTCCAGCCCGGCGAAATTCTCCGTCAGCCGGAGCTCGCCGCCACTCTGCGCCGCATCGCGAAAAACGGCGCGGACGAGTTCTACCGCGGGAAAACCGCGCGCGATCTCGCGGAAGAAATGCAGCGCAATGGCGGGCTCATCACGCTTGACGATCTCGCGCACTACGAACCGAAAATCCGCGCGCCGCTCACCGCCAATTACAAAATCGATGGGCACGACTGGCAGGTGGTCACCAGCCCGCCGCCCAGCTCCGGCGGCGTTGCAGTGATCGAGATCCTGAACATTCTCGCACCGCTCGAATTGAAGTCCTGGAACGATCCCCAATCCATCCACTGGGTAATCGAAGCCATGCGGCGAGCCTTCGCCGACCGCGCTGCATTTCTCGCTGACTCCGACTTCGCAAAAATTCCTGTTCGCGGGCTGACCTCTGTCTGCTATGCGGATGCGTTGCGCACTATGATCGATATCTCGAAGGCCTCGGTGAGCGAGAGAATCGGCGCGGGCAATCCTTCGCTTTATGAGACAGAGAAATCTCTGGCAGGTCATTGTCCGCAGGCTGCGCAGCCGGCTCCTCCATCAGATTGGGACCCGGCAGCAAACCGAGCGCTTGCCGAGGCCTCGCACGGCAACCACACCACGCACTTCTCCGTCGTAGATGCCGAGGGAAACGCCGTCTCCAACACCTACACGATCAATGATGATTTCGGCTCGGGCGTGACCTCCGCGGATGGCTTCCTGCTAAACGACGAAATGGACGATTTCACCGCCCATCCCGGCTTGCCCAACATGTTCGGCCTGATCCAGTCCGAGGCCAACGCGATCGGCCCCGGCAAGCGCCCGCTCAGTTCAATGATGCCCACGATTTTGCTTCGCGATGGCCAGCTCAGCTTTGTCACAGGCTCGCCCGGAGGCCCGCGCATCATCTCGGCCACGCTTCTCTCGATGCTCAATTGGATGCGCATGGGGATGGACGCGCAGACGGCCATCGACGTCCCGCGTTTCCACCAGCAGTGGCTCCCGGATGTGGTCACGCTCGAGCCGGGATTCCCTGATTCCGTGGCTCAAGACCTCGAAACCCGCGGCTACCGCATCGCTCCGCAGCGCATCTGGATTGGCGAAGTGGAAGCCATCGGAATCGATCCGAAGACCGGCGAGCGCCTGGGAGCCCCCGACCCCCGCCGCAACGGTGCCGCCTCCGGCTATTGACGCAATCGGATTTTCCATTGACCATAGATACTCTTCACTTGGGCTTTTCGGGAGACTGAATGCAACGCGTTTTGTCGACCTATCGGTACGTCAAGCAGCCGCTCGCGCCACCGCTTCTGGCGGAAATTGCACAGGCCGGCATTTCGAGCATCGAGATTTTCTGCGCGCCGTCTCATTTCAGCTATCGGGCGCAGGACCGAGTGCGAGAATTGGGGGACGCGCTGGGCGAGTACGGCTTGACGCTGCATTCGCTGCATTCGCCCACCGAGCGCGACCTCGCGCCGGGGCGCGAAAGCGGCGTGGCCCTCTCGATTTCCGATACCGAGCGGATTCGCCGCCTGGATGCGGTGGATGAGGTGAAGCGCGCGCTCGAAGTGGCCGAGCAAATTCCCTTTCGCTACCTGATCCAGCACCTGGGCCACGGCCGGCAAATGGCTGACCCGCGCAAGACTGAAGCGGCCTTCAGCTCGCTCGAAAATCTCGCCGTGTTTGCGAAGGCGCGTGGCGTCGCAATTGCCCTCGAAAATACGCCGGACGAGCTGGGCGCCCCGGCTTCATTGCGGCAATTCATCGTAGAAACGCACCTCAATGATTTGCGGCTGTGCTTCGATATCGGCCACGCGCACATGGATTCGATCATCGACCTGGGCTTCGAGGTCATGCGCGACCGCGTGGCCACGGCACACATCCATGATAATCACGGTGAGAAGGACGAGCACCTGCTCCCCTACGAAGGCAGCATCGA
>Ga0187817_10001918_pt1 | contig 10481 bp, 10 predicted proteins | sample NC_wetland_sal_i_17_FD_132431 | JGI IMG/M metagenome (GOLD analysis project Ga0187817, IMG submission 132431) | Wetland sediment microbial communities from Neuse River Estuary, North Carolina, USA - SO4_2 | ecosystem: Environmental > Aquatic > Freshwater > Wetlands > Sediment | place: USA... | reverse complement strand
TTGGTTCTTGGCGGGGATATCGAGATAGAATTCCTTTGTCTCTTTTATGTTATCTACGTCAGCCATGTTGGTTTCTCCTTAGTCGAAAGTCGAGAGTCGAACATCGCAAGCCGAAGGTCAGGAGTCGAAAGTCAAACACACTGTCATCCTGAGCGAAGCGAAGGATCTCCACATTTGCTTTTTGGCCTCTGCCGCATCAGAGGAATTGCTGAGATCCTTCGCTTCGCTCAGGATGACAGCACTTTGAGTGCCTTTTGCTCTTGACTCTCGACTCTCGGCTCTTACGCCAGGTGAAACACCTCTTCCAGGCGCAGGAAGCCTTCGTCGGGCCGTCGGCCTTCCAGGTTTGCGAAAAAGGGCGCCATGTCTCGCTGCCATCGCTCGTTGACTTCACGCTTCGCCATGCCTGCCAAGGCGCCCTGAAGGTCAGGGGTTTCAAAGTAGCCCACCAGGAGGCCATCTTCCCGCAGAAAGAGCGAGTAATTATGCCAGCCCGTCTCGCGCAAGGCTTGCATCATATCAGGCCATACCGCTTTGTGACGCTCTTTGTATTCTGTCTGCCTCTCCGGTTTGACCTTCAACAAAAAGCAAACTCGCTCCATTTCGACCTCCGGATCGAGGCGATCATACTCCTGTCATCCTGGGTGGCCATGGGCTTGGGGTCCACCCATAGACTTGGAAGTTACAAAAGTCGTCGTCCCCGCGCAAGCGGGGACCCACGTCCGGTGGATTCCCGCTTTCGCGGAAATGACGTGACTTTCGACTGAGCGTAGCGAACGACCTCCGCAGCTGCCTTCGGCCCAACGAGGTACGAACAACTGCAGGGATGCTTCGCTGCGCTCAGCATGACAGCATCGAATCTCTTCACGTAAACTCGCTTCTACGCTTTTTTCTCCATCACCATAATCCAATCCGCAAACGTGGGCGTGATAGGCGCCTGCCACGTGCCTGCAGCATCATGAAGCGTTCGACTTCTTGCCGGCTGGCCTCCAGGATTCCCTCGTAGCAGACTTCCCCCACCAGGACCGGCATGCGAGGGCTTCTGAGCAGCGATCCGGTAACTTGGTTCACCGTATTGGGAATGCTCTTCCGGTCGCTGTGGCCCGTTTGCAACATGTCGAAATCCAGGACGGACACATCCTCGACTTGGTTTCGGGCGTTGTCGGTGGGATGGATCGTTATGGGGTGATGGTAGGGATCGACGCTTCGCACGTACCTTCCTACTTCAGTCCAGCCGCGCCGCTGCGTGGCCGCATCCTCCGTCTTCGTTTTCGAGAGGTAGAAAGGCATGGCGCCTTCTCCCGCCAAACACCAGACCACCGGATAAGCCCCCCAACGGGCAATCAGGTTGCGCCAATGCGTCTTCATCTTTTTGATGCCCATCAGAGGCAAGAAATAACCCCAGCACGCAACTATGCAAGGCACCAAGCCACGCTCGATTAGGTACTGGATGCGCAAATCCGCATTGGTGGTGTCGCTCGAAATCGTGCGATAGGTGTATCGGCCCGTGGTGGCAGGAGAGTATCGGATTCGCCAGACTTGCTCGCCCGCCCAAAACGCCGGAACTCGCTGCTCGTTTCCGTGAGGGTCAGTGAATACCACATCCAACTCGAGATCATTGAATGGGTCGGAGTAGGCTTTGCCTGAACTGTAAGCCCACTCCACTACGAATCGCTCGACACCGTAGCGCGCCACATCCTTGCCCTCGGAACCTTTTGCTGCTTCCCCGGAAGGCAGGCCAGCCTTCCCACTCGACGCCTGCGAAAGCGAGCCGAAGGCGATTCCAGCCTTTTCCATGAAGGATCGACGGCTTACCCTGTCCATGGCTGCCTCGAAAAGTCGGTGACAGGACCCAGGACCGCCTAGTTAAGCACAGATTCATGGATCTTGCCAACTGCAAGATTCTAAAGTAAGCGCCTCGCCCCGGCGGGCGAGACGCGCGCACAAGAAACAGGCGCCGGAGGGCTGTCAGCGACAATATGTCCAACCCGAACCACCCCACCGGCATCCAACCACCTGTGAAACGAATTGCTGGCCACCTCAACGAAAGGGCCAACTATCTCGTTATAAGGAAAGGAGATAAGATCTATGAATTCAAGCCTGATGGCGAAAGTAATAGGTTTCCTTGCGGTCCTCTCGCTGGCTTCCTCTGCCTTCGCGGCTCCGATGCTAAGGACCACAGACGCTCACGATTTGTTGCGCCAAATTCACGACGATGCTTATCAGGTTCGGGATGCGGCGGATCAACTGGAAGCGTACAATCGAGAACCATTCCTGATCGATTGGCGAATAGAAGCTGACACCTTGCAGAACATGAAGTACCAAATCAACCACATGGATCGAGCTCTCTACCGCCTGCGAGCTGTGGAAGGGGGGGTACCCCAAGATGAGCGAGCCCAAATCAATGAAATCGCTCCTGCGATGGTGGAGCTCACTGACTCGGCCCAAGCCGCAATCGTTTTTTTGAACAACAATGAAAACCTCCTCTGGGTGCCCAAGTACACAGCATACGCCGATGAAATGTACAGCGAAGCGTGTAGGGTTGAACAATACAGTCTCGCGCCGGTGTCGAACCCCATGGTCGGCGCCAAGGTCAACCAGTCCGCACGAATCGCGAATTCCAGCACCGGTTCCTAATCTCGCACGGCACGGGGGTGGGCTCCGATCTTGCCAGCCTGCCTCCGGCCCTGCTTCCGCACCCTCGAACCGATAGGAATTCGAGACAAGCGGCCAGTTATCGATAACGGAAAGGAGATAAATCCATGAAATCAAGTCCCATGCTTAAGGTGGCAGGTTTTCTTGCCGCCCTCTCCCTAGCTTCCGCAGCCTTTGCGGCCGCACCGCCGGCGAGCAAAGGACGTTTCGTTACCCCCGACTCGGGAAACCTCTCGCAAAAGGCCTTTCGGCTATTGTCGAAGGTCCACCAAGATGCCCAGGGGGTTCTGAAATCAGCCGACACTCTGGAAGGATACAATCGAGAGTCCTTCATGATCGACTGGCGAGCCGACGCCACCACCTTAGTCAGGATGCAGAGTCAGATTGACAAGCTGGACCATCGCGTCTACCAACTGCATGCCATGGAAGGAAAACTGCCTCAAGCTCAACAGACAGAAATCAATCAAATCACGCCTGCCATGCTGGAGCTCACGAACACCGCTCAAACCGCGATCGACTATTTGAGAAACAATCAAGACCGTACCATGTTCGCCCAGTACACTGCATACGCCGGCGAAATGTACAGTGAGGCGGCTAGGATCGAGCACGCAACCGCCGCTTCGGGTTCGTAAGCCTTTGCCGAGGCCAGTTTGCGCCATGGCTTTGAAAATGCCCCGTCATCCCGGGCGAAGATGAAAAACTAGCCCTGTCCCCCTTGGGGGAGAGGCTTGTTTTTCATTTTCGTGACAAGTGGTGAGCCGAAGGATCATGGAATCTTCGCTCAGAATGACAGGCGAAGAGCTCGGAATGACAGTCTTAAACCACAATTCCGCATCTAGTCCCGCCGCTTCAGGACAGGAGGGTTGTCGTCGTCATCAGTCGTCGTATTCCCACCATTTTGGGCGCCAGTCGTGTCGTCGGTGGGCTGGCGTCTCTTAAGAGTGGGACCCTCCTTCTCCCCTTTTTTCAATGAGGCCACCACGGTTTGCAGGCGGGCCTTCACATCGTTGAATTCCGAGGTCGTCACCAGGTACTCCTCCCGTTTGGGGAGAATCTCTTTGATCTCCTGCACTGAACTAACAATGCGATCGGGCGTGGGCGGATGATCCATAAAAACGCTGGGCACGCTTCCGGGTTGCCGGCGCTCGTCCTGAAGGATCTTCCCGAAGAAAGCCACATACGAGTTAGGGTCGTAGCCTGCCTTATACATGTACTGGATGCCCAGGTAATCGGCCTCGGCCTCGTCGGCGCGGCTGAACTTCAGGAAAGCCATCGGTACCCCGTAGTTCATGGCCGCCGAAAGTCCCATGTAGACCGGATAAGACATGGGGGTGAGCATGAGCGGGATCGTGGCGTAGCTGAGGATGGTCTGCTTGGTCATCTGCGCAGCCCAATGACGAGCGGCCACATGCGCAATCTCGTGGGCCATTACGCCCGCAATCTGGTCTTCCTCATCGGCGGCTAGGACCAATCCTGAATTGACGTAGAGAAATCCCCCGGGAAGCGCAAAGGCGTTGATGGCTGGGTCGTCAATCACCTTAACCGTCAAGGGAACCTGCAGATCGGAATTGCGCGCCACATTCTGGGCCACGCGGTTGATGTATTCGGTGACTACGGGGTCCGTCACCAGCTTGGCGGTGCGGTCAATTTCCGTAGCATATTGCTTTCCGATAGCCACTTCTTTTTCTTCTGAAATGATGCTGAAGTGAGCAATTTTGCGATTGCCAATCTCGTTGACGTCTTGTTCTCTCTTGCTTGTGCCGGATGAGAGTTGAGGCACGGCCAGGAGTGCGCCAGCGAGAAGCAGGCCTATCAGACGGCGATCTTTCACAGCCTACCTCCTCTGGAGCGGCAGCAACGAACTCGAGAAAAAGGTCAAGCCAAAAAACATCTTGAAGCGCCCCTGTTATTTGGAATCAATGCAAGAGGACTATGGTTGCCTGTGCCCCAACTTCCAGGCGCTGGTCACCTCCAGCAGAGCAGTATTTTTCAGAATTTTGACTTTACCCCTGACCAGGGATTTGCACTTAAGTTGAAGTGAGATAAAATAGGAGAGAAAGCCGCAAATGCAATTCCCGGGCAAAGGAAAAAATGTCCTTGGGCTAAGGGAGGGGATGACGTACGAAGCGCCTAAGTGGGATTCATGCTCGTTAATCAGTATCTCGTAAGCCTTACCTCCCGGCCTAAGCACGAGTCAGAAAGATGAAAGTCCGACCAGCGTTCTTAGTGCTACTCGTGGTGACGTTACTTTCAGCCGCATATTACCTTCTTGTCTACATCCCGAAACACAGCAAAGCCGGGGAGCCGGTGCTGGCGCTTAGGAACTATTTCCTCACCTACGCTCCAATCCAGCCCGTTAGTGAGTCAGGGTACGTTCTTCCGGAGACGTTGGGAGTCTGGGACACGCCCGCCGAAATTCGCACGCAAATCGCCACTCTCAAATCAGGGGATCGGGTGAATACACTAGCTCGCTTTCGCACTTGGGCGCATGTGCGCCTCCTGGACGGGCGCGACGGCTGGGTGGACAAAGACGGACTCATGACTGCTGCTACTTACGCAGACGATCAGCGTCTACTTGGCGAAATGGCAAATCTGCCGGAACAGGCTTCGGCACATGCTACCGATTCGGTTAACGTTCATATCGAACCGTCACGCAAAGCCGCCGTCGTGGCTCAGTTGAAGGCGACCCAGGAGTTGGAGATTTATGGGCGGCGCATGGTGGAACGCCCTCGAGAAAGCAGCACCCCGGATGTTCCCACGCTTCCCTCGAATCCCATCGAGGCTTGGTATTTAGTTCGGTCGGGTTCGCGCGCCGGCTGGGTTCTCGGCCATCTGGTGGAACTCGACGTCCCCACAAGCATTTCAGCCTACGCCGCGAATGTGAATCTCGTCGCCTGGTTGGTGCTGAACACAATTGACGACAATGGACGCCAGGTGCCGCAATACGTGGTTGCGGACCGCTCCGGCACCGAAACCTACGACTATTCACACATCCGGGTGCTCACTTGGTGGAAGAGGAAACAGACCTACGCCATTGCCTACAGGGAAGGGGATCTCCAGGGGTACTTCCCGATTCTCGTAACGCGTGAAGGTGGTGTCCCCGGCTTCCGCTTGCGGCTCGTGGATAGCAACGGGGCTAAATATCAAAAGGTCTACGCCTTATATGACACCATCACACGCGTCCTGGGGACTGTCGATGGCTGGCAAAGCGATGCGATGCCGGAGCGGCCCACCCCCAAACGCACCTCCACTCCCGGAAAAGCCCCGCGGTAAACTGGCAGCCCTTCCCCGCCCATACGAAGCCTTTCCACAAGTCAGGCGGCAGAGCCGCAGGTCGTCGTGCCTTTGACACCTCTGCACTATCGGCCAGGAAAAGGCAACCGAGAGGCGCATACATCCCGACAAAAGGCGTCGAGACGTATGCGCAACCCGTAAGTTATCACTCAGACTCCTAACCGGAACGGACCCTACTTGTAACCTCCAATCGCAGTGCGATACATTTATATAAGGAGATGCTTTGGGCGTGCATCGTGGGGATTTCACCTCGGCGATAGAGCGTCAAGAAGGTTCTGATTTCCGCCCGTGCATTTTGGCCTATTTGTGGCTGACGCTGGCTTTAGTTCCTTTCGCCTTTTCGATTCATCCCGACGCACAGCAAATCGTCAGGCTTTCGGTGGCTGCCACCGAGGGTGACTGGAAAGCGCTTCCACATTTTTCCTACATTGAGCGAGACGCTGATACCAAGGAGGGGTCGACAACCTCAAAGACCTACCAAGTCATGATGATCGACGGGTCGCCTTACTCCCGGCTGATCGCCGTCAATGACGATCCTCTTTCTGCCGCCGAGCAAGCGCGAGAATCTGAGAAGCACCAGCGCGTCATTGCGAAGCGCGCGGGTGAGTCCGAGAAGCAGCGAGTAAAGCGTCTGGAGCAATATCATGAGGACCGCAATCGCATGTTCGCCTTCATGCGTGGAATGGCTCAGGCCTTCGATTTCAAGGTCCTGGGAGAAGAGAGGCTGGAAGGCAACGACGTGTATATCTTGGAAGCCACGCCTCGGCCGGGATACCAACCGACCAGCCGGGAAACGAAGGTCCTTACTGGCATGAAGGGAAAGCTGTGGATTGCTGAGGATAACTACCAATGGGTCAAAGTCGAGGCCGAGGTTCTCAAACCCGTAGTGTTCGGGTGGTTTATTGCCAAAGTGATGCCGGGGACGCGTTTCCTTCTCGAACAAGGCCTGGTGAAGAATGGGTTGTGGCTGCCTACGCATTTCCGGGTCGAGGTTAAAGCAAAGGTTTTGTGGCTGTCCAAGGATTATATCCACGATGAAACTTATCGAGACTACCGTCAAATCTCACCGTTATCTACTCCGTAGCAGGCTGCGGAAAACCCCTCGAGCTGTCATCCTGAGCGGGCGCGGGCGACGAGGGATCCCTGTAGTTGCTTGATTCCACGAACTGCCGAGATTCTTCGCTCAGAATGACAGCGAGAAAACGTTTTTGCGAAGCCTGTTAGCGCCCTGTCACTCGTTGTGGTCTTCGCACAACCAACTCAGCCTGCGGCGCGTCCAAATAAATGGGGAAAATAAAGACCAAGAGGAGGTAAGGAGGTTTATGAATCTAAAGGTTGTTAGATTTGTCCTTGCACTTGCGGCCGCACTGGTGATGACTGCGAGTTTGAGCCTCGCGCACTCCTGGTTTGGGAAGTCTTCCACAAAGTCATTTAACGTGACACTCGCCAGCGACGCGAAGCTAAGCAACGGCGCAGAGCTGAAGGCCGGCAATTACACTATAAAGATTCCGGAGAACACCAAATCTCCGGAAGTTGCGTTCTACGACGGCGGAAAGCTCGTTGCCAAAGAGCGAGCCAAGGTGCAGACCCAACCGCAGAAGAACGAATACACCGCGGTGGAGATCAACACGAAGGGAAACATGAATATAGTTACTGCGGTCGATCCCAGTGGCCTCCCGGAGAAGGTTGTTTTTTCTAGCTCCGGCGGTCAACACGGCTCATGATCGTGCTGGGACAATACACAGCGGCAACACCCGAGGGCGGCGGCAAGCCGCCCTTTTTTTCAATTGGACTTCAGCAGTGAGTTGGTTTGATTCTTGTAGCAGCGGTCTATGAGCACCGGTCTTGTATTCGCAATGAAATTCGGCGCTCCTCGAGCGCTCCTGCAAGGCCGTGACTCGTCAAGCGGGGATTCAGAACGACAGAAGCGCAGACTGAGAAGGTTCGAAGGAGTGCTCCCGCGCGGTAATCTGGAGAACCGCTGAGTAGTTGCTGAGAAGCCTGTCGTCTGTCAGGCCGCGCTCTTGAAGCAGTTCCATGGCCTGGAGGCAAACCTGGAGCGAGGCTTTTGCAAGGAAAGACCTTCCCAAGCACAGGGCCTTTGCTGAAGCAGTCCCGGTACGCGCAACCCGCACACCCGCCCGCGTCACCTGACCCGCTATCCAAAGTCTGGTGCACAGGTCTGCAACCTTAATTGCGGTGGTTTGGCAGGGCCAAGATGAATGATCGGAAGAATTATTCCGCTTGATCGGTTCCACTGCTATCTGGAATGAATTCCAAGCGAGATTAAGGGCATTGAGAGACGGGCCCCAAAGGGTGGGCGGGGATCCGCACGTCACTCCGGCGTCGCTTTCAAGGCTTTCGAGCGGAGGCATGAGATCCTCGCTAAATCCAGGCGCTTCCAAACCTCGGGCAATGGCGAACCGCAAGATCTCGGAGGCGCCTTCCCCAATGGTCAACAGCCGCGCATCACGGTAATTCTGCTCGACTTTGTAATCCGTCATCTAACCGTAGCCGCCCACGAGTTGGATGGCCTCGTCGGCAATGCGCAGGGCCGTCTCGGTAGCGAATACCTTGGCCATGCACGCCTGCAGCTTGAAGGGCTTGGACTGATCAGCTAACTGGGCGGCCCGACGCACTCCTTGCCAGGCCGCCCACAAACCCTCTTCCATTTGGGAGAGCTTCGCCCGGGTAAGTTGCTGCTCGAAAAGCGACTCCTTGCCGATCATTCGCGTTTTGGTATAGCTGGTAGCCCGCTCGAGGCAGTCGCGGGCAAGGCCCAAAACGAGCGCCGCAACACCGATTCTTCCCCGCAAAAGGACGCGTCGCGCAACCTCGCCGGCGCTTCCCACAGGACCCAGAATCGAGTCCTCATCAATGAAGACATTATCGAATCGCACAGCGGCAGTGTCTGTGCGGCACATTCCCATTTTGCTGTGGAGCGGTGCGGGGATGACGCCGATTTGATCAGCTTGCCTTTCCAGAACGCAGCCGGTTATGCCTGCGTCTTGCCCGTCCTGGAGGATCGCCCTCGCCAAGACAACATAAAGGCCGGCGTGACATCCATTCGTGATAAAGGTCTTCTCGCCGCTCAATATCCAACCCTGCGAAGTCCTCGAGAGCTTTGCCCTCATATCAGAGAAGATATTGCTGCCCGCCTGCGGCTCAGTGAGGCACCACGCGGCGATTTTCCTGCCTCCTACCAAGTCAGGGAGGTATTTGCGCTTTTGTTCATCGCTACCTCCCAGTAGGAGGTGGGTCATCGCCAGGGATTCGTGAGCGGCAAGAGTAAGAGCCAACGACCCATCATAGGCTGCCACACCCTCGATTACGGGTAGAAATCCCTCCAGAGTTCCCCCATGGCCTCCGAATTCGGCAGGGATAGCCGTGCCCAAGAACCCACCGCCGCCAGCTAGAGCAATGAATCTGTCCGGAAACTCTTCCTTGCCCAAGTCCCGAAGGTACGGCACAAGCTCGCGCTCGCCAAACTCGTGCACCGCCTTGGCAAGCAGAGTAAGATCGTCGTCCTGAATGATTTCCGCTAGGAGTCCGCGCGCCGTCATCGGTAGCCTCCGCTTATATAATATTAACGCAAAATGTGGGAGAATTGGTGCGAGCCGGTAGTGTCCTGGTTTGAGCGTAGCGCCGACCTTTAGGTCGGCAGGTGCTGGCCTAAAGGCCAGCGCTACTTTCAAATTAGGACGCTGCCTTCGAGTCGTCTAACAGGACACCCAAAGTGCTCTGTGCCAATAAGCCACTCGAGGAGAAAGCATGAGAGAGCTGAGTTGCGCGTCGGGTCCGCTGTTTATGAACCCTGATAGCGAGGCCGCCCGAGCGTTTTTTCGGCAGAAGAAGCGGGCATTGACGAACAAGCTGTTGTCCGTGCGGGAGGCGGTGACAAGGTTTGTGAAGGATGGCGACTACATCGCCTCCGGAGGCTTCGGGTCCAATCGCATCGCAACGGCAATACTGCATGAGATATTAAGACAAAAGAAGCGGAATTTAGGATTTGCGGGCCACACCACGACGCACGACTTTCAAATCGTGGCCGCTGGGAACATGCATGGGGAGCGGCTCATCGCACGCCTCGACTTGGCCTATGTTCTCGGGCTCGAGGCACGCGGCCTTTCCCCACACTCTCGGCGAGTAGTCGAAAGCGGTGAGGTCGAGATTTGTGAATGGACAAACTTCGCTATGGCCTGCCGGTTTCGCGCCGCGGCGGCGGGAATCCCCTTCATTCCCTCTTATACGATGCTCGGAACAGACACCTTCCGTTACAGCGCTGCCCGGGAGATTGAATGTCCTTTCAGCCACCGCAAACTTGTCGCTATGCCGGCCCTTTATCCGGACGTGGGAATCATTCACGTTCACGAGGCGGATTGTTACGGCAACTGCCGCATCCGGGGAAACACGGTTGTTGACCTCGACATCGCGCGGGCATCCAAGCGTGTGATTGTTTCCGTGGAACACCTGGTGAGTAATGACGAAATCCGCAGCCATCCCGAGTCCACTCTTATCCCGGCTTTTTGCGT
>Ga0187817_10001917_pt1 | contig 10493 bp, 8 predicted proteins | sample NC_wetland_sal_i_17_FD_132431 | JGI IMG/M metagenome (GOLD analysis project Ga0187817, IMG submission 132431) | Wetland sediment microbial communities from Neuse River Estuary, North Carolina, USA - SO4_2 | ecosystem: Environmental > Aquatic > Freshwater > Wetlands > Sediment | place: USA: North... | reverse complement strand
TCGTTGTGTTCCACACCGAAGGCGCCGGGATCGTCGAGCGCCCGGTTGCCCACCATGGCAACCATGGGGATGCGCAGGGCAGGAGTTACCGTCAGACATTCCATGGCGTACATCCAGCCGACGCCGCTGGAACCGCAGAACACACGCGCTCCGCAAGCGGAGGCGTGTTTGACGATTTCGAATTGGGAATGCTCGCCCTCCGCCACGATATATTCGCAGTCCATTTCGCCATCCGCCACCAACTGGCTGATGTACTGCATCACCGTGTCATAAGGCCGGATCGGGTAAGCCGTGACTACGTCGACGTTGGCCAATTTGCAGGCAATTGCAATGGCTTCGGCGCCGGTAATCAGGGCTTCCTGCTCGTGGGTTTTCTTTTTTTGTTCAACCGGTACTGTCAGTGTCGCCATCTTAAATCTCCTTGTCTTCAGGCTTTCCGCCGGGCCTCTAGCCTTTGTTAGCGATCTCCATGGCTTCGGGGACCTGTTCTTGATATTGACCGCGATAACGGAACCCATGCGACCGCTTTTGGGCCGGATCGGCTTTCTTAATTGTGGCCTCCAGCCACTTCAGGTAGGCGCCTTTGTCTTTCTCGAACGCCGCCCACGGGCTGTTGTTGTCGTGGAACTCGGACTCGTTCACCATGGTGATGCAGTTCTTCACCGGGCAAATCTCCTCACAGATGCCGCAACCGGAGCAGGCTTCGAGGTTGGGGTCGTAGGTGCCCGCAGCCGTGATATCGAACGCCGCATCCGGACAGTTCAGCCAGCACAGCGTGCATTTGGTGCAGGTGGAGAAGTTCACCACCGGCCGTTGTGTGCGCGTCGAGTACTTCTTGAACAGTTCGTTGCGGCCGGGCCGGAAGCCCCCGACCTCCCCGGTCACCGGATCGGCGAACGGGCCGCCTCGCGCCTGACCCTTGATGGATACGCCGCAGCGCATGTCCTCCCAGCGGGGCAGGCCGACCTTGGCTATCTCTTCGGGATTACCCTCGCCCGCCTTCACGTCGATCGCGGTAAAGCGCTCGAAGGCAGTGTGCGCGGATATAACTTTCAGGGAGTTCTTGAGTTTTTCGTTGATGAATTTCTCCACCGACTCCTGGCTCATCAGCTTGGGCAGCGCCTTGGCGATGGCACCCAGGATGCGGACGTCGGTGTGGTCATCCTTGTAAACCCACATGCCGGAGAAACTGGTAACGCCTTTCACGATTCCCAGCTTGTAAGGCTTTTCCCGGCGGTGAATGTTCTTCAGCAGCTCGGGTGCGTCCTCCAGAGAAATTACGATGAGTGTGTGTCCGGGTTTTAGAGCATGGTGCACGGGTTGCAGCCCGGCCCACGCCCACGACTCCGCGCCCTTGGAGAGCGTGTCATCGAGAACCACGGTCAGGTCGACCTGCTTCGGTTCGTATTGCGCCATTCCAGCTTCGAGCGTCTCCTCGTCGTTGGCTACGATAGCGAAACTCTTCGCCGGAATCCCATTGCGCTCCGGAGAATCTCCATAGCGGCCAAAGGAAATGCCCTGTTTGCCTTCGTTGTGCGCAGCCAACACAATGCCGCGCGTTATGTTCTTGGCCAGGGTCTTCTGAAAGACCCCTCGATAGATGACTTCGACCGCGTATAGCTGGCCCATTTTTCAACCTCCATTCTTTTACAATTTCTTCAGTACTATGCTTTCGACTTCGTGCAGGTGCCGGCGCATGGCAGCCTCGGCGGCCGGCGCGTCGCCCCGCTTCAGAGCGGAAAGAATACGGTGGTGACCGGCGAGCGACTTTTCTTGCCGTCCTTCCACCTGTAACGTGCGTTCCCGGGTCTCGCGCAGCAAATCCATCAGCACGTCCACTACCTTCAAGACTGCGCTGTTGTCGGACGCCAGAGCGATGTTGTAGTGGAACTCCGAGTCCTCTTCGATTCCAAGTTCTCCCGCGCGCACTTTCGCCTCTTGGCGTACAAGAATCTCCTCCATCTCAGCGATCTCATCGCGAGAGACGTGGAGAGCGGCACGCCCGGCCAAGGGCGGCTCGATCATATTGCGCACGTCTAGCAGTTCCGCAATCATCTTCCGCTTCTCCAGGAGTGCCGTAGCCAGGGGATTGGCTGGGACAGCATCAGGACTGCGAACCACCGTGCCGATACCCTGGCGTGGCTCGAGCAGCCCTTTCAATTCCAGGCTGCGGATGGCATCGCGCACCGAACTGCGGCTGACCCCAAGCATTTGCACAAGCTGGCGTTCTGGGGGCAGCAGGTCGCCGGGTTTCAGCTCTTCGGTAATGCGCCGCTCCAGCTGCTTGGCGACCTCCTGGTAGACCTTATTTCTGGGAATCGCCTCGAACCCGAGTTTCGCTGGTGATTCAGTGCCCATCATTGGCATTGGTCTGATGACTGACCACCATTAAAGTCCTCAACCCTCCAAAGGTGCAAGTACTTTAATCACGTATCGATGTGACGTAGATCACCTGAGGCTTTGGTCGGGCGGAGAACTCCGGTCATTTTTCGATTCGAAGGAGTCCTATGCCATTTTCATCGCGGCTAACCGCTGAGGGACGGCAATTTCGGTAACGTCGTAATTTGGCATGTTGCCGTCTAAGTAGCGCCGGCATCCTTGCCGGCTGTCCCGAGGGCGTCCTCGCCCTCGGCTCGGCGGGGATGATGCCTGCCGAAAAGCCGCCGGGACGGCGGCGCTACAACGCCGCTCGCGGAATTAGGACACTACCCAATTTTCAAACTGCGCCACTACCGGAAAGTCTCCGTGATAGATTTCACGTTTGCACCTAAGCCAAGCCATCTTCCTGTTTTTCGCTGCGGTCATTGCCGGGACGCTAAACGCGGTGGCCGGCGGCGGCACTTTTCTTTCGTTCCCCGCGCTGCTGGCGACCGGCGTGCCGGCGGTGGAGGCCAACGCGACTAACACGGTCGCGCTCTGGCCTGGGTTGGCTGCCAGCACCGGTGCGTACCTAAAACGGCTGAATGTGCCGCGACGCTTGTTGGTTCCATTGCTGCTGACGAGCGTTGTCGGTGGGCTGGTGGGCGCTTTGCTGCTGCTCATGACGCCCCAACATACCTTCTTGCGCCTTGTCCCCTGGCTGCTGCTGGGCGGCACCTTGCTGTTCGCCTTCGGGAACTCAATCCGCTCTATGGCCGGCAAAACTGCCGCTGTGGATGATTTGCGGAAGATGTCGTGGCAGGTGATCACGCTAATATCGACGGCTGAGTTTCTGGTCGCAACCTATGGCGGGTATTTCGGGGCCGGGATTGGGTTCATGATCCTGGGAATGTTGGCCGCGTTGGGGATGCATGACATCCATGCCATGGGCGCGATCCGAACATTGCTGGCGGTCGTGATTAATGCGGCGGCGGTGCTGACATTCATTCTGGCGGGTGCCGTGCTTTGGCCGCAGTGCGTGGTGATGACTGCGGGTGCTCTGCTAGGCGGCTGGTTCGGCGCCCACTATGCGCAAAAAGCCGATCCCCGGAAGGTGCGGCTCGTCGTGATCGCCGTCGGCGTGGCGATGACCGCGTACTACTTTGTCACCGTGCGCTAGTGTCGTGTCCCACAAGTTCGTGGTATAGATCTACGCTGTCATCCTGAGCGAAGCGAAGGACCTACGTAATTGACCGCGCAAATCCATAGGTCTTTCGCTTCGCTCAAGATGACAGATCATACCTATGTTGCGAATTTACGGGACACAACGCTAGCGGGCATTATTCATGAGGCGAGAGATCCGGGAAGAGGCACGGCTTCAGCCGTCCCGCCCAGAGCCAATAAAGACGCGGGCTTTAGCCCCTGAGGCAGGCGAGAACGCCCCTTGGCCGGTGTCATTTTGATTGCTGCTGAACCGCACACTGGGACAGTAGCTTGGTGCAGTTGTACACCGTACGGGTGCAGGTCATGGGAAGCCCTACCCGCTCCCCCAACTCCACGACCGCGCCCACCAGCGCTTCGAGTTCCATCGGGCGGCCCGCTTCGAGATCTTGCAGCATTGAAGTCTTGTGCTCACCAACTTTTTCCGCACCGGCCATTCGCTGCTCGATGGAAACAGGCAACTCCATACCCAATTTGAGGGACACCGCTTCCACTTCTTGCATGATGTTGCGGATCACCGACGAAACTCCCGGATCACGCACCATCTGAACCAGCGTGGCGCGCGTGAGTGCGCTGACCGGGTTGAGGGACGCGTTACCCAGAACCTTTACCCAAATCTCGTGCCGGATGCGGGTGGTGATTGGGCAGCGCAAGCCGGAGGCGATGAGCGCCTCCGCAATTCGGCGGCAGCGATCGGAGCGCGTGCCGTCCGGCTCGCCAAGAGAAATGCGGTTGCCCTCGAGGTGTTGAATCACTCCCGGAACTGGAATCTCGGTTGAAAAGTAAACGATGGACCCGACCACCCGATGCGCTTCGATGGCCGCGGAGACCACGCCGCCGGGATCGACCCGATCGAGACACAACCCTTCCCAATCACCGCCGTAACCCTGGAAATACCACCACGGGATCCCATTCTGGGTGCTGACGACTGCGGTATCTGGCCCCAGCACCGGCCTCAACTGGGGCGCAAGTTGCGGCAGGCCGTGCGCCTTCACTCCAAGAAAGACAACGTCCACCGGTCCCACTTCTTCGAGGGAACCGGCGATGGCGGGCCGCGCCACAAAATCTCCCTCGCTGCTTTTGACCTGCACGCCGTGCTCCTGCATGGCGCGCAGATGCGGCCCGCGCGCGAAGAGCGTGACCTCGAACCCCGCCCGCGCCATGCGTGCACCGATGTAGGCCCCGATTGCGCCCGCTCCCGCGATCAGGAACCTCATCGTTGGTCATCCAGGAGTGCGGCGGCGACTGCGCGCCGGCGAATTTTTCCGGTCGCGGTGGTTGGGATACTGTCCACCAGATAGATCTTCTTTGGACATTTGTATTCTGCCAATAACTCGCGGCTGTGCTTGATAAGTGCCGCTTCGGTGGCGCCATGGCGTTCGTGCAAGACCACGGCGGCCGCCACTTCTTCGCCCAGCGTGGGATGCGCGTAGCCAAATGTCACCGCCGCCGCGACGGCGGGATGCCGCAGCAAAATCTCATCCACTTCGTGAGGTGCGATGTTCTCGCCTCCGCGGATGATGATGTCTTTGATCCTGCCTGTCAAATACAAATAGCAGTCTTCGTCAAGCAATCCTTCATCGCCGGTGCGAAACCATCCATGCACAAAAGCGTGAGCGTTGGCCTCGGGATTGTTGGCATAGCCACGAAACACATTAGCTCCCTGAATGGCGACTTCGCCGCGCTGGTTCGTCCCGAGGTGATTGCCCGCCTTGTCCATGATGCTGATGCGAAGCCCGGCACCCACGCCTACAGAACCTGGCTTCCGATGGCGCGGGGGTAACGGATTCGAGGTCATCTGGTGGGCAGCTTCCGTCATTCCGTAGGCTTCGACAAACGGCACGCCAAAGACGTCTTCCATCTTATGAATGAGTTCTGGCGACAAGGGCGCGCTGCAGGACCGTATGAAGCGCAGAGAGGCAGCTTCTTCGGCCTTGTGACGGGTGCGGGCGAGTACCAACTGATGCATCGTGGGCACCCCCGAATACCAGGTCACGCGATGTTCTCGAACCGTCCGCCAGAAAGAAAGCGCGTTGAATTTGATGGGAACAACTACCACACCCCCGGAAAGCAAAGTGGACATGGTTGAACCAATCAAACCATGAATGTGGAACAGCGGCATGATACACAGCGAAACATCTGCCTCAGAAAGTGCATATGTGTTCGCGATATTTGCCGAGGATACGGCTAAGTTATAATGCCGCAGCGGAACCCGCTTCGGCCGCCCCGTGCTTCCGCTGGTGTGCAGGATCAGGGCAATGTCGTCAGCCGTGGGTTCGGTTGCCGAAACACCGGTGGCGGCATCCAGCAAGTGAACGTTGCCTTGTTCGCTCATTTCCACGGAGAGCACCGGGATCTTGCGGTCCGCGGCGGCGCTGCGCGCGAATTCCGCGCCTACCGGAGGGCAAAGCAAAACGCGGGCATTGGTGTCACTGAGGAAAAAAAGAAATTCCTCATAGGGGTACGCCGGGTTCAAAGGGGCTGCGGTTCCGGCGATGGAGGCAGCGAGAAAGCTCACAATCGCAGGCAATCCGTTGGGCAATGCAATCGCCACTGCATCGCCACGGCGAATGCCCGCGGAGGCCAAAGCGTTCGCCATGGCCAGGACCTGCTGCCGAAGCGAATCGTAGGTAACACGGATTCCAAGCTCGGGAACGACCACCGCCGTGTGGCTGTCAGCGAAATGCAAAACGTCAAGAAGAGTGTGTACGGACTTCAGTGTCATTCGTTATTTCCTCTACCCCCGCGGTCGTGATCGAGCATTCCTGTCTGCTGTTCACGAAAACGAAAAGAAATGCCGCCGCACTTTCCGGCCCTGTCGTCACGCGGGGAAGATCCCATGAATCTAGATCGAGTAGCCCTCTGCGCTTAGGATCTTTCGGAACTCCTTGAGAAAAAACTGCACGTTGTCTTCGGTGGCCAAAGGACCCATCACGCCAATGCGGAAGATTTTGCCGGCGAGCGGCCCAAAACCGCCGGCGATTTCAATGCCCGGTTCGTCCAACAGGCGTTTTCGCACTTTCGCCTCGTCAACACCTTTTGGAACACCCACCGTGTTCAGGGTCGCAATTCGGTGCGCTTCGGGAACGTGCATGCGTAGACCCATCGCTTCTATGCCTTTGACAAAGGACTTATGGCAACGGCGATGACGCTCCCAGCGGTTCTCGATTCCTTCCTCGGCGATCACCAGGAGCGCCTCGCGTAAAGCGAAGAACATGGAAATCGGCGCCGTGTGATGATACCGGTGCGACACGCTGGAGTAGTCGTAAATCAGCTTGAGGTCAAAATACCAGCTGCGTACCGGAGAGGTGCGAGCGCGCAGCCAGTCCATGGCCCGCGGCGACAGGGCCATTGGAGATAACCCCGGTGGACAGCTCAGCCCTTTTTGCGTGCAACTGTAGGCCACATCGATACCGGTTTGGTCGAACTCCACCGGAACTCCGCCAAGCGAGGTAACGCAATCCGCGATCACCAGAGCGCCAGCATCGTGAGCGGCGGCACAGATGGCATGGCCCGACTGTAAGGCTCCGGTCGACGTCTCAGCTTGAACATAAGCCACAACCTTGGGCTTCTCGCGAGCGATGAACTCTCTAGCTTCATCCGGCGTGTAGGTCTCACCCCAAAGCTTCTCGAAGCGCACGACGTTGGCGCCGTGGCGCTTCGCCATCTCCGTGAGCCGATCGGAGAAAAACCCATTAGCGAACACCGCGAACTTGGCTCCAGGTTCCACAAAGTTCGCAACCGCTGCTTCCATGCCCGCGCTGCCGGTGCCGGAAATCACCAGCGTTGCGCCGTCGTTGGTTCCGAAGGCGCTTTTGAGCAATTGTTGGACGTCTCCCATCACTTGGATGAAGTAGGGGTCGAGGTGCCCGACAATCGGCTTCGACAGCGCCTCGTAGACACGCGGGTGAACCATGCTGGGGCCAGGCCCAAACAGATAGCGGCGAGGCGGTTGCAAGGCGGATAAATGAAGTGCAGGGTTTTCCTGTCCTATGGCGCTCATAAGTCCTCGTTTCTCTTCAGAGATAGGTAGATATATTACGGTACGGAGCGGACAATCTCCAGAACCCCACCCGAAAATCTGACGTTCAAGATGCGATGCAGTTTGATAGTGAGCACCGATGACGCAAGTGCCGCCGATTTAGGCTGATCGGACCTTTGGTTGAACGAATTCAGGTTACAGGAAATTGTAGCAAGAAAATTTGACAGTTGAGCGGCCGGGTCCGGCGCAACTGAACCCTAAGGAACCTCTGATTAAGTCAGTTGACGGAGAGCTTTGAAAGGGCATGGCTTTAGCCATGCCGCCAAAGCCAAGCCAGCCACACAAGCGGCTTTACAGATTGCTGAAAAATTTGTGGTGCGCGCCGCAGTCGCCCTCAGCGGCTTCAAGCCGTGCCCTTTCAAAGCCGCTTCAAACTGCACCACTACCAATCTGACCTCTAACCTCCCTGTCCGCCCGGCGCTGCTAATATTGATCGGAGTGCCCAAGGAAAGCATCCGAGGCTTGCCGACGACCGCTACTCCGGAGGAATGATGGCCCGCAAGACAGAACAATCCCGCAGGCTGCAGAAACGCGCTGAACACTTGATTCCCGGAGGTGTGAACTCCCCGGTGCGCGCTTTTCGCGCGGTGGGCTGCGACCCGCTGTATATCGTACGCGGCCAAGGCTCGCACGTTTGGGATGCCGACGGCAACGAGTATGTGGATTACATCGGCTCCTGGGGTCCGCTCATCCTGGGGCATGCAGAGCCCGCAATCATCGAAGCCGTGATCGCGGCGGCGCGCCATGGCACCAGCTTCGGAGCTTCCACTCCCGCCGAGGCGGATCTCGCCGAGCTGGTGATTTCTGCTTTTCCGCACGTGCAAAAAGTTCGCTTTGTCAGTTCGGGCACGGAAGCGACCATGTCGGCCATCCGCCTGGCGCGCGCGTATACGAAACGCAAGTACATCGTGAAGTTTGAAGGCTGCTATCACGGGCACGCCGACGCTCTGCTGGTGAAAGCCGGATCCGGCGTTGCAACACTCGGCATTCCGGGTTCGGCGGGCGTTCCGGAAGAATTCACCCAGTTCACCCTTGCACTCGCGTACAACGATACCGGCGCGCTCGAGACCGCTTTCGAAAAATTCAAGGACCAGATTGCCTGTGTCATCGTCGAGCCGGTTGTCGGCAATATGGGATGCGTGCCTCCAGCGCGCGGATACCTCGAAGCATTGCGCGCCATTACCGCGCACGATAAGTCGTTGCTGATTTTCGACGAGGTCATGACCGGATTTCGCCTGGCTTATGGCGGCGCGCAGGAAATTTATGCGATCCAGCCCGATCTGACGACGATGGGAAAAATCATCGGCGGAGGTTTGCCCGTTGGCGCTTACGGCGGACCGAGCGAAATCATGGATCTGGTGGCGCCGCTCGGCCCCGTGTACCAGGCTGGGACGCTTTCGGGGAATCCTTTGGCGATGGCCGCAGGTTATGCCACGTTGCGCTATTTGCGTGAACACAAGGACGTTTACTCCAAGCTCGATAAGCTCGCTGGCGAAGTGGTTGGCGGAGTTGCGGCCGCAGCCAAAGACGCTGGCGTGACCATGTGCCACAACCGCGTTGGCTCGATGTTCACCTGGTTCTTCGCAGCGGGGCCGGTTACTGACTGGACTTCCGCTGCCAAATGCGACACCGCAGCCTTCGGGCGCTTCTTCCGCGCGATGCTCGAAAATGGAATCTACCTTCCGCCGTCGCAGTTCGAAGCGGTGTTCCTGGGCGCGGCCCATACCGAGAAAGATGTGCAGCAGACGATTGCGGCAGCGAAGCAAGCGTTCGCGATGACAGCGGCGTAATGAGCGCGGTTGCTGTCAAAATCGCGATGTTTTCAACAGCTAGGAAAAGCAAACTCTACTTAGTGTGGCCTGTCCGCACCACGCGACCATCCCTCTGCCGAATATCAGCCATCGCTACGCCACCGGCACACGCATGGGTAATCACGTTGCCCTTCTCGTCCTTACAATAGAGTGTTCCACTGACATGCCAAATGCCACCAGACAACGATGCAGTAAACGGTCTCTCAGACTCTATCTGCTTCTTGCCATACACCTTGGCCAGTGCCGCTTCGGCGAGGCTGACAGCTGTCGCTGAATCAGGAACCTTCACTGGTGTGGTAGCGGACTGCACAGTTTGACCAAGAGCGGACAAAACCACTGCCATTGCGAGCACAGTTGCGACAGCCGCAGTTTTCATGACCAGCATTTTACGCTTAACCTCTGCGGAGCTATATTCACCATCTCCGGGATGGTGACAAACTCATAGCCTGCCGCTTTGCAGCGCAGGATCAGACTATCCGTCGCCATCACCGTCTGCGCGCGGTCCGCGCCCAGGGCGCGATGTCCGCCATCGTGCAGCAGGACCACGTCGCCGCCGCGCATTTGCCGCACGACTTTGCTTTCAATCACTGCGGCGGGCGGAGCATTCCAGTCGTAGCCAGTCACGTTCCACATTACCGTCCGCATTCCGAGTTCAAGCGCGACCTTGATCGTCGCCGGGCGTCTTCCTCCAAACGGTGGACGAAACAGACTCGAATGCGCGCCGATTGTGTCCTGCAGCGCCGACTGGCAATCCAGAAGCTCGGCACGCGTCTGCGCTTCCGATTTGAAGATGAGCAGTGGATGCGTGAACGTGTGATTGCCTATTATGTGTCCTGCCTGCGCCACCGCGCGCGCAATATCGGCGCGCCGCTGCACGTAGCGTCCGATCATGAAGAACGTTGCGCGCACGCTGTGCTTCGCCAGCACGTCGAGTAGCTTCAGCGTGTGCGGATCGTTCGGGCCGTCGTCGTAGGTCAGGGCGATTTGCTTGCTCCCTCGGATTCCGCTGGCAAATGTCTGCCCGTACCACTGTCCTGTTGGCGCAATGGATTGGTACGCGG
>Ga0187817_10001916_pt1 | contig 10493 bp, 6 predicted proteins | sample NC_wetland_sal_i_17_FD_132431 | JGI IMG/M metagenome (GOLD analysis project Ga0187817, IMG submission 132431) | Wetland sediment microbial communities from Neuse River Estuary, North Carolina, USA - SO4_2 | ecosystem: Environmental > Aquatic > Freshwater > Wetlands > Sediment | place: USA: North... | reverse complement strand
GTGGCGGCCTCTTTGTCTGTATACTTCACTCCCCGAAGTTCAAAACGCGGTACGGCGGTTCCGTTGATCCACCCCTGATAGAACCAATCGAGCGACTTGTGCCCTTCGTACCAGAGGGAACGCGGTAAATCCTCCTCGAAGACCTGGATCATCTCGCGAGCTGTCATGGCCCTTCCCTGGTATCGCTCTATCATCCTTCGGAGGGCACGCAGGAACGGCTCATTGGCGGGATCGCGGGTTGCAGAGGACTCGTGCCTGTCGCTCTTCCGTTCGGCGTCGAGCATCATATAGCGCAGCATGTGAAGAAGCCAGGTGCCACGCCCATAACTGATTGCCTGATAGCCGTCGGGGAACTGAGAACACGAGAGCCGCCCGCCCAGAGTCACCGGACCGTCTTCCATCAGAGCCCTTCCGGCTTGGTTCTTTTGCAGCAAGTCGTCGCGGTACTTGTCCAGTACGGCTCGAAACTGCGGAGGGTCGGACGCCTCGAACAGCATCAACGAGCTGTAGTTTGCCAACGCTTCTGCCACCCACTGATCGCGGTAATCGCTCCAAGTCACCAGGTCACCCCACCACTGGTGCGCTGTTTCGTGAGCGACGACGGCACTGATTTGAGTTCTTTTCACAGCATCAAAGTGCAGCGCCGATTTCTCCTCTGCAGTAAGGAACGACAGGCTGGAAAGGAAGATCAGCCCCGGCCAGCCCTGGCTCACCGCGCCCGGCATCTGCGTGATCGAGAGGCTGGTGAACGCATATGCGCCAAAAAGGTGGGAGAAAACATCGATGGCATGAGCTGAAGCCTCTGCCACGCTTTGCTCGTTACGCGCAGGAGATGGCGGGAAGGGATCCATGACCACCGTCGGAGAGGATGGGCTGGGCGGGTTCGGATCAGGAATGATGCTTTGGCCCTCCGGCTGCGGGAACCCACGCTCGACTCCTGCGGTGGCGTAAACTTCGATCGTCACGTTTCCGGCGTGGGTCGCGAAGCGTTTGTATTTTCCGAGGTTGAATCCCGCGAAGGGGATCGGGCGCTCGGAAACCCACCGGCTCACCTGTTGCAGGGGTTTTCCGGCCGAACTCTCGGGCAAACCCGAAGGCGCATCCACGCGCTTGCCGGTCGCAAGCAGCGTCCAGCCCGCGGGATAGTGAAATTCCAAATCGAAGTTGGACATGCCCATTCCCCGATTTGGATACCAGGTTCCCCGGGCTCCGACGTAGAGCAGGCCCGGCCCAGCTTCCGACAAGACCTCACCGCCGTAGGTAAAGCGCAGCTTGATGCGTTGTCCCGCTCGGATGGGCCGTGCAAAAACCACCGCGACCAGGTCATTGCCGCGGCGTGCTAGTTGGGTACCCTCGATCGCGGGGTTATGAATGAACTCCACTGCCTGGCCGTCTGCCTCGACCTTCTGAATCACCAGGGTCCGGGCCAGTTCGAACAAGGCCGCCCGCTGGCCTCCGTGGCGGATCTGCACGTCCAGCTCGGTCTCAGCTTCGATGGTGGTGGGCGGACGAATCTCAGCCCTGATCTTGCAAGCGGAGACATCGATGGCGCCCGCTTGGCCTTCCTCGGCGGCGATGGTGGTTGCGGCTTCGGAATGCCGGCTCTTGGCGAGAAGAGAGAACGAGGTCCAGACATCGTAATAAGCGGCTTCGTTGCTGTTCCTCAATTGCCCAGCCGAAACCTGCTCCGGCGCGTTCGAGTCGAAAAAAACATCAAAGACTCCCTTGGTTTGACCGTCCAGGCGGGCATGAAAAAACCGGTCCTCATCGCTGGCATTTCCGCCGATTGGAGGCTCGGCAGTCTGTCCTGTCATCGGAAGAGACGAACTGAAGGTCATGAAGAGACGTAGTGCGTCAACTAAGGCAAGATGCTGGGCCGTTTCGTTCCACTGAGAGACAAAGTCCTGTGCGTTTTCGGGCGGCTGAAGGGTGGGCTGCAGCTCCGCGAACGTGTCGTCGTTGAAGCGAAAGTACGCGCTGAAGAAGCGTTCTTCCAGGATGGCGGCGCCGGTCTGCAGCATCATGGACGCCCGCTCGATCTGATTGGGCGGAGTGAGGAGAACCTCCCCATCACCGACGAAAAACGCTCCAGTTACGCGCCCGGCTACATCCTCGGTGAACGCGATCACTCCATCATCCAGGGTGATGTGAAATACGGCGCGATCGATCGAAATATCGCGGGCACGGTAAACACGGGACTTGTCCAGGCCGACATTTCCCAGCTGCAAAAAGAGCCTCTCCGCGGAACTGGGATGGACAGGCGAACTGCTGCCGCTTGCCTGAATTGCCGGATCGTCGGCCGGTTTGGGGCTATCCTGACCCCAACAAAGAACGCCCGCACTTGCCAGCAGGAGCAGCGCTAGCCGCCACCAGTACCGTTTTTTTTCGATTACCTCAGTCACCTACGCTCGCTTGCCCTGATCTTCTAGAATGCGCCTCAATGCGGGCATCCGTAATTCTCTTCTTATTATCCGCGTTTGTGGCGATTGCTGCCGCTGGTTCTTCAGCGGAGGTGATCCACCTGAAGAATGGCCGCACCATTTGGGCCGAGCACGTCCGGGAAAACGGGACGCAAGTCGAATACGACCTCGGCGACAACTCTTACGCTATTCCGAAGTCGCTGGTGGAACGTGTCGAAGCCGGAGGTAGCTCGCCGGCGGTTTCCTCGGGAGCAGGAGCGAAGGACACCCGGGACCTGCCTAGGTTCGCACCGGTTGAGAACCTGGCTAATGACTCGGTACTGGCGGACAAGGTGATCCGCAATGGCCGCATCGACGAAGAGGAACTGGCCGCACTGGAATCGGGAGAACCTGCGAAAGCTGCAGCTGGCTACTACATCGCCGGGAAACACGAGTTTGACCATGGGAATTTCCCTAAGGCGCGCGCCTACCTGGACACCGCGCTGCGCTTCGATGGTCAGAACCCGAGCATTCTGAACTACTACTCAGTTCTGCTGGTCAAGACTGGAAATGCGTCGGAGGCGCTGCCGTATGCGGAACGGGCGGTTCGGCTTGCTCCCGATTCTGCCGACACGCTGACAGTCTTGGGCTACGTGCAGTTTGCCGCCGACCGGGATCGGGATGCGATCCGCACCTGGAAGCGGTCCCTGGAGATCTGTCCCGATGCCACAGTCCAAAAACTACTGGAGCGGGCACAGAGAGATGCGAGTGCGCAAGCCAACTATTCGGAGCGCGAGAGCAACCATTTCAACCTGCACTACGAAGGGCAACAAACGTCAGAGGCGTTCCGGGGCCAGTTGCTGGCCACGCTCGAGTCGGACTACGACGATCTGGTACGGCAACTAGGAAATTCGCCTCGCGCCAGCATTCCGGTTGTGCTTTATACAAATCAGACATTCTTTGATGTGACCCAGGCGCCCTCATGGACCGGAGCCCTCAACGACGGCAAGCTGCGCATCCCGGTTCAGGGAGTAAGTTCGGTCACGCCCGACCTGGCCCGTGTGCTCAAACATGAACTGGCACATTCGTTTATCAATCAACTTTCAGCCGGGCGCTGCCCGCAATGGCTGAACGAGGGCATAGCTCAGGAGGTCGAGCCAAAGCCCTTGGCCCACGGAAACCGCCTGGCCCAGCTTTACCAGCAGCAACGCGAGATTCCTCTGAATGCATTAGAGGGAAGCTTTGTGCAGTTTTCTGCACTGCAGGCCACGCTGGCCTATGAGGAGTCTCTGGCTGCGGTCCAGTACATCAGCGACACTTACGGAATGAGTGACTTGCAACGAATTCTCGAAAGACTGGGACAAGGCAGCTCCACCGAAGCCACACTTCGATCAACCCTACACTCCGATTACGGGCAACTGGAAGCCGAAATCGGAAAATACCTTGCCAGCAGGTACGGCAATTAGTCCGGTTCCCGCTGCGACAACTCACAAAACGTTTGCCCTTCCGGCAGTTCCGTGATAATTTCTCGGCTCGGAAATGCGGGCCCTATTCAATCTCGCCAGGCGCGCGCCTCCCTTACCGCGGATCCCGGTCCACGCCGACGTTCCCAAGCTCAAGAACGCGAATCTGGCGGCTATCTACTACGGCCACCGAATGGGCGGGGACTTCTACGACTTCCTGCGTGTGAGTCCGACGCGGGTGCTATTTGGATTGCTGGATGTGGCTGGCCGCCAGGAAGAAAACCACGATATCGTCGCCGCGACCCAAAGCACGTTCCGAACGGTGGGCGCGGATCTGTTCGCGCAGCAGGATATCAACGAAGCGGAGGCGATGGTCGAACTTTGCTTGCAGCTGAACCGGACGATTCTGAACGCGGCCCATGCTGTCCGCTCCTGTCCTGGGTTTGCCGGATGCTACGACGAAAGTCTGGGGACGGTATGCTACTTCAATGCTGGCCACACACCCGGGATGGTTCGTGATGGTGGTGGGGTCTCAGAACTACCGGCCACGGGCTTGCCTCTGGGACTCTTCTCCCACGCCACCTGCGACGCTTCGACTGTGGCTCTGGAACCGGGAGGAGTGCTGTTGCTGGTGTCTCGCGGCATCGTGGAAGCGAAGTGTGGGCGTGAGGAGTTTGGATTGGAGTCGGCGAAAGCATTGTTCGAGCACTCGGATGCAGGCAGCGCAAAGGAACTCTGCTCTTCCGTTCTTGACCGCTTGCAAGAGTTCATGTGCACACCCCCGACCCACAATGACGTGACTGCGCTGTCGTTGTTTCGGACGGTGCCGATACAATTGGCGACGGCCACAGCTGACTGAACTGCCCGGAGAGGCATCCAAGAGATCGGCTACTTACGCCGTGGTTTTTTGTGCCCGGCCTTTGCCGGCGGCTCCTGGGTGGTCGGGGCCAACTCTTCCGCCGTGGCGAAGATCGGTCCAATGTCCGTGGGGATTTCCCGTAGCTTATCCAGCACCTTTTGCAGTCCGGGGCGGATCACGCCCAATTCGTCGAGCATCTTCATTGCACCCTCATAGTTGCCCTCGGCCTCGAGCGTCAGAAGATCATGATCGAGTTCGGCGGTAGCGGTCTTGATCTTCGACATGTCCACCGTGAACGTTCCATCGGGATGCTGGACAAAGGCCCCTTTGTCGGCGAGTGAATTGAATTGCACGGCCATCCCCTTGCCGTGAGCGTCATGGAGTCCAAAGCGCAGGCTGCGGAAGGAAGACGCCAGGTAGGTGGTGTAGAGCTGGCGCTGGGCAGCCTCGTCCGACGGAAGCAGTTTGCCCAATCCCAGCTCTCGCCCGTGATCCATGAGGTACTGCAATGCGAACAGCCCAGTGACGTCGGCCTTCGCTTCCTCAATCGCGCTGTGCAGCTCTTTCAATTCCTCGCGGGGCGTTGTGCTGCGGCCCTGGATCTTGATCTGATGTGGTCCCAGACCGTGCATGAGTTCATGCGCCAGGGTGTGAGTGAAAAACGGTTCAAAGCTGACATCCACCATGGCTTGCTGGGTCAACATTCGCCGCGCGATGGGAAGCAACACGCTGCGGAATTTGGCCTCTTGCACATTTTTCAGCATCACGCGCTTGCTGCCCTTCTGCTGGATGATCCGCTCGTCGTTCGGCAGATTGTATGCCGTGGTCTGCACGCCGTGAGCGCCATCGCCCGCGCTCAGAATCTCGTCCACAACGCGAATGGTCGCCGCGGCCCCCAGCTTGGGGTTGCGGTACTGCGGATCGATCGGCAGGTTGTTCTCGATTTCCTGGAGATGCTGGGTGAAAACAGAGAGCTTGGCAGTTTCCTCGTCGTCCCGCAGGTTCACATACGCCTCGAAGGCCGCTTTGTAGCCGAAAAGCTCGTCGTTGTAGGTCTCATATGGGCCGATCGTGATATCGAGGGGCGCATCCAGGTCCATCCAGGCCAGATCGCTCTCGTAGTAATCGTTGGATAGGAAAGCATCGGCCCGGAGATTGAGAAATTTTCTCAACGATTCGTTGTCGGTGAGTCCTGCTGCTTCATGCAGCAGACTCGCCGCTCTTGTGAGATCGTCTGCGTAGGCCTGGCTATAGGGCACCGGGAGTAAGTTGCCGGCCTGCGACTTCGTGCTCCCTGGCTCCCGGATAATCGTGAAAAAGCTCTTTGCCCGCTCCTGATCTTCTGGCGGCAACTGCGCGACCCAGCGCTCGAAGGCGTCTTTGGTCATGGTTTCAGGATAGAAATTCGCACCCAGTGGCTTGCGCGTAGGAACTCCCGGAAGGAAGGCTTTGTGTTCATCAATTTCGGACCAGGGTCCCTTGTTGATCCAGAAATAGTGCAATCGTTCTTTGCCGAGCGGAGTGGCGTCCTTCTGCAAGTGCGCACGCAGAGCCTTATTCCCGTCCCATAATTGCTGCAGGAAAATGTCATCCAGGATGCGGGCGGCCTCAATCAGTTTCACCAGAGCTTGCCGGTCGCCCGTCGACAGTTTCGAAGTATCCACACGCAGTGGAGTTGGAGCGAAACGGGCAGCCATCTTCTTCAATTCCACCTGATCAGGCACGGTAGTGGCTCTCTTTTGTGTATGGGCCAGAATGTGGGGAACTCCTGCCAGCAACAGTATGACCACTGAACCGGCGATCGGCTTCATGACGATTTCTCCTCCGCCAATCTTGCCACCTGGTGTGAAAGCCGACCATCATAGCAGGAGACACGCTGGCTGCGGGCAGCCTCAAGAGGTACAATTTATAAAGGACCTTATCCCAGAAATCTTGCAAGTTCAGGTGCCTGTATAGCCCGCGAACATCCTATGCGAAAACTGCTTCTACTACTTCTGTTGGCTGGGGTTGTGGCTTCCCCTGCGGCGTTTGGTGGGGACACGATCATCGAAGAAATCGTCGCTCGCGTCAACAACCAGATCATCACGCGCACCGAATACCTGCGAAGCAAAGACGAGTTGAGGAAAGAGGCGCAACAGCAGGATCCGGTCAATGCCGAGAAGATCATTGCGGAACGCGACAAAGACGTGCTGCGTGACCTGGTCGATCAGCAACTCCTGCTGGCAAAGGGGAAGGACCTGGGCATTACGGCGGATACCGAACTCATCAAGAAGCTGGACCAGATGCGCAAGGACATGAACCTCGACAGCATGGAAGATTTGGAAAAGGCTGCCCAGGCGCAGGGAGTGTCATTCGAAGATTTCAAGCAGACTATGCGCAATCAGATCATCACCCAGCAGGTAATTGGGAAAGAGGTCGGCTCGCGACTGGTCATCAGCAAAGACGAGGAGAAGGCGTTTTACGAGGAGCACAAGAGCGAACTGGACCAGCCGGAACAGATCCGGTTGAGTGAAATCCTGGTTTCGACCGACAAAAAGCCGAACGATACCCGGGACGATGCTGCGGTGCTTCAAGCCGCACAAGCCAAGGCTGACAGCCTGCTCGATCAGATCAAGAAGGATGCGAAGTTCGACGACGTCGCCAAGAAAGATTCCGATGGGCCTACTGCGGCCCAGGGCGGCGATCTCGGCTACTTCAAACGGGGAGCTTTGGCCAAAGAACTGGAAGACAAGACCTTCGCGATGAAGCCCGGTGATGTCTCCGATGTTACACGGACCAAGCAGGGATTCATCATTCTGAAGGTCACCGAACACCACGAAGCTGGCGTACCTCCGCTCAGCCAGATTGAGGCCCGCATTCAGGATGCGGTTTACATGCAGAAGCTGCAACCGGCATTGCGCGAGTATCTGACCAAGCTGCGCGAGGAGGCATTCATCGATATCAAGGCGCCCTACGTGGATACCGGCGCGAGCCCGAACCAGACCAAGCCGGTGGAAACTGCGGCCAAAGACGACAAGGCAAAGCCGCTCAAAAAGAAGAAGAAGTTGGGAGTGTTTTAGTTTAAGCTGGGCTGGGTTGCCCCGGTCGAGAGCTTCAACAAGTTCTCATTCGGCTGCGGCGGAGCGTCCAAGCAACGAATTATGAAGGAATTCTTCTTATCCGAGTGTGGCGATCACGAGAATAAGGTCATCACTTCCAGCTTTGTCGTCGTATCCAAGCAGGTCAAGCCCAAGAAAACCGGCGAGCCCTATCTCGCGCTGACGCTCGGTGACCGCACCGGTCAGATCGAAGCGAAGATGTGGGACAACGTTGAAGACGCTATCGACGCCTTCGAACAGGAAGATTTCATCAAGGTCAAAGGCCTGCTGAACAAGTACAAAAACCGCTTTCAGATCACGATTCACAAAATTCGCAAGCTGATCGAATCCGAAGTTGATTTCGCCGACTATCTTCCCAAAACCACGAAGGACATCGGTGAGCTTTGGCAGACGCTAGCCGGTTTTGTCGCTGGCTTTCAGAATGCCCACCTCAAGGCTTTGGTCGAGGCGTTCATGGCGGACCCGGAGATTGCAGAAGCCTATCGCAATGCGCCGGCAGCCAAGTCTCTTCATCACGCATGCATCGGCGGCTTACTCGAACACGTGGTCGCGCTGTTCCGTTCCTGCGATCTGATGTGCCGAAATTATCCGCAGATCAATCGCGACCTGCTTCTGGCCGGTGCCTTTCTGCACGACATCGGCAAAATCCATGAGCTCACCTACAACCGATCCTTTTCTTACACCACGCGCGGACAACTGCTTGGGCACATGGTCATCGAACTGGAAATGTTGCAGGGCAAACTCGCCCAGGTTCCGGGCTTTCCGGAAGAGCTTAAGGTTCTGGTCGAACACCTGATCATCAGCCATCACGGAGAATACGAATTCGGTTCGCCCAAGCTGCCGATGTTTCCGGAGGCGCTGATGCTGCATTACCTTGACGATCTCGATTCCAAGATGGAGGCCATGCGCGCACAGTTCGAGCGCGAAGCGGGAGTCGAAGGTGCATGGACAGGATATAACCCGTCGCTGGGCCGCCCGTTGCTGAACACGGCAAGATTCTTGGAGAAGAAGCCCGTTGTAGAGACATCAGTCCCTGCGTCGAGTACGCCGAGACTGCCAGGGCTGGACACAGCCTTGTCTGAAACAGCCTTGTCTGAACCGGCAGCGGACGCCGTTCCGAGTAACAAGACCTAACGAAAATCGCGCCTCTGCTTTGTAAACTAAACGAGTTGATGAGATTGTTTCTCTGGCCTAACCTTCAATCAGCAATCCCCATGGAGGAAACTATGCAATCGCGTTTGGTGGCACTCACACTCGCACTCTACCTCTCCTTCAGCGTTCTTGCCTGCACCAAGAAGACGGATCAATCGACGGATACCAGTGCGAACAACCCGCCCGCTGCCGCCCCTGAGAAAGAGAAGAGCGCGGAACCCCGTAAGCCGAGGATTGAGACGGTCACGGTGACGATCCCGGCGGGTACGACGTTGACGGTAAGCCTGGGCCAGTCGGTGGGTTCGAAGATCAGCCAGCCTGGGCAGAGCTTTTCAGCGACTTTGACTGATCCGGTAGAGGTCAATGGCAAGACCGTGATTCCGGCAGGCGCAAATGCCACCGGCACCGTGGTTGACGCCAAGCCTTTGGGCCGATTCAAAGGCGGCGCACTCCTCGAGATGCAACTGACCTCGATCACTATCAATGGTGTGCAGCACACGATTCAGACCTCGGCCGTCACTCAAACGGAGAAAGGCAAGGGCAAGCGCACGGCAGTGCTCGCTGGCGGCGGAGCTGCAGTCGGCGCCCTGATCGGAGGCCTGGCGGGCGGTGGAAAAGGTGTTCTCATCGGGGCGGGTGCTGGCGGTGGCGCGGGCACGGCCGGAGCGGCATTCACTGGCAACAAGGAAATTGTGCTACCCGCGGAGTCGGCACTGAGCTTTGCACTTTCGCAACCGCTGGAAGTCAAAGAAAAACAAAGAGAATAGATGTGAATCTCAGGTCTCGGGTGTCAGACGCCAGACACACATGGGGCCTGACACCAGAGGCCGACCATATGCTTGAGTTCGCTCGCTTCTCGGTTATCACTTTCGACTGCTACGGCACCATGATCGACTGGGAGACCGGGATCTTCTCGGCGCTGCGGCGTATTCTCGCGGCTCACAACAAGAAACTTGCGGACGTTGAACTCCTGGAATTGTATTCCCAACTGGAGCTCGAGGCCGAGCAGCAGGATTTCGTGAACTATCGGGACGTCCTGCAATCGGTCGTTCGCGGATTCGGCGAGCGGCTGGGATTCGTCCCGACCGAAGCGGAAATTCATTCACTGCCCGAATCGGTGGGAAGGTGGCAACCGTTTCCGGACACGGTTGCGGCGCTGCGCCGGCTCAAGGCGCGTTACAAGCTGGCCGTGATGTCGAACATCGACGACGATCTGTTTTCCTTGACCGCGCCCAAACTGGGCGTCGTCTTTGATCATGTGATCACAGCGCAGCAAGCCCGTTGCTACAAGCCGTGCAGGAGAATTTTTCAGATGGCCAAGGAGCGAATGGGAGTCGGAGCTGACGAATGGCTGCATGTCGGGCAAAGCATCTATCACGATGTGATTCCGGCGAAGTCGCTCGGGATTGCGACCGTCTGGGTGAAGCGTCCTTCACCCCGCGCTGGAGCTGGCGCAACCAAGGCTGCGACGGCAAAGCCGGACGTGGAAGTATCGAGCCTGGCCGCTCTGGCGGATCTGGCT
>Ga0187817_10001915_pt1 | contig 10496 bp, 6 predicted proteins | sample NC_wetland_sal_i_17_FD_132431 | JGI IMG/M metagenome (GOLD analysis project Ga0187817, IMG submission 132431) | Wetland sediment microbial communities from Neuse River Estuary, North Carolina, USA - SO4_2 | ecosystem: Environmental > Aquatic > Freshwater > Wetlands > Sediment | place: USA: North... | reverse complement strand
CTAATCGTTGAGCGGCTGCAGGAATGGGGTATTCCGTTCATCGACGTTGGGATGGGAATCCAGCTCGGGGAGGAGAATACGCTGGGAGGGATCGTCACGGTTACCACCAGCACCGCAAAGAAAGGAGACCATGTCGCCAGCCGCACGGCATTCTCAGACGGCGAAGCAGCTAATGAATATTCCCAGAATGTCCAGATTTCTGAACTCAATGCATTGAACGCGGCAGTCGCCGTCATCAAGTGGAAGAAACTCTGCGGGTACTTTGACGACCTGGCTAAAGAGCACTACTGCGCGTACACCATAAGATCGAATCAACTGATATCTGAGGACATGCATGAAGCCTGAACTCGTGCTCGCTTATGAATTCGTGGAGTTCATTCCGGTCGATCTTAAGGAGCAGACGCTCTACATATCGATCACATATTGCACAGCCGTGCACAAATGCTGCTGTGGGTGCGTGCGCGAAGTAGTGACGCCGCTCTCACCGACGGCCTGGCAATTGATTTTCGACGGCAAAACTGTTTCTCTTTACCCGTCGATCGGAAGCTGGAGCCTGCCCTGCCAGTCGCACTACTTCATTAAGCAGAATAAGGTGATCTGGGCACCAAAGTGGTCCAAAAGGCAGATTGAAAGGGGGCGGGCGCGAGAAACGAAAGCGAGAGAAGGATATTACGCTGACGCCCAGAATCCGACGGATACGGAGAGGCCAATTGCGTCGCCACTGGCAAAGCCCAAAGCGAAGAAGAGTCTCTAGCACAAAGTCACCAAGTAGTTCTCGTGAACGGGCCGGATAGCCCGGTGCAAGTGCACCCGACTCGACCGTAATGTGCCTTTCTGGAGAAGACGGATAAGGCAGGCGGCTGGGCGAGTGCCCGCATCCAACCGAAACTGCACACTTGTAGCACATACTCGCAAGCGGACACACACCAATCTCTCATTGTTTCAATCTGGTCGCCATCTGCCGCTCGGCTGGCGTCATCTGATTCCAGATCGCCGTCAAATCCTTTTCCAGAATCTGATTATTCGGATCCACCTGCAAAGCTCGAGCAAACCACGCATATGATGTCGGCAGATCGCGCGGCACACAATGGCCGGTGGCATAGATGGTTCCAAACGCGCTCCGGGCCTTGGCATTCGACTTGGCCGAAGCCGCCTTGAGATATTTCACGGCCTGGTCACAGTTTTCGGGCACGCCCCGTCCGTAAAGATAGGCCTCGCCCTTGCGGAAATCCGCGTCCCCAGTGTCAGCCACCGCCGGCAATTTTGACGCCTTTGGCGAGGTCTTGCTGGGCTCACGTTTCGTCGGGCTCACCGGTTTTGCTGCGGCCGTCGGCGTTGCCGCTCGGCCCACGGCTGTTTGAGTAGCGGCAGGCGCTGCACTCGCGGGTCCGGCGTGGCTCTCTGGAACAGGGCCCTGCGGAACTGCTGCGGGCGGAGCCGCTGTCTGTGACGAGCCGGTATTGGGCGTTGCCGCAGTCGCCTGGGCCTCCGGCTTGTTCAATGGCTGCACGACCGGAGCTCCACCGGCGCTGGGAGCCGTGGGGTCCGGTTTTCGATTCTTCGCAACACCGAGATAATTTGTGTACGTCCACCAGCCCGCTCCGCCCAACGCAGCAAGCAAGGCCAACAGCAAGAGGATCCGCCATCCGCCCGTCTTAGGTTGTTCAGGCTCGAAGAAAGAATCCAAGCCCGAGAAGGATGACTCGCGCAACGAGTCGATGCTCGGTTCACTCGGTTTGTGCGAATGCGCGCTCGGAAGATTTACGACTGGCTGGTTCAAGCCCAGCATCGAGGGCCCGGCAATCGGCGGCACCTGCTTGTTTGCGGACTTGGTAACGGTTTCTGCGACCAGAGGCCGCCGCACTTCCGGCGCTAATATTCCCGCTGGCCGCGCAGCTTCGAGCGAGGTGCCACACATCCCGCAAAAACGGAACGTCGGCGCATTGTCTTCCCTGCAGTTCGGACAGATCACGATGGTTCTCCGGATGTCTTTCCTACAGTCTAACTCCCTCTCACCATGTCCACTGTACTCGTCCGTTCATAATAGAATGAAACGCCCGGGTTCCGTTCATGCCGAAAACCTCCAAAGCCCAGCCCGCACCCGCCGCCAAGCGCTTTGAGGCGAAGCTTGAGCGCATGCGTTCACGCCTCAACTGGGTCATTATCTCTATCCCTTTCGATGCCGTAAAAGTCTGGGGGACTCGTGGCCAGATCAAGGTGAAAGGCGAAATCAATGGCTTTGCGTTCCGCACTTCCTTGTTTCCCACCCGGGAGGGGCGGCACATTCTGCTCGTCAACAAGAGGATGCAGAAGGGAGCCCGAACCACGGAAGGCAGCGTAGCCCGGTTTCAGATTGAACTGGACCGCGAAGAACGGATGGCAGCCATCCCTGACGAACTCAGGGCCATTTTCAACGAAGATCGCTCGCTTCGCCGCTGGTATGACGAACTGAATCACTCTACACGCAACGACATCGCCAAGTGGATCACCGATCCTAAGGGTGCCGAAGCTCGCATGCGTCGGGCCAAGCAAATTGCCGAGCGCCTGCTCGCTGTTATGGAGGCGGAAAGGGAACTGCCGCCGATTTTGCGGGTGGCGTTTGCGCGCCACCCACGGGCTCGTGAAGGTTGGGATAGTATGTCAGCCTCGCGCCGGCGCATGCACCTGTTTGGCATCTTCTACTACAGAACTCCGGACGCGCGGGACCGCCGCATCGACAAAATGCTGGAGGACGCAACCGCTCTCGCCGAGAGAGTGAATCACAGTGAGATATGAACGATATAATGCACAGGCGCCGCGGGTGCAGCCGCGCGGCCCGAGGATTCTCATGAAATTACGCTTTTCCACTGTGGTGGTTCTGGCAATCCTGGGTCCGGTCGTGGTCCCCGGAATCATGCCTTCGCTGGCTGCTCAAGATTCGAGTCTCCAGCTGGGCGCTGCGAGGCGAGCCATCACCGAAAAGGACCTGTTCAATTTCGTCTGGATCGCCGACCCACAGGTCTCGCCTGATGGATCCCGTGCTTTGTTCACCCGTGTCGTCACCGACGAGAAGCACACCGGGTACGAGACTTCCATCTGGCTCGTCTCCACCTCCGGTACCGAAACTCCCGTGCGTCTAACCAACGGCAAGCATGATGCGCAGCCCCGCTGGTCACCGGATGGCAAGCTCATCGCGTTCGTCCGCAGTGGAGACAAAGACGATGGCGGCAAGCCCAGTCCGGCGCAGATTGCGCTTTTGTCACTGGCTGGCGGCGAGGCCCGCATGATTACCGATCTGCCGAAAGGTGCGGCTCGTCCCGTCTGGTCGCCGGACAGCAAACGTATCGCGTTCTTGAGTTCGACCACGCCCGAAGATATCGAAAAAGAGCGGCGCAAGAAGAATGACGCGAAGGTCGGGGCCGCGAACAGCAAAGAGTCTGCGACTGCGGGTAATCCAGCGGCGGAGAGCGAACACGAATCTGACATCCACATCATTACCCGCGCTGTGTACCGGAGCAATGACGAGGGGTATCTCGATTTCAAGCGGCACGAACATATCTGGGTGATGGACGTCCCGACCACGTCCGACGAACCGGCCAAGCCCCAGCAGCTTACCAGCGGTGATTATGACGAAGGCGAAATCGTTTGGACGCACGACGGTTCGCGCATCTACTTCCTCACCCGCCGCATTGACGAGCCTTATTACGAGACACCGAGCACGGATATTTGTTCGGTTGGGACTACTGGAGGAACGCCCGAAAAACTGACTACCGTTTCCATGCGAATTGGCGATCTTACGCTCAGCCCTGATGGCCGCCGAGTCGCCTTCCATGGCTCGGTGAGTCAGCCCATCCGCTCCTACTCTCAGCCGGATCTCTGGGTCATGGATCTAGCCCCCAATGCGCAGCCCCGCAATCTTACTGCGAGCTACGACTTTGACATGGGTAGTTCTGTCTTCGGCGACAACGCTGCCCCGCGTGGTGGCGCCGGCGCCACGCTTTACTGGTCGCCGGACGGCCGCTGGCTCTTCGACATCGTGGCAAAACAGGGACGCACGCCGCTAGTTGGCGTGGACGCACAAGCGGGGTCGGTTACAGAGATTACCCAGGGCAATCAGGCGGTTCTGGATTTCTCGGTCACGCCCGATGCGCGCACTGTCGTTGCGCTGGTCTCTACTCCGATTATGATCGGCGACCTGTTCACCGTTTCGTTGAGCGGAGCCCGGGACAGCGCGCAAGAGGCCACGCAAACGCGCATCAGCGACGCGAACAAGACGCTTTGGTCTCGACTCAACCTTACCGCGCCCGAAGAAATCAATTACAAAAGCTTCGACGGCCTGCCTATCCAGGGATGGATCCAGAAACCGCCCGACTTCGATCCGAAAAGGAAATATCCTTTGATCCTGAACATTCATGGCGGGCCCCATGCCGCCTATGGCTGGGTCTTCGATCATGAATTTCAATGGATGGCGGCCAAGGGCTACGTGGTGCTTTACATCAATCCGCGCGGCTCGACCGGCTACGGTCAGGATTTCGGCAACATCATTCAGTACCACTATCCGGGCGACGATTACCGCGACCTGATGGTGGGAGTGGATGAAGTCCTGAAGCGTGGCTACGTCGATCCCAAGAAACTGGGCGTGACCGGTGGCAGCGGCGGCGGCATACTCACCGACTGGACAGTGACTCGGACTGATCGCTTTGCCGCTGCGGTATCGCAACGCGACATCTCGAATTGGGCCTCGTGGTGGTACACCGCGGATTTCACCTTGTTCCAGCCGAACTGGTTCAAGGCGCCGCCTTTTCAGGACCCTACGGACTATGCCAACCGCTCCGCCATCACCTTCGTCGAGAAAATTCACACGCCGATGATGTTTATTCTCGGGCAAGCCGACTACCGCACGCCGCAGGACTCGGGTGGAGAGCAACTGTTCCGCGCGCTGAAGTTTCTGAAGCGTCCGACGGCCATGGTCGTTTTTCCGCGCGAGACCCACGAATTGTCGCGCTCGGGCGAGCCGTGGCATCGGATTGAGCGTCTCGACAACATTGTGGGATGGTTCGACAAATGGCTAATGGGCGTGCCGCACCCTGAATATGAAGTGCGCCCAGAAACGCCAGGAAAGAAATTCGCGGACCACTAGCGAGGGAGCGCCAGGCGGTCCCCGCCCGCTGAACCTCCTCGGCTGCGAACCGGCGGGTCACGAGACGGCCGTTCCTCCATAGTTGACTTTTTCGGTACGCATAGAAAACTGTTCGTCGCCAGGCTCATATTCCGTATAATTGAATCGTTTTAATACCAGACCCCCTTTAGGAGCAGGTCGTATGAGAATTTCGGCCTCTATCGGTGTCGTGGCCACGATGCTCACTGTTTTCTCCGCGGCGCAAACCATCACCGTGGACGTCTCGCACCCCACCAACCGCTTTGTCCCCAGCGAAACTCTGGGTGCCGGCGTCGACCGTATTCCCGTCGAGGCCATCGACAAAGATCTGCTTCCACCCTTGCTCGAGGCAACGCTCGCGTCGGGCTGGCAAACGGTGTCTTACCGCCAAAATACCGAGCTGGCGGTCGAAGCTTGGCATTGGAATCCCCAGGGGACATGGAGCGACCCGGGGGGCAAGGGCTACTTCACCGGCGCTTCCGTTCCGACCGAAAGCCTGCGCTACTCTTACGGATATGCGCTGCCCCGGCGTGGCTTCACCCGCAACGACGGAACGGAGAATGTCGGATTCTCGCGCCTCACCGACGGCGACCTCAACACCTTCTGGAAGAGCAATCCCTATCTGACCCAGCATTTCACCGGGGAAAATGACGCGCTGCATCCGCAGTGGATCGTTCTCGATCTGGCGCAGGTGCAGCCCGTCAATACGATGCGCATCGCGTGGGGCGAGCCCTACGCGACCCACTACCTCGTCCAGTATTGGACCGGCGACGATCCCATCCGAGCACCCACACGAGGCGTCTGGCAAACTTTTCCGCAAGCCACCTTCACTGCCGGCAAGGGTGGTACCGAAACTATTCGCCTCAACCCAACTCCGCTGGCCGTGCGTTTCGTTCGCATCTGGATGACCGAGTCTTCGAACACTTGCGATGCCGACGGCCCCGCCGACATCCGCAACTGCGTTGGCTACTCCATTCGCGAACTCTACCTTGGAACCACAACCGGCGACGGTGACTTCCACGACTCAATGCGACACACGCCCGATCAAGAGCAGACGACCACTTATTGTTCTTCTGTCGATCCCTGGCATGAACCTTCGAATCTCGGCTCGACGCGACAAGCCCAAGTGGGCTTTGACCTTTTCTTCACCAGCGGCGTTACCCGCGGACTGCCCGCCATGATTCCAGTGGCGATGCTCTATGACACTCCCGAGAATGCGGTGGCCGAGATTGCGTACATCGAGAACCGCCATTATCCGATCTCCTACATCGAGATGGGCGAAGAGGCCGACGGTCAGTTCATGCTTCCCGAGGATTACGCCGCGCTCTACGTGCAATGGGCGACGGCGCTGCATCGGCTCGACCCGACGCTCAAGCTGGGTGGCCCCTCCTTCACCGGTGAAAACAAGGACATCGAAGTCTGGCCCGACCAGACCGGGCGAGTTTCCTGGACCGGGCGCTTCATCGACTATCTCAAGCAGTACGGACGCATGAAGGATCTGGCCTTTTTCTCCTTCGAGCACTATCCCTACGATCCCTGCAGAATTCCCTGGAGCTCTCTTTACGACGAGCCTGAACTCATGCGCCACATCATTCAGGTGTGGCATGAAGACGGAGTTCCCGCCGACGTGCCGATGTTCGTGACCGAGGGGAATCTATCGTCGGCTGCCAGCGAAACGTACCAGGACATGTTCTCCGGCCTCTGGCTGGCGGATTACATTGGATCGTTGCTCGATGCGGGAGCCAAGGGCGTTTACTTCTTCCACTATCTTCCTTTGCCGATGGAACCGGGCTGCAACGGTTCTCCGGGCACGTTCGGCATGTTCACGGTCGATGCTTCCTACAAAATTCAGCAGCCGCTGGCGCAATTCTTTGTTGCGCAACTCATCAACCTGGAGTGGACTCAGCCGGGAGTCGGAGATCATCAGGTGTATTCGGCGAAGGCTGATATTGACGACGGCGCTGGCCGCGCGCTGGTCACCGCTTATGCTTTGAAGCGTCCGGCTGGCGAATGGTCGCTACTGGTGGTGAATCGCGATCAGGAGAATGCTCACCGCGTGCGCATTGCATTTCGTGGGGAGGGCGATTCGGTCGCGGGTTTTGCCGGGCCGGTTGAGATTGCGACCTTCGGCAGTGCTCAGTACAAATGGAACCCGCCGCGCACCCGCTTCATGGCACACGCCGAAATCGCCGCCGCGCCCACGGTCGTTGCATACACGAACGGGACGGCTGATCCCGACGGACCTATTTTGCGCTCGAAGCAAAACAGCGACAAAGACACCGTCTATAATCTGCCAGCGGCGTCGGTGGTGGTGATCCGCGGAAAGCTTACGGCTCCCTAGTTCTCTTCTTGAGGGCGCATCTTCCCGCAGCGCAGATAGCGGTTGTGCCAGCCCAGCGATTCCGTCAGCAAGTGCGGCGTATGTTTGCCGTACGACAGCCGCTCCGCCCGGTTGAGATAGTCGAGAAGTAGAGGCTTGTAGTCCGGGCTGGAGCACTTCTCGATGATGAGGTGCGCCCGCTGACGTGGCGAGAGCCCGCGTAAATCGGCCAGGCCGTGCTCGGTGACGATGACCTGCGCGTCATGTTCGGTATGGTCCACATGCGACACCATGGGAACGATGGTCGAAATGGTTCCCTGCTGCGCAGTGGACGGGGCCATGAAGATCGAGAGATAGCCATTGCGGGCGAAGTCGCCGGACCCGCCAATGCCGTTCTGGATGCGCGATCCCATGACATGGGTCGAGTTGACGTTGCCGTAGATGTCGGCTTCGATCATGCCGTTCATGGCGATTACCCCGAGGCGGCGAATGATCTCGGGATGATTGGAGATCTCCTGCGAGCGCAGAACGATGCGGTCACGGTAGCTGGCCATATCGGCATTCACTTCGGTCATTATCGCGGGGCTAAGCGAGAATGCCGTGGCCGAGGCGGTAGTTAGCTTGCCTGACTTCAGCAGACGAATCATGCCGTCTTGAATGACTTCCGTATAGGAGGTCAGTCCTTCAAATGGGCCTTCCTCAAGCCCAAAAAGAACCGCGTTGGCAATGTTGCCGACGCCGGATTGCAGCGGAAGCAGATTCGCAGGCATACGGCCCTTCTGCACTTCCCAACTGAGGAATTCGAGGATGTGGCCGGCGATCCGCCGGGAAGATTCATCGGGCGCTTTGAATGCGCTATTGCGGTCGGGAGAATCGGTGAGCACGATGGCGACGACCTTCTCCGCGGGTATTTCAAGATATGGCGTGCCGATGCGCTGGCCGGGACGCACGAGTGGAATCGGTCCGCGATTCGGTGGCGGCTCTAGACCGTAGTAGATGTCGTGCATGCCCTCCAACGCAGCCGGCTGCCACGCGTTGACCTCAAGGATCACGCGCTCCGCTTGATCGATCCATGTCTTGTTGTTGCCGACCGATGAACTGGGCACCAGCCGTCCGTCCTCCAGTACAGCGGTGACTTCGATCAGCGCGACATCGAGCTTGCCCAAGAATCCATATTCCACGAACTGAGCGACATGGCTGAGGTGAATGTCCATGTAGTCCATTTCGCCAGCGTTGATGCGCTTGCGGGTTTCTGGATCGGACTGATAGGGAAGGCGCAAATGGATGCCCCCCGCCATGGCGAGCGCTCCATCCAGTTCAGGGCCGGTGGAAGCCCCGGTAAAGACGCTGACCTGGAACTTCTGCCCGCGGAAGTTCGCTTCCGCAATGCGGCGTGCCAGCTCTATCGGGACTGCCTTGGGATAACCAGACCCGGTAAACCCACTCATGCCGACCTGATCTCCGGACTTGATTAGAGCGGCAGCGTCGTCGGCGCTCATGATCCTTTGCGCCAGAGTGGAATTCAACACTCGCGTGGTGGGGGAAGCGACACTAGTCATCTACAAGCCTCTCTAGAAAATATTCATTCTCTCGAACTGTAGCCGGGCAACTCTTGCCCGTCTGTGAGCTGGGTCACGGCGGGTATGGATGTTCTCACGAGGTCCTCGCGCAATATGCCCCAGTGCCTCGTTGGCAGCCTGTTTCTCTGCGCTATGACCGACGTAACTGCGCGCCGCGTCTTCTTCTGCTATACTGCTGTTAACGCTTTTGCTACGGTTTGCTCGTTAAGCGGGGATCCTGTTGGATCCGCATCACCTCCGCATTTCCTGCCCGCCTGGTTCCAGCGCCAATTCCAAATAGAGCGGCATGCGAACTCAGACCAGTGTGTCTGAGAAATTGAAAGTAAGCCCCTCCAGAAAGAACACAATCGAATGACCACATTTACGGAACTGCCCTTGTCTGCTGCCTTGCAGCAGAAACTGGCGGCAGCTCAATTCGTTAACCTTACACCCATCCAGGCACGCGCCATTGCTCCGGCACTTGAAGGCAAAGACGTCATCGGCACCGCCCAGACCGGCACCGGCAAGACTCTTGCATTCCTGATTCCGATCCTTGAGATGCTGCGTCAGTCGCCATCGAAGAACATCAGTGCGCTGGTCTTACTGCCCACGCGTGAACTCGCCATGCAAGTTCACGAGCAATACGAACAACTGAGCGACAAACAAATGCCCAGGGCGGCGCTCGTGATCGGCGGCGTGGCCGAGAAGGCGCAGATCCAGAGTCTGCGCTCCGGCTGCGAATTTGTCATCGCGACCCCGGGACGCTTGCAGGATTTCATCACCCGCCAGTTCGTAGACCTGCGGCACGTCAAGATCCTCGTGCTCGACGAAGCCGACCGCATGCTGGATATGGGTTTTCTTCCAGCGATCCGGCGGATTTTGCAGATTCTGCCGCAGCGTAGGCAAACCCTGTGTTACTCGGCCACCATGGAGCAGTCGGTGGCGTCGCTAGTCAATGACTACACGCGCGAACCGGTGCGGATCGCGCTGGGCTCCGTGCTAAAGCCGGCGGAGAGCGTGCAATTGGACGCCTACGAGGTGCGGCCGTCCGAAAAGCTGGATGTGCTGCGGCAGTTGCTGTTCGAAGAAAAGGGACAAACCCTGGTCTTCACGCGCACGAAGCGTGGCTCGCAGCGGCTGGCCAAGGAGCTCGAGCGCGATGGCTTCTCGGCCGCCATGATTCACGGCGATCGCACCCAGTCGCAGCGTAACGCCGCCTTGAGCGGATTCCAGGAAGGGCGCTACCAGGTGTTGGTCGCTACCGATATCGCGTCGCGTGGCTTGCACTGCGATGACGTGGCCCACGTGATTAATTACGACCTGCCGAAGATGGCGGAAGACTTCATTCACCGCGTCGGGCGCACCGGGCGCGCCGGTTCGCAGGGCCGAGCGTCCACACTAGTTACGGGCATCGAGGTTCTGGACCTTCGCAACATCGAGCGAACTCTGAAACTGCGCATCGAACGCAAGCAGGTGAATG
>Ga0187817_10001913_pt1 | contig 10499 bp, 8 predicted proteins | sample NC_wetland_sal_i_17_FD_132431 | JGI IMG/M metagenome (GOLD analysis project Ga0187817, IMG submission 132431) | Wetland sediment microbial communities from Neuse River Estuary, North Carolina, USA - SO4_2 | ecosystem: Environmental > Aquatic > Freshwater > Wetlands > Sediment | place: USA: North... | reverse complement strand
TGCCATTGCCGTTGGCCGACTGCTTGTCCGCCTTGCCCGCGATGAGCTGTTTCACATACTCCTGATGGATGCTGGCATCATTGCCCACGAACATCGATCGAAATTTCAGAAAGACAAAGGCTTTGCCATGTTGTCCGATGCGACGCTGCCGGAAGAAGACTGGCCCTTTGGACGTGGCCTTGATGGCTGAGGCGATTAACAGGAAGATAGGTGAAAAAACGATCAGAGCGAGTACGCTGCCCACAATGTCCATAGCCCGTTTCATTACGTGTGAAGTCCTTTGGGCATCCTCCCGCTGGGACAGATCGGGATACAAGGTGGGATTGCTTGGCCGCTGATTGACGTCCTGAGCCCAGTCCTCGGGGAAGACGTGAAAGGAGATGCTGACCTGGTTGAACTGCTCAAAGGTCAGGTTGCTGCGCAGGGTATCACTGACCCGGGTGATCACAGTGCTCAAGATCGCAGCACGATCATCAAATCCGATTTCGGTGAACATGGCTCCCACGGAGCAGTTTTTCGTGTACCACCCGGTCACATCGGTCTCCCGGGTCGTCAGCGACAGTGCGGAGAGAATCTTCTCCAGTGCCTTGCCATTTTCCCTGGATGACACTCCCTCGCCCATGTCCAGCAACATCAGCACAAAAGGCTTGCGCGAACGCTCGCTTCTCTTTCTCTCGAGTGCGACCGTCCGGCGAAACGCTTCCTCATTCAAAATGGTCCGTTCCGCGACTGACGCGTGTGCGCCCGCGATCGGACCTAACTGCGAACCCTTACCAGCACGTCGTACGTTCACAATTCCCTCCGCTCGCCCTGCTTACCTTTTGTAGGAGCAGAGACGAGTACCTTACAGATACATTGCTTACTGTTTTGCGGGGGAGGTGCAGACCTTCGAGTCGAGATCAGCTTTTCCCGATCAGAGGCATTCGGTGTTTTGTGGAGGGGGAATTCTTGCGCGTCGCTGCAGCCAGTCCGTAGTGCTCATAATAATCGCTGTGAGCCGTATTGGTAGAACCGTTCAGCAACGCACCCAACAGTTTCGAAGATTCAATTACCTCGAGCCCTTGCTTGAGTTGCTGCCTCTCGGTCGTTCCCTTACGCGTAAGCAGAAGAACCCCATCCGCCAAACGCGCCCATATGCTCGTGTCGGCCAGGGGCAACACCGGGGGAGAATCAATCACAATCCAATCAAACCAGCCGGCCAACTGCTCCATCATCGGCGCAAGCCTCCCGGACTGCATCAGCTCCAGAGCGTTCTGCGGTGCAGCGCCCGCGGGCAGGATCCAAAGCCCCAGCGCGTCGAGCCGGTAAACACTTCCAATCAGATCCTTACTTCCCTGCAGCGCTTCACTGATGCCCGGAATTCGGCCCAAGCCCAATTGCCGAGCCTGTGTTGGGCGGCGGAGATCACCATCCAGAAGCAACGTTTTTTGCTGTCGTCTCCGCGCTAAGGTGCACGCGAGATTGGCTGCCACCGTGCTCTTGCCCTCTCCTGGAATCGTGCTCGTAATTAGGATTGTCTTCAGCGGCCGGTTCTGTCGTATCTGCCGTAGTCGGACCGCCAGAAATCGGAACTTCTCTGCTGCCAGGCTGTCCTTGTCGGTGACGCATACAAGCTTGCTATCCTGGGCGATCGACACCGGCACAGATTCAAACTGATCGAAAGGACTTGCGGACGATACAGTAAGCGGCGTCTGCAGCGCCGAGCCCGGAATCGTTGCTTCAGGCACCGATTCCGCAAACTGCGCTGATGCTCCCGAGTCCGCGATCCTTAAGAGCTCGGTCGCCAGGGAGAGGGCATCCGCTGGGTTGGATGTCCGTTCAGCCTCTGATCTCTGCAACGCGTCAAATATATGGCTCATGGTTTGTCAGCGGACTTGCGGTCGCTCCGTAATCACTGCACTGCCGATGGGGCTTTTTGCAAATGCGCATAGAGCTCAAGTAGTGTCCTAGCTGCTTTGCGCACGTCTGTATCGTTCAACGATTTATTTTGTTGTGACTGGCGAGTCACTCCAAGGCGGAAGTCTGTCGCAATGTCTTCAATAATCTCAGCCGTTACAGTCCGGGCCTGTTTCGCATAGGCGGCAATCAGCCCATTTTCGCAAATTGTATTGATCAACCTCGGGATTCCCCGAGAGTGCCGGTAGACCGCCGAGATGGTAGGAAGCGGAAAAAGCATCACCGCACGAGAATCCGCTCCGGCAAGTTGCAGTCGACGCTCAATGTAGCCTTTGGTCTCACTCATATCGAGTGGAGCCAGTTGGGATCGAAAGGCAATCCGCTGTTTCAGCTGACGCAGTTCCACTGAATCAAGCTGCTCATCCAATTCCGGCTGTCCAACGAGTAGAATCTGCAGCAGCTTCTGCTGGGCGGTTTCTAGGTTTGTCAAGAGACGAATTTCCTCAAGTATATCGGCGGATAAGTGATGTGCTTCGTCCACCACGAGAACGGTGGTTAGCTTCTCTCGGCTGCGTGCAATCAGGAAACTGGCGAGTTGCTGCAAGAGCTCGCTCTTATTCTTGCCGGATGCAGCAAGTCCAAAATCAGCCACCACATACTGCAGGAACTCCAAAGGCGACAGGCGGCCATTGAAAACATATGCGTATGCCACATCGTTGCTCCGTTTGAGCAACTGCAACAAGCAACGAAGAAGTAAGGTCTTCCCGGTACCTACTTCTCCAGTCAACACCACGAATCCTTTGTGTCGCGTGACACCGTAATAAAGCGCTGCCAGAGCCTCGTTGTGCTTCTTGGTAGCAAAGAGGAACGAAGGATCCGGAGTAATCTCGAAAGGATTACGCTTCAGATTGTAAAAAGCTTTGTACATTTCAGGATGAAGTCATCCACGCATATAGCTAAGAGCCGATCCGGCCAGGATACTTGCAAAGACCAGTCCGGCAGCAATCCATCCCAACGCTGTTCTCCTCCGCTGGGCTCGCACATCGCTTGGGGCGACGATATCCGGGATTTCTAAAATCACCGGAACCGGCAACAACTCTTTGAGTTGCTCCTCTTCATGTACCCGGTCATCCATCATTTCAAATGCACCCGCCACCACCACACCCAGTGCTAAGCCGACACCTAGCCCGATGCCGCAGAACTTCAAGCGATTTGGGAAATCCCGTTTAAGAGGTAGACTCGGCGGGTCAAGAATGCTAAAGCGCTCACCCTGTTGCAGCAATTCCATGCTGGTCGCCATGGCCGACTCATTTCTCTTTTTCAGCAGTTCGTCATAATTTGCCTTGGATTGTTCATAGCCACGCATGAGATCTGCCAACTGCTGTTCCCGGATGGGTTCCTGATTGAGCCTGGCTTGATAATCGTCCACCCTCGCTTTCAGAACCTCGATCGCGCGCTCACGATTCGCGATCTCAATCTGGTTGGCCTTCATCTGACTTTGCAACTGAGCCATGGGCGCAGATTGTGCATCACGAGGATCACTCGCGGCGGCATCGTCGTCAGGCTGGGCTCCAGCAGCTTTCGCTTTCAGACTGGCCACCAACTGGTTCCGCATCTTCTCTGTCTGGGCAATCTGGTCTTTTACTTTACGGACATCGGGGTGTTTGTCAGTGTAATGAGAACTCAAGTCTGCAAGTTGGGCCCGGAGTTTATCCAATTCCTGATCAATGGAGGACAAACCGGTGGATGCGGCCGAATCTGAATTCTTGGGCGTTTGCGGCAGCGAACGGTACTGGTCAAGCAGGGTTTCCAGATAGACGCGCTGCTGTTTGGCCGTGTTGAGCGCGTCTTGCTCCGCCTGAAACTGAGATTGCAAGCCACTCAAAATCTGAAGGTTGCTTCCAAGCTGGGTGGGCATCTCGCCAAGGTGTTGTCCTTTGAACTCCCTGATCCTTGCCTCTTGCTCCGCCAGGCTCTTGCTGGCGGTTTTTAACTGGTCTCCGAGAAACTTGGTGGTACCTTCCGACTGTTGTTGCCGCACTTCCAAGTTCTCATTGATAAACAAACTGGTTATTTCGCTGGTGACCTGCTGTGCGACATGGGGGTCGCGCGCCGAGTAATACACATTAAACGCCGTAATCTGGCCGCGGCCATCACGTACGAGCTCGATCTCGACATCCTTACGCATGCGCTCCACTTTGTCGTCGGGAGACTCTTGGGCGTGCTCCCGAGTGTAGAGATTGAACTCGTCAACGATGTGCAGCAGATTGGTGCGACTCAGGATCTGTTGTGTGATGCTCTGCAACCGTTCCTGCAGGTTGTCATTGATGTTGGGTGTCACATAATCCTTCGGCATCGTCGGCTGCTCCACCAGAATCAACGTGCCCGACTTGTACCGGGGAGGCAAAATCCAGCTGGCGCCCCATACCGCGAGCCATCCGAGAAATAGCGGCAAGAGGAAATGCAGGTGGCGGCGGCGCACCACTCCCAGGTACTGCTGAACATTGAACTCGCCCGAACTTTTCTCTTCGAAATCTTCCACGATGGCTATCTTCCTAGTGGTCTGGCGAACTGGTACGAAATGGAGATCCACTCACGATTGACGTTTGGGAAGGTGGAAACCGCCGCTATATTGTCGTAGCTTTGGTGCAGTCTGGTATATCCAACTTCCGCATTCAGATGTTCACGCAACTTCCGCTGAACCGAAGCACTCCCCAATACCGTGTGGCCGCCCGGATTGGACAGGAAAAAGAAGGGCTCTAGATTCTTGTAGATCGAGTAGCTTGCTGTGAGCCCCACATTCCAGTTCCGCGTGACCTGCTGCCGCAGCGATCCGCTTGCACTGTTCGAATGGTACGCCCCGAGCAAGCCGCCGCCTCCGGTCACAAGCCTTGAATAGCTCGCCGCAAAACTGGTGTGACGTTCTTGCCAACCCAGACTTGCTGTTCCTGCAGGCGACCATGCCTGCGAGGATGGCAACGAAGGCTGGTAAACGTCATAGTGCTGTGGTCCACCAGACAGCGACAAGGAAAGCGTAGGTCTCAGATAAACGGTATAGAAGACAGAAACATACTGGGTCTGGGTCTCGCTTTGGGACGCAATCGGATATGAAAGGATTCGCTGATACTGGTAACTCGTGCCGATATAGTGCTTCTTGGACAGACGGTGAGTGTAGAAGACCGAACCTCCAGCCGAACTCGAATCGTAAAGTCCTGGAACCTCGGCGGGATTGGGGTAGTGCAAGTTCGAGAATGTACCGCCGGCACCCACCATACCGTTCCTGGTGAATTGATAGGTGAGCTCGGCGTTCCCGGTGTTGTTGAGCTGGTCAGCGACCGGAGCAACAACCGCTACCGTCGGAGTCTGGGCCGAGCCAGAAACCGGCGTGGCCGAAAGCAGGTCCGGCTGGTTGAATACGTTCGAGGTTTTGTGCAGGGAATCGCGCACGCTCAACGTTACGTGCGGACTGAATCGATAACGAAATTCTACTCCCACATTCTGATCAGCTTGATTGAAAGAACTGGTGTGCTGGTAGAACGTGAAACCTGGGCTATAGGTGAGGACTGTGTGCAACCTCGAAGTGGTCTCATCCAGGGCGATCGTAGGCCAGATCGAGTAGCTTATGTCACTGATTGGTTTTCCCTCGGTACCACCCAACAAGTTGTCCGTGTATGCGCTGTTGAACGTCAGTCCACCACGCACGTAGTTCGACCTGGTTTCGGAAGCGACTTCCGTCGGGTATGCTGCGCCGCTTACCGGTGGCGGTGTGAGCATCCGTGCATCGTCAGCCGGACTCGTGGTCGCTTCGGTCGGGTTCGTGTCCACCTGGGACCAGAGCCGAACAGTCGCGAATAAAATGATAGCTAGAGAAGCTCGGGTAAACATAGACATCTACGGAACCACAATGGTGTCGTTCGATTGCAGTTTTATGTTCTGGGCGGAATTGTTGCCCTTGATCACATCTTTGTAGTTGAAGGGCAGCCGGGCCTGAGTGCCGTCCGGGTTCTGGCGCAGAACATAGATTGATTTTTGCTTGGCAAAGTCGCGAAACCCGCCCGCCAGGGCAATCGCGTCCAGCACCGTGGGAGAATTGGCCAAAGGATATGATCCCGGCTTGGTAACTTGACCGAGAATGTTGAACTTCTGACTCTTGATCTGTTCAACGATAACCGTCACTTCGGGCTCGGAGATGTAACTCTTTAGCTTCGCGGCGAGTTCTTGCTCCAGTTGACGCGGAGTTTGTCCACTTGCTTGAACCTCGCCGGCCAAAGGCAGGGAAATCTTGCCATCCGAGCGAACTGGAACGGTCTTGGAGACTTCCGGTTCCTTCCAGACATTGATGGCTAACACATCGTCAATGCCGATGACATACGCGTCGTCGTGGGCCTTGCCTGCGCTTCCGCGCGTCGCCGTGGTCCCCACGGTCTCTGGTTTGGCGTTGCTGGCCGAACTACTGGTCTGCGCCGCAAGCCAGGGCGAAAGCCAAATATAAGCTAGGGACATCGCGACCACTCGAAAGTACGTGTTCCTCATTGGGTTTTTCATGTGTGCTTCCTACGATCAGCTTTGCCGATCCCAGTTCTCCTTCCGGGGAGCATCAGCCTGTTTGCCACCCACTCCCATTACTCTTGAATCCATTTCCTAATAAGAGGAATAAGTCTCTGGAGCTTTCATGTGGTATTGCTCGATCTTGTACAACAGAGTGCGATAGCTAACCCTGAGTAATCTAGCAGCAGCTTTTCGGTTCCAGCCGGTCTTCTCTAGTGCAGCCGCAATCGCGTTTTTTTCGGCTTCTAATTTCACGGTCTGCACTAGGGACTTCAATGAACTCGGCTCCGACCGATCCGCGGCGTCATCTTCTCCAATACGCATCTGGGCAGTGAAGGCGTCGCTCTCGAAACTGCTGCCATCCTCATCCTGGTCGTGAGAACCGAAAGCCCCCGAACCGAACGTCAATTGCTTCTCACCCATCACCAGGAAACGTTTGACAAAAGTCTCGAGCTCTTTCAGGTTCCCCGGCCAAGCATAGGATTGGCACGCCTCGAGGACGGCCGCGGAATAGGTGCGCGGAGCCATGCCATAGTGCTTCGCCAGTTGATGCATGAGGTGTTGCAAGAGAAGCGGAATCTCTTCGCGACGCTGGCGTAGAGGGGGTACATGAAGAGTGAAGGCGCTCAGCCGATAATACAGATCTTCGCGAAGTTTCTTCTCCAGAAGTGCCCGCTCGATGTTTGCGCTCGTCGCCGCTAGAATTCGCACATCGAGAGTGGCCACTGTCTCACTGTCCGGCCGAATGAAGCGCTTCTCCTGCAGTATTTGCAGCAACTTGGTTTGCAGGCGGTTCGGCATCTCGCAGATTTCATCCAGGAGGATTGTGCCCTTTTCACATAGCTCGAGCTTGCCGGGCTTGCGCCGTGCCGTGGGTGCCGAGGAGCTTCGGTCATGACCGAAGAGTTCACTTTCGAGCAGATCCTCCGGCAAGGCTTCGCAATTCACCTTTAAGAACTTGCACCCAGAGCGAACTGACAACTTATGAATCAGGTGGGCCGCAGTGTCTTTCCCACTGCCACTTTCGCCGTGAATGAGTACGGGCACGTCTGCTTGGGCCAGCAATTCTGCCTGTGCACGAAGCTTTTGCATGACGGGAGTGGCACCGACAAAAAATGCACCATCGGCGAGTTGCTCGATACCCTCGCTGGTGATGTTGGCCTCGAGGCTGTCGCTGGACGACTCGAGGAGTCGCCGGATCGCCAACTCCAGCCGTTTCTCATCAAAGGGCCTGACCAGGTAGTCATGGGCCCCCAGTCGAATGGCCTCCGTCTTACGCCCCGCATCATCCGGATGGGAGAGCATGATAATCGGCAGATCCGGGCGAAGCCTGCGCAGCCAACGCAATACATGCAGGCTATCAGCGTCTCCGCGAGGTAAGTCCAGAAGTAGCAAGTGAAGCACAATTCCTGATTGCACGCGCTCTAGCGCGTCCCAACCGCTAGCAGCAGTTTCGAGCTGCCAGGAGTTTGACTCCCCGATCGACCACAGTGGGCGAAGAATACTCGGCTCCCTGCTCACCACGAGCAACCGCACTGTCTCGATTGATTTTTCCGCTACGGGCATGCTGATTTCTTTGGACAAGTAGAGAGAAAGTGGAGAAAGTTCTAGACAGGTTCGACGTCGTATCCCTCGATACGAACTGCCAAGGATCTCTGAATTGCGTCGACGGATATCACCAGTGTGCGGTCACCATTTCGAGAGACCAGGATGCCCTCCACTCCGCTCAACGCTCCGCTACGAATTCGCACACGCTGTCCGATATTCAAGAACGGATAAGCGCCCCAAGGCAATTGCCCTTCCACCAGCGCTCGCACCGCATCGATCTGCTCGTCCGGGATGGGAGTTCCTTCCGCCCGCAGACCGACGAGCCTCAATACGCCGTCGACGCACAGAGCTCGCAGACGGTCTTCGTTGGTGGGTAGCAACTTGGCGAATAGGTAACAACTGAACAGTGGCAGTTCGACGACCTTCTTACGATCACTCCAGCGGTGGACTTCTGTGGCCAAGGGCAAGAAAGCCGTTACGCCGCGTTGCTGTAGCCGGTGGGCGACCATCTTCTCGTGACGAGCACGTGTCTGCAGCGCATACCAGTTGCCTAGCGGTTCGCTTACGACCGGCGCTTCATTGGGAACTTCCCAGAACTGCGTGCTCATAGCTTCGCCCTCTGGGTCACTTCTGCCGATTGACCCTGATGCTGCAGATTGGTTGTTGCACTAGATCTCACGCTTGAGACCGGGGAGACGACTAGGAACAGCGAGGGGAGGGAACTAAAGTCTATGTATCTTTAACAGAGATTCTAATTATCTACTCTCTGTGTCAATGTGAACCGTTAAGGGGGAAAGATAGGGGAAGCGATTCGGAAGTCGAGTAAAATTCTGCAACCATCGACAGCTTAGTCGTGGCTGCAGCGTGTTGCAAGTGGTACTCGGTCTCGCGGACACGCTTCTCATTCGCAACAGAGCTTGATGTCGCGATCTGAGGGAATCAGAACTTAGAGAAGGTATTCTCTCAACGAGCGGTCCAGCGACCATAGACTATATGCTTCCTCACCGAGTAATGTGTTGATACCAATGGAGGAGTCAGTCGTGGCCCGATGGTCACCATCTGTAGGTAACCATTTCTAATGGTTACCTTGCATTCTCTTGCAATCTAACGCAATTCACTGCATACTCCCGACCGATTGTGATTGCACTCGCGCCCGCGGCTGCTGTAGACTAAGACTTCCTAAATTGTTATCTGCTTAACTCCCCCGAAGGAAGTTAGAAGTTTATTCCTCCCCCTTTGAAGCCTATTAGCGCACAAGTGATTCGGTTCCATGCCCCCTGGGATCCATCTCGACAGAGGTTCTTTGGAGAAACAGATGGAACAAGAGAAGACTCGTAGTGGAGGCGTAATTCGGGTATTTGTCGCGGATAACTCCCGCATCCACACCCGGCTGCTCGCAGAAGCACTGAAACGTGATCATGATCTGGAAGTGATCATTGCAGACGCAGACTCCGATGGTCTTATCGCGGAAGTGGTGGGCAGCGATGCCGATGTTTTGGTGATCAGTTCTAACCTGGATGAGCAACCCAGTCGGGGGTTCGCAGTATTGCATCAATTGCGCTCATCCTGTCCAAGGATCCGTGCGGTGGTTCTTTTGGATTCCTCCAAGGAGGAAATGATTTTGGATGCTTTTCGCGCTGGCGCTAAGGGGATATTCAGCCGGCAAGATTCCATGGAGATGCTCAGCAGAAGTATCCGCTGCGTGCACCAGGGACAAATCTGGGCAGACAGTCGGCAGATGAGTCTCGCAGTCGAAGCGTTGGCGTCAGCACCCACGATCCGTGCACAAAGCGGCGATGGGTTGAACCTGCTTACCAAACGTGAGATGGAGGTTGTTCACTGTCTGGCAGAAGGACTCACCAATCGTGAGATCGCGGAACGCTTGCGGTTGAGTCAGCACACCATCAAGAATTATCTGTTCCGAGTGTTTGACAAGCTGGGGGTTTCGAACCGAGTTGAACTTCTTTTCATGACTCTGAGCCAAGCGAATGCGGAGCGGGCCAGTCTGGCAGACTTAGCGGCGAGTTCGATGAGCGAGGATGGCCCGAAGGAAGCGGATTTTGCGGTCTGCAAAAAGGCAGCTGAGGAGGGTCTGCCAGCGGCGCAATTTGCTTTGGCACAAATGTACTGGTCTCGGCGATCCGATCCAGAGAATATGATTTATGCCTACATGTGGTATTTGATCGCCACGAATCAGTTATTGAGATGGAAGAACAAAGTGCATAAGGCCCTGCCTCCCGACCTGCTGTTGCAAGCTGAACAGCGGGCTGCCGAGTGGTTGAGACGGAAGCAGACGCTCGGGCCAGAATCCAGCGAGAATCCGGCCGGCAGACGACTGACGATGTCGTTGCGCGCACAGCAAGCTTCATCGACGGTTTAAGGGGTGCACGTGCTCGGTTCGGGAGCAAATCACACTAACCAAACAGGCGTTCGCTTTAGTACGAACTCGCTCACGCCGAAATCCTGACGGGAAGACCTCTCCGAAGATCATACCCCCGGCGGGAGCT
>Ga0187817_10001912_pt1 | contig 10501 bp, 8 predicted proteins | sample NC_wetland_sal_i_17_FD_132431 | JGI IMG/M metagenome (GOLD analysis project Ga0187817, IMG submission 132431) | Wetland sediment microbial communities from Neuse River Estuary, North Carolina, USA - SO4_2 | ecosystem: Environmental > Aquatic > Freshwater > Wetlands > Sediment | place: USA: North... | reverse complement strand
GGTTTCACTGGATGGCTTGATGATCACGGTGTTGCCGGTCACCAGCGCGGCAATGGTCATGCCCACCAGAATCGCGAGGGGAAAATTCCACGGCGGGATCACCACGCCCACACCTAACGGCAAATAGCGCATCTCGTCTTTTTCACCGGGCAACTGAACCACCGGCGGCGGGCTGCTCAATCGCTGCATTTCACGCGCATAGTACTCGCAGAAGTCGATGGCTTCGGAGACGTCCGCCTCGGCTTCGGGCCACGTCTTCCCTGCCTCGTAGACCAGCCATGCGTCGAACTCGAATTTGTGCTCGCGCAGGAGCCGGCCGGCGGTCAGCACCTTGCGCACGCGGTCCGCTGGGTTGGTAGATCCCCATTGCGCGAAATAATCGTACGCGGATTCGACGGCAAGCGCCGCCAACTCCGGTGTGGCTTTCTGGTGAACGCCGACGATCTCGATGGGATGCGAGGGGTTGACGGAGCGCAGCTTGTCATTGGTCTTGGCGCGCCGGCCGCCGATGAGCAGATCGTACTCATGGCCGAACTGCGTGCGCACGTGCTGGAGCGCGTCCTCCATGGCGCGGCGATTGGCCGCGATCGAGAAATCGGCCAGCGGCTCATTGCGGAATTCGGGTAGCGATTGGGTTTGAGTGGCCATCAGAGTCTATTCTCGCGCGGGCGGCGGGGATTCTCCAGCAGGAGGACGGCGAGCCATTTCTGGCTGCCGCCGGGCTCCGACCCAGCGTCTTCGTGCACACGCTTTGCTGCGTATCGAAGTTCGCCGCCTGCTAAGGCGGCGGCAGGCCGGACAGCCCGCCCCACCAACAATCTTAAGTGATATGGGCCGAAAATCCTTGTGCTGTTTTTGCGATCCGCGCAAAGGCCACTTCAGGATCGTGGGCGAAGGCGCACAGCCAGTTGCCACGCGCGGCTTGTTCCAGCCAGCGGATTTTGGTGTCGATGGCCTGGAGCGGAAACAGATCGAATGCGGCGACCCAGGATGGCGTCAAGTGCGCGGCTGTGGGAACGAGGTCGGAAAAGAAGCAGAACGTCTGGGAGCCTGAAGTCGCGGTCACCACCATCATGTCGCGGTTGTGGCCTGGGGCAAGTTTCATCCAGATGCCGGGCGCGATCTCGGCATCTTCATCGAGCAACTGCATTCGCCCGCTCTCGACCAGCGGATCGTAGTTGGCGTCGATATAGCTGACGCTGTCGCGCAGATGGCGTGTGTGCGCGTGTTCCCACTCGCCGCGCCGCGTGTAATAACGGGCTCGCGGAAATGCAGGTTTGGCGCCGCCATTCGAGAGGCATGTGTTGCCACCGCAATGATCGAAGTGCAAGTGGGTATTCAGGACTATATCGATGGTCTCTGGATCAATCCCGCTCGATGCCAGGATTTCCGGCAGACCGGGCTCAGCTTCGGACAAACCCATTCGCGCACGGGCTCTGGCGTCGAGCTTGTCGCCGGGGCCTGTCTCGATGAGAATGGAATGATCCCGGTTCCGGATGACGTAGCAGTTGAAGCCCATGCGGACGCGATTGTGCGCGTCCGGCTCAAACTTTTTGCTCCAGAGGGTTCTGGGGACGACGCCGAAGAACGCGCCGCCGTCCCACCAGTACAAACCCGCACGCACCAGAGTGATTTCGCAATCCCCCAGCGCCACGCGGGACATGATTTGAGAGTTGGAAACGCGCCTGTTAGCTGCGAACGAGCCTGCGGCCGCGTTCGAACAGATCCGCCGCGTCATCGGCGATCTGCTTGCCGCGGTCATAAATCTCGCGGCCTTTTTCGAACACTTCCTTGCTGGTCTGGTTCAGGGCCTCTTTGCCTTCCCCCGTCTTTTTGTTGATGAACTCGCGGGTTTCTTTCCCGGATTTGGGAGCATATAAGAGCGCCACCGCGCCGCCCAGGACCGCGCCGGCTACAAACCAGCCAAGTTTCCCGCCTTCTTCACGTTCTGCCATCTGATTTCCTCCCGCCTGCTTGGCGTCTTTTCCATTTTACTGTACAAGCGGGTACGTTATGCTATATATCGAAAGCCTTATGGCGGAAGATACTGAAAATTTCGGGGTGGATACGTCACATGACTTAGACATGGTGACGCTATTCAGCTCTTCCAATCACGATGCGGAGATGGAGGCGAACGCCATCCAGGGTCTTATGGAAGCCAGGGGAATTCCGTCGATCGTGGTGGGCACGCCGCAAATCCCGTCACTCGAATTTCAGGTTCAAGTGCCGAAGGCGCGCCTCGAAGAAGCCGAGCGCGCGCTGGCGGAAGCCCGAGAAGCTGGACCGGCCGCTGCTGCGGAAGCCGAGCAGGCGACTGAAGAAAATCGCTAAGCCGGATTAGAAACCTGACACTGTACTTACTTCCATGTGCCAGCCGTCGGTCCGGACGGTGATTGCGCCCATCCGGTCGGTGCGCAATACCTCAATATTGGCTTGATGCAAGCGCTCCAGAACATCGGCATGAGGGTGGCCGTACAGGTTATCCACCCCTGCCGATACCATGGCGAACGCCGGGTGTACGGCTTCCAGAAACGGCTCGGTGGTGGAAGTCTTGCTGCCGTGATGCGCCACCTTGAGCACATCGGCGTGCCGAACCAGGTTGGCGGCCAGTAATTCACACTCGATCTGCCGTTCCATGTCGCCGCTCAAGATGACCGACCGCCGGCGGTAGGCCAAGCGCAGGACCAGCGAATCGTTATTGCGCGGCGTGGGAGCAGGCAAATAGTCCGAAGTGGGCGCCAGCACCTCGAACTGCGCGCCACCGTAGTCAAAACGCTGCCCCTGCTGAAGCGCAACGATCTTCACGTGCAGCTCGGCCGCCTTGCGGCGCAACCCATCCCATTCCGGGCAGTTGGGGGTCGCGCCGGTCCACAGTTCTCTCACGTGGAAGTTATCGAGGACCGCCGGGAGCCCGCCGATGTGGTCGGCGTGTGCGTGGGAGAGCGCGACGACGTCGAGCCGCCGGATGGACCGGCTCCAAAGGTACGGCGACACCACGTCCTCGCCAATATTCAGATTGGTCTTGACGCGCTTGCCGAACGAGGCGATACCGCCGCCATCCACCAGCATCAGTTGGCCCGCGGGCAGGGCTGCGAAAATGCTGTCGCCCTGACCGACGTCGATGGCCGTGATTTCGAGCGAGTTCTGCACGACGTCCGGTGGAAATGGATGCCAGACCATCAGCGCCAGCAGAATCGCCAAGCCCGCTGCCGCTGCAACCCTCAGAGCGCGCCACAGCTTGCGCCCGGATAACCGGCCCAGCATCCCGGCAGCAATCAGCCCGGCTGATATCCCAACCGCCAGCCACACCGGCGGCGGCGGGACGCGCCAGTTGGGTTCGAGCCGCGCGTGCCACTCCACAGCGGCTTTCGACATCGCCAGGAGCCACCCGGCGATCCACGCCGGCACGCTCCAGTTGGTGAACACGGCGATGAATCCCACCGGGATCACCATGGCCAACAGCGGCACGATGACTGCATTGGCGGAAAGGCCGGAGAAAGAAACACGGTGAAAGTAGATCGCCATAGGCAGAGCCAGGCCGATCTGAATCACGGCCGAAGTCAGCGTCAGCTCGTAGAAGAAAAAGAGCACGCGCGTGGAGAAAGCAACGGCGGCCAGACACAGCTTGCGCGGCAGGCGGAGCCAGAGCTGAGCGGTTTCTGCCAGCAGTTGCATCTCGACACGGAATTGCGCAACACGGGACTCGAGGTGAAGACTGCGATCCGGATTCCCGAGATCCGCCGCGCCCTGTGCTAGAGGCCCCGAGGTACGCTCGATCAGCGGAATGGCGAAGGCGCCGATGAAGCCGACTGACAGGAACGAGAGCTGGAAACTGGCGTCGAACAACTGCTCGGGATCGAGCAACAGGAATCCGATGGCCACTGCGGCCAGGATGTTCAGGATGCGCCCTTCACGGTAAAAAAGGCGGGCGATCATGAATAGCGTGAATCCGGCGGCGGAGCGGACCGCAGGCGCCTGCCCTCCCGCTACGATCGCATAGAGCCAGGCCGCGAGTACGGTGAGCAGATTCGCCAGCTCGCGGGGAACGAAACAGATGCGCAACAGAAAGATCAGAAACGCGGCAAGCACCGCTACGTGCAGTCCGGCAATCACCATGGCGTGATACGTTCCGGTGGAACGATACTGCTCGGTCCAGACTTTGTCGAGCTTCGACGATTCGCCGATCAGGCACTGCTCCATCATTCCGGTCTCATAGGGCTTGCCCGCGTAGAGTTGTTCCAGACGGTCGAGCGCGGCGGTCCTCAGCGCGTAGATCGCGCTCATGAAACGCGATCCGCATCGTCCCGGCAGGATGCGCAGCGGAGTGTTGGCCCGCGCCGACGCCGTCCAGTAGATGTTCTGGCGCGCGAGATAATTCACATAATCGAAGTCACCGGGGTTATTGAAATTGTGCGTGGGGCGAACGCGCGCGTCCAACTCCACGCGCTGGCCGTAACGAAGCACCGGCGCAGGCTGGCCTTCGGGGATGTAGAGGCTCACGCGAACACGGGCTCCCGGCTCGAGTTCCAGCAGAAACTGATCGCGATCCGCGGACAGAGCCGACGGTGAGACAACGCAGCCCGAAAGGATCACTGGACCTTCGGCGTCCAATTGCGGAGCCGGCGGTTTGGGATGAGCGACAGCCACCAGCGCTCCCGCTCCCACGAACGACAGCAGGCACGCAGCCGCCGCGAGAGCCCGGCTCTGCCGCCAAAGACAGATCAACGTGAGCATCGCGTATGCCGTGATCAGGATGGCAAGTTCGCGAACTTCAAACGGGACTAAACGTGTGAGCAGCACTCCGGTGGCAATGGCAGCCAGCGGCGGAAGAAGAGGATCGCGCAAGTAAGGGAGTGGCGGGAGGGGGTGAAGAGTCTCTCGAAGACAGGTGTCAGGTTTCAGGTGTCAGGTTTCAGCAAGATCGCTAACACCTGGCACCTAGAACCTGGCACCTTCCTTTACGGCCTCCCCCCGCCGGCCTGCGTGCTGCCGTGTTCCTGAGACGCGGCGATGATCTCATCGGCGATGGCCTGGGGCTGGTCAATGTTGTCGACTTCGAGCCGGCTGGATTCGCCCGACGTCTCGATCGAGAGATCGCCCACGCCCATCATGCGTTGGCCCAGCGATTGCTCGACGCGCACGTCCTGCACCTTCGAAAGCTGGATGTTGCGCGTGGTTTTGGAAAGCAGGCCGGATTCGTAGCGCAGCTTGTCCCCCGTGATGGTGACCTTGATGGTTTGGCGGCGGATGTGGCGGCGAATGGGAATCAGCAGGACCACCAGTGAAACGGGCGGCAGCCACGGAGGCTGGTCCTTCGGCGTCAGGTATTTCGCTTGAACCACTACCGCCGCCACGATCAATAGCACCGCGAAAACATACCAGGCCTTGACCTGCTTCATGCTGGGACGAATGACTCGGTCGTTCATGGCTCAGCTCCCCGTAATTGCCGTGGACCATTATACGAGCACTGGCCTGCTAAAATTGTGCTTTAGCCCCCCTCCATGGACAACAAAGAGATTGCGCGCGTGCTCTGGGAGACCGCCGATCTGATGGAAATCGCGGGTGAGGATTCGTTCCGCATCCGCAGCTATCGCAACGGCGCGACGACGATTGAAGGCTACCCCGAGCGCGTCATCGACATCTTGCGCGATCCCAACCGCAAAGTCACCGAGATTCCGGGGATCGGCAAGGGCCTGGCGGGGGTGCTGCAAGAGGTTGTGGAACGCGGCTCCTGCGAGCGGCGCGACTTGCTGCTCCAGAAATTTCCTCCGGCGGCGCTCGAGTTTCTGAAGATCCAAGGCCTGGGACCGAAGGGCATTGCCCTCATCTTCGAGCATTACCGCATCACGACCATGGACGAACTCGAGCAACTCGCCAAAGAAGAGAAGCTGCGCGTGTTGCCGCGCATGGGCGCCAAGCTCGAGGAAAAAGTGCTGCGATCCATCGCGCAGTACCGCTTGCGCTCGGGGCGCTTCCTGCTCAGCTTCGCTAACGACGCCGCGGAAGAACTGAAACAGTATCTCGGCGAGCTCGAGGGCATCGAGAACATCACTGCCGCCGGCAGCCTGCGGCGCGGCAAGGAGACGGTGGGCGATCTCGATCTGCTGGTGACCGGCCCGAACGCCGCGGCAGCGCTCGACCGCTTCGTGGCGTATTCTCGCGTGCATGAAGTCCTGGGCCGTGGCCCCAACAAAGCCAGCGCCAAGATCGGCCGCGAAGGCCTGCAGGTGGATGTGCGGGCGCTGCCCCGTGAAAGCTACGGCGCCGCCATGCAATACTTCACCGGTAGCAAGGAGCACAATGTCGCCGTACGAACGCGCGCGGTCAAGATGGGATTCAAGCTCAGCGAGTACGGCCTGTTTCGCGCCGAGGATGAATCGCGCGTGGCCGGCGGCACGGAAGAAGAGGTTTATAAAGCCCTGGGTCTCGAATGGATTCCACCGGAGCTGCGCGAGAACTGTGGTGAGGTGGAAGCCGCCGAAGAGGGCCGCATTCCCCGCCTGGTCGAACTAAAAGACATCCGCGGCGACATTCACATGCACACCACCGAAACGGACGGCCGCGCGTCATTAGAAGAGATGGCCGAGGCATCGAGGAAGATGGGCTACGAATACATCGCTATCACCGACCATTCCAAAGCCATCGCCATGGCGAACGGGTTGGACGAGAAGCGCGCCGTGGCATTCGCCCGCCAGGTGCGCGAGCTGAATAAGAACGGCCTCGGCATCCGCGTTTTCTCCGGGATTGAGTGCGACATTCTGAAGGACGGTGCACTCGACCTGGCCAATGACGCGCTGGCGGAGCTGGACCTGGTGATCGGCAGCGTGCACAGTCACATGAATCTTGAAGCGGCCGAGATGACCGACCGGCTGCTGCGCGCGCTCGAATGCCCGCAACTGAGGGTGCTCGGTCACCCCACGGGGCGCTTGCTGATGCAGCGCGACGCGTTCCCTTTCGATTTCGAACGCATCGTGGACCAAGCGGTGAAGCGCGGCGTCTGGTTCGAGATCAACGCCAGCCCGGAGCGGCTGGACTTGAACGGCAGCCTGGCGCGCACGGCGAAGTCGCGCGGGGCAAAGTTCACAATTTCCACCGATGCGCACCATCCCAAGCACCTGCATAATATGTGGTACGGTGTGCTCACCGCCCGCCGGGGCTGGCTGGGACCGGATGACATTCTCAATACCCTGCCCGCGGAGAAATTTCACGAGGCCATTCGCCTACACTGAGAAAACTATGAGATGCTTATTTGCTCTTCTGATTTTGTTTTGCGCGGTTCTACAAGCCGCTCAGCCGCAAATCCCCGTTGAGAAGTTCTCGCTCAAGAACGGCCTGCGCGTGATCCTCTCGCGCGACAACGCCGTGCCTGTTGTCAGCGTGTATGTGATCTACGACGTGGGAGCGCGCGCCGAGGAAAAGGGCCGCACCGGCTTTGCCCACCTGTTCGAACACATGATGTTCGAAGGGTCGGCCAACGCGCCCAAGGGCACGCACTTCAAGATGATTCAGGCCAATGGCGGCGTGATGAACGGCCAGACGCATCCTGATTACACGGATTATTTCGAGACGCTGCCGGCCAATAAGCTGGCGGTCGGGCTGTGGCTGGAATCCGACCGCATGCGCAGCTTGAACATCACCGCGGAGAATTTAGCCAACCAAAAGGAAGCCGTAAAACAGGAGCGGCGGCTGAGCTTCGATAACCAACCGTACGCCACCGCCATCGTGGACCGCTGGCCGGAGCTGGCGTACCAGAACTGGCAGAATTCGCATTCGCTCATCGGCTCATTCGAAGACTTGAATGCCGCCTCAGTGGAAGATGTCGCGAAGTTCTTCAGGACGTACTACGCGCCAAACAATGCCGTGCTGGTGCTGGTGGGCGACATTCAGATTCCGGAGGCCAGAAAGCTGATCGAAACATATTTTGGTGACATTCCCTCGCAGCCCAAACCACGCATTCCGGACCTGGCCGAGCCTTCCCCCAAGCCGCGGAGCGATGTCTACCACGACATTCATGCCAAGGTTCCCGGAGTGGTCATTGGTTATCCGGGGCCCGCGCGCCACTCGCCGGATTATTATGCGCTCGGCATGATCGACGTCCTGCTCACCGGCGGCCCCAGCTCGCGCTTCGAATTGAATCTGGTCAAGGGGAAAGAATCCGTAATTCAGTATCAGGCCGAATTGGGCTGGCCTTTTTGCAGCAGCCAGGATTACAAGGACCCGGCCGATTACGCCATGTTCCTGCTTTACAAACCGAATTTCACGGGCGAACAGATCGTCGCGCAAGCGCAGGAGGAGATCGCCAAGCTTCAGAATGACGGCGTCGACCCAAAGGAACTGGAACGCGCGAAAACGCTGTTCCGCTCCGAGCGGATCACTGAACTCCAAAGCTCGCACCAGCGGGCCAAACTGCTGGGCCTCTACGAGGTGCTAGACGGCAAGCCGGAATACATCAATAGCGACCTTGACCGGTTCCTCGCTGTGACACCGGCACAGATTCAGGCTGCGGCCAAAAAGTACTTGACCGAGGATCGCCGCTCAGTGTTGCAGATCGCAGTTGGCCCCGCGCCCCAGCCCGGTTCATCCGGCGGAACGAAAGGCGGCAACTGATGTCCAAAACGGTGTTCCCACTTCTCCTTGCAGGAAGTATGCTGATGGCTCAAACAATCGATCGCACCAAGCCGCCTGAAACTCCGCCCATACCGGCCTTTAAGATGCCGCCGATCTATGAGACCAAGCTGCCCAACGGGCTCTCGGTCGTGCTCATCGATGATCAGCGATTCCCGCTGGTCACCGTGCGCCTGAGCTTCCAGGCCGGATCGAAATTCGATCCAAACGACGTGCCGGGACTCTCGGGCATGGTAGCGGGATTATTGACCGAGGGAACCAAGACACGCTCGTTCCGTCAACTCGGCGAAGAGCTGGCCTCTATCGGGGGCAGCCTGGACGGCCACTCGTCGCCCGATGTGCTCACCGTGGGCGGCCACGTGCTCGCCGAGAATACACCGAAGCTGCTCGATCTGCTGGCCGACGTAGCGCTCAACGCCAGTTTTCCGGAGAGCGAAGTCCAACTGCAAAAGCAGAATCGCAAACAGGCGCTGCTGGCGCAGCACTCGCAGCCGGCCTTTCTCGCACGAGAGAAATTCGACGAGCTGGTGTTCGGCGATCATCCGTATCACTACGTTGCCCCCACCATGGAGTCGATTGACCGCATGGATCAAAAAACGATGATCGAGTTCCGCGACAGCCATCTGGTTCCCAACAACGGGGTGCTGCTGCTGCTGCTGGGCAAGCTTCCGCCGCGCAACGAAATTATGAACCTGGTGCGCGAAAAATTTGGAGCGTGGAACGAGAAGCCCGCTCCCCCGCCGCCCCCCAGGAGCTTTCCGGAGGGCAAGCGGCAAGTCGTGCTGGTGGACCGGCCGGGCTCGGTTCAGGCGGATATCCGCATCGGGCGGCTCGCCGTAACGCGCAACGATCCGGACTACTTTCCGCTGTACGTGGGGAACGCCATCCTGGGCGGCGGCGCGAGCTCGCGCCTCTTCAACGACGTCCGGGAGGAAAAGGGTTTTGCTTACGATGTGCATAGCGAACTCGATCGCCGCAAAGATGCCGGCGTCGCGCTGGCCGTTACGCAGGTGCGCAACGACGTGGTGGAACCGGCCATGGTGGCCGTGCTTGGACACCTGGAGAAGATGGGAAAAGCGCCGGTAGGGCCGGCGGAGCTCAGCGATGCCAAAAACTATCTGAGCGGCGTGTTCTTGATCAGTCTCGAAACGCAGTCCGGAGTTGCCGATCAGGTGGACATGGTGAAGACCATGGGCCTGCCCAACGATTTTCTCGAAATGTTCACGGCGCACGTGCGATCCGTGGAGCCGGACCAGATTCAGGCGGCAGCGCAGAAGTACCTCGCGCCGGATAAAGCCACCATCGTGGTGGTCGGCGACGCTTCCAAGATCGAAAAACCGCTCGAAAAATTCGGTTCCGTGCAGGTTGAGAAAGCCAAGTGATGAAGCTGCTCTCGTCGCGGGAGCTGTACCGAAGCCCCATCTTCTGGGTCACCGAGGATCATGCGAAAGAGCCCGGCGGATTTGAGATCCACCGGGCGATCGTCCGTCACGCCGGCTCTGCCGTGATGATGGCCGTCGATGACCGGCGGCGCATCCTGCTGGTCCGCCAATACCGTCTCCCGGCGCGTGCCTATCTTTGGGAACTGCCGGCCGGCCGCCTCGACCCCGGCGAGAAACCTCTGACGGCGGCCAAGCGCGAACTCCAAGAAGAGACCGGCTATCACGCCCGGCGCTGGAAGAAACTGATTTCGTTCTACCCCAGCCCCGGCTACGTTTCCGAGAAGATGACCATCTTCCTGGCGACGGATTTGACGGCCGGTGAGGCCAAGCCCATGGAGGATGAGCGCATCGAGTGCAAGTGGTTCTCAGCGAAACAAGTCGAGCAGATGATCCGCTCGAACAAAATTCAGGACGGAAAAACGATTGTCGGGTAT
>Ga0187817_10001911_pt1 | contig 10501 bp, 7 predicted proteins | sample NC_wetland_sal_i_17_FD_132431 | JGI IMG/M metagenome (GOLD analysis project Ga0187817, IMG submission 132431) | Wetland sediment microbial communities from Neuse River Estuary, North Carolina, USA - SO4_2 | ecosystem: Environmental > Aquatic > Freshwater > Wetlands > Sediment | place: USA: North... | reverse complement strand
TGCCTCTTTCGTACACGCCCTTTTGCCCGCTGGCGCGGCCGCTGACAATCAGGGCGTGAGCCAGCTTTGCGTTGTCATAAGTCAACCCGTCTTCAAACCAGGTCCAGCCGGGCCCGGCGACTTTGTCGAAGACCGCCATCAACCGGCCGGTCAGCTCTTCACCGACATCCTTGGCGAGCCTGTTACCGTTCAGCCGGCGCCGATATTCGTGAATGCCAATCAGGCTGAATGCCCAGGCCCGCGGCGAAGTGAAGTCCGTCACGGCCGGTAGCGCCTGCGCGAAGAGTTGTTCGGCCATCATCAGCAAACTCCAGTGCGGCGAGCGCCCCACGGCGGTGCCCAACGCCCAAATCGCCCGGCCATGAGCATCTTCGGACCCCTGTTCGTCGAGCCAACGGCGGTCAATTCCGAAAAAATTGTGAAAACGTTTCGTTTTGGGATCGAAGGCATAGCTCAAGAACCCGGCGTAGGTTGTGGCAAGCGTCCGGATACGATTCGGAGCGTCTTCCATCTGGCCGAGCAACACCGCCAGGATCAGTGCGCGTGCGTTGTCGTCGGTGCAGTAGCCTTCAGCGAAATTCGGATCGGTGAAGCTGGCGTGCTGGAGAATGCCCGTCGAATCGGACATGTGGTATAGATGCTCCAGATTCAACTCCGGCGATTCATGCGGCCGATGGTCGAACGCGCTCGCCGCAACCGATTCGCGGGGCGCCTCTATTCCCTGCTGCCGGGCCGCTTCGAAGGAACTCATGTAGAGTCCCGCCGTGTGGCTCCACACCATCGTGCGACCCAACTTATAAGCGTTACTGCTCATGGCGTTCCGGCGCGCTTCATCGCGCAACAACCCACGCACCTCGCGCGCAATCGCCGGGGGGTCTGCGAATGGAACCAGAATGCCGCGCTCGTCCTTCAATAGTTCGGCGGCATGCCAGTACGGCGTTGAGATCACGGCTTTGCCGGCGCCAAACGCGTAGGCTAATGTTCCCGACGTAATCTGAGCTTCATCCAGATAGGGGGTAATGTAAAGGTCTGCCGCTCCAATAAACTCGGTCAGTTCCTTCAGTTCCACAAAGCGGTTGTGAAAGATGACGTTGTTTTCGAGTTTGTTCCTCCTGGCGATGGCCTCCAGGCCCAGGCGGTAGGCTTCGCCTTGCGTGCGGGAAACTCCCCTACAATATCCGGCAGAGCATGGAGCACATGTTCAATCCCCTTGTTCGGTGAAAGCAGCCCGAACGTCAGCAGCACCCGCTTTCCGCCCACGCCAAACTGGCTCTTGTAATGGTCCGATGCGACAAATGTTACGTTGGGAATCCCATGCGGGGACAAGGTCGATCTTGTCCGCAGGCGCTCGGTAAACTTCCTGCAAGATTGTCCGCCCCCGCTCCGTCATGACCACCAACCGGGCTGAGGAGGCGATCAATTTCTGCATCACGCGATGCTGATCGGCGTTCGGCTTGGGGAGAACGGTGTGGAGCGTGGTGACGATCGGCGCGTTCAATTCGCGCAGCAGGGCCAACAGGTGACTGCCAGCCGGCCCGCCGAAAATCCCGAACTCGTGCTGGAGGGAGATAGTGTCCACATTGCTGGCGTTCAGGAAGTCGGCGGCGCGCCGGTAAGAATCCAGGTCCTGCTCCTCAATTTCCCAGCGAACGACGTCCGGATATTGATAGCGCCTCTCGACGTCATTCACCGCCACCGCGAAGCAGCGGCTCTGGCGATGCCGTGCCGCCACAGATCCAAGTAGGTCGGATGTAAACGTGGCAATCCCGCATTTCCGCGGCAAATAGTTCCCGAGAAACGCGACGGTTCGGAAGCTGGACTCTGTTTGCATAATTAGACCACCTTTCTCCCGCGCTTTGAGGTCGCAATTGGGCGGTTCATTTACCGGTGATCGCCGGATCGACACGCCAGGCGTAGGTCCGCTCGCCTATGCGGCGTTTACGAGCTGCTCGCCGGCCGATTCCGCCCTCTCCCGCCCATCTCGATCGGCAGCGTCCTGGCACTGAATGCAGCGCGCCGCCCATGGAACCGCCGCTAGCCGTTTTGAGCTGATCGCCGAGTCGCACTCGATGCAGGTTCCAAAGCTGCCGTCGTCAATCCGCCGCAATGCGGCTTTCACCTGACGCAGCAGGGCGGAGTCGCGGTCTACGTTTCGGATTACCAAATCCCGTTCCGACGCGTACTGAATCTCGTCCATTGGATCCGCGCTCTTTTCGATGGCGATGCCATCCCTCCCTCGCACTACTCGGGACAGGTCCGCCTCTTTGCGCTTGAGGGCCGCCTGGAATCCGCAGTTCTCGTCAGGTGCTGTCTTCATATCGTTCCTTCCGCCCTTACGGGTTTGACTTTCGTGTTTAGCACGAACGGGTCCATCACAGAACCCTTGTTGTTTGAAGGCAGTGGCCGCTGAGCCGTCGCCGCCAACAAAGGATTCGCCGAGCCGAGATGCAAAGGCTGCACCTGAAGTGCGAAATTTGCCGACCCTTATGGGAGATCGAATCTTCCCTTCTTATCCCGCAGCAGTGCGTCGCGCGTGCCGGAACTCGTAGAGGCGTCCGGCAGGGCGTGGTGACGCCCCTTGCCGCCAGCCGCGAATTGCTGTCACTTTTTCACAAGAGGGAGAATTAGGCCGGGCTCGATGTTGCGGATGTCGTCGAAGAACGGGGTGCGCTGCTGCTGGACACACTCCGCAGCGTAGAGGTACATAGCAGCCGACCAGGTCTGCCAGTCACGCCCGCTGGCCTGGCCCGTTTGCGCCTTAGTCCATTCGTTAAAACCCCACTCGACTTGGTTCTCGTGCCACGGCTTGACCAGTTCGGTCAGCGCCAATAGCTTCCGCCCGGCCAGCCCTATGCGCCCCGCCGCTACGCAAGCCGCCACGTAGAAGCCGCAGACAAACGGCCAGACGCCACCATTGTGATACTCACCGGGCCGATTAAAGCGCTCGTATCGCTGCCGCCAGTCGGCATGATGGGGCAGGATATAGGGGAACAAACAGGGGGGCAGATCCACGGCCAATTCGCCACGCTGCCGCATGGCCCCACATTCGGCCTCGACCCATTCGACCAGGTCTCGCGCGCGATCGGGCGAAGCAATGCCAGTCAGAATCGCCAGGCTGTTCCCCAGCACATCGAAGCGGTCGCTGTTGAGGAGTTTGTAGGAGTAGAGTGCGTAATAGGGCTTGGCCGGCACCACAAGACCCTCGTGCTCATGGGGGTTCTTCTCCTCGCCACGAACCTCGAGACGGTTCATCAACTCGCGTAGTTGACCGGCAGCCTCGTGGTCGCCATAAAGCACAAGATATGCATAAACCAGGGTATTCACATACAGCCCATAACCCATCACCCACTGCTCGTCACGCCAGTCGCTGGTCGGTAACTGGGCGACCATCACCATGTCGTCAGGGCTTTGGTACCGCATCCACTCCATGGCCCTCTGCGCGGCCTCTTCGAGGAATTCGGGCTGGTGGGCCGACTTCCGGTACAGTGCCAGGCCAAAGAGGAACAGCGGCGTCGTATCGCTGGCGCCGCGGTCGGCGGGATCGTGGGCGAGCGATGGGATGTGCCCCCGCCGCGTCTGGTTGGTTGCCAACGCCACCAGCGTGAGGCGCAGCGCATCCGCCAGCGCCTCATTGCCGGTGGCCAAAAATCCCAGAGCGGAAATCATGAGGTCGCGGGTGTACGGTTGCGGGTATCCCCACCCGGCAGTCCGGGGCAGTCCCTGAAACGGCCCCCGCGCGTTGTGGAGCAGGACGCCGAGGGCGGCCTCTTTGGCCTTATCGACCGACGCAAGCGACTTCTCGTCCATAAGCATGGCCACCTTTACGCTCTACTGAATACCTAATCGGTCGGACACAGTCCGCAGGAAGTGCCTGGCCACCTGGCGATAGTCAAACAACTCGACCACGTGTTTTCGGCCGGCGTCGCCCATCTTCCGCCGCAGACCGCCGTCCCGCATGAGCGTAAGGAGATACCTGGCGATATCGGGTACGCTGGCTCGGAACTCCGCTGTCCGCGGGTTTGGGAACACGATACGATCGCTGTCGTCGATCCCGTGACCTTCCCCGAACATCGCCTCGCTGATCTTGCGCTCCTCAGCCACTTTCGCCAGGAAGGCCGTTTGGCCGTGAACCATCGTGTCGAGAAATCCCATCGCCTGGATCGCGACCACCGGCCGGGCACAAGCGTTGGCTTCCACCTGAATCATTCCGAAACCCTCCAGCCGCGACGGTGCAGCGTAAATATCGCAAGCGGCCAACAAGTAGGGCATGAAATTGTGCGAGACCACGTTGGTGGAGTAAGTGACTTTTTTGGCAATACCCAGATCCGCCGCTAGTTGGAGGTCCAGCAGGTTCTGCCGGACCGTGCGCGGCTGAGGCCAAACCTTGCAGACGTATCTCCAGTCAGGCGCCTCGGCATCGATCAGCGCCAACGCCTGCATCACCTCCTGGGCGCCCTTGGACGCCGCGTCGCCGCCGACGGTCAGGATCATGATCTGGTCATCCGCCACTCCCAAAGCCTCGCGGATCGATCGGACCTTCAGGTCATCGCGGCTGTGCGGCGCGAAGCCGACCGTGTCGCAACCCACCGGCAGCACCTCGATATTGTCTCCCCTGATGCCATCCCGAATGTAAGTCTCCTTTACCCAGTTGGAGGTGACCAGGATCAGCGGCAGAGCGTTCAGCACGTCCTGGTGTGCCGCGACATAGCCATCGGCCACGAGCCACGGGATTGCCGTCATCCCAAACTGCTGCGGGTGTTGAACCAGGTGTGGAATATGGCCCCAGAAGCCGATGCCAACCACCACATCCGGCTGGAACCAGCGGTAATACCATTCCTTTTCCTGGGGCGACTCGAAATGCACCGGATGGACATCCACGCCGATCTCCCGCAGGCCCCTGCAAAAAAGCTCTCCCTGCGTTGCCAGGCCGGCCGCGGATGGTGGGTATTCGGTAAGCACGAGGACTTTCATGGCTGTTGCTCCCAAGGCGCCACACGCTTTATAGCTGCTGGTGCGGAATCGAAGCACCAGAACCCTTCTTCCCGAGGAGTGGTCTGTGCTTCCCAACTGTCGGGCGCAAACCCGTAAAGATCCGTAATCAGCCGGCGCTTTTCGAGCCAGACGTCGTCTGCCAACACATCCCGCCGATCGGCATCGTCACGAACACGAGGCAAGTACGCACGTCCCCCGTCCTCATAGGCAAACAACCACAATCGCCTGGTGTCTATACGGCCCGCTCGCCAAAGCTCAATGACGCTCTGGCAGCACTCCGCATGCCGGCGGTGCCGTGTGTACTCGCCATTCGGGCCGTGGGTCAGGATCAAGTTGTAACCGGTCCTAGCCAGCAGCCGTGCAGTGGTCTCCTGGACTTGCCCGGCCCGCAGCGGCGCCTGGTCGGGTCCGTCATCTAGATCTGCCATCTCCCCGCCGGCCCTCAATCGCTGCAAGACCCGGCGAAACCTTGGAGCGCGGTCCGGATCCAGGGCTCTGCATAAGGTCACGATGCGCCAGAGAAACTCCGGATGGGTGAGTATGTAGCCGCCGCACCACAGCGTCTCGTCGTCGGGATGGGCCACGATCACCGCGGCCCGGGGGCGAGGGTCCGACTTTACCTCATCGGGCGGGATAGGTGTCATTGCTTTCTTCGGGAGTAATCGGAGCTGGATACAGAGTGAAGTAGAATGTCGATCCCACGCCAGGTGTCGACTCCATCCACATTCGACCGCCATGCCGCTCGATGGCCTTCTTGCAAAATGCGAGTCCAAGGCCGTTCCCGGGGTATTCTTTTCCGTGCAGGCGTTTGAATATCCCGAATATGCGGCCTTGGAATGCCGCGTCTATACCGGGACCATTGTCTTGCACCGAAAGTACCCATTCGAGATCTTCTCGTCTGGATGAGATGTGAACGCGCGGAGAGGACGTGCCGCAGTATTCGATGGCATTTCTAATCAGATGGCGAAGGACCTTGGCTAGTATTTCGAAGTCTCCACACACCTCCGGCAAAGGGTCATGCGTAATGACAGCGCTCCGTTCTGCTATCTGTTTGTCGGTGCAGAGGAGCGCCTGGCGAAGGACCGCTTCCATGTCCGTCCGGGAGAACTGCTGCACGCCAGTCCCTGTGGCCCAGTAGTCCACCACGTCGGCGAGCAGTGACTGCATTCTTGCCGCTCCCTGCTGGATGTGATCGAGGAATGCGCCGGCATCGGAATCGAGGTGGCCGGCATAGGCCTCCACCAACAGTTGACTGAATGAGGCCACGTCCCGGAGAGACTCGCGCAGGTTGTGAGCAGTCATCGAGACAAACTGTTCAAACTCCGCGCTCGCCCGGTCCAACTGCCCCTGGATCTCGAGGCACCGCTGCGTTTCCGCGTCGAGCGCCTTGCGCAAGCGTTCGATTTCGACTTCGGTGCGGTTTGGGCCAGTGTTCCCCATTTTCAGCCCGTGCGCCGGCGTCCGGGCTCCTTATGGCCACCGGGAATTGTGAACTTGACGGTAGCGCCCCGCCCTCTTTCCGATTCCACCCAGATCCGCCCACCCTGGCGCTCGACAATCTTCTTACAGAGCGCCAGACCGATACCCGTACCGGGAATTTCGCTTCCATGCAAGCGTTTGAACATGCCGAACACCCGGTCGGTGTCTTGCGGATCGATACCGATTCCGTTGTCGCGCACCGCAAACAGCCACCACCCCTCCCCGTCTCTCTCCGCCGAGACATGGATTCTCGGTTTTTCCTCGCTCCTGTACTTGATCGAATTGGAAATGAGGTTCTGGAAAAGCTGCAGCAGCATAACCTCTTCGGCTACCACAGTTGGCAATGGATCGGAAGTTACTATGGCGCCGCTCTCCGCGATGGCTGCCTGGAGATTCAACAGCGCTTTAGAGAAGACAGTGCCGCAATCGATCGCCGCGAAGCTGTTCTGTTCCCGCTCGGTAACCTCCCAATAGGCAAGCAGCGCCTTGAGCAGCGCCTCGATCCTCAGTGCCCCCTCTACGGAATAAGATATGAACTTGTCCGCCTCTCCGCCCAGCTTCCCTGCATACTCGCGCCCTAGAAGCTCCGTAAAGTTCACGACCATCCGCAGGGGCTCCTGCAAGTCATGCGTGAGTGCATAGGCGAAATGCTGCAGTTCGGCGTTGGTCGTGCGGAGTGCATCCTCAGCCTGCTTGCGGTCTGTTGCGTCCTCGATCGCCAGAAGGATCGTCCGCGCCTGCGCGTTCGGATTGAAGATTTCGCTCGCGTTGAGCAACATCACCTTGCGTCCGACATGTTCAAAGTCGTGTGTCACCTCAAAGTCCCGGAATGTGGAGTGCGCGGGGAGGACGTTCTCCAGCAGCTCGCGCAGTTTCGGGATATTCCATTGTCCGTTCCCGAGGTCGTAGATGAGGCTCTCCTCCGTCTCCTCCCGCACAGCTTGGAAAGTTTCGTAGAACGCCTTGTTCGCTTTCAGGACCCGCAGATTCTGGTTCAGGATCACCAGGGGCTCCCGCACCGTTTCTACAATAGCTTCGGCGAAGTCAAGGCCGCGCTTTGCGGCATCCATATCGATCAACATCAGCACGGCGCCGTCGGTTTTGCCATCCGGACCCACGGACGGAAGGATGCGTAGCGAATACCAGCGGCCGTGCGAGTCGCGGATATCACGCGGTTGCCGATTGCCGCCCTCCATCGCGTCCAACAGCAAAGGCCGCAAGTCGGGGAGTTCCATTTGAGGCTGAAGATCGGTTATAGATCGCCCGACATCGGAGGCGATCAGATTCAACATAGGTTCAATGGCGCGGGTAAAGCGACGAATGCGCAGATCTCGCCCGACCATCACCAGGGGTATGCTGATGCTCTCGAGAAGGTTGGTCAGATCCCGGTTGACTTTGCTGAATTCCACATTGCTGATCTTCAGCTCTTCGTTCAGCGTGTTCAATTCTTCGTTGGCCGATTCCAGCTCTTCCTGCGCGGTTTCCAGTTCCTCGTTGGCCGCCTGCGCCTCTTCGTTCGCTGCCCTGAGCTCTTCCAGAGTGCTTGCATTATCTTGGACGATCGATTGCAGGTACTCTTTGGTTGCCACAAGCTCGCGCCGCAGCCGGGCGCTTCCTCCGTTATCCTGTATCGCGGGCCTGTGCATCGCCTTCGGGCCGCCATTCTGCTCGGCGTCCTCGAACAGTACCAGGAAATAGCGTTGCTTCGAGGACGAGCCCGTGAATGGGATGACCTTGATGGTGACATCCATTAGCCGGCCGTCGTCTTCAATCCGGAAGCCGTCCTCCTTGGCTGCGACCTTCGTGCGTCTGGCAGTTCGGATCGCCTTACCCAGACCAGCGATTAAGCCTTCGCACGCCATTTTTAAAAGATTCTGAGTCGGCTCGCCCGGCGAAAGCTCGAGGTATGGAGCTGTGCGGCCCCGGACCTGAACGATGTTCATCTCATCGTCGATGATGGCGCCGGGGGGGCCATGTTCGGCCAGCACCAACCGGTCGGCTTCTCTCAGTACGTCCGGCCCCGCCCGGCCCTCGGCAATTCTCTCCCGGAGGTCCATCCGGCCTGCGGTGCGGCGGCCGTCGCTCAGGGGTAGCGCCGGCGTACTCGCGGCCGGCCGCATGCAATAGATCCTATGGGTCCTGTCCACTTGGTGAAATGACTCGGCTTGCGTGCCTGCACTTTCCGATGGACCGAGTATCAGGAAGCCCGTTGGCTTGAGGGCGTAATGTAGGATCGACCACACCTTGCGTTGTAATACGTCTCCCAGGTAGATCAGTACGTTACAGCAACTGATGAGGTCCAGCTTGGAAAAAGGCGGGTCCTGTACCAGGTTGTGCCTGGCAAAAACACATACGTCACGGACGGCCTTCGCAACCTGGTATCCGCGCTCTGTTCGGGTGAAGAACCGCGCCAATCGCTTCGGCGAGACATGTGCCAGGGCGCCACCGGTATAGGTGCCGGAGCGGGCTCTTTCGATGGCTGTTTCGCTGATATCGGTGGCGAAAATCTCGAACGGAAGGCTCACGTTCGTGTCATTCAGGAATTCCATCAGGCAGATGGCGATCGAATAGGCCTCCTCACCCGTGGCGCACCCTGGCACCCAGATCCGGATCGGATCTTCGGGCCGTCGATTCTCAACCAGAGCGGGGAACACCTTCGTCTTCAGTTCCTCGAAGACCTCCTGTTCCCGGAAGAATGCAGTGACGGTGATAAAACAGTTCTCGCACAACGCGTTTGCTTCCTCCCGATTCTGCTCAAGATCCCGGCGGTAGTCTTCCAGCGTTTCGAACCCTCGGAGCGACATGCGCCGCTTTATGCGTCGCGCGAGCGTGCCGTGCTTGTAATTCGCGAAATCCACTCCGGTGGCGATCCGCACCAGGCGGAGTATTTTGGCCAGTTCCCCTTCCCCCGGCGGCTCAGTCGCCTCCCGAGGCTCGACCGGCACCTGAGAATCTCGTGCGATGGCGACCAGTCGCCGCGCAATTCCGGCTGGCGGCAGCACGAAATCCGCCACGCCGGCGGCGATGGCACTTCTCGGCATGCCGTCATACTTCGCGGTTTGCATTTCCTGCGCGAAGGTGGTGCCACCCGCGGCCTTAATCGCCTGGAGGCCCAACGTCCCATCGGATGCGGTTCCCGACAGAACGACGCCGAGGGCCTTGCTACCGCGGTCTGCTGCCAGGGCGCGGAGAAAAGAGTCGATCGGCATGTTGCGGCCACTCTCTGGCCGGGGCGGGGTTTGAAGGATTCCACCGGAAATGCCCAGATTGCATCGCGGGGGAATCACGTAAACATGATTCGGCTCAGCGCGAGTCTCGCCTTTCACTTCAGAGACAGGCATGCTGCTTGCCTTGGAAAGCAATTCCGTCAGGTGGCTCTCGTGACTCGGATCCAGGTGCTGAATCAGCACGAATGCCAGGCCGGTGTCGTCCGGCAGATGGCTGAGCAGGTCCGTGAATGCCTCCAGCCCACCGGCGGATGCTCCTACGCCGACAATTAGGGGAGAATTACCTTGAGCGCGTTCCTCGGCGACTGGCCGCACTGCAGCCGTTCCTGCCTTGGCGGTCGTCCCAATAGGGGTCGTCCGCCGCTTTAGCCTAGCCGAGTCACCTGCCCGACGCGTGCCGGTCTTCTTTGCCACACACCACCATTGCCTTTCTCAGCCGGGACAAACCGACGTCATCACTGGAACGCGAGCGCGACCAAATGGGGCACGCGGAGTGCCAGTCTTGCGCCGGGGCCTGGTCCAAGGGGCTGGCGCCAGCCAACTGACTGAATTGTAGCGCCGTCTGGATCCAACCACCGTCAGCGGGATCTAGGAGCGGCGAGCAGAGCCTTGATGATCTTTCCGATCTCCATGAATTGATCCAGACCCGATGGCTTGGTGATGAATTGGGAAACTCCGAGGTCTTTGAGCAAAGCCTCGTCTCTACGGGACCGCGAGGAACTCCACACACACACTGGAACGTCGCAGAGGTGTCCAGCGCTTCGGATCTCGCGCAAGATGTCTTGGCCGGTGTACTTGGACAG
>Ga0187817_10001910_pt1 | contig 10502 bp, 5 predicted proteins | sample NC_wetland_sal_i_17_FD_132431 | JGI IMG/M metagenome (GOLD analysis project Ga0187817, IMG submission 132431) | Wetland sediment microbial communities from Neuse River Estuary, North Carolina, USA - SO4_2 | ecosystem: Environmental > Aquatic > Freshwater > Wetlands > Sediment | place: USA: North... | reverse complement strand
TGTCAGATCCGCTGACCCGAGTCCCGCGGCCTCGGCCAGAAGCATCATATTGTCGGCGTACTGGAACGTCTCATCGACGGGGTGACACTGTTCCGGAGGATGGTCCTTGGGGTTTTTGAACACGCGATAAGGCGGCTCATGCCGGCCGGCACGGGGGTTGTAGCCCATGGTAGCCGCGGCCACAGTGTCTGTGTTTACAACATTCCTGCCGACGACGAGTAGTCCCGGATGAATGGGCTTGGAACCGAGAACCCATGGGCCCTCGCCGCCGACCGTGGCGATGATGCCGTCGGCGATGGCGAGGTCCACCGGGCGCGCGCCGACAATATCGGCCAGAATTCGAGGCAGCCGCCAGCCTTCGTAGCGGTTCGACTTCGGATCGAGTTCGGCGGGCGCACCGGAAGGTGCCTGCACCTGCCCGTAATGGAAGACTTTCTCCCGGTCGCCATATACGCCCAGCGGCGTGATGCCGAACAGGTTCTTGATGCAGATGGTGATTCCCATCTCTTCGTGGTTCTTCATCTTGCCCAGGCTCACGAAGAAATCACAGTCCTCATAGGAGTGGTTCATCAGGAACGCCGGGAAGACGTAGGGTTTGCTCTGCACCTTCACCAGAGAGTATTGCTTAGCCTCGCCGAGCCTGTCAGTGTCCTCAAATTCGACCAGCGGCGCCGCATTGCGGATGGCGGCGACGTCCCAGCCGCCCGAGAGCAACTTGTCTTCAAGCTTGTAGCCGCGCTTGCGGCTCTCGGCGCCTTCGAGAATGCGGATGCGCTTCGCGCCCAGTGCGCCGAATGCCGCGACCACCGCGCCGACAACGCGCGGATGCACCCAATGCGTGTCGCCCACTGTGTATCCGGGAAACGGTGCGCCGCCGGTCAGATTGACCTTGATGCCGACCGTCTTCCCCTTGACCTGGTTGCCGATCCCGCCGATCTGATCGAACATCTGCCGGAGTCGAGCCGTCAGGTCCTCGTCATAGCTGCGAACCTTGGCAATGGATACCGGTTCCGCCGGACCTGCCGGTACAGCCGGCGTGCCTACGACCGGCCGAGCTTCGGCCGGCCGCGCTGCTATTGCCCCTGCAGCAAGACCAGAAAGTGCCAACCAATCGCGCCGCGTCAGTCCTTCTCTCATTGTTTTGTCTCCTTTATTCCAGCGAAACCGCACCCCATAGAAAAAGCATCGGAATCGTAACTTCCGTTCTTCCCTCGGCATCGCGCAGCGGCAGATCAACCGACGCACCATCGGGTGTTTCCAGGCGAGCCGAATGGAAGTTCCCGGCCACGCGAAGCGTGATCGCCTCTGCCGGATGATCGAAATAGTTGAGTAACTGCACGATCAGAGGTAGTCCGGGACCGCCTCCGGTTGCCAACGTGATTACCGACGGCACATTGAACGGAACCACGCCCAGGTCGTCGTCCGAGAGCAGCTCTTTGAGATCGCGCGCCACCGCTTCAGGATCTGGATCCTTGTAAACGATCACGCGGCCTTTGCCAGCCGGAACCTCGGCGAAGGGCTCCGTCTTCGGAGCGCCGCCCCAGGAGGGACCGGCGACCACGAGCCCGCCGTTCTCGGCGAACTCCTGCAGCAGTCTGCGCTCGGCCGCAGACGGTGGATCGAGTTCCGTGGCCACAAGGGCGCGGAACTGCGCCACCGCAGCGGCGGACAGCCCGGGACGAGCCACCAAGTGGTAAGGCACCTGGCGGCGTGCCACGAGGTTCAGGTACTCGTCCGCGAGGTCCTGTTTCGTGCTCGCCGGATCAAGCACGATGCCGACCTTCCCATATGGCGCGAGGGCACGCCAGGCGGCGTGACTTTCGGCGAATTTCAGATACGTCGAGAGGCGGCGCCATATTTCGAGCGCCGAGGCGTCCCGGGCCCGCAGTTTGGCGCGAAGAGCATCGTCGAGAGAGACGATCCAACGACCACCGGCTGCCGCAGCATCGGCCACGGCCCGCGCGTAATCGACGGCCGAGCCCTTCTCGAGTTGGCTGCTGATCCACACCGGACGCGAGGGCGAGGCGAGACCGAATGACCGCACCAGCCAGAGGTTTGACTCGATCCAGGGCTCGCTCGAGGGTGCGGCGCGGATACCCATCTCCGAGAGATTGCGTCCGCTGGGAGTCACTCCTACGACGGCGACGATCGGTGCAGGCTTCCACCGCCATGGCGCCGCGTCCTTCGCGATCTCGACGACCAACATGGAGCCGGCGACTTTGCGCAAGTCGGCAGGAAATTCCGGGGCAAACTCGCCTTCGAGCACAATGCCATCGAGCGCAGTCCGGGCGGCGTCCGTAGCGATTTTCGACGCGTCCCCTGCTGCATAGACGAGGCCGAGCACGGCCAGACCGCGCTTGTGTGCCGCCTCCGTATAGACCTTCACGAGTTGCCGCTGCTCGGCCTCGACGGCCGCGTCCGCGGGCGCGCTCCAGGTGACCAGCAGGCAGTTGGCGGGCGAGTTTTCAAGAAGACTGAGCGTGGCGGGTTCGTACCAACGCGCGAGGGCGTCCCGGACGGCAGCATCGGCGGGGAGCCTTTTCCCTCGGGTTCGCCAGGCAAGTTCCAACGGGCCGCCGGTCCAGCGAACCGGAACCCACTGCTCTGGAGCTGGGAGACCCGGGGCTTCGAGCGTGCACGACAACAAGAAGAGCGTCACCAGACTGGACAACCACGCTATCGCCCGTCCATAGGAACAGATCGACGCCGAGACTTGGCCGACAACCAATGCCCGGTCGGGCCGTGACCTTGAACGCGCCCGGTTTCTCCGTGCTGAGTTGACAATCACGCCGGTCGCAACCGATTCGCCGCGCATAACAAAATCCGGCAAGGCTGTGGTTCTCCTGGAAAGCCAATCCTCGAACACATCTGTACGCGACCGGCACGGAAGAATCTGTGACTGGAGTCACAAGTCGCCGCTTCATTTGCTACAAGAATCCGCTAGCTTATGTGGAGCCAGCTCGGGCATGCCGTTGAGTTAGGAGTCTGCCTGGGCGCGTCGATGTCCACCGTCTGCGGCCAGGGGATTACGTTGAGGAGACCCGCTCGCAACTTCTACTGCTTAGTGAGATCTGTGTTTATCACGCTCCAAATAGAGCCCGGCTTGGGGTCGAAGGGAACAGCATCACTTCCGAACTCCCAAAAGAACACACCTCCGACCCAGTTTGGAACATCCGGATGAATGCTGTAGCCCTCATTGAGCAAATCCGTGAGCTTAGCTTTGTTTGGTTTGCCGTGGCTATAGCCCCATTCGCCCATTCCAAGTTTCGCGTTGGGAAATATGTTGTGAATCTGCGTAAATAAGGCGGCAAAATCAGGTCTAAAATTCGCGCACTTGTCGCGGTAATAGCTGAGCAAAACATAGTCCAGCCCCGCCTTCATATCAGCAGGGATGTTTTGGGTAGCCCAAGTGATCGGATCGTTGGCGGGTTCCATACTTGTAGTGCAAGCCGGGTTGGGTTCGTAATAAAGTGTGAGAGCAGCTATTTTCCTCGCCTTCTTCACAATATGGAAGGCGTTGATCATCTTCGTGACGACGTCTTTGTCGGTTGTCTCTGGAATCTTCCATGGGCACTTTTGCCCTTTTATTGGGATTGGATCGGAGTTATCGAGCCAGTTGCCGTTGATCTCATTTCCAACTTCCCATATATCGACGTCATCTCCAAGGGTGGAGACGTAGTCGTTCCATCGCGCCTCGTGGTCGGCCACGTCGAAGCAGAACTCATAAGCTGAATCGAGGACTTCGGCGAAGATGTAGGCCTTTTTCGATATCGCTTTCGTCGCTGACAGATATGTGCTGGCTTTCGCGCCTTTATTGCTACCTGATCCCTCTAGCACATACGTTAGCCGAACCGTTGGGGTTGAAGTCAGGTTGCTCAAAGATTCGACGACTTCATTCAAGTATTTGGCCTTTCTGATGTCCCTGACTCTACCATCGGCCACTGTGATGCCGTGAATCGGTGTTGGAATTGTCGCCGACGAGCGGTCGACCGCGTGTTTGTCTTGCTTATCCGGTGTCGCGGCGCATATTCCCAAAGACGAAAAGGAGAGCACCCCGAGCATGAGAAGAAGATGTTTCGTCATAAATGCCGCCCCTGTTGCTAGCTATCCGAACTGTGCCGATTGGCTACAGCGTCCCTCCGAGTCGGGAAATAATCTCCAGACAAGCTCGTGTCACGTGATAAGGAGCCTTCCACGGATCCACCTTGGTGTCATCAATCCGTCCATCTTGATAAAGCGTGGTATATACCTCGCCGTACTGATGATCGACAAAGCGCTCCATGAAGAAATGGGACTCTAAATTGAAAGCCTGCCAATATTTGAGATCTCCGGTGAGTTGGTAGGCGTTTTCAAAGGCGACCATGGCTTCGCACTGCTGCCACCATTCCATGTTCCGGTTGCTCGCGGGTTCCGCGGCCGCACCAGTGCGGTATATGCCTCCGCGTGCGGTATCAAAACCGTATCGGAGAGCGTGATCGACCAATGCCAGGCTGGCGCGGCGAATGTTCGCATCGTTTTGCCGTCCCACCCGCTGAGCTGCCTCAGTAATCAGCCAACTCGCTTCCAGATCGAGACCGTATTCGCATTGCTTTGAGTCGCCCTCGCGATCAGCCACACTCCAATCATCGTTGAAGTAGTAGCGGCCGTAACCAACCTCCGTGTCGATGATCTTGTTCACGAAAATGTCCAGCAGCTCTTCGAGCCGCTTTCGCACCTGGGCATCGCCTGTAACCCCATAGAGGGTGGCCAAGGCCTCGACGAGGCCCAGGTGCCAATCGTAGGACTTTCGTCCGAAGGAGCCGGCGCCGTTCGGGCCTGGCTTGTAGTTAGGAATAAACTGCCAGTCGGCAGTGAAGGCGATGCGATAACCACCAAATTGATTATCGTGAGCATGCTGGTCGATGACGTGGAACAGATCCAAAGCTTCCTGCGCAACCTTGGGATCGTGAAAGGCGACAGCGTACTCGGCCAATCCCTCCATGGTGTAGGCCATCGGATTCAACTGCTTGGTCGAGTCGACGATTTTGCCTTCGCGGGTCACCATGAAGTAATAACCGCCGTGTTCTCTATCCCACATCTTTTCGCGGAGAAACTTCAAACATTCAGCTGCCATTCTTTGATACGCGGGATCCGGATAGCGCCGGTAGGCTTCAGAGAACGACCACAATGACCGCGAAATCAGGACGACGGACTTATTGCCGTAATCGGTCGGCCGGCCTTGGCGATCGAGCCGGCCAAGGAAACCCCCGTATTGTCTATCGACCGCGTGATCGATCCAGAACTGCAGCACGTCATGCTGCAGTGTGTCGCGGAAGACGACGGCCCAGTCGCGGGCGGCCTCGCCGTTCATCTGGGCAAAAAGACGGATGCCGGTTGAGCACAACAGCAGGACGAAGCACGGTAAGACCTTCCTCAGATTGAGGTGCATTCTTGGCTCCCACGCTGAGAGTCACTTGCGCAACGCAAGAAAGGGCAGGCCGACGCTGCGGCTTGGCGTCGGCGCTGCCCGGACTTCACAGGCTCAGAAAGAAAGTTTCAGTGCCACCTGCCCGATACGGGCGTCACGCGCGCCAGTTACTGTGCCAAAGCTGCCAAGAATATCGCCGGTGACAGAACTGAATTGCGCGTGATTGAAAACGTTAAAGTACTCTGCCCGGAATTCCAGGTTCGTTTTCTCTGTAATCTGCGTGTTCTTGTGGAGAGAGAAATCCCAGTTGTTTATGCCGGGACCATGGAAGAAACGACGGCCGGAATTGCCGAAGAAGCCCGTGACTTCCTGGGTGAACGGAGAGGTATCGAACCATTGTCCAGTTTTTCGAACGTTAAGAAAATGAATCGGCTGGCCGTTGTAGTTGGGAACGTCTGCTCCCCCACATCCGCACAACGAAGCATCGTCACCTTCACTGAGAGTCACCGGGAAGCCGGTAGTGAAGCGAGTGATACCTGTGACCGTCCAACCCGCGAGCAACTTGCCCTGAACGCCATGTGCTGATTTGGCGAAGGGCAGATCGTAGCTGTAGCTCACGACGAAATTGTTGGTTAAATCAAAGGTGGAAAGTCCGCGGCTGGCGCGTGGATTGTAGGGATTCGGCTCGTCGTAAAAACCGGAAGAATTATCGATGGATTTGGACCAGGTATAGGCAGCCAGAAAGCGGAAACTGCCGACATCCTTTTGCAGGCTGGCCTGCAAGGCATTGTAGTTTGAGTTAGCCTCCGTGGCCTCCCATGGGTTGCTCTGGAAGTCCATCAAGCCCAGGGACAGCCCACGACCCGACGTCACCGAATAAGGCCGCGTGCCGTAAAAAGTTTGGCCTCCCGGCGTAGTGTAAATGGTGTCCTCTCCGTACTGGCCGCAGCCCTGACCAGCGGGCATGAGGCTCGCTATCTGTAAGCACGTGGCCGCGTTCCCGGGATTCTGTTCGATCTCGTTGAGCAGGTGGTGACCGCGCGATCCCACATAGCCAACTGTCAGCACTGTCGTGCGGGCAATTTCGCGCTCGATAGTGAGATTGAACTGCTCGGAATAAGGAAGTTTGTTGCTCGGCCTGAACGTAGGCGCTGTAGCAATGGGGAGATATTGGTCCCAGATGCCGGTGGCTCCTGGCGCTGGAATCGTGAAGGGAAAGCGCTGTCCAGGGAAGCCGGCCCCGCCGGCACGGGACTGGTAAGGCTGTTCCAGATACACCGGTACGGGACTGACGTAGAACAGCCCAAAAGGAGCATCACCCACTTCGTTGAATAGGGTCAGATCCTCGATAGCCGTGTAATAGATGCCTCCCCCCAGGTGAATGCTGGTCTTACCCGGACCTCCCAGGACCTTGCCCAGGAAGCCTTCTTTAGCGCTGGGCGAATAGGCGATTCCCAAGCGAGGCGCAAAACGGTTATATTGCGTCGGAGCGAGCGTTCGGGGCACTCCCGGGTCGCCGGGGAACTCAAAACCCTCCGGTGCATCCGGATAGATTTTCGACTGCTTACCGGGCACGAAGGTTTGCAGCCGGTTCTTCGTGTCATAGAAAGGAAGGCTGACGTCCCAGCGCAATCCGTAATTGATGGTCAAGTTGGGAGTGGCTTTGAACGTGTCCTGCCCATAAAGCCCGAAATACTTGGTGCGGGAATCGAGAAACTGGAGACTGGTTTGATTAAAGAGATCGGGGGCGCCCAACAGGTAGTCAGCAAAGTCGTTACCGGTCTCGCCTCCACTGAATTGGAACCAGCCATTGGGGGTGTAGGTATTGCGCTCGTTGACTTGAATGTAGCGGACGTCGGTCCCGAATTTGAGCGTGTGCCTCCCCTTCACCCTGGTGAAGTTATCGGTAATTTGATAACCGTCGTTGTACTGACCTGTAACGCCATCCGGCGGCCCGAACTCGAATCCCGTGTTGGCTAAGGTTACGGTGCCAACGCCCTCATAGGTCGGATTCGAGGGGATGATTCCCAGCCCGCCCTTCACAAATCCAAAACTGCTGATGTCGCCAAGTCCGGCTTGCGGTTTGTTTTTCACAAACGCAAACCGGGTGTAGTTCAATCGCAACTCGTTAACGGTGCTCGCACTGAGCAGGGCGGTGTTGCCCAGTTGGATTTGCTGCGCGCGTGAGGGCGTGACGACGGGGAAACCCGGCACTTTGGACGCAGAGAACTGATACAAGGGATCCAGGAACGTCGCATCGTCCCAATGATAGTAACCAGACCAGTTGCCCAGATGCGCCGTATTCAGGTCAATCTTGATCCCAAATTTTTCATCGCGCACGTTGGAATCCTGAGCGGCGGAAGAAAAGAAAGGCTGGCCCCCGTTTGATCCCGTCGGTGTAGGGACAAACTTCAATGTCCCGATCGCCGCAGGGGACCAGGCAGCTTGAGGAATCTTGGGACCTGCCGCGCCAGGAAAAACACAAGGCAAGGGACCCGCGCTACTTGTACAAGGCGCGCCGTATGGCAGGTCCGTGGCGGGATCAACGTCTGTTGCCTGGTAATAGTACGGCTCGCCGGGAGAGACCGTTTGGCCCGTAACTGCCGCCAAGCGCTGCGTCAACACCGCAGCCATGTTGGTCGGGTCGCTGCCACTACGAACGGTGGTAGGCACGTATATCGTGTTATTGGGGTTATTGGGGTCTGTTATTTGTGTATCAAAGGCTCCGAATCCAGTCGTTGCAAGATCCGAGAAATCGCCGCCTTGCTCCAGCATCGAGGGCACAGGAATTATGCCGGTGGAGACTCCTTTGACCTCGCGAGTACCCTGGTAGTCACCGAAGAAAAAGAGTTTGTTCTTCACGATCGGCATTCCGATGGTGCCGCCGTACTGGTTTCGCTTCAGTGCCGGGCGCGTGGGGTCGAAATAGCCTCGCGCGTCCATTGCGTCATTGCGAAGGAACTCGTAGACGGAGCCGTGATACTGGTTGGTTCCACTCTTGGTAATGACATTGACAATCGCCCCTGAAAAACGCCCGTATTCGGCATTGAATGAACTCGTCATCAGCCGGAATTCCTCGATGGAATCGAGCGTGGGGACGATGGACGCTCCATTATTGACGCTTTCCTCAACATCGCCGCCGTTGACCAGGAATGAATTGGACGACTCCCGCTCGCCGTTGACCGAGACCTGTCCTGAATCCCCGTTACCTGAAACGTAACGGTCATGGGTTGATTGACTGGACATGACCGGCACCACGCCCGCCTGCAGGCCGAGCAGGTCGATATAGCTGCGGCCATTCAGGGGCAGGGTCGTCATCTTCTTGTCGGTAATGACATCGCCCAGTTGCGTATTGCTTGTGTCCACCTGGGCGGCATTGGCCTTGACTTCCACCGTCTCATTGATGGCATACACTTTAAGCGTAAAGTCGGCGCGGTACTTCTGGTTCACGTCGAGCTTGATGCCGGTCAGAGCGGTAGTCTGGAAGCCCGAAAGTTCCACCTGCACGGAATAGTTCTCGCCCACCGGGACGCTCAGAAACTCATAGGTGCCGTCCGCGTTCGTCTTCAACTTGCGAACCAGCCCGGTGTTCAGGTTGTGTAAAGTTACGCTGGCGTTGGCTACGGCCGCGCCACTGGAATCCACTACGGTTCCCAAAATCCCGCCGGTCACTTCGGCATAGAGGATTTGTCCGGCACAGAGCAGGATTGCGGCAAAGCTGCAAAACCAGAACTTGGCGAGCGATTGGCGCTGCATGCGGCACCTCCAGGGTCAGTGTTCAGGACAGAGGCGAGAGGTGCCTGATAAATCACTCAGCAACTCCCTCGTCCGATATCCCTTCATCCAGTGCCTGCCGCATTGGAGTTACTTCATGATGCGCGTCCCTATAAAGGCCGTTGGCGGAAGTACCACAGAAGCAACCGCCGGCAAAGGTTGGCAGGTCCATGCGCATTATTTGGAACGGGGACACATAACCGCATATGTAGGTTGGTTGTCAACAAAAAAAATTTGGACGCCGATCCCCGGTCGGCCTTCCATAGATCAGCTGCTCTTATAGCTAAGTCCATCTTATTCAAGTGTATGTGAGAATAATTCAAAACGATTATCTGGCCTTGGTTTAGACTAACCAGGGAACTCGTCGGATCGTCTCCTGCACTCTATGTATGATATGTGTATATGTTCTAGGCTCACCGATAGCAGCGGATTTTGCGGATCTGGAGCCGCCCTTCATTGTGCTTCTGTTTCTTTCTTGGCGTCATCATCGTGCGCCTGGTCGTCGTGCGGATCCTGTTGTTCCTGTTTGTGCAGGCGTTCAAATTCCGCAAGCATATGCTCCGATTTTTCGGGCTCTCCCAGTTTGGCGTAGATCCGGCCCAGCTGATAGTAAGCTGCGATCAACCCCGGGTCGAACCTTATGGCCTGTTCTAACTGCAGTGTGGCTGGCCGCAAATGACTGGAACTGGCCAAGAGTTTCCCTAGCTCGTAGTGCGACAATGCGTATTCCGGCTTGAGTTGGATCGCTTTTCTGAAAAACCGTTCCGCCTCCGCGTTTCTGTCCCTGCGTTCCAGCAGGATTCCGAGATGACAGTTGAGACGGGCGTTCCCTGGTTGCAGAGCCACGGCGCGACGTAGAGAGGTCTCAGCATCGTCCATTTTCCCTAAGTTCACCAAGGCAATGGACTGCACAAATAGCGCCCTCGCCGACTTAGGGTTCAGTTTCACCGCCCGCGCCAAATTCTTCACAGCCTCTTCGTAGAGACGGAGGAAATACGAACTCACACCCGCAAGGTAGTAAGGCTGATCCCAATTGGGGGCGAGCGTGATGGCCTTTTGCGCCGTCTGCAGAGCTTCATTCTGGTCCCCAGCACGCTGCAACAGACGCGTCCGCAGCACCAGAATCTGTGGGTTATCAGGGGCGAGATCCAAGGCCTCTTGGGATTCGCTGTCGGCTTCGGGGAACCGATGGGAAAGATAGTAAGCACTGGCGCACAGGTAATGATCGTCCGACGTTTTCGGTTCCCCAATCGTAAGAAGGACTTCGTCTGGCCGTCCGGATTGCAGATACGCGACCGCTAATTGATGGCGAAGCTCGGCG
>Ga0187817_10001907_pt1 | contig 10505 bp, 11 predicted proteins | sample NC_wetland_sal_i_17_FD_132431 | JGI IMG/M metagenome (GOLD analysis project Ga0187817, IMG submission 132431) | Wetland sediment microbial communities from Neuse River Estuary, North Carolina, USA - SO4_2 | ecosystem: Environmental > Aquatic > Freshwater > Wetlands > Sediment | place: USA... | reverse complement strand
TGCTGGCTTCCGGATTGTCTCAGACGGAACTGTCTCCCGGCCTGTTGCTTGCTTTGCTCAATCATCAGCTTTACGAAAGTACGCCGCCGGAAAAATACGCGACGCTTTTCCTGGGAATTTATCATGGCGAAGATCGAAAGTTTGTCTACAGCAACGGCGGGCATTTGCCGCCGATCGTAATGAGCGCAGACGGAGGCATCCGCAGGCTCGAGGCCGGCGGCACGGTCGTTGGCCTGTTCGATGACCAAAGTTATGAGGAAGGCTCGGTCCAGCTTCGCAGCGGCGAGATTTTCCTGGCCTAGAGCGACGGGGTCACGGAGCCAGAAAACGATTTCGGCGAATTCGGCGAGCAGCGACTGGTTGATCTGCTGCGGGAAAATCGCAATTTTCCCCTGGAACGCATCAGCGAGATTGTTACCGCCGCAGTGGACGACTGGATCGGCGCCAACGAGCAGCCCGACGATATAACCCTGGTGCTCGCCCGAGCCCGATAAGTTTCTCAGCGGTAGGACGGTTGGAATGGATTCGGGGCGGCCGCTCGACAGTCACGAGTTGGGATCTGCACCGCCTCCCAATGAATTCCGCAACCGGTTCGGCCACCCCGATTGCTCCGCGCCCCCTAAAGCGGGCATTGGCACGCCCCACGCGGAGCAAACCCTTGCAAGTCTGGATGTCTCGAAAAATAAACCGGCTAGCAAATCAGTGTGCAGAACAACGTAAGTCGGGAAGTAACCGTTCGAGGAGCAGAAACTACGGGACTCTTTTCCACCAGCGATGGCATGCGCTCGAGAGGCGGGACGCGCACGGCAGATATCACGGCGCCCGCAGGAGTAGCGAACACGCGTGCCTTGGCCGCAACTGGAGCACTGCCTCCGTGGAATTCGAAATCCGGCAGATCAACCTGAGGTAAGACCAGAATGGTGGCAAACAGCACCAACTCGAAGATGAGAAGCGCCCAGCGCCACCGTTTCATCGGGTCACCAGAGAAGCAACTGCGCCACAGACTATGCGATTTGCCGCTTGCCGTCAAGGCAATCTGGGCTCTGGGTACGCTAAAGCACCACTACCTGGGCTTTTTGGCATCCTGTTGATGGGCAAAGCTATAGGCCACCCCATAACTCGAATCGCCGCTGACGTAGAGCGGAAACATCCGTTCCAGCCGGTGATGCCCGGTCCGGTGCAGGAGATAGCTGAGCGCCAGCACTCCCGCCATTCTTCCTCCAAAGAAAACCGCCTGCCCGGCGGTCCCGCTCTGGCAAAGCGCTCTTGCCATCGGGTCCACCTCCTGACCGCCATTGCTCAGATTACGGTGAGTAACTCCGAAATCCACCGTCTCCAGAGCGGCATGGCTGAGAAACAATGCCTTGTTGGTTGTGTCCCAAAACTTGTGCCGAGGATGGAATTGATCCAAATCTTGGGCAAACGCAAGGTTGCATAGCAAGAGTAGAGTCAGCACCAGTAGAGATTTTCGTTGCCCCATGTGGACAATCTAGAAGGCGCACGCTGGGATCGCGAGATCACCGAGGTATATGGACGAGAGTTTTGTGCGCCGCGTTGGGAAGGTTTGCAAGTTGGCACGGCTCGAACCTATTTCGCTTTCCCCGCCGCCCTTAACAAGATGCTCACCCGCGCCGTGACCTGCTGTCCCTTTTCCATTCCACCCGCCACGACTAGGCCCTCCGGAATCACCGCAAGCCCGTGATGATCCATGCTGGGGTTGGGCGTATTCTCGTTGACGGTTTCCCATTTTCCCGTGCGCAGGTTAAACGCAAAAGTTACCGCCGATGGCTCCGCTGCATTGCCGTCATAGCCGATGCCGCTAACTAGATAGGGATTGTCGCTTCCGCCCGAGAAATAAATCCTCTCATCCTTCTCGGAGGCGCCAGCCGCGATGCGGTAACGAGCCGTGCCCGGATGATTGGGCAGTTTGCTCCAATGAATCTGCTTGAAATCCTTGCTGCCGATTTTGCCCATCCAGCACTCGTCGGAAGAAATAAACTTCGGCTTGTCGGCAGAGGGATTCTTAGCGGCTCCGTCCACATAAATAATGGTGTCGCCGAGCACAGCGCCGGCGTGGCCAAAAACCGGCGTTCCGGGGATAGGTGTAGCCTGCAGCCAGCGGTTTTTCTCGCTGTCGTAAATCTGAACGGCATTCACCATCTCGGTGTTCGAGCGCCCGGCGATCAGATAGATGTAGCGATTCAGGTAAACGCCGGCAACCGTGTCCCCCACCGGGCGCGGAATGTCTGCGCCCCGCAGCCAGTGGTCGGTAAGTGGATGATAGACATTGACGTCAGGCACGGTCATTCCGCCGCCTTGGGCATCCAGCACATAGCCGCCGAACAAAAATACGTGATCGCGGGCAGCCACGGCCACGGCCGCAATTCGCCCCGCGGTGCCTGGCACGGGGCGTAATACGGTCCATTTCTCGCTTTCGGTGTCCAGCGAGTAGGTCGCGTTGGAAACCGCGTCCCAGATTTTCTTGGGACCGATTCCCATGAAGGAGAATATCTGGACACTCCCGTGGCGCTTGTATTCAGCCACAGCGTTGTTGGTGAGCTGCGCCGGCAGCGAATCGAATTTCAATACCTCAGGCGCAGCCCCGGCGAACAGCCATCCTCCCGACGAGTTCGGCAGAAGAATGATTGGCGGAAGCACGATGAGCAGAAGAGCGATTGGCCGAAAAACGCCCGGCAGCAGGAAAATGCAAATTCTTTTCATTGATTCCTATGAATGAGTGTATTGAGCGCAGTCACCAAAATACCACGCGGCAGAGCAATCGGTCTGGCTGAACCTGGCCGTCTAGCTGGCTGATGGCGTGACCGGAGCGGGCGTCAACTCCGGCTCCGGCAGCGGAATGGGCTCAGGCGTGACCACTGGAACTTCCGCGTACCGCTGGTACCACACGGTCTCGCTGGCGCGTTGCCAGAGCCGCGTCCCAATCCACCACAACAGGAGCACTTCGAAGAGCAGCGCTGAGAGACCGGAATGCTGGCCCGGAATCTTTACCCATATCCAAAGAGTCAGCGCCAACCCGAGCCATGCCAGAAGACTGATGCGGAAATAGAGCCAAAACAAGGATCCGAAGTTGCCGAAGGTCAGGCGGGCAGCGCGAACGCAGGCGCGGCGCATCGTGCGTTCTCCGGTGGCAACGGCGCGCACCTGCGCCATATCAAACCAGAGCCGGACGGTCATCATCAGGAACAGGACAAGAACAAAGCCGATCACGTCCACCCAGAAACCCAGCTTTTCCTGTGGCGCGTCGTCGGACAGAGTCCCCGACCAGTCGCTGATGTAGTACGCCAGGATGCAAATCGGCGCGAGCACAATCAGCATAAAGATCAACAAGCGCACCCAGCGCCAGAAGAATTCGCCGCACACGTGGAAGAACTCCCCGGTGGTTAGCTTGCGCGGCGCCCGGTAGGTTTCCAGAATGCCGCCGGTCAGCAACATGGCAAATATGAAGAAGATCAATGCCAACAGCACGGAACTGGTTGTGCCGGACCAGAATGCCGCGTCAGGATTGCCGGACAGCTCCAGGAACGCGCCCATGTCGAATCCGTTGGCTAGGCGATCGGTGTGGACGCTGTGCCCAACCACTTTTTCCAGGCGCGACGAGAGAGGAATGGCGCTGAATAGCGCCAGAACAAAATTAACGATAAACATCCACCACAGCACGCGTTGATAGCGCCAAACGCGGCGCGCGCCCTCCGCCAGAATTCCAGTTTGCTCAGACATTGCCAATCCTCACGCCAATCACCAGAACCTACGCCAGCCACGCCAGCCACTGCGACAAGAACTGAGACACGATCTGCCAATATGCGCCCAGTTTCAATCGCCAAGCGGAGCTTTGCTTTTTCACGTAACTGTTATTGAAGAAATTTTTGTCCAGCCAGACCGCATGTTCGGGATCAAGTTCAGCCGACGCCAGCTTCACCGTCTTGTCATAGCCGTACCGAACCTAACGGTCACGCCCGTCCCATTGCTCGCGGACCGTTTCCCCATCATCGAACTTCACTACCACATCCACTGGAAATATGAAATCGCCCTTGCGGTGCACGAGCACCGTGGTGTGGAAGGGGGTGACGCCTTTCTTCTCGTCGGGCGGCTTCGTCAGGTACCAGTCGGTGCGGTCGGATGACGCTTCCAGAATTTCGTAATCCAGGACATTGGTCCCGTAAACCGCCTGATCAAAGTACCAGCGCAGGTTCTTCTCCGAGACTTCTTCAAGCGTTCTTAGAAAATCTTCTTTGGTGGGATGAGTAAAGCGATACCGCATGAAATATGTATGCAGGGCGCGCCGCAGGGTATCTTCCCCGACAATCTTCTCCAGGGTGAGCAGTACTGTCGCGGTTTTTCCGTAGGTAATGTTTCCGTAGGAAGCGCTGTTCATATACTGGTAGGCAAAACGCGCGATGGGATCGTCTTCGGCCGAGGCAACGTAGCTGCTGCGTTGCAGCGCATCCTCGCCCATGGTGGCGCCCCAAAGATCGAGCACCGACCGGTCCTTGCCGAAAATGTCATCGAGGATTTTGGCTTCGGTGTAGCTGTTGATGCCTTCATCCAACCATGCATCTTCGAATTCGTTGGTCGCAACCATGCCATACCAGTACTGGTGGCCAAATTCATGTTCCGTGACCAGTTCGACAAATCGCAGGCCTTCCGGCATCCACCAGGTCGTACCGGCGGTAATCAGCGTGGGATACTCCATGCCTCCGGCCCGCAGCGCGCCATGCGGCGGGTCCACCACCGTGATCTGCGCGTAGGGATAAGGCCCATACCACTCGTCGAAGTGCTTCATGGTTTCTTGCACGATGCGCAGGTGGCGGCCCGCTTGATCCACGTGACCGGGTTGCATCAACAGGCGGATCTTCACTTTCCCGGCGCTACCGGTGAAGTAATCCTCGACGACACGGAACTCGGGCTCGGCGGTCCAGGCAAAATCGTGGATGTCCTCTCCATGAAAGCTCACGGTTTTCGTGCCATCCGCGTGGTTCACGCTGGAAACTTCCACTCCGCTCGATCCCACTACCTCGTTCTGCGGGAGCGTCAGGCGCACGTCGAAGGTGCCGAAGTCGGCGAAGAACTCGGTGTTCGCATGGAACTGATGGCAGTTCCATGCCCCCTGCCACCACACGCCAACCTTGGGGAACCATTGTGCCCCCATGATGAAATCCCGTTTGTAACCAGTGCGCGCGAAGACTTCGCCAAACTTGTCGCGAAAGCCGATCTTGAACTGCACGGTTTCGCCAGGGGCCACCGCTCGCGGCAGTTTGACCTGAAAAACCGTTCGATCATCCCGATTGAGATCATCCAGCGCGATGAACTGAATCTGCTGCGTGAGGTCGCCCATGCCCTCAGCTTCAAACATAACCACCTCGGCTGAGGCACGATTTTTTTCTTTCCACTCGAACGAAGGATGGTCGCGCCGCACCTCGCGCATGAACGTAGATCTGGGCTGGAAGGCATTCAAATAAAGATGAAAAGGAAAAGTATCCTGCGGCTTGCCCGTCAGGTTGCGGTAGCTCAGAGTCTCGACGCCGTCCAGCGTCTTCTTTTGCGCATCCACACTGGCGTCGATCTGATAAGCAACTACGCGCTCGGATAGCGGCCCTTTTGTCGCCGACGCGAAAACGGCGGGAGACTGCGCGAAGCAACGCGGAAGCGCAAGAACCGCCAGGATTGTGATTTGCCAAGGCCAGCAGCGCATTGGATTCCTCCCTGCCACCACACCCAACCGTCCAAGCCGATGAACCCCGAAGATTACACCTGCGCAGCAGCTTTGGGAAGAGGTATGCTAGTCGGACCATCACCACCGATGGTGTGGAGACGGGCGGCTCGCCCGTCGTAAGCAACGCCCGCCGATTACAATGGCGCGTGGACCTGCACAGAATCTCCAAGAGCCGTCCCTGGTTTGTCCTAGCCGCGTCTCTGCTGATTTGCTGCGGCTTTTGGCGCTGGGCGGAGCACGTGATGGCTCCAGCAGAAACCGCCGCGGTTCACCGCCAGGGAATACTGATGGGCAACAATTCGGACCTCTATCCGCGCTGGTTGGGGGCGCGTGAACTGCTGCTGCACGGTCGCGATCCCTATAGCGCGGACGTCACCCGCGATATCCAAAGTGGCTTTTATGGTCGCCCCCTCGACCCTCGAAATCCCTCCGATCCGGTGAAGCAGGAAGCCTTCGTCTATCCGCTTTATGTTGTCTTCCTTATCGCTCCCACCGTAACCATGTCATTCGCCACCGTCGCGGAGATATTCCGCTGGTTTCTGCTGTTCGCGGTCGCCGCCAGTGTCCCCCTGTGGATGAGGGCTATCAGCTTCCGGGCGGGGATTCTGCTGGCGATCTCGGGAATGCTGCTGGCGGTCAGCAGCTCTCCGGCCATCAGCGAATATCACCAGCAAAACCTCGCCGGTCTGGTCATCCTGTTCCTGGCAGCAGCGGCCGCGGCGGCGGCGCGCAATTGGCTGATGTTGAGCGGATTCCTGCTGGCGCTGGCTACCATCAAGCCCGACTTTTCGGGACCACTGATCCTTTGGTTCTTGTTCTGGTCCGCATCCAGCTGGAAGGTCCGCCAACGTGTCATCTGGAGTTTCGCTGGCACCCTCGCGGCTTTGCTGGTGGCGGCAGAAATCGTCTCTCCCCACTGGGTACCGAGGTTCGTGACCGCTGTCCGCCATTACACGGACTATGGCATTGATCCCTCGGTCCTGCGGTTGTTCTTCCCCTCATTTGTGGCGAACCTGGCGATCGCGGCGCTTTTGGTTTCGTTGGGTCTCGTCTGCTGGAAATCGAGAAACGCGCCCGCCGGAACAGAAGATTTCGGCTGGGCTCTGGCTTGGGTGGTCACGGTAACGCTCGCAATCATTCCCAAGACTGCCGCTTACAATCAGCCGCTGCTCATCCCGGCGCTGCTTATCCTGCTGGCCCGGTACCGAAGGATTTCGCAGGCCGGCCGTTTCCCCCGCGCGATGGTGAAAGCGGTTCTTTTGTGCCTGCTGTGGGAGTGGGCCACCGCGCTGATCCTCGCTCTCGCCTCGCTCTTCATTCCGGCAGCGAACCTTGCATTTTTGGCCTTCGTGCCCGAATACACTTCCCTGGCCCTGACCCCGATCTCGCTCCTCGCTCTGATGGCTGCGACCCTAGCGATTCAGCGTAAGGCGCGGACGGTTTCGCCTGCCTAGCGCGAGCGTTCTCTAAAACCAAGTGTTTTTTCGGTATTCGCGGTAGGCGTCTCCGAATTTCTCTTCCAGCACTCTTGCCTCATTGCGCGCGCGCTTGATCTGGAGCGGGATCGTGGCCAGAAGAATCAGCAGATAGATCGGTTTTTGCAGGGCAATGAGGAAGGCCAGAACGATCAGCCCGCCAAAGACATAAATGGGATGTCGGATCTTCGAATAGACTCCGTGCGTAACCAGTTCGCGAGCTTGCGCGGTCACGGAGAACGATCGGCCCAACTGATAGCGGGCCATGAGGAAGAGCACCATAGAAGGAAACGCAATCGCAGCAGCGAACCAGCGGGAAGCGTTCCATTCCCCGGGCCACAAGAAAATGAACCCGGTTAGTCCCACCAGAATGAACGATTGGACTACCAGAAACGGCGTTATCCGGTTTATGTCCATAGGCCTCTATTTGATGAGCCCCTGCCGCGCGGCATAAATAAAATCCGTGTACGCGGGAATGAACCCGGCGGCACGCATGTCAGCCGCAATTTGGCCACGATGATACGCCGAGTGCATGGTCACGTGCAGCAAGATATCCTGCCTGGTGCTTCTCGAGCTTTCACCCTTGCTGTTCTGGTAGGACGCCGTTTCGCCGAGGCCGGCCTCGGTAAGACGGGACAAATAATTGCTCCACAGATCGGCTAATTGATCCGCTTCCAGCTTGCATTGCGCAAGCGTGAAGTCCGGCCACACCGGAAGGGTCTGTTTCTGTCCCAACAACCGCTCCAGCCACAGTCTCTCCGCCGAAAAGATGTGGGCTAGGAACTTCAAGGAGCGCACCGGGGCGGGATCCACTGACTGCAATGACGCAATAACCTCCGCGTTGGCCCACGCGTCATATCGAAAGAGGCGCCGGAAATACTCGATCATGTCCAAGGCAGAAAGATCACGACCCGCGGTGCTGATAAAACTGATTACTGTACGGTGGAATGTGCGAACGACTCTATGACTCGGACTCGCGCATCTCGAGCCGGCTCTGGCGCAGATTGGTAGCTTCGGCAGGGTCCATGCCAACCCGCAAGTCGGTCTTTTCCATGAAGTAGCGCCAGCCGATGTGCCGGTCTTCTCCGGTCTGGCTGCGCTCGAATTGGGTCACGATGGCCTGCGCTTGTTCCCGGCCTTTGATCACGGCCATGACTCCACCGGATTCGTAGGTGCGGGCGTTGTAGCGGATGATGGCGAAGCAGGCGTTGGAGTCATCCTTCATTGCGGTGAGTCGCTCCAGTTTCGCGGCAGATTTGGCTTCTTTCAGCAACGTGCCCGCAATGAGCATTGCGGGCACGTCCTTACATCACGAGAAAACGGCCCGCCTTTACAGCGGCCGAACGTTCTCAGCTTGCCAGCCCTTGGGTCCCTTGGTCACTTCGAATTCCACGCTCTGGCCCTCCTGCAGGCTGCGGAAGCCGCCCGCCTGGATTGCCGAGAAGTGCACAAATACATCTTCGCCAGTCTGCCGGCTGATAAAGCCGTAGCCCTTGGCGTCGTTAAACCACTTTACTGTTCCTTGTTCTGCCATTTGTTGCTTGTTTCCTTTTCAAGTTAATTACGCTGGAAGGGAGTCGGTGGTACTAAGGGCAGGCACTAGCTGGTTTGCAAGAAGCTGCTCAACAACCGATTCAGATCAAACGCATGCTCAGTATATCAGATTCAGCCACCGCTGTGCACAAATATAAGGAGCGAGGGTAGCGGAAACCAGCAATGACCGCGTGGAGACGGGCGACTCGCCCGTCGCAAGCAACCCACATCTGCGCGGGGAGTCTCTTAACTCTGCCGCCGTCGAGCCAGCGCTTCGATCTCCCGCTATCCGTACCGCGCTAATCAACGCCGGCTCATCACGCCAGCGTCGTGCTGCAGGTTTATACTCGGGACATCTGAAATGGATCTGGTCGCAGGCAGCCACTTCGGCTCTTATCATGTTCTCTCTCTCATCGGAAAAGGAGGGATGGGACGAGTTTACGCCGCCGAAGATTTGCGCCTGCATCGCAAGGTGGCGCTGAAGATTCTTCCCGAAGAATCGACGCAGCAAACCAATCGCCTACGGCGCTTCGAGCAGGAGGCGCGCGCCGCCTCGGCTCTCAATCACCCCAACATTCTTACAATTTATGAGATCGGTGAGGTCGAAGGCATCCACTACATGGCCACCGAACTGGTCGAGGGTGATACTTTGCGCCAGCTCACGCGCAAGCGCCTGCCCGTAAAGAAGATACTGGACATCGCGGTGCAGGCTTCAAGCGCCCTTGCGGCCGCGCATGCGGCCCGTATTGTGCATCGCGACATCAAGCCGGAGAACATCATGCTCCGGTCGGATGGATATGTAAAAATTCTCGATTTCGGCCTGGCCAAGCTGGTCGAGACTCAGTTCGGCCCGAGCTCGGAGGACAATGATCTGCCCACCGCAATGACTCAGGCAGGACAAATCTTGGGCACCTGGCTCTACATGTCTCCCGAGCAGGTTCGCGGCAAAGAAGTTGATGCGCGTACTGATATCTGGAGTCTCGGTACTGTGATTTATGAGCTGGTTGCCGGCCGTCCTCCGTTTGGGGCAAGCACCGCCACCGACATGATCGTGTCCATCGTTGATCGCGAACCGGCGGCTCTGTCGGAATACGGTGAAGTCCCCGAGGAACTGGACCGCATTCTCCGCAAAGCGCTCGCCAAAGATCGTGAGGAGCGCTACCAGTCCATCAAAGATATGGCGCTTGATTTGAAGCAACTCCAGCAGAGCCTTGAACTGGAAAACGTTTCCCGGGTTAGCCGTGTCCAGACAACCGTCGCCGCGAGCACGAGAAGCGTGCGCGGAGAACCCCCGGCGCAAAGAACCCGCAAGAACAAAGACAAAGACAATGACCAAGATTACGACCGTAGCCTTGCCGCCGAATCCGGCGCGCCGCAAAGAGTTTCGGGGAGCAAGATTCTGGTCATCTTCGCCGTCGGCCTGATCGTGATGATGGGAATCGCCCTGCGATTGTGGACGTCATCGCAGAAGAAAATTGGAGCCGCAGTTGCGCCCGGGCGCCAGCTTACTTATTCATTGCTTGTACAAAAAATGCGCGACGGCAAGCCTTATGAAGACCCGTTCCCCTCCACCGGCCGGGAGATCTTCGAGAACGGCTGGAAGTTTCGTTTCAACTTCTTTTCCACCCAGCCCGGCTCGCTCTACCTGCTGGACCAGGGGCCGGGACCGGATGGCCACACGGTGCTGACACTGCTCTTCCCCACTCCCTCCAACCACAACGGTGTGTCCCAACTTGCGGCCAACGAAGCGGTGCAAACCGGATGGT
>Ga0187817_10001906_pt1 | contig 10506 bp, 6 predicted proteins | sample NC_wetland_sal_i_17_FD_132431 | JGI IMG/M metagenome (GOLD analysis project Ga0187817, IMG submission 132431) | Wetland sediment microbial communities from Neuse River Estuary, North Carolina, USA - SO4_2 | ecosystem: Environmental > Aquatic > Freshwater > Wetlands > Sediment | place: USA: North... | reverse complement strand
GCTGGCCGAGTCCGGCATCGTCGGCACCGCGATCGGCCTGGCGCTGCGCGGGTACCGCCCGGTCTGCGAGATCCAGTTCGACGGCTTCGTCTACCCGGCGGCCGACCAGATCATCAGCCAGCTGGCCAAGATGCGGTACCGGTCCCGCGGGAACGTCAGCCTGCCGGTGACAATTCGCATCCCGTGCGGCGGCGGCATCGGCGCGGTCGAGCACCATAGCGAGTCACCCGAAGCGGTGTTCGCGCACACCGCGGGCCTCCGCGTAGTCGCGTGCGCGGACCCCTCCGACGCGTTCACCATGATCCAGCAGTCGATCAGTTCCGACGACCCGGTGATCTTCTTCGAGCCGAAGCGGCGCTACTGGGACAAGGGCGAGGTCGACGTCGCGTCGGACCTGGCCGACGCGCTGCCGTTCGACCGGGCCAAGATCGCGCTCGAGGGCACCGACGTGACGCTGCTCTGCTACGGCCCGATGGTCCGGACCTGCCTGGAGTCGGCCCTCGCGGCCCGCGGGGACGGCCCCGGGAATGGGCACAGCATCGAGGTGGTCGACGCGCGCTCGCTGTCCCCGCTCGACGAGGACACCATCTGCGCCTCGGTGCGCCGGACCGGCCGCTGCGTGATCGCGCACGAGGCCCCGGTCTACGGGGGCCTGGGGGCCGAGATCGCGGCCCGGATCACCGAGCGGTGCTTCTACGAGCTAGAGGCGCCGGTGCTGCGCGTCGGCGGCTTCGCCACCCCCTACCCGCCGTCCCGGCTGGAGGACTACTACCTCCCGGACCTGGACCGGATCCTGGACGCCGTCGACCGCACGTTCGGTTACTGAGGACTGATGAGGCGATCATGACCGAGCTCAAGGAGTTCAAGCTCCCGGACGTGGGTGAGGGCCTGACCGAGGCCGACATCGTCGCGTGGCACGTCAAGCCGGGAGACCGGGTCGAGGTCAACCAGGTCATCGTCGAGATCGAGACCGCCAAGGCCGTAGTGGAGCTGCCGTCCCCCTGGGACGGGACCGTGGCCCGCCTGCTGGCCGAGGAGGGCCAGACCGTCGACGTGGGCGTCCCGATCATCGTGGTAGACACATCTACCGAACGAGCGTCTAGTTCCCCTCCCGCGCCGCCTGCTCCGCCCGCTCCGGAGCCGGCCGCGGCCGAGACGGGCCCGCCCGAGCGCCAGGCCGTCCTGGTCGGGTACGGCGTCAAGGCCTCCGCGACCACCCGCCGGGCGCGCAAGGGCCGGCCGGAGACCGCCGAGATCCCCACCGGCCCGGAGGTGCCGGCGGAACCCCTGCCGCCGCTGCCGCCGAGGCAGCCGGCCGAGCCGGCCGGGCCGACCGCCCGGGCGCTGGCCAAGCCGCCCGTCCGCAGGCTGGCCAAGGACCTCGGGATCAGCCTCGCGGACCTCGCGGGCACCGGTCCCGGCGGCTCCATCACGCGGGATGATGTCAACCGCGCGGCCGGTGAAACCACCGCTCGTTCGGCAGAAATATCTCCCGACAACGGATACCGGCCCCCCAGCGCGGGCGGGGAAGAGCGCATCGGAGTGCGCGGGGTGCGCAAGTACATGGCGGCGGCCATGGTGGCCAGCGCGTTCACCGCGCCGCACGTCACCGAGTTCCTCCAGGTGGACGTGACCGAGACGATGGCCGCCGTGCGGCGCGTCCGGGACCTGCCCGAGTACGCGGGTCTGCGGGTATCGCCGCTGCTGTTCGTGGCGCGGGCGCTGCTCGTCGCGGTGCGCAGGCACCCGCTGATCAACTCCTCCTGGGACGAGGGCGCGCAGGAGATCGTGGTCAAGCACTACGTGAACCTCGGCATCGCCGTCGCGGCGGAGCGCGGCCTGCTCGTGCCGAACGTCAAGCACGCGGGCGAGCTCTCGCTCCCCGGGCTGGCCCAGGCCCTGCAGGACCTGACCGAGACGGCGCGGGCAGGTAAGGCCACACCCGCCGACCTGGCGGGCGGCACCATCACGATCACCAACGTCGGGGTGTTCGGGGTCGACGCCGGCACCCCCATCCTCACCCCCGGCGAGGCCGCCATCCTGGCGTTCGGCCAGGTCAGGGACGTGCCGTGGGTGGTGGACGGCGAGCTCGCGGTGCGTAAGGCCTGCACCTTGTCCCTGTCCTTCGACCACCGCATCGTCGACGGCGAGCTCGGTTCGGCCGTCCTGCGCGACGTGGGCGCGATGCTCGAGGACCCGGTCCGGATGCTGGCCTGGACCTGATCATGATCAGGCACATGGTGCTGTTCCGGTGGACGGGGGAGGCCACGCCGATCGCCGCGCAGCGCGTTGCGGTCCAGTACGAGTTCTGAGGCAGACCGCGGCGTTAGAAGGCGGCCTCGGGCAGGTCCATCAGGTCGAGGGTGGTGTCCTCGGCGATCTTCCGCTCGGCGGCCAGCCTGGGCAGCACGGTGGCGGCGAAGAACCTGGCCGCGGCCAGCTTGCCCGCGTAGAAGTCGCGGTCCGCGGCGTCCCGGGCTCTGCCGGCTCCGGGTCCGAGGGGGACGACCCCCCCGGAGCCAGTAGGGGCTAGCTCGTCCAGCCTGCGCTGGGCGACCTCCGCGTGGGTCAGCAGCAGCCACCCGATGGTCAGGTCGCCGAGCGCCATCAGCAGGCGGGTGGTGTTCAGGCCGACCTTGTAGACCTCGGCGGGGGCGTCCGCCGACGCCATCAGGTAGCCGGTCATGACGCCCGCGATGGCCTCGACCTGCGCGGCGGCGTCCGCGAGCGCCGCCCGCTCGGCCTTGAGCCTGCCGTTGCCCCCCTCCCCCTCCACGTCCGCGGTGGCGAACTCCCTGATGGCGCCCAGAAGCGTGCCGAGCGCCTGCCCGCGGTCCCTGATGATCTTGCGGAAGAACAGGTCCATGCTCTGGATCCCGGTGGTGCCCTCGTACAGGCTGTCGATCTTCGCGTCCCTGATGTACTGCTCGATCGGGTAGTCCTGCAGGAACCCGGATCCGCCGAGGGTCTGCAGGGACAGGGTGAGCATCTCGTAGGAACGCTCGGACCCGACGCCCTTGACGATCGGCAGGAGCAGGTCGTTCAGCCCGGCCAAGGCTCCTTGTTCTTGGTCGGTGCGCCCCTGCGCGGCCGCGATCTGGATCGCGTCCTGGACGGAGGCCGTGTAGTAGACGAGCGCGCGCATGCCCTCGGCGTACGCCTTCTGCAGCATCAGCATCCGGCGGACGTCGGGGTGGTGCACGATCGTGACCCGCGGCGCGGCCTTGTCGGCGAACTCGGTCAGGTCGGCTCCCTGGACCCGGCTCCTGGCGAAGTCGAGCGCGTTCAGGTACCCGGTGGACAAGGTGGCGATCGCCTTGGTCCCGACCAGCATCCGGGCGTTCTCGATGACCCTGAACATCTGCCTGATGCCGTCGTGCACGCCGCCGACCAGCATGCCGACCGCCGGGCGGTCCGCGCCGAACGTCAGCTCGCAGGTGGTCGAGGCCTTCAGGCCCATCTTGTGCTCGACCGTGGTGACGTACACGCCATTCCGCTCGCCGAGCGTCCCGTCCTCGCGGACCAGGTACTTGGGGACCAGGAACATCGACAGCCCCTTGGTCCCGGGCCCGTGGCCCGCGGGCCGGGCCAGGACCAGGTGGAAGATGTTCTCCGCCAGGTCGTGCTCGGCGCTGGTGATGAACCGCTTGACGCCCTCGATATGCCAGGTGCCGTCCGGCTGCTCGACCGCCCGGGTGCGGCCCGCGCCGACGTCGGAGCCCGCGTCGGGCTCGGTGAGCACCATGGTGCCGCCCCACTCGCGGTCGATGGCCTCCTGCGCGAACCGCTGCTGCTCCGGCGTGCCCACCTCCCACAGGACACGGGCCATCGTGTGCCCGCTGGCGTACATCCAGACCGCGGGGTTGGAGCCGAGGACCAGCTCGGCCACGGCCCAGCCGAGCGTCGGCGGGGCCGCGGTCCCGCCCAGTTCGGCGGGCAGGGAAACGCGGTACCACTCGGCGTCCATGAAGGCGCGGTACGACTTATGCAGCGACTCGGGCACGCGGACCGAGCTGGTCTGCGGGTCGAACACGGGCGGATTGCGGTCCGCGTCGGCGAAGGATTCGGCCAGCGGGCCGACGGCCATCCGCTCCACCTCGGCGAGGATGCCGCGGGCGGTTTCCTCGTCCAGGTCGGGGTACGGGGCCTGGCCCAGCACGTCCTGGCGGCGCAGCACCTCGAACAGGTTGAACTCGATATCGCGCAGGTTGGACTTGTAGTGGCTCATCCGCTGCTCCGCCGTTTCGCCCGTATTCTGCCCGGTCCGGGGCCTGGCTTCTATGCTACCGGCTAGTAACAACCGGCGCGAGGCCGGCCGCCGGCTGGGACGGGAAATCACGCAGCATGCCACTACTGGCCGGATGTCCGAATTTCATGGGTTTCCACATATTGTGGATCACTCGCGACTACGCTTCGCATGTGTGACCGATGTTCGCGACACCTCGTCGGGCTTGCCCGCACGACGGCCGGGAGCGGACCTGTCGGCCCAGCAGGGGCCTGTGGCGCAGCTGGGGCCTGTGCCGGAGCCTGACTACGAGTTCCCGGTTCGTCGGCCGCAGGCCAGGCTCGTCCAGCCCGGCGGCCGCCACCGGCGGCCGGTGCCCGCCAGCCTGCCCGAGGGAGCGCCGGCTCTCGTCCTCGCCGTGCCGAGCGTCGGCGACGACGGCCTGACCGGCCCCACGGCGGACATCGCGGCCGTGCTCCGCGTCGACAACCCGGCCCTTGACGTGCGAACCGCGCGGATCGACCACGGCGGCCGCAGCGATCCGGCCGGGATCCGGGCGGTCCTCGCCGACGCCGCGGCCAGGCGCCCGGCCGGGGCGCCGTCCGCCGTCGTGGTGCCCCAGCTGGTGACCCCGCATCCGGCCTCGTTCCGGGCCGTGCGGGAGGCGATCGCGGCCACCGGGACCAACGCGCGCATCGCCGAGGTGTTCAACACCAACGCGCTGCTGGCCGAGGCGCTGCACCACCGGCTCGCGGACGCCGGGCTGGCGCGCGCCGACCGCGTGCGCATGTTCAGCATCACCACCTCCGCCGACGGCATCGTCCTGGTCACTGTGGGCGGTGAGGAGGCGGTCAGCACCGCCAGCGTCACCGCCGTCCTGCTCGCGGCCCGGCTGGCCCTGCCGGTCCTCGCCGCCTCGCTTGACGTCAGGCCCACCGTCGAGGAGGCCGCCGCGCGGCTGGAGGAGATGGGCGTCAGCCGGATCGCCCTCGCCCCCTGCGTGATCGGGCCAGAGGCCGACCCGGCCGCCGTCGAGGAGGCCGCGGCGGCGGTGGGCGCCAAGTGCGCCGCGCCGCTCGGCGCGCACGGCAACGTGATCAAGCTGATCTCCCAGGCGTACGGCCAGGTCCTGGGCCAGATCGAGACGCTCGGCAGCTCCTGACCGCGGCCTGCTTCCCTACGATCCCTTGTGCCAGTTGAGCCTGGTCTGGCAGGCCGCGGCGATATCCCCGACGTCGACCTGCTGGAGCAAGAGCTCGTGCCGGGTGTCGGCCGGGTCCAGCGTACGCAGGGCCTGTTGGTAGGCGCGCCGGGCGGCCGCCTGGTCTCCGAGTGCGTCGTGCGCGCAGCCGAGCGTGAACGCCGCGAGGGCGAACGTGGGGTCGGTATACAGGGCGCGGCGGAAGGCGGCGACCGCGCGCGCAGGCTCGCCGGCCTCGAGGACGACCAGCCCGTAGACGAAGTGCGCGTCGGCGTCGAGCGGGTTGAACGCCAGGAGCGGCCCCACCTCGGCGAGTGCGAGGTCACGGTGGCCCTTGCCCGCGGCGGCCAGCGCGGCCGCAAGCCGCCGCTCCCGGGGTTCACGCGGCGGGGTTCGCGGACGGGGGACCGGGTTGCGCCGGCCGGGCGGCGCGGCTCGCGGGCGGCTCGCCCGGCACTCGGGGGTCGCGACCTGGAAGGGGCGCCGTAGCGCGTCCGCCACGCCGAGCAGCAGCTTGCCGTCGGGCCGCAACGAGGCGTCCAGCCGTTCGAGCACGCGCTCGGCGACCGGCGCCTCGAAGTAGATCAGGACGTTCCGGCAGGTGATGATGTCGAAGCCAACCTGGCCGGCCGGGGGTACCGGGTCGCGCACGAGGTTGTGCCTGCGGAACCGGACCAGCCGGCGCAGGCGCTGGCTCACCAGGTAGGTGCCGTCACCCTGGTGGTCCAGGTACCGCCGGCGCAGCGGGGCGTCCAGCGCCCGGACGGCGCGCTCGCGGTACCGGCCCTCGGCGGCGGCGGCGATGGCGCCGCCCGAGATGTCGGTGCCCAGCACGTCAACGGGAGGCGGCGCCGGGGCGAAGGCCTCGGCCGCCAGCAGGGCCAGCGTGTAGGGCTCCTCCCCGGTCGCGCAGCCGGCGCTCCACACGCGGATCACGTCCGAGCCGGCCGCGCGGGCGCTGCGCAGCAGGCCGTGCCAGGGGATGGTATCCAGCTGGTCGCGGTCGCGGACGAAGGTGGTCTCCTGGACCGTGACCTCGTCGATGAGCCGTTCCACCAGGCCCCGCCCGTGCACCGGATCCGCCGCGGCGCGGAGGAAGTCGCACGGCTCGAGTTCCGGCGCGGCGCGGCGCAGCGCGGCCCGCACCACGGCCTCGTTGGCGATCGTGTGCGCGATCCCGGTTTCCCTGCGGACGAGCTCCGCTACTGCGGCGATCGACATGGCTAGGTCCTGGCCACCGGATCGTAGCGCAGGCCGATAAGGCAGGCCGCGATCTCCGCGGGAGGAAGCACCAGGTCGGCGCCGCAGTCGATCGCGGCCTTCGGCATCCCGAACACCGCGGACGACTCCTGGTCCTGCGCGATCGCCAGCCCTCCGCTCCGGCGGACGGCTCCCGCACCGCGGGCGCCGTCATTGCCCATCCCGCTGAGCACGACGGCGACGCCCTTGTCGGCCGTCACCTCGGCGATGCTCTCGAAGAGCACGTCACCGGAGGGCCGGTGGTGCCCGTCCACGGTGCGTGCGTCCAGGCGCAGTCGTCCGGACGGGGCCAGCTTCAGGTGCGCGCCCTCGGGCGCGATCCAGGCTCCCGGGCGTAGGGGTGCCCCGTCCGCAGCGATCCGGACCGGGAGGGACACGGACTGGTTAAGCCAGTGGACGAGGCCCTCGGTAAAGCCCGCGGAGATGTGCTGGACCACGAGGATCGGAATCGGGTACTCGGCGGGGAGGTCCCCGAGCAGCCGGGCCAGCACGTAAGGTCCGCCGGTGGATCCGCACATCCCGATTACCGAGGCGCGGCGCCCCGGGCGCTGCGGCACCGGCGTCTTCCTGAGCCGGGCCCGCGGGTGGCGGATGACCGAGGCGTGGCTGAGCAGCCGGGCCCGGTTCCGGAACGCGGCCGCGGCGGCCCCGCCCGGATCGTCCAGGTCGAGGTCTTCCTTGCTGATCGCATCCAGCGCTCCGGCGGACAGCGCCGCGGCCGCCTTCCTGCCGGCGTTGACGGAGATGACCAGGATCGGCAGCGGCTGCCTGCTCATGATCTCCTCGATGGCGGCCAGGCCGTCCATTCCGGGTAGTTCGACGTCCATCGTCACCACGTCCGGCTGGACACGCGGCAGCGCCGCGATCGCCTCCTCTGCGGTGGCGCAGACGGCGGCAACGGTGATGTCACCGTCGTGCTCGAGCACGCGCCGGAGCCTGGCCGCGTAGCTGTGGGAACCATCGCAGATCAGCAGGCGCGGCATCCGCCGTCACCGGCCGACGAGTCGTTCGACGGTGGCGAGCAGGGCCTGCTGATCGAAGTTCCGTTTCGCCATGTACGCGTCGGCTCCGGCCGCGACTCCCTTGCGCTGGTCCTCCTCCGAGCCGTGCGAGGTGACGATGACGACCGGCAGCGACGAACGGGCCGGATCCGCGCGGATGGCCCGGGTCAGTTCGAGCCCGTCGAGTTCGGGCATTTCCAGGTCGGTGATGACCAGCTTGATCAGGGGATCGCGCCCGACGATCCGCAGCCCCTCGGCCCCGTCACGCGCCGTCACGACTTGATATCCGGCCGCCTCCAGGATGCTGCGCTGAAGTTCCCTGACCGTGAAGGAGTCCTCCACGACCAGGATCCTCGGAACCTCCGCCGGCCGGGTCACGGCGGGCCTGACCACGTGGTCGGCCCTGCCCCGGGCGAGCGCCGACGGCTCCACCAGCAACGCCACCCGCCCGTCGCCCAGGATGGCCGCGCCCAGGTAGCCCCCCACGCCGGCCAGGAGCGGTCCGAGCGGCTTCACCACCACCTCCTCCTCGCCGAGCAGCGCGTCGCAGACCACGCCGACGCGCCGGCCCGGGACCGAGATGACCAGGGCCTGCGGCCGGCTGCTCAGCGGCGGTGCCGGAGCGCCGAGCATGACCGCGACGTCGGCGACCGGCAGCGGCCGCCCGCGCACGTTCAGCGACAGATGACCCTGGATCGTGGCGGTCTGGCTCACGTTGACCACTTCTTCCACCGCGGCGAGCGGCACCCCGAACACCGCTCCGCCGCGTTCGAACAGGAGCACGTCAAGCAGGGCCAGCGCGAGCGGGAGGAGCAGGATGACTTCCATGCCCAGACCGGGCTGGCTGCGGATCTCGAAGGCGCCGCCGAGGGATAGCGCGTAGCTCTTGACCGCGTCGAGGCCGACGCCGCGCCCGGCCAGCTCGGTGACCTCTTCCGCGGTCGAGTAGCCCGCCTGCGCGAGCACTTCGGTGAGCGATCCCTCGCGCTGCGCCCGGTCCGCCACGTCCTGCGAGATGCCCCGGCCGTCGTCCGCGACGATGATCTCGACTAGGGCGCCGCGCGACATGGCCCGCAGCTCGACGCGGCCGCGCACGGGCTTGCCCGCCTGCGCGCGATCCCCCGGCGGCTCTATGCCGTGCGCCACGGCGTTGCGCAGCAGGTGCGTGAGCGGTTCCGCGAGGCTCTCCAGGATCACCCGGTCCAGTTCGGTGTCCCCGCCCGACACCGTGAACTCGACTTCCTTGCCCGTCGCCCGCGCCATATCGCGGACCGCCCGCGGCAGCGGGCGGGCGATAGCGGCGAGCGGGAGCGTCCGCATCGTGATCGCCGTGTCCTTCAGCTCGTCGAGCGTGCGGGCGCTGGCGCCGAGGGCGTCCACGAGGCCCTCGGCGAGGTCCGCCTCGGCGCCGAGCGCGTACGCCAGCCTGCGCCCGTCCTGGATGGCCTCGCCGATGACGTCGAGCAGGTGATCGATCTTGGCGGGCGCGACCCGCACCGACCGCTGTTCGGGGATCGGGCCGGACCCAATTCGCCCGGTCGGGGCGGGCTCGCCGACGTGGTCGACCGGGATCCTCGGGCCGACCACGGCCGGGATCGCCTCCTGCGCCGGTCCGGCTGGTCCGGCTCCGGTCAGGCCCGCCAGCGCGGCGGTAAGCTCTCCGAGCAGCGCGTCGACGGGCACGTCGGCTCCGTTGACGCGGGCGCGCACCACGCCGGTGGCGTGCAGCACGGGATCCAGCAGGTCCGGCGGGAACGTGCCCCGGTCCCGGACGATGGCCAGGATGTCCTCGACCGCGTGCGCGACCGCCGTGACGTCCTCCAGGCCGAACATGCCGGCCGTCCCCTTGATCGTGTGGACGTTACGGAACATCAGGTCGATCATCCCGGGGCTCTGGTGGCCCGATTCGATCGCCAGCAGCGCCGCTTCCATCTCGTCGAGCCGGCGGGCGACCTCCTCGTGGAAGGCCTCAACGAGCTCCGCGTCGGGTTCACTCATCAGGCCGCCCCGTGGCCGGCGTACGCCGGGCCCAGGGGCTCGTGGACGAGTTCGCCGGCGCCTTCGCGCAGGGCGGTCTCGATCTCATCGACGAGCTTTTCCAGCCGCTCGGAGGTGGCCGCCCACTGCGCCTGCTCGGTCGCCAGCTGGTCCGCGGCCTCCCGGATCTGCTGCGTCGCGGCGTCCACCTGGTCCGCGGCGGACTTCTGCTGCTGGGTGGCCAGGATCGACGTCTCCAGCATCGACGTCGTCGACGCCATCAGCTCGCCCACCTCACGCGCCTGCCGCATGCCCTGCTCGGTCGCCATGATCGTCGCGTTCGTCTCATCCTGGACCCCCGCGATGATCCCGCTGATCGACTCCGTCGACCGCATCGACCGCTCCGCCAGCTTGCGCACCTCGGCCGCCACCACCGCGAACCCCCGGCCGGACTCCCCGGCCCGGGCCGCCTCGATCGCGGCGTTCAGCGCGAGCAGGTTCGTCTGCCCGGAGATCTCGTTGAGCAGCTCGAGGATCTCGCCGATCTTCTGCGTCCGCTCCCCCAGCGACAGCGCCCGGTCCGAGATCGCCTCCACCTTCTCCTGCATGTCGGCCATCGTGTCCCCGGCCCTCTCGGCCGCCTGCGACACCGCCCGCACCGTGTCCGCGATCGACCCGGCCGTCGCGGCCAGCTGCTGGATCGTCGCCGACGTCTGCGCCACCGCCGCCGACTGCTCACTGGTCACCGCCGCCGCGTTCCGCGCCGCCATCCGCAGCTCACCCGCCACCTCACCCAGCACCACCGACGCCGACCGCAACCGCACCAGCAACTCATCCCGATC
>Ga0187817_10001905_pt1 | contig 10507 bp, 10 predicted proteins | sample NC_wetland_sal_i_17_FD_132431 | JGI IMG/M metagenome (GOLD analysis project Ga0187817, IMG submission 132431) | Wetland sediment microbial communities from Neuse River Estuary, North Carolina, USA - SO4_2 | ecosystem: Environmental > Aquatic > Freshwater > Wetlands > Sediment | place: USA... | reverse complement strand
GCTAAAGTCTTGAAAAGAATGGTGGCCAGGGACGGAGTTGAACCGCCGACGCCAGCCTTTTCAGACCTAGGTCAACCTGAACCTACAACTACTTACAGGTTTGCGGGAGACTGCCAAATACCTGCAAATACGCGCAAGGCGGAACAATCGTGGGCTGGGATCATGGGCTGGGTATCTTTCGGTATCTCATTAGTTGGCGGAGAGAGCGGGATTCCGAACAAGCAATTAGGAATCGTCACCAAAGGCTTCATTGGAGCTTCGTATACTCAGCCTTCGCTTCTTTCAGGATAGGAATGTCCGGGTCAGCGTCTTTCCAGAGCGTGAGGAATTCCTTGTAGGCGTTGAGCGCGCGGACGCGGGCGGCATCGGCATCGACGCCCTGCGAGGTTCTCGACTCCAAGACATTGGCACGAGCCACTCCCAGATGCGCTAACGCTCCCGTCCAGCAATTCCACACGATTCCGCTGTGGTCGAGAATCTTCTGAAATTCCGCGGCGGCGGCACTGCCCTGTCCGGCCGCCAAGTATGCCTCTCCGCGTACATACACCGGATAGAGGCAGGAAATATTGGCGACGAACTGAATTTGCCCTAACTCAATAGTGGAAGCAGCTGGCGGAGCACTAAGGGCGGAAGTCGGATTCTTTCCGTGCAACTCCAGTTGCCCCCGAATCGCTGGCAGCCAGAGCGACTGGACCTGCGTGTCCAGTGGAAAGCGTCTTCCTAAGTCTTGCGCCAAAGAGCCGGCTCGTGCCGTATCGCCTGCCAAGGCAAACGCAAGCGCGGCTTCAACCTCGGTGCCCTGACTTGCAGGAGCTAGTTTCAAAGCCTCTGCCGCTATCTGCCGGGCTTCTGTTGGATTGCCGTAAACCGCCTCTCGCTGCGCAGCAATTGCCTGAAGTATTGCCCCGACTTCCTTGTTGTCATTACGTATGGCGGAGTCCACAGCCCGCTTGGTCAGTTCCCGTGCTTTGCCAAGATTGCCGCAATATCCCTCGGTGTCGGATACCAGAGCCAGTCCAAAGTTCTCATATTCAGGTTTGCCCGCAAACCACTGTTGCTGTTCGGCCATTGCCGCTGAGTCCGCTCCGAGGAACGCCAGTGCATAAAGAGCGTTGTGGAGCGTGAAAGAATCCAATTTCCGCGCCAGCGCCTCATGGACGACCTGCCGAGTTTCGTTCAAGCGCTGCACGGCAAGGGCGAAGGCGGAGAGATTCGTGTACCAAGCTACAGAATCCGGCAGCAAGCGTACGCCTTGCCTCGTGATCTCCGCGGCTTTTTCATACTGTCCGAGTTCGGCGTACACTATGCCCAAGCTATCGTATGCAGTGACGTCCTTGGGGTAGCTCTCGATCTGCTGCTGGTATATCTGCGCCGCTTGATCCAGTTCTCCAGTTACATTCGTATAGTAGTCGCCGCTGATCGACAGCTTTTCCCGTTCATTGGCATGTTCTCGCAATTGGAATGCCTTGGTGAGGTACTCGCCGCCCCTGGCTAGTTCACCAAGGTTGTTATAGGCGTTGCCCACAACCAGGTAGCCCACGGCAAAATTCGGATCAAGTTCGATAGCACGTAGACTGTACGGCAGGGCTGCAGCTGGGCCTTTCTCGTAGTCGGCCTTTGCGCCGAGGCTATACGCTTTGAGTGCTTCCAGCGAGGAAGTGGTGGCCTGCGCGAGCGGCACATCAAACCTCTGCACCGTAGCCAGCGATTCTCCCAGTTCGCCGCGCAATTTGGTGGCCGCCTCGCCCAGCGCATCCAGCACCTTTTCCTTGGACACCGCCGTCACCTGCTCCTGCGCCAGCGTGTCTCCACTCTGGCAGTTCACAGCCTTCAACCCGAGCACATATTCGCTGCCCAGACTACCAATCGATCCGGCAATGTAGGCTTTGCTGCGCGCCCGCAGGCAAAGCTCGCGGGCTACCTCGATCGTGGGTTTCGTGCCCGGCGGTCGGGTCATCATTTGCAGCGTTCCCGCGACTTGGCCCTCGGAGATCACATTCAGGAAAGGCGATTGCCGCAAGGAAATGTTGAGCGCCGTCTTCAGCGTGTCGTCGAATATCGCGTCTCCGGTACTGTTGGAAAAATCGATGAGAACAATGGTGTCTTTATCAGTCAGGCGTTCTCTCTGATTCGACCGATAGTAAATGCCACCCGCAATGAGCAAGGCGACGAGCAGGACGGGAACTGCAGTTTTCCAGAGCGTCCTAACCGGAGCCCGAGGAGGCTCTGGCACCGCCACCGTACCTGAGCTTGCCGCTGAACGGTATCCGCTGTCCGAGTCCCGCTTCAACCGTTGCAGTTCGGCCCGCATCTCGGAAGCATGCTGATAGCGGAGGTTTCGATCTTTTTCCAGCGCCCGGTGGATGATGCGTTCCAGTTCTGTTGGCAGGTCAGGGTTGAGGCGAAGGAGAGGCGGTGCCACACGGTTCAGAATAGCCTCGAAAACTACTCCTGTGCTTTCGCCACGGAAAGGCAACAGCCCCGTCGCCATCTCGTAGAGCACTACTCCGAAGGAGAACAGGTCGGTGCGTGCGTCCAGCTCCTTGGCACGAACTTGTTCGGGTGACATATAGGCAATCGTTCCCAGCGCCGTTCCCGGAGCGGTCAGCTGCTCTTCCATCGTTACAGTGGATTCTGCCGTCACACTCTGCTTTGGCACGTTGCCGAGGACGGGTGTCACTTGAGCCAGTCCAAAATCCAGAATCTTGGCGTGTCCGCGCTCGGTGACAAAAATATTGGCAGGCTTGATGTCGCGATGAACGATTCGTTTGGAGTGGGCGGCATCCAGTGCATCGGCGATCTCGATGGCGAGCGATAGAATCAGTTCGGTTTCCAGCGGACGCCCCGCAATGCGGTGCTTCAGCGTCACCCCGTCCAGAAACTCCATGGCGATGAACACCTGCCCGTCCTGCTCACCAACGTCGTAAATGGTGCAGATGTTGGGGTGGTTCAGTGCCGACGCGGCTTGGGCTTCGCGTTGAAAGCGAGCGAGTGCCTGTGGGTCACCGGCAACTTCCTCCGGCAAGAACTTGAGGGCGACGAAGCGATGCAGCCGCGTGTCCTCAGCTTTGTAGACCACACCCATGCCCCCGATACCGAGCTTCTCAACAATGCGGTAATGCGGGATGGCCTGGCCGGTCGCGGAAGGCGCGGAAACAGCGGATTGCAATCTTAGGAGCGCGGAGTGCACATCGCTGGCTCGCTGGTAGCGGTCGCCCGCCGCTTTCTCCAGACAGCGTAAGATGACAGCGCTAAGGCCCGAAGGAACGCTTGAGGGAAGCGGTGTGGGAGCGTCCCGCAGGATCGCGGAACTCAGCTCAAAGGCAGTGCGTCCGCGAAAGGGGTGGGTTCCGCTAGCCATTTCGTAAAGCAAAACTCCAAGCGCCCAAGTGTCAGTCCGCGCCTCCGCAGGCTCGCCACGCAACAATTCCGGCGCGAGGTAGGGCAGCGTGCCCACAAGCATTCTTGATTCCGTGAGTGGGGCTTTCGACGAAGCCGCCTCCTCGAGTTCCGAATCCCGTAAACGCGCAGCTAAGCCAAAATCCAGCACCTTGACGCGACCTTGCGGCGTGACCACTGCATTCGTACTTTTCAGGTCACGATGGATTACGCCGTGTTCGTGAGCATGGGCGAGTGCATCGGCAATCTGCATCCCGTAACCAATGACAGAATCCGGCGGCAGACCGTTGGCTCCTAAAAGGGAGCTGAGCGGCTGACCCTCTACCTGCTCCATGACGATGTAGGCTTCACCGCCCGAGTCGCCGACTTCGTGGATTGTACAAATGTTGGGATGGTTGAGGGACGAAGCCGTCCGCGCTTCACGGAGTAGCAGGTCGCGCGCAGTCTTGTCCACGAGCACGCGATCACCCACTACCTTGATCGCGACTTTGCGTTCCAAGACAGTATCGTAGGCCGAATAAACAACGCCCATCCCGCCAGCCCCTAGTTGCCCTTGGATGCGATAGTGGCCAAAGGCCTTGCCTGTGGGTGGAGGACGGTCGCTCATTTGCGAGGCATCTTAGAACTCGCTTCCCGACATGTCAATCGACGCAAGAGATAAGGGTGCGAGAACTTATGAAAGGGGATCAGGATCCGCAGGAATTTGAAGTCGCTGGAGCTTGGTCCGTAACCCTTCGCGGCTGATCCCAAGAATCTCGGCGGCGCGGGTCCGGTTTCCCCCCGTGTGTTGTAACACGGAGAAGATCAGCTGCTTTTCCATTTCATGCAGCGACATCGGAATGACAGGCGTCGCTTGCGACGAGACCGCCGACTGGCCGTTGCCACGATTACGAATTCGTTCATTTAACAGATCAGCGCCGCATGGGACATCAGCCGACGCCAGCACCGCTAGTCTGGCCATTTCACTTTCGAGCTCCCGCACGTTTCCCGGAAAACTGTAGGCCGTCAATGCGGATAAACAGTCCTCCGCCAGGCGTGGCGCCGGCCGGCCGTAGCGTGCTGCCGCGGTTCGAACAAAATGTTCGGCCAGGAGCCTGGTATCGTGGGGTCGGTCGCGCAAGGGTGGCAAGCGAAGGGTAATGGCTGACACGCGGAAAAACAGATCGGCTCGGAATCTACCGGCCTTCACTTCGCTCTCCAGATCGCGGTTAGTGGCGGCGATGAACCGAACATCCACGTGCTCGGTCCGGGAGTTGCCCAGCCGGGTAAACTCGCCCGACTGCAGGACGCGAAGGAGATGAGGCTGCAGATCAAGCGGCAGATCGCCGATTTCATCGAGAAAGAGGGTGCCACGATGGGCGGCCCCGATGAAACCGATGCGATCGCGATTTGCACCGGTGAATGCACCCTGCACGAAACCGAAGAGTTCCGAGCCAATTAGCGCTGTCGGAATGGCAGCGCAATTCAAGGCGATAAAGGGTCCTTTGACCCGTGTGCTATGACGATAGACAGCCCGAGCGATCAATTCCTTGCCGGTTCCGGTTTCTCCCTCGATAAGAACGGGCAGATCGGTAGTTGCGATCTGGTGTACGGTCTGCAAGAGATGCACCATTGCCGGGTCAGCGGTCAATATTCCGTCGGATTGGCCGTGAGCGTATTCCAAAGCCTCGGCGCGGCGCTGCGCCTGGCTCATTGCCACCGCAGCTCGCAATCGTGGCGCCGCCAACGCGCAGACTTCATCCAGCAAGTCTCGCTGCTCTTCGGTAAAACAATTGGTGACCTGGCGATTTTCCAGATAGATAAGGGCGAAAGCTTCATCGCTCGCCACCAGAGGTGCACACAAGACTGATCGAAGTGAGAGTTGCTGTATGCTCGGCTGCCTGCTGTAAGGCTCGGTCATGGAGGCGTCGCCAATCAAGAGCGCTCTCCCGCTTTCCATCACGGACAGGGCAATCGAGCGGCTGACCGCTTCTTCCGCTCGAGATAGCGCCTCGCTGCGAAAGTTCCGTGCCGCAGTCGCGCGGAACTCTCCAGCCTCACGCACGACTACGAATCCCCGGTCGGCCCCCAGTCCTTCGATCAGGGTGTCGAGCAGACCGGAAAGGAGTTCGCCGTACTCGCCTTCCTTCAGGAGTGCTCGCGATACGCGATAGAGAAGGCCCAAGTGTTCGGCCGGCGGATTCTCTCGATTCACAGTCATGCCAGTCTTTCACTCGGGAATATAGCATCATTCAAGGCTTTACCGTGAAACGTCCGCTGGACGGCTCCGTCAGGACAAGTGGCAGTCGAGCTGCACATATGATCTGGAAGAAGATGTGGCGATCTGGTTCCGTAAGAGGGAAACACAATGAGAAATAAAGCGCTTGCAGTTCAGCCGCTTCCGGAGCTGCCAGAAAACCGGGCCAAGTGGCGCCAGATTTCTGGGCGTCCCGCCGCTCGCATGCAAGGATCGGGCGTGAGAACCGCACGTTGCGTCGCGGCCCGGCAGGGACCACGCGGATCAGGTACGCTCTCGCTGGCTATTGCTGCAGAAAGGCGGCCGCGTGGTCCAGTACCATCAGTGCGATTCACGTAAGGAGGACAGTATGACTCCGAAATGTCTCTGGAGTGGAATTCTGATTATTGCGCTCAGTGTCGCCCTCGCCACACCCGCTCGGGCAGATCAACTGAACAACGACGCCCGCAACATCGTGATTGGCATTGTGGCGGTGACTGCGACTGTTGCGGTACTCATAACCGTTCTCGTCCTTCATAGGCCCAAAAACAGAGCGATCACGGGCTGCGTTGCCTCGGGAGAGAACGGGATGACGGTCACCGACGCAAGAGACAGGCAAGTTTACGCTCTTTCTGGCAACACGACTGGCATTAAGCCGGGTGATCGAATGACTCTGCAGGGCAAGAAGAGGAAGGCGAATGGCCCCGACAAGACGGTAACCTGGGAGACAACGCAGGTGGTCAAGGACTACGGCGTCTGTCAGCCCTAGCTGTGGTCTCGATCCTCGCGGGCGCAGGGGCGTGCCAAGGAGCGGCAATGTCGAGTGGCGAACGAGGAGCTCTAAGGTTTCATGAAGAGGCGATCTGATGCGAAAAATCTTGTTGATGATTTGCGTTCTTGGAATACCTTGCGCTTCGTGGGCCCAAACCAATCGAGTATCATGGGCGAATTTGAGCGCTTTGCAAGAGGGACAGAAAATTCAAATCGTCGAGATGAACGGGAAGAAACATTTTGGAACCTTCGTGAACATCTCCGACACGGTGATCTCGTATCAGGAGACCACGGGCGAACATGCCATTCAGGAGCAAGACGTTCGCAGCGTGAAACTCAGGGAAAACAAACACCGTTTCCGCAACACACTGATCGGGCTGGGGGTGGGGACCGGTGTGGGTGCCGGGATAGGTGCGGCGACGTTCCACTCATGCTCATCGCAATCCTTCTGTATTCAAACCCATTGGTCAAGGCGGATCGGCTGGGATCGCCGCGATACTCGGTGCTGTAGCGGGCGCAGGGTCGGCGCCGTCGTCGGAGCTGCGTTGCCCAGCCACAGAATGATTTACAGCGAGATAGAGTGCTCGGGGAAACTATCGGCCAATGCTAACGAAGCTCTAAGTTGAAGGAGGATTCACTTATGCAAGGCAAAACATTTTCCATCAGACTGCAAGCGACCTTAATAACGATCATCACTGTGACTCTGCTGGTAGCGAGTACGTACGCAGCCACGGAGAAGGTGCTGCATACCTTCTGCGCTCTCACGAACTGCCCCGACGGGTCTTTTTCCCAGGCCAGCCTGATCTTCGATGGCGCCGGCAATCTCTACGGCACGACCACCGCCGGCGGCATCCACGGCCAAGGCACAGTGTTTGAGTTGACGCCCAAAGCGGCCGGGGGCTGGACGGAAAAGGTGTTGCATGACTTCAATAACAACGGCAAAGACGGGTTCTATCCTGGGTCCAACCTAGTCTTCGATGCTGCCGGTAATCTCTACGGCACAACCGAATTGGGCGGCACTTTCCAGTACGGGACGGTGTTCGAACTGGCGCCAAGAGCGGGCGGGGGCTGGACGGAGAAGGTGCTGCATAGTTTCAACGCCAACGGCAAGGACGGGTTCTATCCCGTCACCAGTCTGATCCTCGATGCCGCCGGCAATCTCTATGGCGTGGCCATCGATGGCGGCACTTATGGCAACGGTGCGGTCTTTGAGCTGACGCCCAAAGCGGGCGGAGGCTGGACGGAGAAGGTGGCGTTTAGCTTCGAGGCTAGCGGCATGGGCGGGCAAGGTCCCACTTTCGGCCTGGTCTTCGACGCCGCCGGCAACCTCTTCGGCGCGACTTTTATGGGAGGTGCTCATGGCGGTGGTACGGTCTTCGAGTTGACGCCCAAAGCGGGCGGAGGCTGGACGGAGAAGGTGCTGCATAGCTTCAACAACAATGGCAAGGACGGGTGGTCTCCTAACGGTGGCCTGATTCTCGATGCCGCCGGCAATCTCTATGGTACGACCTCCGAGGGCGGCGCTGATAACTCGGGGACGGTGTTCGAGTTGACTCCCTACGCAAGTGGGGCATGGGCGGAGAAGTTGCTGCACAGTTTCAACGACAACGGCATGGATGGCTACTTTACCACTGCCGGCCTGATCTTCGACGCCACCGGAAATCTCTACGGCACGACCTACGACGGCGGAAGCGGAACAGTTTGTGCCGGAGGCTGCGGTACGGTGTTCGAGGTGACGCGCTCAAGAAGTGGGGGTTGGACGGAGAAGGTTGTGCATAGCTTCAACCTCAACGGCCGGGACGGGGGAGGTCCCGCTGCCGGCCTGACCATCGATGCCGCCGGCAATCTCTACGGCACGACCTTCTATGGCGGCGCTGATAACTCGGGGACGGTGTTCGAGATCAAACCTTGAGCCTTTAGTCGTCTCCCGCAAGGCTGCTTGTGCAATGGCAAGGACGAAAGCCAGAATCGGTGGCGGCCGACACGATGTACGGAAACGGGGAGTTCTTGGCAGTGGTTGGCGGATCGGAACATCACTCCTTAAGTAAACCGCTCGGGACCGTAGAACGGGCTGTTCTTTCTGTGGATGCTGTCGCGGGTCCGCATATATGGTGGTGCGAACAATCTTAAGTGCTGCCCCGCGCCCGCTCCTCCCCGTGCTCTCCCGCTCCCCAGCACAATACTCGCTCGTCACCGCAAGGTGACTTATCAGGGATTGGGGTGAATTTCCCCGCCCTCCATAGCTATCCCCGTCAACGGGGAGACGGAGTATATGGGGAACGAGGGGATTTTTGCGACATCCCCCAAACCGTCCCGGTTTACCCGCCGGGCAGTTATCATACACTAGCATGTGGTGATCTAGGGAAACACCTGTTTGGAATACCAAAGACGATTAATGACAAAATCCCACGTCCTCGCGATCTTCTTAAAGAGCGGGAAATTCTTAAGACCGGATGATGTCTGCAGTTTGCTTTCGCCAGTTCCCGACCGTCGTTCCTTTTATAGCTATCTACGGCGGCTCGAACGCCAGGGCCTCTTGGAACGAGTCCCGAACTCCCGGCGCGGTTATCTGGCCTATCGCTTAACCGCTCGCGGACAAACTCGCCTGCAATACTTCCGCCGCACCGGCAGGGGCTAAATCGGAGGGGCCTTGCCGCCCTTCCGAGGGTGTTCCCGGGCTCACCCTAACGTTACGTATGTATGTAACGTAGGAGCCAATCTCCGCAGTCTCGCCGTCAAGGGTTTTCTCTCTGATTTCGCTGAATTCAGCGACAGATGCAGATTGCACATTGACGAGTTACACATTTCGTGTATTATTATATGTGTATATGGCCAACACAGACTATCACCGCATGCTGCTACAGGCCAAGCAAGACCTAGCCCGTGACTTGGTCAAGCGGCAGACACTCGACCGGAGGATCGCCCGACGCCAAGTTGTCGTCAGCGATTTGCAGAACCTCTGCGCCGAACTGGATCAAAAGAATTTTGAAAAACGCATCGATCGTGTCATCAAGGCAGACCTACAGGTGGGAATTACCGAATCTGCTCGCGTCATCCTGCGAGAGACGTTCTTTCCTATGACTGCGACCGACCTCAAGAAAAGCCTCGAAGCCAGGAAACTCAACCTAGCTAGGTACTCGAATCCTTTGGCCGTGATCCACACCATCCTCAAGCGACTGGTGCAAAGCGGCGAGGTGAGAGTGGTTGCCCAGGCAAAAGGCAAGAAGGCTTATCAATGGATCAGCACAGCCGAGAAGCTGTTGTCCGAACTGCAGCAGACCAATCCACCAACCGTCCACAAGGACAGTTCAAAGGACTCCAAATGAAACCCCTATCTCTGAAACGAGACCCGTTACGACTTTTTCCGTGCTGTGTTTGCAGCCAGCCACGCGAAGTACGGATCACGAAGAAAGGCAAGCCTTACATTATCTGCAATCCCTGCGGAGTGCAGATGTTTGTAAGGGTTGACACCGGCATTCGACTATTTGACGCGCTCGTGGCCGATGCTGATCGAAACAACGTTTGGAAGCAATTGGCCGAATTACAGCAGCGCTACCAATTCGAGTGTCCGAAATGCGGCAAGAAGTTCTGGTTAACGTCGGAACTGATTAAGACGAGTTGGGCAAATGGAAAGCTGGAGGGTTACCGGTGTCCCGATTCAGACTGTGGCGGAATCGTCAGAACGGAGAAGGCTGCATGAAGCTTACGTTGTTGGGAGTGATCGCAACTCTAGGAGTGGCGGCAGCCGTGTTCCTGATGTTCCTCCTGGCGACAACACCGGGCGTGGACGAAGTTGTTGAAGAGAACTGATCAAGCGGTGACAGAGCATGACGACCAATACAGAACGCGAACCCTTCGTTGACGCTGCAGAGGCAGGGAGGTTTCTCTGCTTACGCCCGCGTCGCGTGCTGGAATTGGCACGCCAGGGTGTTATCCCCGCATATCCTCTGGGGGAAGGTAAGCGGCGGGTCTGGCGTTTTCGGCTTTCCGAGATTGCAGAGGCCATCCGCGCCCGCAGTGTAGACTATCCACGGCAGTCTCCCGCGCCAAGACAGGAGACGACCTAAAATGGCGCGGTTTCAACGTGGATGTCTGCGGGTAGAATCCCGCAAGAAAGGACCG
>Ga0187817_10001904_pt1 | contig 10509 bp, 12 predicted proteins | sample NC_wetland_sal_i_17_FD_132431 | JGI IMG/M metagenome (GOLD analysis project Ga0187817, IMG submission 132431) | Wetland sediment microbial communities from Neuse River Estuary, North Carolina, USA - SO4_2 | ecosystem: Environmental > Aquatic > Freshwater > Wetlands > Sediment | place: USA... | reverse complement strand
TGTGGTAGCGGATCGCCCCGGTCGCGACCGCCTCGGCAATCCGTTCGACCTCCCCATCGGCGAGGTCCTCGCGCCGCGCGAGGACTTCGCCGCGGGCCCGCTCCACCGCCTCGGCGAGCAGCGCATCGAGCCAGATCGCCGAGCCGCCCCGGGTCGACATGCGCCCGCCTTCGGGTACGGTGATGTCCTGGTAGATCACGAACTCCGGGCTCCGCGTCTCGCCATCTCCGCGAGCAGCGCTTCGAGGGTCCGGGCGTGGAGCTGGTGGTCCTGGCCGAGGACATCGATGACCCGGGCGAACCGGTCGAACTTGACGTGATGGTAGGCGAGGTCCCGGGTCACGTAGAGGCTCGTTCCGTCGCCCCGCTGGAACACGACCCGGGTGGATTCCTTCGGAAGGCCGTAGGTCGTCGCGTCGATCGCCCAGGCCCCGTTCGACTCCTCGACCGCGTGCGGACAGCGCCGCAACCGGTCGATCTCTCGGTCGACGGAGCCGTCCTTCAAGAAGTCGGACTCCCAGACGAACTCGTCGAACCGGATGTTCAGCCGAGCGAGCGAGTCGACCATCCCGCGAAGGATCGACTCGGTCAGTGAGCGGTGGTCGGCCGGCGGGTGGCCCGACTCGATCGCCCGGACGAGCGCCCCGACCTCCTCGCGCGCGTCCTCGTGGTCCTTGAGGTACGCGCTGATCGCGGGGTAGGGTCGCCCTCGGTGAAGGTCCGGCTTCTCTCCGACGACCTCTTCGCCGTCCACGACCTTGCGGATCGGCTCGGGCCACTCGGCGCGCGGCTTCGACCAGATCCAGGTGATCATCGCCGCCTGGCGGCCCATGTCGTCCACGTAGTACTGGGTGGTGACCGAGGCCCCGGAGGCGGAGAGCGCCCGCGCGAGCGTGTCCCCGATGATCGCGTTGCGGACGCGGCCGATGTGGAACGGGCCGGTGGGGTTCGCGCTCGTGTGCTCGACGCACGCCGAGCCGCCCGCGCCGTCGCCGTGCCCATAGCGGTCCCCGCGCTCCAGCACCGAACGCAGCGTCGTCTCCGTCAGCCGCACGGGGTCCGCGACGAAGTTGACGTACGCCCCTTTGGCCTTCACCGACCGGACCCAGGGGGTCGCCGGGAACGCCGCGGCCAGCTGCTGGGCGAACTCGGCCGGCGGCCGATGGACCACCTGGGCGGCCCGGTGCACCGGAAACGCGATGTCCCCCTCGGGACCCCCGTCGAAGTTGAGGTAGGCGCGCAGCGTCTCTTCGAGGAGAGTCGTCCCGATCGATTTCGCTCCCTGCAGCAGCCCCTCGACCACGGAATCGGCGAACGGTACCCAGGGGTCGACGGTCGCGGACGGAGGGGACGCTCGCAAAGTCACGGCCCCCACCTTCCGGGAAGCGCTTTAGCGGTCGCAACGTCTTAAGACTTCGCGATGGCGGCGCTCTTCCTCGTGCGGTACGGCGAGCTCGCGCTCAAGTCGCCGCCGGTGCGCCGCGAGTTCGAAAGTTCGCTGCGCCGTAACATTCTGGACCAGTTCGTGCGAGAGGGGATCACCGGACGGCTGCGCTCGGACCACGGACATCTCTACGTGGAGGTCGACGAGGGGGAGCGGGCCCGCAAGGTGTTGAAGCGAGTGTTCGGCGTGACGTCGGTGAGCGAGGTGCACGAGGTGCCGAGCGTGCGCGAGGCGATCCGCACCCGACTGCTGGAGCTCGCGGAACCCCGGTTGTCGCCGGGAGCGAAGTTCGCCGTGCGAGCCCGGCGGACCGGGACGCACCCGTTCACGAGCCAGGAGCTCGCGCGCGATCTCGGAGGGGATGTCCTCGAACGGTTCGCAGACCGTCATCTTTCCGTCGACCTCGAGCATCCGGACGTCGAGCTGTTCGTCGAGGTCCGCGGACCCCGGACGTACCTCTACTTCGACCGGACCGCCGGTCCGGGAGGTCTTCCGCTCGGCGTCGCGGGACGGTTGGTCGCCCTCGTCGATGGGCCGCGGGGTGCCCTCGGAGCGTTCCTGATGATGAAGCGGGGATGCCGCGTCGCCTTGGTCGCCCTCGCCTCCGGAGAACCCCTCGCGCGAGAGACGCTCGCGCGGTTCGACCCTGGAGTCCGGGTCACGACGGTCGCCGCCGACGCCCCGACCTGGACCGACCGAGTCGCCGAGCTCGCTGAGGAATGCCACGCCGATGGGGTCATCCTACCGATTCGCGTAGAAGAGTACACCGCGGCCCGCGAGCAGTGGGGCGACCGGGTTCTGTTCTCTCCAACGGTCGGCCTCAGCGACGAGGAGGTGACCGCCCGTTGGAGGGACGCAACGGAGCTTGCGACATGATCCAACGGCGATTCGACCTCAAGCCCGAGCCGTCGGTCTCCCCCGACCCGGCGGCGGCAAAGCCTCCCGAGGGCGAGCCTCCGGCGGCACCGCTCCCTCCGATTCTGCACGAAGCTTCGGGCCTCGAGCTGAGAGAACGCCAGATGCGCTGGATCAAGGAGCGGCTTCGGTTCGAGACCTCCCTGGAATCGCAGGAGCCCCCGCAAGGGACGAAATAGGCTCCCGTGCTCCGCTCGACCGTGACCGTGAGCCCCGTGCTGACCGCCCTGGTCGATACCTTCTTGCCTGCGGTCACGGGCGAAGATGGGGGTACGGCCTACCCCGCGGCGAGTACCGTCGGGGTCGACCGGGCGGTCGCGGAAATGGTGGCCGGCCTGCCCACCGTGGAGCGGAGGGAGTTCGCCACCCTGCTTCGGGCCGTCGAGAGCCCGTTCGTCAACCTGCTCCTGACCGGACGGCCCACCCGATTCACACGCCTCAGCCCGCCGCGGAGAGAGGAGTACCTGCGGGGATGGTCGCGGAGCCGCCTCGCGGTGAAGCGCCAGGGCTTCCACGCCGTGAAACGCCTCGCCGCGAGCCTGTACTACTCCCGCCCGACGTCGGAAGGTTCACATCCGTTGTGGCAACGGATCCACTACGAGCCTCCCCCTCTTCCCGCCGGAGTACCGGACCCGCTCGCGGGACTGGGACCGATCGTCCCCGAAGGGGACGTGGAAGAGGACGCGGACGTGTGCATCGTCGGGAGCGGCGCGGGGGGTAGCGTCGTCGCCGCGCGCGCCGCCGCCGCGGGATACCGGGTCGTGGTGCTCGAGACCGGATCCTGGTTTCCCGGCCTTACCTATCCTCGCGTCGAGCGAGAGGCGCACGACCGCCTCTTTCTCGGACGAGGGATCCTGACCACCACCGACCACGCGGTCGGCATCCTCGCCGGCGAGGCGGTCGGGGGGGCCACCGTGATCAACTGGATGACCTGTCTTCCCCCGCGACCGGAGGCGCGGACCGAGTGGGCTCGCGATGGGGGGATGGCCGGCGTCGACGGGCCCGACTTCGATGCAGCGTGCTCCGCCATCTCTGCTCGGCTCCACGTTTCGACCCGCGAGAGTGACGTCAACCCGTCCAACGAGGCGTTGCGTCGCGGGTGCCTCGCCCTCGGGTACCGTCAGGGGATCGACTGGGACGTCATTCCACGGAACGCGGTGGCCTGCCAATCCCGTTGTGGCTTCTGCACGTTTGGCTGCCCCTATGCCGCGCGCCAATCGTCGTTGACGACGTTCCTTCGCGACGCGCTGGCGCAAGGGGCCCGGCTCTATGCTTCGACCTCGGCCGACTCGGTCGAGGTAGAAGGCGGTCGGGCCACTGGGGTCCGGGCCCGGTACCGAAGCGGCGAGAAGACCCGGACCGTCCACGTGCGAGCCCGGGCGGTCGTGGTCGCCGCGGGCGCCCTCGAGACGCCGGCGCTGCTCTTGCGGTCGGGGGTCCGATTCCCCGGGGTCGGCCTCGGGTTCCGCATCGACCCGACCACCGCGCTGGCCGGAGAATTCCCTGAGCCCATTCGGACCTGGGAAGGCCCGCACCAGACGGTCGGGGTCTATCGGTTCCAGACCTCCGACGAAGGCGCCCACGGGCCGTGGATCGAGGTGGCTCCCGCACATCCGGGGCTCACGGCGACCGCCCTTCCTTGGAGCGGAGCGGCGGCGTTCCGCCGATTGATGGAGCGGACCGAGCGCATCGCGACCCCGATCGTGCTCGTGCGGGACGTCGGCGAGGGTCGCGTGACGATTGACGCGGATGGCCGAGCACGGCCGCAATACACCCTCACTTCCCGCGACCGCCGTAACCTGGTCCGGGGGTTGGTCGAGACCGCCCGGATCCTCCGGGCCGCGGGAGCCACCCGGATCCTCTCGTTGCACACCCCCTCCATCGAGGTCGGGGACGGTTCTCGGACCCTCACGGAGGCGAACCTCGATACCTTCATCGCCGAGGTCCAATCCGCAGGGATCCGTGAGAACTCCATCGCGCTCTTCACCGCTCACCCGATGGGCTCGGCGCGGGCCGGACTCGACCCCCGGCGCTCGGCCGCGCGGCCCACGGGGGAGGTCCATGGGGTCGAGGGATTGTGGATCGGGGACTCGAGTCTGCTCCCGTCCGCCCCGGGTGCCAATCCGATGATGTCGATCATGGCCCTGGCTTGGCGGACGTCCGACCGCCTCCTGGCCCGCTTAGGGGGAGCCACCGTCGTATCGCCCGTGTCCGGCTAGGCTTAAAGGGACCCCCTGGGTGCGCCCGCCGCGCGAGGACCGACGATGGCATTGTGGACGGTCCGCGGAGCGTTCTACGCACGCCGCGGATACTGGCAACCTTTCACGAAGGAGCACGAGGCGGACTCCGGGGAGATGGCCCGCCACTGGGCGCTTTCGGAGATCGGCGGATGCCACCACGTCAAGCGGCAGCAGATCCGCATCGAGTCCGTCACCGAGGCGGCGGCGGAATGAGCGCCAAGGCCCCCGAGGTCACCGAGCAGCAGGTCCAGGAGGACCTGCTCCGCCTCGAAGCGTACCGAAATCAGCTCAACTCCGCCCTGCAGCAGCACCAGATCCTGACCGCGTCGCGCCAGGACCACCTTCGCGCGAGGGAAAGCCTGGACGGCGTCGAGAGCGCCCCGGCGGCGGCCGAACTCCTGCTTCCGCTCGGCGGCGAGGCGTACGTCCGTGGGTCCGTCGACCGGAACGCCCCGGTCCTGATCGGGATCGGGTCCGGGGTCGTCGTGGAGATGGAGCGGCCCAAGGTGGCCGAACTGATCTCCCAGCGGGTCGGCCGGATCGACCAGGCGGTCCGCGACCTCGAAGGTCAGATGACCACGCTCGACGAGCGGATCCAGATCCTCACGCGCCGTCTCGACGCGATCGCGCGGTCGAGCGCGGGTGGGCCCGATGTGGGCGGCCATTAAGGCGCGGCTGCGACGCGCGAGTCCGGCGGAGCCGGAGCCTTCCGCCCCGAGCGGGGCCGATCGGCCCGGCGCCGTGGCGCCGTCCCCCCCACCGTCCGGGAAGGCGGATTCCTCCGCAGCGGGTTCCGGGGCGGCTCCGACGGGCCGGGACGAATCGGTCTTCACCGAGGGCTTCCTCGGACGGCGCCTGAAAGAGGCTACGATCGACGACGTGCTCGATGACCTGGAGATCGTGATGCTCCAATCGGACGTAGCGCTCCCGGTGATCGAAAAGCTACGACGCGACCTGCGCCGGGAGCTCGCGGGAAGGAAACTTCGGTTCGGCGCGGACGCCGAGGACGCGATCCGTTCCACCCTCGAACGCTCGGTGCGCTCGATCCTGGCCCGCCCGCCGATCGACCTGGCGAACGCCGTCCGGAATCAGCCCGTGAAGCCGTACGTCATTCTCTTCGTAGGCGTGAACGGAACCGGGAAGACCACCACGGTCGCGAAGCTGGCCGGCTGGCTGCGCGCGCAGGGCCTGTCGAGCGTCATCGCCGCCGGGGACACCTTCCGAGCCGGAGCGATCGAGCAGCTCCTCGTTCACGGCGAACGACTCGGCGTACGCGTCGTCCGGCAGCAGGAAGGGAGCGACCCGGCGGCGGTCGCGTTCGATGCGGTGCAGCACGCGAAGGCGAAGCACCTCGACGTGGTGCTGGTCGACACCGCCGGGCGCCAGCATACGAACGAGAACCTGATCGAGGAAGCGAAGAAGATCCGACGGGTCGTCGCGCCGTCGCTCACGCTCTTTGTCGGCGACGCGCTCAGCGGCAACGACGTGATCGAGCAGGCTCGCCTTTTCGACCAGGCAGTCGGGATCGACGGGCTCGTGCTCACGAAGCTCGACGCCGACGCGAAGGGCGGGGCCGCCCTGAGCGCCACGTTCGTGACGAAGAAACCGATCCTGTTCGTGGGCGTGGGCCAGGGGTACGCGGACTTCACGCCGTTCGATCCGGACTGGATGGTCCGCCGCCTCTTCGCGGAGGGGACCGCCGGGTGACCGCCCGGGTGGATGTCGTCCTGGTCCGTCCGAAAGAGGACGGCAACGTCGGCGCGGTCGCGCGCGTGGGGCGGAACTTTGGCGCGGACCGCCTCGTATTGGTAGCTCCCCGGGCGCCCGTGGGCGCCGAGGCTCGCCGACGGTCGATGGGAGGTCTACCGCTCCTCAGGACGGCGGCCCGGGCCCCGACGTTCGACCGAGCGGTCGAGGGCGCCGACCTGGTCGTCGGGACGACCGACCTCTCGACCGGCCGGTCCACGGCGTACCTGCGTCGATCCGTCAGTCCCGAGCGCTTGGGCGAGATCCTGAACTCGCTCGAGGGCCGGGTTGCCCTCGTGTTCGGCCCGGAGGACAACGGTCTCTCGCGGACCGAGCTCGCCCGGTGCGACCTCCTCGTCCACATTCCGGCCCGGCGGGAGTTCCCGACCCTCAACCTGTCGCACGCGGTGGGGATCGTGCTCTACGCCGTTCACCGGGCCCACGGCCCGGCCGACCCGGAAACCACGCCGGCCCCCGAGGTCCTCGCGTTGAACGGTCGGGAAAAGGAGCTGTTTCTCGAGCGGTTGGCCGAGCTTCTCCGCCGTACGGCCTACCCGCCGCACAAACGGAGAGGCTTAATCCTCCTGTTTCGTCGCGTGTTAGGCCGGGCGACGCCGACTGAGGCGGAGTACCGGATGATGCTCGGGCTCTTCAAGAGCCTCGGGCGTGCAATGGACCGGGAACCCCATGGTGGAAAGTAACGGCGATTGGCTGCGAGCGCGCGGGATCGGGCGGGAGCGGTTCGCGGGGTACCTCGCGGACTACCTCGCCACGCTGGGCTACTCGGTCGAGCGCACCGAGTCGAACGAACCGATGGAGAGTCGCGTGCGCGGGCGTCTTGAGCGGATGAACCCGGCTGTTCCCCCGGCCGCGTCCGCGCTCGAGTTCCGGTTCTACCCGACCAGTGGCGGAGCCGCGCTCGTCTGGACCATGCCGACCGAGGTTCCGCCCGCCGACCGTCCCCGAATGGATCGCCTGATGCGCGAGATCCAGGCCCACCTCGAGCGGGTCGTCCACTCGGAGAGCCACGCGACCGCGAAGATCCTTCGCCCGGCGGAGTCCCATCTCCCCTGGGGTGCGGTCACGCCGAACGGCGGAGCCCAATCCGGTCCCCCGCGCTGACCGAACCGTTCCGGCGAAACGTCCGGGAGGTCCGCAGAGAACGGCGGAGACGCCGTTCGGAGACCGTGACGCCGATCCCGGGGCCTTTCGGCACCGAAAGCGTGCTCCCCGGCCCGAGCTCGAACGGGGGGTCGATGATGTCCTCCGCGTAGTACCGGCGGCTCGCCGAAAGGTCGCCGGGGAGGTTGAACGGCTTAAGGGCGGCGAGGTGAACGTTCAGAGCGCGGCCGATGCCGCTTTCGAGCATCCCCCCGACCCAGGCGGGGATACCGGCTCGGGCGGCTCGGCGGGCCAGGGAACGGCCCGCAAGCATGCCGCCCACCCTGCCGGCCTTAACGTTCAAGCTCGTGATCGCGCGGGCCCCGAGCGCGTCCTCGAGGCTGGCGTCGTCGACGATCGACTCGTCGAGACAGACCCGGAACTTCGCACCCCGAGCGAGGGCGGCGTGGGCCCGGATCGCGCGTTCATGAAACGGTTGCTCGACCTGGGCGACCTCGTAACGCTCCGCCCACGACCGGATGCGGTCGACCGCGGAGGTGGGGTAGGCCTGGTTGGCATCGACCCATAGCTCGACCTCCGGATACTCTCGGCGGACCGCGCCGACCGGGTCGGCATCCCATCCGGGGCGGACCTTGAGCTTCACGCGGTGGTATCCGTCCGAGAGGTACTGGCCCACGCGCCGAACCAAGGCCGGGACGGTCCGCTGGATCCCGACGCTGACGCCGACCTTGACTCGGCGTCGTCGACCGCCGAGGTAGCCCGCGACCGAGCGGTTCTCGGCTTGCGCCGAGAGGTCGATGAGCGCGGACTCGACCGTTGCCTTCGCCATGGAATGTCCTCGGAACCGGGCGGCCGCGGTGCGGAACGACTGCGGTGTCGCGGAAGGGGCCTCAAGCACCCAAGGCAGGAAGTGCCGTACGAGCATCTCGCGGGCGGTCGCGACCGACTCGGAGGAGTAGAGCGGATGGAGCGCCGCCGCGCACTCCCCGAACCCGGTGCTCCCGTCCGAGGTCTCAAGGCGCAGCAGCAGGAACCGACGCGTTCGCTCGACCCCGAAGCTCGTCTCGAACGGCTCGACCAGATCGAGCTCGAGCTCGTCGAGTCGCGCCTCGGCGATCTTCACGGCGCTCCGTCCGAGCGGAAGAAGTAGAAGCTTCGCCGCTCTCCCGAGAGGGGTATGACCGCGAAGTCGTCGACACGATATCCGGCATAGAAGGCCGCCGTGAACGCCTCCCGAGTGGACTCCCGCCATCGGCGGGCTCCCCCGGGATCCCGCGCGCGGACCGAGGAGAGGTCGTACGGGATCTCCAGCTGAAGGCTCGGGCCCGTGGGAGGCCGAGCGGTCACCGGGCGCCGCAGCCCGGTCGGACCCACCACCGTTTCGAGGAGGGCCGAGGAGGTCCGGTAGCGAGACTCGTCCTCTGCCACGCTCGGTAGCTGACCCCCGAGTCGCGACGAAACTCGAGGGTCCTTGAGCCGCCAGACGAGCCGGAGCCGGTCGGTCTCGAGGCCCTCGTTGATCGAGTCCGCCATCACTCCGTAGTAGCGGGGCCAGTACTGGTCCGGCCCTCCCCCCAGGCGGCGGACGTTGAGCAACGCGTTCTTGCTCTGGAGCGGGTCGAACGTCCAGCGAATCTCATCGAGGTCCTGGGCGAGCACCTCCTGTCGCTGGAACGCCTTCAACGCGAACCCAACGTGGCGGTTCTGCGCGTCGGGGCGCACCGCCGTCATGTGAGAGTAGTGGTAGAGCTTCGTGCCTTCCCGTCCGAGGAAGCCAAGGGCGAAGCCGACCAGTCGAGCGCCTTCGAATGCCCCCAGGAGGAGTCCGCCGTTGTCGGCGATCGCCCGCTGGATGGCGGCCGGCACCGGGCCATCGGTCGAAAATCCCCAAGCGGCTCTCTGGACCTCTTCAACCTCCCGACACTGTTCGGGAGTCTCGAGACGCTGGAGGCGAACGCCCGGCGGCGTGAGCTCTCCGGGGTTCGAGGGCACGGTACAATCACCCGTCGGCGCTACATAACACGGTGCGGGCCAGCGTCTCCGACCGCCCTGGGCCGGACCTCAGCGGGCTCGACGAGGGATCCGTCTCCCCGAAACTCCTCGGTAGGCTTATAATCGGGGCTCGGGTCCCCCGCGCCGCATTTCATGGCGACCTCCGCGTATCGCTACATGGCCCACTCGTTCCGGCAGACCCTAGGGGACGAGGGCGCTGGCCTCCGGCACGAGCGTCTGCTCGCGTGGCGCCGGGAGCACTCGGTCACCCGGCTCGAGCGCCCGACGCGGCTCGACCGCGCCCGGGCCGTGGGCTATCGGGCCAAGGGCGGGTTCATCATCGTTCGGGTTCGAGTGCGACGCGGCGGTCAGGGCAAGCGGGCGATCATCGCCGGACGCCGACCGAAGCACAAAGGGATCCTCAAGATGACGCTCTCGAAGAGCCTTCGACGGATCGCGGAGGAGCGGGCGCAAAAGCGCTACCCTAATCTCGAAGTGCTCAACTCGTACTGGCTCGGAGAGGACGGGAAGCAGAAGTTCTACGAGGTGATCCTCGTCGACCCGGACCACCCCGAGATCCTCGCCGACCCTAAGATCGCATGGATCGCGGCTCCGGCGCAACGCGGCCGGGTCTACCGTGGTCTCACGAGCGCCGGCACCGAGGGCCGCGGATTGCGGTGGAGTGGCAAGGGAACGGAGCGATTCCGACCGTCCCGCGCGCGGAACCGACGGGACGTCCGACGTACCCAGGCGAAGGTCATCCCGTAGGCCGCTAGGGGTCCGGAGCGGTCTCCGCGAGGAACTGCTCGAGCGAGTCTCCCTGTCGTTCGGCCAACCGTCGGGCCCAACCGTGTAGCCCCTCCACGTGCACCAACTCGCCCCGCAGGATCCGAGCGAGGCGACGCCGGTAATCAAGGTCGAGCTTGAGCTGCTCCGCCTCCAGGAACTCCTTCAACCGGCGCGCGAACTGACCGCCTTCGTTGTCCCAGTCCGTGAGCACGATCACGTGACGTGCCTGCCGCACGAGTCGCTGAGCCGTCCCGGAGAGGGT
>Ga0187817_10001901_pt1 | contig 10513 bp, 9 predicted proteins | sample NC_wetland_sal_i_17_FD_132431 | JGI IMG/M metagenome (GOLD analysis project Ga0187817, IMG submission 132431) | Wetland sediment microbial communities from Neuse River Estuary, North Carolina, USA - SO4_2 | ecosystem: Environmental > Aquatic > Freshwater > Wetlands > Sediment | place: USA: North... | reverse complement strand
TACCCCGTCGGGGTCCTGTTCGGGCTTGGCTTCGACACCACCACGGAAGTGCTGCTGCTCGGGACCACCGCGTTCCTCGCGCTGCAGCACCTTCCCTGGTATGCGATCTGCTGCCTGCCGATCCTGTTCACCGCGGGCATGTCGGTCATGGACACCACCGACGGGATCTTCATGAACATGGCCTACGGCTGGGCCTTCTTCAATCCGGTCCGCAAGGTGTACTACAACCTCGCGATCACCGGCCTGTCGGTATCGATCTGCTTCCTGGTCGGCGGGATCGAGGTCCTCGGCCTGATCTCGACCGAGGTCAGGAGCCTCAGCCGAGACGGCGGGTTCTGGGCCTTCATGCGCCACTTCAACATCAACGTGGCCGGCTTCGCCATCGTCGGCTTGTTCGTCGCCGCCTGGGCCGCCGCGCTGCTGATCTGGCGCTATGCCCACATCGAGGAGAGGTGGAGCGCGCGACTGCGGGCCCGGCGGCCGGGGCAGGCGAACGAGCTGGTCTGAGCGCGCCTGCCCGGCCCGGTGCACCCGGAACTCCAGGTTCGCGGCCGGGAACGCCGCCGGTAGGGTCGCCACGTGGAACTGCAAGATGTCATCGCGCGCCGCCGGATGGTACGGCGCTTCAACGCCGAGCCCGTGGCCGCGGCCAGCCTCGACCGGATCCTGGCGAACGCGGTCCGCGGGCCGTCAGCAGGGTTTTCCCAGGGCCAGGCCTTCCTGGTGCTGACCGGCCCGGACCTGACGGCCTTCTGGGAGGTCGCCGGCGAGGCGGTGAGCCCTACCGCACAGACGGCGCCGCTGGTGATCGTGCCGATGTCCAGCAAGCGCGTCTACCTGGACCGCTACGCGCAGCCGGACAAGGGCTGGACCGACCGGGACGAGGCCAGGTGGCCGGTGCCGTTCTGGCACATCGACACCGGGATGGCCGCGCTGCTGATCTTGCTCACGGTCGTCGACGAAGGGCTCGGCGCGGTCTACTTCGGTATCGTCCCGGAGGCCGTGGCCAAGTTCCGGGCCACGTTCGGCGTCCCGGATGACCACGAGCCGATCGGCGCGATTGCCATCGGACACGACGCCGAGGTCGAGAAGCGGGACCTGCGCGCCCGGCGCCGGGCGCTGGCCGACATGGTGCACTACGGCCATTGGTGATCGGCGATGACCGAGTGGGCTAACCGGGAGCAGAGCGCCAGGGACCGGCTCAAGGTCACCTTCGAGACGGCAGCTGACCGCTACCACGCGGCCAGGCCCGATTACCCAGATGAGCTGTACGACACCCTGATAGCCGCCGCCGATCTGCGGCCCGGCGCACGGCTACTCGAGGTGGGCCCCGGCACCGGCAAGGCCACTCTGCCGCTCGCCCAGCGCGGGTTCCAGATCACCGGCCTGGAGCTCGGGCCGCGACTGGCTGAGACTGCCCGGCGCCGGCTGGCTGGGTACGAGCGAGTCACGATCATCCAGGCGCCGTTCGAGAGCTGGCAGCCGCCCCGTGGCGAGCGATTCGATCTGGTCTTCTCGGCGACCGCGTGGCACTGGATCGATCCGGCGGTCGGCTATCAGCTCGCCTGGCGCTGGCTGCGATCCGGCGGTCACCTCGCCATCTGGGCGGCCGGGCACGTGCTGCCTGACGACGGTGACCCGTTCTTCCTCGAGATACAGGACGTCTACGACGAGATCGGCGAAGGGCGGCCGGCTGACCGTAACTTTCCGAAGCCGGGCAGCCTGCCCGCCGACCGCGCGGCGATCGAGGGCAGCGGCCTGTTCCACGTCTCGCTCGCGCAGGAGTTCGTCTGGGCGCGCACTTACACCGCAGCCGAGTACATCGCGCTGCTCGACACCTTCTCCAGCCACATCGCCATGGCCCCGTGGCAGCGCGACCGGCTGTACGGCGAGATCCGACGTCGGCTTGGCGCCCGGCCGAGCGGCACGGTGCGGCGGCACTGGGGCGCGGTGCTCCAGGTCGCCAGCCGGCTGGACTAGTTACCGCCGCCCACGGCTTCGCCGCTTGGCTCAGGCAGCATCCGGCTGAGCTTGCTGCCAGGGAAGGAGCCTGCGGGCGGCTGGCGCGCGCCCGTCGCAGCGTGCCCGCCGTCCGCGCCGGTCCCGGCGTCGGCCGAGGTGGCGACGCCGCCGGCGAGGCTGGTGCGCAGAGCCGCGGCCCCGGCTGCGGTCAGCGCCCAGTGCTGGTGGTGGACACCGGCGATCTGCTGATTCGCGTCAAAGTACACGAGCCCGGCCAGGTGATCGGCGCGCGCGCCGCGAACGAGGTCCGGGATGGAGTGCGCCTGGCCGTTGACCTCCCCGACGCCGGTCTCGCTGATCATGATTGGCGCGTTGGTCAGGCTTCTGATCTGGGCGATGGTTGGCGCCAATACGTTGTCGAATGTCGCGTTGCGGTACTCGTAGTACGCGTCGATGCCGATCAGGGACACCCCTGGGACTAGGTAGTCGGCAATCGGCCCGGACCCTTGGTAGCTCCGGTTGAGCGTGTCCATCCAGGTCACGTTGCTGAGGGTGCGGAACTCGCGCATGACGCGCGCCCACGCGCCCAGGTACACCGCCGCCGGTGTGTGCTGGTAGCCCCACTGATACCAGTTGCCGTTGGCCTCCGGTGCCCAGCTCAGGATTACCGGCTGACCGTACAGCCGGATCTGCGTCGCCAGGCTGGTCAGGTAGCCGTCGTACTGGCCGGCCAGCACCTGTTCCATGCTGATGAAGGGACTGAGCTGCAGTATCAACTCGGCGCCGTGCTGCGCGGCCGTGGCGCCGAGCTGGATGGGGAACGGCTCCGGCCCGTCGAGGTAGCCGAGCACGTACCGGACCGGCTGCCCGGCCTGGTGACTGAACTCGGCTACCGACGACCAGGAGTCGTCCTCGGCCGACGTGAAAACCCCTAGCGGCACCTGCCGGCCGGCCGACACGTGCCCGGATTGTCGGACTGGCCGCGCGCTCGCCGCCGTCGGGCCGCGGAGCAGGCCGGGCTTCACCGCCAACACCGCGGCGACGCCCACCGTCGCAGCCATTCCCGTGGCCAGCACCGCGACGCCGACGCGCTTCCGGGTGCACCAGGCCCGGCAGGCGCGCACGGCCCTGGGCACCGACGGAATGCAGTAAAAGACGACGGCCAGCCCGGCGATTACAACGAGCGTCTGCATGCGCGACCTAGCGCTGGTCGCGCTTCGCCGGCCGCCAGTCGGTTTCGGTTATCGGCTTGCCGGAATGGACTACCTGCCGCATCACGATCGCGATCGTCAGCGCGGTGAGTATCACAAGGATGGTCTGGATCGTGGCCAGGCCGAGCAGCGCGCCGGCAGTGCCCCCCAGCACGGGGAGTATCCCGAGCTCGCCGTACGACATTCGTACCTCCCGTCTCAGTGGCTGAAGTCACCGGCAAAGGTGTCAGCCGTCAGCAGGCTCCTGAAGTAGCTCAGGTTCATCCAGCCGTTGACATCGATGCGGAATCGCTCGTTGGCTATGGCGTTGCGGTCTGCGTCCTCGATGAAGACAGCGCTGTACTGCCTGGCCGCCCAGTTCACGAGCCACCCGGGCGGACCGGTGGAGTCCTGCGGCGTGCAGTCGGCTAGGGCGCACTGCGGGTAGCCGAGGTCGCTGTACGGGACTACCCATGCCGCGGTGCTCGCACGCGATCCCAGTTGCTGCTTGAGTTCCGCCACGCCCGCCCCGTTCTCGCTGACGACCCGGCGCTCGTAACTGGCGTTCGTCTCGCCGGGCAGCTTGCACGCATAGAACATCTGGCAGTGCGGGTTGTAGCTCTGCTCGAAGTGCCCGCTGCGGCCTGCTTCGAGAATGAAGTTGTACTCGCTGCCCAGATCGCGCAGTTGCGGCCAGGTAAGGTCCCAATTGCGGTTCTCCGAGCCGCACCCGGGCTGGAGCTTGGGGTCGGGGCACACTCCGGCGGCGCCGTCGGCGAAACCCGTGACGATCGCGGCCGTCATGTAGTCGCGATTTCTGAGCAAGATCGGCTGAGCACTCTCGAGGAACGGGCCGATACCGTTGTCCGCGATCAGCAGGATCGGTTTAGTCGGCAAGGGCGTGCCGGCATCGCGAATCCAGGCCAGGTACTGGGCCATGGTCACCGTGTGATATCCGGCGGCGCGCAGGTAGCGGAGCTGCGCGCCGAATTGCGCCGAGCTGACGCTTTCCGGGTCGGACACGCCGCCATAGACGTGCGGCTCGCAGACCTGGTCGGACGCGGCGCAGCCGTTATTCATCTCGTGGTAGACGAGGACGGGCACGCTCGCCGCGCCAGCCACCAGCGGACCCTCGGCGCCCCGGTAGTCCGCGGTCGCGAGGGCGGGCGGCCCGCTGCTGACCAGGACGTCACCAACCGCGGAGCCGACTAGCGCCGCGACGCCGAGGACGACAATCGCAGCTAGCAGCCGGGCAACCCGCACGCTGGTGGTCACGACCGGGCGGTTCTGCGCTCAGCCCGGTACTGGGCGCTCCACAGGCTAGGCGCCGACGCCCGGAGCATCAGGCACCGCAGCCAGCTCGTGGTCAGCAGGCCGATGGTGAGCACCGCATAGAAATACGTCGGGATGAGGCTCGCCGCCAGCGCGATGTCTTTCCATGACCGGCCGTTGACCAGCCGCGCCTGCCATGCCTCAGTGACCGAGAAGAAGACCGGAATAACGAATATCAGCCAGGTGAAGCGCAGTAGGCCAAGGTAGGCAGTGAGCGCCAGCATCGTGAGGTACAGCACCCAGAAGACGATCAGCAGCACGCCGAACGCCTGCTTCAGCCAGTCGCGCCACGTCAGCCGGTTGATCCCGAATGACAGCAGGTCGCTGATGGTGCCGACGTGCCATTTGATCCGCTGATGCCAGAGCGCGCGCAACGTCGGCATCGCTCGCGTGTGGACGGGCACCGACGCTGACATGATCGTCTGCCAGCCCGCCCTGCGGAGCTGGTAGGTCAGGTGGAAGTCCTCCGTGATGGACACGTTCGACCACGGAGCCCGTTCTGGCGCCGCACGCGCGACCGCACGCAGCGCCGTACCGGAGAAGCAGCACCCGGTCCCGCTGATGACGGTGACGTAGCCGAGTCCGAGGCCCATCTGCGCGGATTTGGAGAACTCCGCTCGCTGCATGCGCTCGAGCATGCTGTCGCCCGTCATGACGACCTGGCCGGAGATGCCGCCGACGCCGGCCCGAAGCTCATCAGCCCAGCACCGGACGGCGGACGGTGGCAGGATCGTGTCCGCGTCCGCGCAGACAACCATGTCCGCGTCCTGCGCATAGTGCTGCCAGCCGAAGTTGAGGGCACCGGACTTGCCGTGTGTGTTGCCTTCGGTTGATACCGCGATGACCGGATAGCCGCTGGCTATCTCGTGCGTCCGGTCAGTGCAGTTGTCGCAGATGACCACGATCCGGTCGATCCGCCGATCCTGGGCAAGCAGCGACTCAACGGTGGCTGCGATGCAATCTTCCTCGTTGTGCGCCGGGACCAAGGCGACAGTCGTGCTGATTTGATCGGAAGACGCTGGAGTTCGCGGTGTGTCCGCCGTGGCGTCCACTGCGCTCATGCCAGTGTTGCTCCCCAGCGGCGCCGCTCCTTCAAACAAGAAGCAATCGAGCGTGTTCCCGGCGATGTCGATCAATACGGATATGGTGATCGACTCAGCCAGCTGGCTGACCACAAGGTCGCGCCAGGTCGCGGCGGCCTCAGCCTGCGGGAGCCGTGCCGATCGTGGCCGGCGCGCCGAATCGCTGCAGCACCTCGGGCACGGCCACGGTGCCGCGCTCGTCCTGGAAGTTTTCCATGATCGACAGCAGCGCCCTGGCTGTCGCGCCGGTCCCGTTCAGCGTGTGCACGAACTCCCACCGGCCATCCCGGCGGAACCGGATGTTGAGCCGGCGCGCCTGGTAGTCAGTCGTGTTCGAGCAGGACGTGATCTCGCGGTACCGCTGCTGGACCGGGAACCATGCCTCGATGTCGTACTTCTTCGCCGCGGACGCGCCGAGGTCGCCGACGGCGATGTTCATCACCCGGTACGGCAGGCCGAGCTCCTGGGCGATCTCTTCCTCGTAGGACAGCAGCAGGTCGTGGACGTCGCGCGACTGCTCGGGCACGCAGTAGACGAACATCTCCACCTTGTCGAACTGGTGCACCCGGAACATGCCCCTGGTGTCCTTGCCGGCCGCACCGGCCTCCCGGCGGAAGTTCGTGGTAAAGGCGGTGTACCTGGCGGGCAGGTCCGCCTCCTCCAGCCGCTCCTCGGCGTGCAAGCCGGCCAGCGCGACCTCCGAGGTGCCGGTGAGATACAGGTCGTCGTGCTCGAGGTGGTACAGGTTCGACGCCTCGGTAGGCAGGAACCCGGTGCCGTACATGGCTCGCTCCCCGACCAGGATCGGCGGCAGCACCAGCAGAAAGCCGCGGCCGGTCAGCTTGTCGATCACGAACCGGTACAGCGCCATCTCGGTCAGCGCGACATCGCCGATCCGGTAGGCGAACCTCGACCCGGACAGCCGCGCGCCCCGCGCCATGTCGATCCAGCCGCGGGCGGAGGCGATCTCAATGGTGTCCCGCGGCTCGAAGGCGAATTTGGGCTTCTCGCCCCAGGTGCGCACCAGCTGCGCGTCCTCTTCATCCATGCCGTCCGCGGCGCTGGGGTCAGGCAGGTTCGGGATCCGAGCCAGCAGCTCATCGCGCTGAAGCTGAGCCGCGGCGAGCTCGTCCTGGGCCCCCGTCAGCTCATCGCGCAGCTGACGGAGCCGCTCAAGCTCCTCGGGAGTCGGCTTTGCCTTCGACGAGCTCTTCTGGGCCGCGCGCAGCGTCTCGGTGCGCTCGGTGAGGGAGCGCCAGCTGGCGTCCGCGGCCAGCAGCGCGTCGAAGTCTGCTGCGGCGCCGCGCCTGGCCAGCGCGGCACGAAAGCCATCTGAATCCTGCCGGGCAGCCCTGAGGTCGATCACCTGCGCGAGTCTAGTCGCGCAGGCCCGGCGGCGCGCTTTGGTAATGGCCGGCTGGCGCCTCGTCGCGCTCAGCTGCCCTGGCTACGTCTGGCACGGCCGCTTTTGCGGTCCTGGTCGCCAGCACCGATCCGCCGAGTATCAGAACGAATGCGACGGCCATGGTCGCCGTGAGCCGCTCGCCGAGCACGAGCACGCCGAGCGCGACGGCGACCGCGGGGTTGACATACGTGATGACCGACGCCCTGGCCGGACCTGCCGCCCCGATCAGCGCGAAGAAGCAAACAAAGGCGATTGCGGTGCAGATCACGGCGAGCCCCGCCAGCGAGGCGAGCACCTTCGCCGACGGAATCGCGGACGGCCAGGTGACGGCCGCGACCGGCGCGTAGACGACCGCCGCGAAGGCCAGGCAGGCGGCGGTCATGCCCAGGGACGGGAGTTCGCTCAGCTTGCGAGCCGCGATCAGCGGGCCGATCGAGTAGCAGACGGCCACAGCGAGGACTTCGGCTATCGAGCCGGCATCGCCATGCGTGCTGCTACCCGCGACCAGCAGCGCGACTCCGCTCAGGCCAACCAGCAGCCCCGCCCACCGGACCCGGGTCAGTCGGTCCTGCCCGCCGGTCAGCCTGCCGAGCACGGCGACCAGGATGGGCACCGAGGCGATCAGCAATCCGCTCAGCGAGCTGGACAGCCGCGTCTCGGCCTCCGAGAGCAGCAGCCACGGCGTGATGATCTCGACCACCGCGAACAGGATGAGCCATCGCCAGTACGGCAGCAGCGGCTTCAGCTCGCGGCGGCGGATGGCTATGGGTATCAGCAACGCCGCGCCGATGCTCACCCTGGCGAGCACCAAGACCGGCGGCGAGACACCGCCATCCGCAACCTTGATCAGCAGATAAGGGATGCCCCAGATCAGGCTCATCGCTGCGAACAACCACCAGGCGCGGCGGCTCACCAGTGCTCCTCTGCCGGGATCGCGCGCGGACCCCGCCCGCCAGGATCCCGCGCACCGGGATCGCTAGCACCCAGAATGGGACACGCCAGGGCTGCGCGTCTTGAACGCAATTGCGCCTGAGCATAGGCGAGTCAGCCTCGGCCCGCGGAGTCAGGAGCTTGAGCAGGCGCCGAGCTGCCGGTACTTGAAGCACACCTGCCGAGGTATCTGCGCCAGCCCGGGCGAGGGCTGCCCGGACACCCGCGCGCCCGGTCCGAAGGAGTCGGCCGGCTCCGGCGTGCTCGCCGTGGCCGGATCTGGAGTCAGGCCCGCTGGATGGCCCTGCTGGCGGGCACGGGCAGCAGCACCGCCGACCGCCGCGCCGCGGCTGGCAGGCAGCAGCACGCCGCCCGTCCTGCCTTGATCGGGTCTGCTGCCCGCTGGGCCTAAGTTCACCGTCACGAACGACAGCAGCACGAAGACGATCACCGTCGAAACGACCACCACCAGCGGCGGAAGCAGCAGCATCGGGTGCCTGCGGGTCGCTGCCGACACGGCGCGTGCGGTCGTGCTCAGCCGGTCGGCGACGAGCGCGACCGCCATATCTCCGGCCGGCAGACGGGGACCCTGACCGATGCGCGCGCTGCGCCTGGCGAAGGTGAGCGCGGCCCGCCGCTGTGCTGGCGTGAGCCCGGGCAGCAGGTACACCACGGTGCAGCGACCCTGAGACCTGGTGGCCACGTGTAAGCCGACGGGCAGTTCCGCGTAACGGATCCGTACCATCGCCGACTCGCAGTCCACTTAATGAGGCAAATCCCGGTCACACAGATGGTGACGACGCTATCACGGTAGATAGTTGCAATCTCATGAATAATCAGATTGCAAAGTTCCTGTTGCACGCAGGTCGGCTGCGGTTGGCCTGCCCGCCCGCTGCTCAGAGTTCTGCGGGCCGCCGCGGCGGTTCCGGGGTCGTCCGCCGGCTGGCACGCACCTGCGATCGTGCGGCTCCCGGCGGCTGGCACTGGACGCCGGGCTGGCCCGGCCAGGCTACGCTCGCAGGCAGTGAGCGTGCTGGCGGCGGCCTCGGTTCTGCTGACCCGTGGCATCAACCGCCCCAGTTCCGTCGGCGGAGGGACCGTGGACACTATCGGCAGCAGGCAGGCCGTCGCGGCAACCGCCGCTGCCGTGCGCGCGGCGCCCGCACCCAGGCTGCGGCCAGCGCTGGCGGTGCTGCTGGCCGCGGCTGGCGGGCTGGCGCTAGCCGCGGCGTTCCCCCCGGTCGGGTTCTGGCCCCTGGCTGCCGCCGGCCCGGCCACGCTGACGGTCGCGATATGGCGGCAGCGGACGAGGATCGCGCTGGCCGCCGGGGCTGCATTCGGCCTGGCGTTCTTCTTCCCGCTGCTCACCTGGCTGGTCAACGTCGCGTGGTATGTGTGGGCCGCGCTCGCCGTCGCCGAGGCGCTGGTGTTCGCCGTGCTGACGGTCGGCCAGTGGTTCCTGCTGCGGCTGCGCGCCTGGCCGCTCGCCGTGGCCGGATGGTGGGTAACCGTCGAAGCGGTGCGCGCGCGCTGGCCGTGGGGATTCCCGTGGGGTCGGCTTGCCATGAGCCAGTCGGCGGCCCCGACGGTCCGCTGGGTAGCCGTCGGCGGTCCGGTGTTCCTCAGCTTCCTGATCGCGCTGACCGGTGCGTGCCTGGCGTGGCTGATCGTTGGCACCGCGCCCAGGCGCGGCTCAGCCGGATCGCCCGGGCCGGCCGCGCGGGCGCGGCTCTGGCCGGCGCTGGCCCTGGCGGCCTGCGCTGCCCTCACCGTCTCCGGTGACCTGCTGCCGAGCGGTCAGGCAGCGGCCGGCCGGCCGAGCGCCGTCGTGGCCGCCATCCAGGGCAACGTCCCGCACGCCAGGAACCTGCCGAACCTGCTGCGCGCTACCACGGTCACCCAGAACCATGTGATCGCTACCGACCGGCTCGCCGCCACAGTCCGCGCCGGCGCGGCGCCGGCGCCCGACGTCGTCATCTGGCCGGAGAACTCCACCGACGAGGATCCCCGCTTCGACGCCGTCGCTTACGACCTGATCTCCGGCGCGGTAGCCACGATCAACCGGCCGGTGCTGGTCGGCGCGGTTCTGCAGGATCCGCAGCGCAACACCGGGTTGCTGTGGCTGCCGCGCAAGGGACCGGCTGGCTACTACGTCAAGCGCCAGCTAGTGCCGTTCGGCGAGGTCATACCGTTCCGCGGGCTGCTGGACAAGATCACCTCGCTGCCGTCGCTGCAGCCGGTCAACTTCACGCCCGGCCACCGGGCCGTGGTCTTCGCCATCGGAAAGATCAGGCTGGGTGACGTGATCTGCTACGAGGTGGGCTTCGACGGCCTGGTCTCATCCGAGGTCGGCGCCGGCGCCAACCTGCTGGCGATGCAGACCAACGACGCGGACTTCGAGCTCGACGGCCAGACCGGCGAGACCACCCAGCAGCTCGCCATGGCACGGATCCGGGCGATCGAGTACGACAGGTCGGTCGTGGTGGCCTCGACGACGGGCGTCAGCGCGATCATCGCGCCTGACGGCAGGCTGCTGGCGCACACCGGCACCTGGCAGCAGCGCGAGATCGAGGCGTCGGTGCCACTGCTCACCAGCACCACGCCCGCCCAGC
>Ga0187817_10001900_pt1 | contig 10514 bp, 6 predicted proteins | sample NC_wetland_sal_i_17_FD_132431 | JGI IMG/M metagenome (GOLD analysis project Ga0187817, IMG submission 132431) | Wetland sediment microbial communities from Neuse River Estuary, North Carolina, USA - SO4_2 | ecosystem: Environmental > Aquatic > Freshwater > Wetlands > Sediment | place: USA: North... | reverse complement strand
CGTATAGTCGTCCGCGGGCACCGAGCCTTTCAACTTGTACATCATCTTGTCTTCGAAAAAGACGACCGGGTTCTCGTCGCGGATGGCGGTCTTCAGCAGACCTTTCGCGTCGTAGGGCGTCGAGGGCAGGACTACTTTTAATCCGGGCACGTGGCTGAACCAGGCGTGCAGGGACTGCGAATGCTGCGCCGCCGAGCGGCGGGTGGCGCCCAACGTGGTGCGCACGACCATAGGGACTTTCCAATGGCCGCCTGACATGTAATGCACTTTCGCGGCCTGGTTGACCATCTGGTCCATGGTCAGAGTGAGGAAATCGCCGAACATGATGTCCACCACGGGGCGCAGGCCAGTCATGGCGGCGCCGACGCCGATTCCGGTGAAGCCGGCTTCCGAAATCGGAGTGTCGATGACGCGCTCGGAGCCGAATTCCTCGACCAGGCCAGAGAGAACCTTGAAGGGCGTCCCGGCCTCGGCGACGTCTTCGCCGAAAATGCAAACGCTGGGGTCGCGGCGCATTTCTTCGGCGAGCGCTTCGCGCACGGCCTGGGCGAAAGTGAGTTCGCGTTCAGGCATAGACGTCCTGCTCCACCTGGTCGGTCGAGGGATAAGGCGCGGCAATGGCGAATTTGACGGCGGCTTCCATCTCGGCGCGCGCTTTGGCATTGATTCGATCGAGGGCGGCAGCGTCGGCATAGCCCTGCGCCAGCAGCCAGGTCGCATGCAGCTTGATGGGATCGCGCTCGGTCTTCCAGGTCTGCTCTTCCTGTTTGGAACGGTAATATTCGCGGTTGATGTCGCCGACGTGATGGCCGCTGTAGCGGTAGGTGTCGGCCTGGAGGAACGCAGGCCCCTCGCCGGCGCGAGCGCGCGTCACCAACTTCATCGCGACTTCGTTTACCGCGCGCACGTCTTGCCCATCAACCGTGGTGGCTTCGAGACCGAAAGCGGTGGCGCGGCCGAGAATCGTGCCGGCGGTGGTCTCAGAGAAGTGCGTGTATTCGTTGTAGAGATTGTTTTCGCAAAGGTAGATGACGGGAAGCTTCCAGAGCTGAGCGAGGTTCATCGCTTCGTAGAGCGAACCCTGGCCGAGCGCGCCTTCGCCAAAAAAGCAGACGGCGACGCGTCCGTTGCCGAGGCGCTTGGCGGCGAACGCCGCGCCGGTCGCGATGCCGACACTGCCGCCGACAATCGCGTTCGCACCCAGGTTGCCAGTGGCGGGATCGGCAATGTGCATGGAGCCGCCCTTGCCCCGGCAATAGCCCGCTTCCTTGCCCAGCAGCTCGGCGAACATGCGGTCCGGGGAAGCGCCTTTGGCGAGGCAGTGTCCGTGGCCGCGGTGAGTGCTGGTGATGTAATCGTCGGGGCGGAGGGATTCGCAGATGCCAACGGCAACGGCTTCTTCTCCGCTGTAAAGATGCGCCAGGCCGGGCATAAGAGCGCGAGTGTAGAGTTCGTTGACCTGCTCTTCGAACAGGCGGATGCGAACCATCTGGCGATAGGCGCGGAGCCAGCGGTCTTTTTCGGTGGCTGTGTTACCCACCATTCCCGGTTTGGAAGCAGCATTCGTCACTTTTTGGACTTCTTGCCATCAACGGTATTGACGGGAGTTTTGACATCGGCCATGGTGGCCAGCACGTCGAAGATGCAGGCGAAATCGTATTTGGTCCAGCCCATGGCGCGGGCGGCGGTTAGAAATTCGTTGCTCACGGCTGTTGTGGGCAGGGGCACGTCGAGTTGGCGGCCCAAGTCCATGGCGAGGACCATATCTTTCTGCATCATGTTGACGTCGAACCAGGCTTCTTCCGGCTGCTCGAGGACGAAGGGACCACGGTACTGAATCATGGGGGAGGCGACGGCGCTGTGGGTGAGGACATCGACCGCGACCTCGCGCGCGATGCCGCTCTTTTCGGCCAGCAGCACGCCTTCGGAGAAGGCCAGCATCTGGACCGCGAGGCTGAGGTTGGTGGCGATCTTCATGGAAAGGGCCAAGCCGTTGTCGCCGACGTAGGTGACTTTTGGGCCGATGTCGAGCAGCAGGGGCTTGATTTTTTCAAATGTCTCTTTGCGTCCGCCGACCATGACGGACAACTTGCCTTCCTGCAGCGTGATGACGCTGCCGGAGACGGGGGAATCGACCATGTCGGCGCCGAGGGCACGCACTTTTGCGGCGAGACCGCGGCTCACGGCGGGGCTGACCGTGCTCATGTCGATGAAGATTTTACCGGGAGTCAAGCCTGCGAGCAGACCGTCGGGGCCTTCGGTGATGGCATGGATGGCGGCGGAGTTGGTGACCATGGCGAAGGTGTAATCGGAGGCGGCGGCCACGGCGCGCGGCGAATCGGCCCACTGCATACCTTTCTCGACGAGCCACTGCGCTTTGGCGCGGGTGCGGTTGTAGCCGGTGACGGTGTGTCCCTTGCTCAGCAGCCGGTTCACCATCTGGCTGCCCATGACTCCCAGGCCGACGAATCCTAGCTTTGGCAAGGTGCCTCCATCGCGAATTCCAGCGCCTGAAGGCGCTGGAAGAACTCGGTGCTCTTGCGGTATGCCTGAAGGCATACCCTGATACGAATCGTGCTTGCGGCGTGGCTGACGCTGCGCCCTAGCCAGAAACGCTCGGTCGGTTCGTGCCCTCAGGGGCTAAAGCCCGCAGCATTTTTCGACCACACTCGGCACGGCTAAAGCCGTGCCCTTCCCAGAACCTAGCCGCTGTCGGCGCGGCTGAAGCCGCGCCCTTTCAAAGCAGCTTCATGTCAAATCAGCTTCATGAATCATGCGGGCCTAAGAAAACAGTTCTCTTAACTAATGCGTGCTGACTAATGCGTGCTGGGCCTGCCGGGGATTTGTTTTCCCGGCGAAGCCTGACCGTCCTCACGAACCTGGTCGAGATGTTCGCGCATCGCCGAGCGCGCTTTTTCTGCGTCGTGGCGCTCGACGGCTTCGAGAATCCGCTTGTGATGAACCTGGCCGCGCTCGGGGCCGCCTGGGACTCGGAAGATTCGCAGGCGCTGTTCGCGCAGGAGTCCGACGATCGAGTCGAGCAGCGAAAGGATGAGCGGATTGGCGGCGCCCTCGGCCAGCGCCAGATGAAAATCGAGATCGGCCTCGATGTAGGCGTCGGGATCCTGGCCGGCCTTGTCCATGACGGAGACGGCCTCGCGCATGGTGGCGAGCTCGGTTTCCTGGATGCGAGTGGCGGCGAGGGCCGCGATCTCCGGCTCGAGAATGGCGCGCACCTCGGCGAGATGAGTCGAGCCTTCGGGCTGGCCGATCTTCACCATCAGGTCGAAGGACTGGCGGACGGCCTGAGTCGTACCGTCGGTGATGAAGGTGCCGCGTCCGGAATAGGCCTCGACCAGGCCTTTTTCGCGCAGCGCTTTTACTGCCTCGCGGACGGCGGTGCGGCTCACGCCGAAACGCTGCGCCAAGTCGCGCTCGGCGGGTAATTGGTCGCCGGGCTTGAGATCGCCGCGGACGATGGATTCCTCAATCTGCTGAACGATTTGCTCGTAGAGCCGCGACGTACGAACCAACTTGTACACAGCCTTGCCCCCCGGGGTATTAGCCGAGACGTCAGTGGTCCGGTAACTATACCGCATATCCACTGCGGTTTGGCGGGTTTGTTCGACGACAGGCAAAGGAGTATGGTATATAGGTATGGTGGTATGACCTGATGGATATTACAGCAACCGGGGCCAGGGCGCAACTGTTTTCAAGAACATATTCATTGGGATCGGGCTCAAGGGCCGGGCGCGTGTTCGACTTTCTGCGAGCGGGTGTGAAGCGGGCCGGCGCCGGGGCGTCGAGCTTCCCTAGATAAGGGCGGAGGCAACTTAAGGGCGACATGGGGAGAGACTCAAGGTGCATAGTTCCGAAACAGGAATTTGCTTGACACGGTTTCGCGGATAGTGGTATGGCTGTCGGACCAGCAAATGCAGGGAGGGGTTCCTATGCGACTAAGAACGGTCAGCGCCGCCGAGTATAGCGGCGACCGGATGCGTGTGGCTCGACGTCTGCTGCTCACTTCCACGATTCTGCTTTGTCTTCTGCTCGGTGTGGGCGCGTTGGCGCAGTCCACCTCGGGACGCGTTCTGGGCACGGTAACCGACCAGAGCGGAGCCGCAGTGAACGGGGCGACGGTGGTGGTCACGGATGTGCAGCGGGGGACGATCCGCACGGTGACCACGGACGAGTCCGGCGCGTATGTGGTCCCCAACCTGCAGCCGGGGGCCTACAAGATCCATGTGGAAGCCAAGGGCTTCAAGACGGTGGAGCGGCCCAATGTGGGGATTGAGGTTGCCACCGACGTGCGCGTGGATTTCGCGCTGCAGCCGGGGCAGGTGAGCGAGACCGTGACCATCACCGAAGAGGTGCCGCTGGTCAACACCACTTCGGCCACGTTGGGCGGAACGCTGAGCAACCAGGAGATTAACGACCTGCCGCTGAATGGACGCAACTACCAGAACCTGCTGCAGCTGCGGCCGGGAGTGATGCGCTATCCGGGGGGAGGATTCTCGACCACGAGCGCCAACGGCCTGCGCGCCGAGGACAACGCCTATCTGATTGACGGTCTGTACAACACCGAGCCGTTCTCCGGGCAGGGCGTGATTAACGGCTCGGGAATCGTGGGAGATTCCGCGACCATCCTGCCGATCGACGCCATTCAGGAATTCAATCTGCAGCAGAATCCTCCGGCGGAATATGGGTGGAAGCCGGGTGCCATCGTCAACGTGGGATTGAAGTCGGGCACCAACACCCTGCACGGGACGGCGTTCGCCTTCGGGCGCTACGGAGGGATGGATGCGCGCAATTACTTCAATACGCCTCCGGCCGCGAAGGTCGACAGAACGCTGGAGCAATTTGGGGGAAGCCTGGGTGGAGTGATCGTCAAGGACAAAGCGTTTTTCTTTGGATCGTACGAAGGCCAGATCTACGACATCGGAAACACGTACAGCGTGACTACGCCGTCGATGAAATCCATTGGCACGAATCCCACACCAAACTGCATCTTCATTCCTGCGGGCGACTGCGCCAATAGCATTCCAGACGCGGTGGCCGACCTACAGGCTGCAATCGCTCAAGGTGTCATAGCCGGCAACGGTGTCGCGGTCGGACCCAGTGCGGCGAGCGCCAAGATTTCCGGCTGCACCTGGGCGGCAACGGGATCGGTGAGTTGCACTGGTTCGGGGTTTCCGATCAACAACAATCTCAGCCCCAACTTCGTCCAGGGATTCCCCAACCAGGCTACGACGCAAGATCTGGTGGCGAAAGTGGACTACAACTTCAACCAGCGCCATTCGGTTAGCGGAACATATTTCTTCGGAAACAATTCCGGAACCGCGGAGGACTTTCCTGAGCTGCAAACGCAATGGCGGTCGAAGATACATACTCGTGCCCAAGTGGTGGGAGGGAATTGGATCTGGACTCCGAATGCGCGCTGGGTGAATGAAGCGCGCGCCGGCTACAGCCGCTTGTACCAGCCGACGTTCCCGGGGGACATTAATACACCGGCGTCCGGGTACGGTCTCACTACTGGCGTCAGCGGTCCATACACGGGAGGATTGCCGCGAATTGGATTCGCCGGCGCCTTTGTCCCCGGCCTGGGCGGCTTCAAATGGCCAAAGTTTCAAGGGCCGGACACGCTTACCCAATTCATCGATCACATTTCGTACACGGCAGGGAATCACTCTTTTATGTTTGGCGGGGAGCTGCGTCACGACGACGTGAGCGGCGGCGCTTTCGGCAACGCGCGAGGCAGCATTACTGTGTTGGGGGGCGTTGCCATAACGGCGGGGGCCGGGTCGACAGCGCTGGAAGACTTTCTTGCCGGGGACCCTTTCAAAGCGTCAGTGCAAGTGGGAGATCCCACGCGGCAGATTCACGATTGGGCCTACGGGGTGTTCTTTCAGGACGACTGGCGGGCGCGCAAGAACCTGACCATCAACTACGGTTTGCGCTACGAGTTCAGCTCGGTGATCAAGGAAGCGCACAACCGGCTGGGCAACTTCGACCCCAGTTCGCCAACGGGAGTGGTTCAAGTTGGAGTCAATGGCGTCAAGAGTCCGTACAACTCCGACCCCAAGGATTTCGGCCCGCGCGTCGGCTTTGCCTGGGATGTTACGGGGAAAGGAAGCACGGTGGTCCGCGGCGGAGCCGGCCTGATGTATGAGGTCGTGAACTGGGAAGCCTTCCTCGCCTTCAACAATAGCTTTGGGCTCACAAACATTCCCACCGGAGCCATCATCTCGGGGACGGGAACGGCCAACCAGCAAACTGCTGGAGGCACGATTACGGCGGGGAATCTGGCGATTGGAGCCCCTTTTGGTACGCCTCTTCCGCAGTGGGACAGCGCAACTCCGCTCTATGGAAACCTGAGCGCCAGCACCATCAATTGCGATCCCGTGAACGGCTCAGGGCCCTGCCCCATCATGAGCGTGGTCAAGAATCTGACGACTCCCTACGTTTGGACGTGGACGCTGAACCTGCAGCACGCGTTTACTCCGAATGTCTCGCTCGAGTTGGGCTATGTCGGCAACCGGGGCACGAATCTTACGGGGATACGGGACATTAACCAGGAGGCCCTGAACAGCAACTCGCAGACGACCCGGCCCTACAATGGACCGTTTCCCCAGTGGAGCAATATCTTCCAGATGGGGAACTTCTACCGATCGAATTACGACGGCCTGCAGACCACATTGACGTCGCGCAATTACCACGGCCTGAGCATGGTGCTGGGCTACACCTACTCGCATTCGCTCGACGACGTGGGAGCGAACTGGGACTTTGGAGCCGGGTACGGGTTGCCGCAGGACTCCAACAACGTTAAGGCCGAGTACGGCAACAGCGACTTTGATATCCGGCACCGCTTTACGGCGTCGCTGACCTACGCGATCCCGGGGAAAAAGGGTGCCGGGCAGATGATGGAAGGCTGGGAGATCAATACGATTGCGACCATCGAGAGCGGGCAACCCTGGGGAGTGATTGACTTGACCAACGGGTTCGCCGGGCTGGGAGGACTTCCCGTCAGTCCGCCGCAGGCCAACCCGCAGCGCTGGGACTTTGTGGGCCATCCGTCGGACTTCAAGTCCGGGCCAATTCCGATTCCATGTTATGGCTTCGGAAACCCGGCCTGCGGCGCCACCATTCCGTCCGTTTGTAATAGTGCGGCGGCGGCGCTGGGCATCAGCGGGTTTCCGGGGTGTTATGCCAAAGGCAACTCGGCCTTGATTCCGCCTCCGGTGGGACAGTTTGGAACGATGGGGCGCAACATCTTCCCCGACTCCGGCTTCAAGAACCTGGATTTCGCGATCGCCAAGAACTGGCATTTCGGAGAACGTGTGCGGGCTCAGTTCCGCGCCGAGTTCTTTAACATTCTCAATCACCCCAACTTCGCGAATCCTTATGGCGGACAGAACGGCTTCGGCCTGAACGATCCGGGAGCAATCGGGACATTCGGCTGCGGATGCTCGACCCCAGACGTGGCGGCGGCGAATCCTGCGATCGGTTCGGGAGGGCCACGCTCGATTCAGCTAGCCCTGAAGTTCATCTTCTAGTGCGGGAGCAGGAGCGAATTTCACGGCCGGACCAAATGGGGTCCGGCCTTTTTCACGAACCGAGCAGGTAATGTCTCAGTTTGGTGCTCGGACGGACTGCGCCGTCGAGCTTCGCTCGACCGGACAGCCGGGGGCGGCTGTCCCCACATGATGGCTTCCGCAAACTGAGGCATTGCTGAGTTGCGGTTCATATATTGGAGGAACGGCGAGAATTTATGAGGCGGAATGGATTTTTGTTGTTGGCAGCAACGACGCTTATTTGTGCAAACGTCATGGCGCAGGAACGGCGCGAGCGGACGATCGAGGAAGTGAAGACTGAAGCGATTCGGCGGGCCGAGGTGGGACAGTATCCGCTGATCGGGCTCGATCCCGCCGACGTGAAAGAGGCGTTCGAAAGCATTCATAGCGCCGATAAAGACGAATGGGCGGCGGCGTTCATGCATGTCGCCGACCGGTATTTCAACGAGGCGAGGTCGCTGGAAAAATCGGATGTGGCGAAGGCGAACGCGGACTATATCCGCTCCTGGCGGTTGTATTCCTTTGGACGCTGGCCGATTCCCGCGTCCCCGGGGAAACAGCGCTCGTATGAGAAGGCGATTGAAGCATTTTTGGCACACGCAAAGTTTTACGATCCGCCGCTCGAAGTGGTGCACATTCCGTTCGAGGGCAAGGAGATCATCGGCTACCTGCGGCTGCCGAAAGATGCGAAGGGGCCGGTGCCGCTGGTGATTGCGGTGAACGGGCTCGACAGCCGGAAGGAAGATCTGACGGAGAGTTTTGGCGCGATTCTTCCCTACGGGATTGCGGTGCTGGCGGTGGATGGACCCGGGACGGGGCAGGCGCCGATCAAAGTCACGGAAACTTCCGAGCGCATGCTTTCGAGAGTGATTGACTACGCGCAGTCGCGTCCGGAGATTGACAAGAACCGCATCGCGATGCACGGAGTGAGTTGGGGTGCGTATTGGGCGACGAAGATGGCGATTGTGGAGCGCGGGCGGCTGCGCGGTTGTAGCGCGCAGTCGCCGCCGGTGGACAGGTTCTTCCAGAAAGATTTTCTGATGAACTCGCTGCTGGGGAATCACGAATATCTTTTCGATCAGGTGCCGGCGCTGATGAATATTTTGGAAGGCGTGCATACGCTCGATGAGATGGGCGAGTATCTGCCGAAGATGTCGCTGGTGCGGCAGGGGCTGCTGGGCAAGCCGATGGCGCCGATGCTGGTGGTCGCGGGCGTGCTCGATACGCAGGTTCCCATCGAGGACGAATATCTGCTGTTGAGCAAGGGCGACACGCCGAAGGAAGCGTGGATCAATCCGCAGGGCGGGCATCTGGGACGACAGGTTGGAGTGTGGCCCGATCCCAGGATCTTCCGGGAAGTGATTGTTCCGTGGCTGATGAAGACGCTGGCGGCGGGGAGGTAGAAATGGTTTCAGAAAGGTTTTTGCGCGGGGCGAGCGCCAAGCCCACAGGGGCTAAAGCCCGCATTATTTGTGGTTCCGAGCGGCACGGCTGAAGCCGTGCCCTTCCCAAAACCCTTTTGCGAGACGGGTTCTAGAAGATCGGAATTCTGAATCCTGTAAGAGCTCGTGGTCATCGCTTTACGCGGAGGTGGAGTGATGGTGGCGAAGGTCACTTTAGTTGCCGGGGCCAACGGCGGGCTGGGAATGTACGTCACAAAAGCCTTGCTGGATGCGGGGTTCACGGTGGTCGGGTTGGCGCCTAAGATCCAGCAGTCGGACTTCGCCCATCCTCAGTTCACGGCACTGCCAGCCACGCTTGACAGCCTTGACGCGGCGAAGAAGGCTGTGGATGCGGTCATGGCGCGTTTTGGAAAGATTGACGTTCTGGCGCATCTGGTGGGTGGGTTCGAAGGTGGCCAGACCGTCGCCGACACGGACGATGCTACGTTTCAGCGGATGTTCGAGTTGAACGTCAACAGCGCGTTTCACATATTGCGGGCAGTGATACCGCACATGCGCGCGGCGGGAGGCGGGCGGATCGTCGCCATCGGCAGCCGGGCGGCGGAGGATCCCGGTCCCGGGGTCGGAGCCTATAGCGCGTCGAAGGCGGCGCTGGTTTCGCTGGTGCGGACGGTCGCGCTGGAAAATAAGGACTCGGGCATCAGGGCGAACGTGATTCTGCCGGGGACGATGGACACTCCCGCTAACCGCAAAGACATGCCCGGCGCCGACACGGCGCAGTGGGTGCAGCCGAGTTCGGTCGCGAGCCTGATCGTGTGGCTCGCCGGAGATGCGGGGAAAGACGTGACTGGCGCGGCGATTCCGGTTTATGGTGGCGGATTGTAGGCAGAGAAAAATCCTAATCCACAGAGGACACAGAGAATTACAGAGGTCCGTCGCTTCGCTCAGGGTGACAAGCGAGAGGATTTGCGCTGAAGCGCTGCGCCACCCAAAAGCGAGTTTTTCAGCAACCTCCAGAGAACGAAAAGCCTCGGTTTCCTGAAAGGGGACGTAACCCTTTCGTAACTAACTTCGGTGCACAATTTTTGTTGCACTTTAATACTGGTGAAATATATTGCATGTAACCTGTTATCAGGAGGCTGATAACCATGGGCTCAGCCCGCGTCGCCAAGTCCTTGCCGCTGCAGGTGGCTGCGGTTTGCTATCGCCGGCGAGGCGCTGCGGTGGAATTCCTGCTGGTCAACACCAACGGCGGGAACAAGTGGACGTTTCCCAAAGGGTCAACCGACCCGCGCTTGTCGCACAGCCAGGCGGCGGAGCGGGAGGCGGCGGAGGAAGCGGGCGCCATCGGCACGATCGAGCCGCGTCATTTCCATCTTTACATTCATTCCAAGGGCGTGTTCTGGCAGCCGGGCGGGGTGCAGGAATTTGTGGTCAAGGCGTTTCTGATGGAAGTGCACCAGATGCGGCGGCCCGACGAAGGCAATCGCCGTCCCACCTGGGTGAATGCGGAAGAAGCCAAGCGGCGGCTGACCAAGGG
>Ga0187817_10001898_pt1 | contig 10515 bp, 8 predicted proteins | sample NC_wetland_sal_i_17_FD_132431 | JGI IMG/M metagenome (GOLD analysis project Ga0187817, IMG submission 132431) | Wetland sediment microbial communities from Neuse River Estuary, North Carolina, USA - SO4_2 | ecosystem: Environmental > Aquatic > Freshwater > Wetlands > Sediment | place: USA: North... | reverse complement strand
TCAGTTGATTCTCGATGTGCTTCTGGATGAGTTCCCATTCCGAACGCAGCGTCATTTCCTTGATAACGAACTTGAACTCGTGGCGAGCGTCATCCACCCGCACCGCCAATTCTTTGTTTTGGAAACGGAAATCGATGACTTCCGCGAGTGGCACCAGTTGATTGGACGACTTGGCTACGATGAGGAACACAACCTTATCGGCCACCAACGTGTATTCTGGGCAGCTTTCCTCGTTCGCCGGGACTTGCGGCGGCCCGAACGAATTCATGAAGCCTCGGTGCGTGAGTGTGCAGTCGCCCATGCGCATACGAACTACGGTTCCATGCTGATAGATGCCCAGCGGCGCGGCCCAAGCGACCGAAACGCTGCTCAATACCAAAACCAAGAACAATGTGGATTTCATGAATCTCCCATTAGCGAACGCTGGGTTCGTAGTAGTAGCCGGTTCGGCTGTGGAATGTGAGGTTGAGGTTGTGGGTTGGCATCAGGCAAAGAGAATGAAATCCAGGCTGGTGGCTGGGTAGATCGTAGACCACCACGTAGGAGGCGCGCAGATCCTCGAGCGCCGCCTTCAGAACTGTGGCCGCGCCATCGTTCGAGGAGGAACGCAGGGGGAAATAGCGCCCGCCGCTAGCATTGGCAACTCGCCGCAGGAACATGCTGCCCGCAGTTTGGTTCGAGGACCGGTTCTCGGAAGTCCCCAAATCAACCGCGTAGATCAAGGCGCCCGCGTCCAGCACCGCATCCAACGCCTCGCGTGCAGAATGCATGCTGAAGGTGTCGTTGCCGTCCGAGTACAGAATCAGCACCGGCCGAACCCCGGCGCGGCGATGATGCGCGATGAAATCGGCCCCGAAGATCAGCGCGTCGAACAGCGGCGTGGTGCCGCTGCTCTTCGCCGCCTGGAGTCTGTTCATCGAGTCGGCAGCACGGCAACTGCTTGAACAGAGCACAGCAGGACGCATGCCGCCTAACGCCCCCTCAGGCGCTCCTCCAAACGTTCCCCCAAACGACAGAACGGCGATGTCGTCATCGGGTATCGATTGTTCCCGGGCAACCAGTTGCAGCACATCGTTCATGGCAACTCGAAGGCGCGGCGCCACCGATTCGCTCAGGTCGACAAGCGCAATCACATCGAGCGAAGTTTCATCAGCGGGGGTGAAGCTCCGGAAATTACGGACCACAAGCTCGCTGTCGACGACCGCAAAATCCGACTTCGTCAGGTTTGCGACTCGCTGATTGTTCTCGTCGGTGGCGAAGAATGTTAGCCGGACTTCAGAGACGATGCTGCGGTACGTAGGCAGGATCGAGGGATCGTTCGTGTTTTGGGCCGTCGAGGCGTGCGTCAACACAGAAAGCACCAGCAATACCACCCGAATGTGCCCATGCGTCAACATTGCCGTCGATTAGTCTCATCGGCGAACGACAGGACACTCCCCAATTACCGTAGTTATCCCCGAAGGTGCCTAGCAGGCCCGGTTGCGACCACGCAGCGTAAACAAATATAAATTTTTCTGGCGGCTCGCTTGACATCAAGGTAAAACGGGTGTGAAATTGTGCGAACTTCGAAGGCCGGTGCCCGACCCTTCCCCCATGGCACTTGGACCCAGAGGCTCTCGCCGAAAAATCTAAGTGGGATTGCAGGCCGCATAAACCTCTCCGGCGTGCCGTTGTTTCCCGCTGATGGAATGGTGAGGCTGGGCTTTGCATTTCAGAGGAGCGTCTATGACTTCGAATATCCGCGGAAAGAACATCCTGCCGACATGGCCCACATTGCTGATTATTCTTACGGTAACCGCAGTTGCTTTGGCGCAACACAACAAGCCGAGTGCGCCTGCTTCCGCACCGAAGGCGTCCGCACCCCACGCATCCGCTCCGGCTGCCCATTCCGCCCCGGCGCAGCACCCGGGGGGAAGCCCCGGGGCCGCGCAGCGGCCCGGCGGAGCGGGCGCGAACAATCGTGGACCAGCTGGAGCGGGCGCCAATAACCGCGGACCGGGCGGAACCAACGCCAACACTCGCGGACCGGCAGGCGCGAATAAGGGCGGCGCAGCCGGCGCAAATAACCGCGGACCGGGCGGAACCAACGCCAACACTCGCAGTCCGGCAGGCGCGAACAAGGGTGGCGCGGCTGGCGCGAATAACCGCGGACCGGCGGGCGCGAACAAGAGCCCGGCGGGTGGGAGTAATGCGGCCAACCGCGGCCCCGCTGGCAATCGCGGAAATGCCGGAGCCGCCGCCAACCGCCATCAGCCCGCCGGAAGCAGGCAGGTGGCCCTGAAGAGCGGCGGGCACGCAACCTTCCGTAAGGACGGCAAGGTTCGTTCCATCCAAACCGCTCACGGAATGAAGATCGAACACGGAATGCGCGGCGGACGTCGAATTGAGAGCATGCACAACGGGCGACGAGTCGTAAGCTACGGCAGACACGGGGGATACAGCCAGCGCGCCTACTATCGCCACGGCGGCCGGGAGTATTCCCAGCGAACCTACTATAGGGGCGGACACTACTACGCCTATGGGTATCGCAACTACTACTATGGAGGCCGTCCCTATTACGGTTACGCGCCCTCCTATTACTATGGTCCCGCCTACTACGGATGGGCCTATAATCCGTGGCCCGCGCCGGTTTATTACAACTGGGGCTGGGGCGCGGCGCCCTGGTACGGGTATTACGGCCCTTACTATCAACCCTATCCGGTGTATCCGACGGCTGCATTCTGGCTGACGGATTACCTGATTGCAGCGCACCTGCAAGCTGCCTATGAAGCTCAAGCAGCCGCTGAGAACGGCCAGGTCGGGCCCGCGCCGCTGGCGCCGGAGTCGACAGATGAAATCGCTTCGTTGTGGACGACGGACCAGCTGATTGCCGCGAATCTCGAGACGGCCTATGGGGCGTACATGCTAGGTGCGGGAGCACCGGCAGCGGCAGCGAAGAGCGGTGCAACAGGACTCACTCCGGAAGTGAAGCAGGCGATCGCCGACGAGATGAAGAACGAGATCGCGGCGGAAAAGGATGCGGCGGCAAGCGGTCAGAAGGATACTCCGAGCGGGGACCAGGTGCCGGCGGCACTCGATCCCAAAATCCGCGTCTTCGTAGTCTCCACCGACGAGGATCTGACCACGTCAGATGGCGTGGAATGCGCGCTTACTCCTGGCGATGTGGTCTACCGCACCGGCGACAAACCGGACGATGACAACATGGTCGATGCAACCGTAAAGAGCAGCAAGAAAGATGAGTGTACAGTCGGCGTCACCGTCGGAATAGACGTCGATGATCTGCAGGAGATGCACAATCAACTGCGGATCCAGATGGATGCTGGGCTGAAGGAGTTGGCCGATAAGCAGGGTAAGAACGGATTACCGGCCGCTCCCGATACCAAAACTCAGGCTGGCGAAGTTCCACCACCTTCGCCAGACACAAACGTAGCCAACGATCTGCAAGACCAACAAAAGGAAGCAGACCAGGCGGAGGCCGAAGCTCAGCAACCGCAGTGAAGTGAGTGAACGTCGCGGATCACCAATTTTGGGCGGGGAGCGATCGAGCAGTCAAAACGAAGGCGCTCCCTGATTTTGCGGGGAAACCACAAGATCGAACGACAAGAAGTAGAACCTAAGAGGACTCTCATCCCGCTGGGGAACGAGAGCAGCGTCTTCAGAGGAGGAAGTTTGCAATGCGCCCGAACATTAAAATGGCCGTCCTGGTTGTAGTTTTAACTGTTTTCGGAATCTTGCCTTGCCTGGTGGCTGCGCAGGGCGTTCCGCTGGAAGACCAGCTCAAAGCACAATATACGCTGGTGAAGATGGGTGCGGACACGGGCGGAGCTGCGGTCGTGGACCAGGGCACCATCCTCGTCATCAAAAAGGGCGGAATCCTCAGCGTGCCCTATTCCGACCAGAGCATTGTTCCCACCAAGTACGAAAATGGAGCGGTTCATTCTCCCAACAACGTGATGATGAAGGGTCTCGGCTTCGGCCTGGGAAAACTTGGGAAGACGCAAACCACGCGCTTGATGCAGACGGGAGAAAAGGTGTATCCCTCGAAGATTGCCGTCAATCTGCCCAAGGACCAGGTGGAGATCAGCATCATCGCTTGCGATTCCTGTAACAACACCAGTCCCACGACGTTCTACAAGGCTGATGTAATCTTCCAGTTCCCCAAGGGGGCGCTGGCGAATACCAGCCCATCCCAGGTGGAGGATACGATCGCCGGACTATTGGCCATCGACGACAGTGGCGGCGACCAGGGCGGGCAGCAGGGCGGTAATGGCAATGACCAGCAAGGCGGCAATCAGCAGGGTGGAGGTGGAGGACAAGCGCAACAAGCACCCCCACCGGAGCCTCAGCAGATCGAAAAGGGTCAGACCCCCGATCAGGTAAAATCTGCCCTCGGCACGCCGGACAAGATCGTCAATTTGGGTCCTAAACAGATTTACGTCTACAAGGATCTGAAGGTTACGTTTCTCAACGGAAAAGTCTCAGACGTGCAGTGAGGGAGCGTCAGGCTAAACATCTCATCAAATTGTCATCCTGAGCGAAGCGAAGGACCTATGCATTTTGCTGGCGAGCGCGAAATGCATTCCTTCGTTTCGGATGACAACTCTTTAGAGCACCGTCAGTCCCTACAGTATTTTCTTCCCAAACGCTGACAGCGCCAACTCCACCGCCAAGTCGGCGGTCTGATTGCGCTCGTCGATGACGGGATTTACTTCCACGATTTCGAAGCTCAGCATGCGCCCATGGTCAGCGATGATTTCCATGGCGAGATGCGCTTCGCGATAGGTGGCGCCGCCCCAGACCGGAGTTCCGACTCCGGGCGCATCTTCGGGATCGATCCAATCCATGTCGAGCGAGACGTGATAGCCGGCGGTGCCATGTCCGGCCATGCGGAGCGCTTCCTCCATGACGGCACGCATGCCGCGTTCGTCGATGTCGCGCATGGTAAAGACCTGGACTCCGGATTGGCGGATGTGTTCTTTTTCAAAGTTATCGACGTCGCGGATGCCGACGAGCACACAATTTTTCGGCTGCACCTTGGGGGAGAAGTCGTAGATCTTTCCAAGTTCAACGGGAGGAAGTCCCATGAGGGCGGCGAGCGGCATGCCGTGAACATTGCCGCTGGGGGAAGAGTCGGGAGTGTTCATGTCGGTGTGGGCGTCGATCCAAAGCAGACCGATTTTTTGATTTTTGCGGCGGTAGAACTCGGCCACACCTGACACGGTGCCGGCAGCGATGGAGTGATCGCCGCCGAGGACGAGAGGAACTTTACCCGCTTCGAGCGTCTTCAACACCAGGTCGGCACCCTTGGTGCAGGTAGCGGTAATCTCCTTGAGGTATTTGGCGTGCGCGGCGCCTTCTTTCTTTCGTTCGGGGATGGCGACCGCAACGTTGCCCGCGTCTTCGACCGTGTGGCCTATGGCCTCGAGGCGGGCTTGGAGCCCAGCGACGCGAACCGCGGATGGACCCATATCAACGCCGCGGCGGGACTGGCCGAGATCAAGAGGAATGCCGATCACCCGTATCTGACGCGGGATGATGCTGCTGAACGTCGTGCTGCGTTGGGGCATACGCTCCTATTTAACCGCAGAGATCGCAGGAGTTCGCAGAGGAAGGGAAATCATTCACCAATCTGCGGATTCCGTGCTTGAGCATGGTGCAGTGGAAGTTAAGGAGCAATCCTACTCGACAATCTGCAAGCTTCAAGTAAGAGAGCAACTGAGCTTCGTGCACTGAATTCAGTTTCTCAACAGCCTTAATTTCGACGATCACGCAATCAGCCACTACTAAGTCCAATCGGTAGCCACAATCGAGCCTTACACGCTTGTACGTGATCGGTAGCGGCTTCTGCTGGTCGATGCACAACCCGCGCTCGCGAAGTTCAAAGACCAAGCGCGCTTCGTAGGCTGATTCCAACAAACCTGGACCGAGCGCGCGATGAACTTCCATGGCAGCGCCGATAATCTGCTCGGTGATCGCGTTAAGCTGGTCAGCTTGCGCCGCAGCGGTTTTCATGCGATGACTTCTCTGCGAACTCCGCGGTTCAATGGCTACGGGTACAGCCGATGCAGCATGCGCGGGAAGGGGATGGTCTCCCGCACGTGCTCCAAGCCGCAGATCCAGGCCACGGCGCGCTCGATGCCCATGCCAAAGCCGGAGTGCGGGACGCTGCCGAACTTGCGGAGATCAAGATACCACTTGAACGCTTCTTCGGGCAGATTGTGCTCGTGAATGCGCTGCAGGAGCAAGTCGTGCGACGCCGTACGCTGCGATCCTCCAATGATTTCGCCGTAGCCTTCGGGGGCGAGGACATCGACGCAGAGAGCAAGCTCGGGACGCTGGGGGTCCGGTTCCATGTAAAACGCTTTTACGCTAGCCGGGTAGCGATGGACCATGACGGGCCGGTCATATAACGATGAAAGGTAGGTCTCATCGGGCGAGCCCAGGTCTCCTCCCCATTCGAATTTATTTTCCAGCTTGCCCTGCGCGTGGCCTTCCTGCAACTTCGTGACCGCTTCGTCGTAGGTGATACGGGGAAAGGGCGCCTCGATTTTCTCGAGCTTCGCAAGGTCGCGGCCAATGGTTTCGAGATCAGGGCGGCGGCGCTCGAGACATCGTTTAACCAAGAACGTCAGCAGGCCCTCGGCGAGTTCCATCAGGTCGTCGAGAGTGGCATAGGCCACCTCTGGTTCAACCATCCAAAATTCGGTGAGGTGGCGGCGCGTCTTCGATTTTTCCGCGCGGAAAGTCGGACCGAACGAATAGACCTTGCCGAGCGCCATCGCCGTGGCTTCGATGTAAAGCTGGCCGGACTGCGTGAGATAAGCCTGCTCCTCAAAGTAGTCGACGGGAAAGAGCGTGGAAGTTCCTTCGCAAGCGGCCGGCGTGAGGATGGGGGGATCGGTGAGGGTGAATCCATTGCTGTCGAAAAAATCTCGGGCGGCGCGAATAATTTCGGCGCGCACCCGGAGAATGGAAGCCTGGCGCTGCGAGCGCAGCCAAAGATGCCGGTGCTCCATTAAGAAGTCGACGCCGTGTTCTTTAGGGGTGATGGGGTAGGGAGTCGACTCGGGCACGCGCTGCACGACTTGCACGCCGGCGACGTCGAGTTCATAGCCGCCGGGAGCACGCTTGTCGGCGCGGACCTTGCCTTCGACGATGACGCTCGATTCCTGCGTGAGGCCCTTGATGGCGTCGAAGACTTCGGGTGGGACGGCATTCTTCGGGACGACTCCCTGAATGATGCCGGAGCCGTCGCGAAATTGGGGGAAGAGAAGCTTGCCGCTCTCGCGGAGGTTGTAGAGCCATCCCCGGATAGTGACCGACTGGCCTTCGTGTTTGCCTATTTCTGCGATGGTACTGATGGGTGTGGACATAAAGTTTTGTTGCGGACGCGACGCAACTTGCGGAAGTCAGAAGTGAAAAGTCAGATTGCAGAAGTAAAACCGATGCGGATAGCTGTTGGGGGTTAACTTCTTCAATCCGACCTCTGACTTTTGACTTGCTTCTACGAATCTTCCAGCTCTTGGAAGGTTGCGTTCACTTCCTCGCCGGGGCTCTTTTTTTCTTCACCTTCGATTTCGAGCAACAGGGGCGGCTTTTGCGGTGCGGTGCGCAGCAACTCCATGGTCTGCTTCCAGTCAATGGATCCGCTGCCGGGCCAGAGGTGCGAGTCTTTGTCCTTGTTATTGTCGTGCACGTGGGTCGAGCAGATGTGATTCTTCAGGATGGCGAATCCTTCGGGAATTCCTTCCATCATGTGCGAATGCCCGCAATCGAAACAAACGCCGATGTCGTCGAAATGCATGGTCTTGATGAACTCGACCAAGCGTTCGGGGGTAGAAAGTTCGTTGGGAATATTTTCCAGGAGCACTTTGACGCCGAGCGGTTTGGCGAAGGCGCGCAGGTGCTCGACGGAGGTCATGGCCGCCTCGAACTTCTTTTCATCGAAGGTGTCGTTGGGATTGCCGATGTGCTGCACCAGAAACCGGAATGGAATATGCTCGGCGATCTCCAGGGAGCGTTTGATCTCGTCCATGGCGTCGATGCGGTGCGCTCGGTCGGTGGATGCAATGTTGACGGGCGGCGCGCCGGTGCGTCCCCACTCGTAGTCGGAGTACAACGGCGCGTGCACGGAATTTAGCGGAATGCCGGTGGAGCGGAACCAGTCGGCGATTTCGCGCACATGCTGCTTGCGATTGGCGTAGTCGAAGTGCTGGCGGGCAGCAAAGATCTCGAGCGCCTGGGCTCCAGCCTTGACAAGCTCATCCAGCAGGCCCGGATGGAGCCGCTCCTTGACATAGACGTATGTCGATACCGCCCTCTGCATCAGTAGCCTACCGCTTTCCCATTGTTGCGTCCGTCGCTCGCGCCAAGGCGCTCGCCGGTTTTGGGGTCAACCATGATGCACTCGCCGTCTCCCCAAAAATGCTCGACCTTCAGCTTGTGTCCCTTGGCGCGCAGTACATTCATTGTATCGGGAGAGAGGCGATCCTCCACGAGAATCTCATCGGGGAGCCACTGATTGTGAAACCGGGGCGCGTTGACCGCTTCCGCGATATCCAACGAGAAATCCACTACCCCGATGATGACGTTGGCGACGATGGTAATGATCTTGGGGCCGCCCGGCGAGCCGAGAACCAGGAAGAGCTTGCCGTCCTTGAGCACGATGGTCGGGGTCATGGCGGAAAGCGGGCGCTTTCCGGGTCCGATGGCGTTAGCGGGACCCTGGATCAGACCGTAAATGTTTGGGAAGCCTTGTTTGGCGGTGAAGTCGTCCATTTCGTCATTGAGCAGGAAGCCCAAACCTTCGGCCGTGACCCGGGAACCGAAGGAGTCGTTGAGCGTAGTGGTCACGGCAACGGCATTGCCCTCGGCATCGACCACGGAATAATGCGTGGTGTTTTCGGGTTCGTGGATGGCGTCGGGCCGCGACTGGGCGACGCGCTCCAGTTCACTGAAGGCTGGGCGTTTCAGGTCTTTGCTCACGCTGGCGTGGTTGGGATCAATGGAGTCACGCCATGCGGCGGCGTACTTCTTGTCGATGAGCTGCGCCACGGGAATCTTGGCGAAGTCGGGATCGCCCATGAAGTCCGCGCGATCGTAGAATGCGCGGCGAAACGCTTCCGTTTCGAGGTGGATGGCAGCGGCGCTTCGGTTGCCGAATTTCGCGAGGTCAAAGCCCTCCAGGATATTGAGGATTTCGACCAGCGCCACTCCGCCGGAAGATGGCGGCGGAGCGCTGATGATGTCGAAGCCGCGATAGGGGCCTCGAATGGGCTCGCGCTCCTTGACTTCATAGGCGGCGAGGTCGACCGCGGTAACCAAGCCTCCACCTTTGTGAATGGCCGCGGCCAGTTCGCGAGCCATGGCACCGTGGTAGAAGTCGTCGGGATTCTTGGCAATGCGTTCGAGCGTGCGAGCGAGGTCGGGCTGTTTCAGCAGCTCGCCAAGCTGATAGTAGTTTCCGTCACGCTGGAAAATGCGTTTGGATTCCGGAAACTGCGCAAGATACTCATCGTCTTTTAGATCCCGTGCGTCTTCGTAGGCCAGCGGAAAGCCATCGCGGGCAAGCTTGATAGCAGGAGCAATTACCTTTTCCAGCGATAGCTTGCCGTATTTCTTTTCCGCGTAAACCAGTCCAGCCACCGACCCTGGCACTCCAATGGCCCTGTACCCAACCGCGCTGGATTCTTTGTTGGACTTCGGGAGAACGTTGCCCTGCGCGTCCAGATACATGTTTTCGGTGGCCGCGGCTGGCGCCTTTTCGCGGAAATCAATGAAATGAGTTTTACCGGTGGCGTTGCGGAGGAGGAGGAAACCGCCTCCGCCAAGATTTCCAGCCTGGGGATGGACGACAGCAAGCGCAAAGCCGGTAGCGACCGCGGCATCGACGGCATTACCACCGGAGCGCAACATCTCCACTCCCGCGCGAGATGCCAGCTCGTGGACGCTGGTAACGATGGCGTGCGGAGCGTGCGTGGGGCGCAGAGGGGCAGCCGCCAGGGTCGAAGCGAGCACAGCGCACAAGCTGCTGAGGATCAGGAAACTGCGTTGAATTCGCATGGATTGGGCGAAGTACGAGGCTAGCCTACGCGGTTGCGATGAGTCAAACCGTGTGGCGCGGGCCCCCCCGCCCGCGTTCCAGTGTCCGCGCCACCCGGTACAGGGAAGCAAAGAACACCGAGACGACTCCTTCACCAAAGAAAAGCGCAGGCAGGTCCGGAGAAACATGTTCACTTTTTGCAGCGCTGGCGTGGCGTCTTTGTTTGCTTATTTTTCTTCTTTGGTGCTTTGGCAGCTACCAAGTCGTACGACTGGCGAATGAGTTCTTCAAGCTCGTCGGAGGGCAGAACATCGGAGTATTCCAGAAGAATCCATTTGTAGCGACCGACATATGGGGCGGGAGAGATGCCTTCGGTCTCGAGGAGTTCGGGGAATTTCTCCGGCGAGCATTTGAGGGTAAGAGGGGTCAGTTTGCCTTGCGAGAGATCCACGATGGCGAAGATCTTGCCACGC
>Ga0187817_10001897_pt1 | contig 10518 bp, 10 predicted proteins | sample NC_wetland_sal_i_17_FD_132431 | JGI IMG/M metagenome (GOLD analysis project Ga0187817, IMG submission 132431) | Wetland sediment microbial communities from Neuse River Estuary, North Carolina, USA - SO4_2 | ecosystem: Environmental > Aquatic > Freshwater > Wetlands > Sediment | place: USA... | reverse complement strand
CTGGATGATACGGAACGCGGTCAGCTCAACGCCCGGCGCGAGTGGGCTCGGCGTCCCGACCACCTCGAACTCGACCGGCAGCCCGGCGTCACGCACCTTCGCCAGCACCCCCGCCAGGTCGGACATGGACGCGGCCGGCGTGGTGTCCAGGCGCTCCGACGGGCCGCGCAGCACGCCGAGCAGCCGGCGCAGCTCGGTGAGCGCCTTTCGCGCGGTGTCGCCGATCACAGCGACCGACTGCTGCGCCCGTGCTGGCTCGCCCGGCAGCAGGGCCGAAGCCGCTTCGGCCTGTACCGCCATCAGGCTGACGTGGTGCGCGACCACGTCGTGCAGCTCGCGCGCGATCCGGGCGCGTTCCGCGGCTGCGGCCCGCGCGGTCTCGCGGTCGAGCTCAGCCTCGGCGCGCTCAGCCCGGCGCCGCTCCGCGAGCAGCGAGTACCGTGCCGCCCGGCTGAGCAATCCGGCGGCGAGCGCGGTCGCGAAGATCAGCACCTGGAAGATCGCGTCGTACGGCTCGGTGTGGCCAGGCGTCAGCTGCGAGATGGTAATGCCGGCCGCCAGCACGGCGCAGGTGAGCCACCGTATGGCGGCGCCGCGCCGTTCGAACACGGTGTAGACGACGATCGCCGGCCCGAGCGGGAATGGAGCGAAGCCGAACCCGATGCTGTCGTAGCTGACCCGGCAGGCCGCGACCACGAGCCCGGTCCCGACGGGCAGCGCACGGCGCCACGTCAGCGGCACCGCCTGGCCGATGACAAGCAGCAGCGCTAGCCAGAACGGATGCAGCTGCGCCCGGTACGGCAGCAGCGACACCACATTGACGGCGGCGAGCGCGACCGCGATGCCAGCGTCCTGAACCTGCTCCTGGCGGCGCGTCGGGAGCGCCGCGAACCACGCAGCCAGCCCGCGGCGGATAGCGGCTAGCTGCGCCGCGAGCGTTGTCATGCCGCGATTGTACGGTTTACGACACTCGCGCCGGAATCGGCCGCGCGACGGAGCGGCGGCCTCCGTCGCGCGGGGGAGTGCGCGCCTTCGGGGGCCGCCGCGATCAGCCGCGCGGCCGGCCACGCGAACCAGCACGCGGCCCGATGTGCCGGCCCAGCCGCCGCCGCGACGATGTGCGCATGACGACTGGATCCGCAGGCGCCCAGCCAGCAGCTGTAGCGACCGACACAGTGGCCGGAGCGGACGCCGCCGCTTCCAGCCCGGGCGCGGCGGCAGCGCCCCTCGTTCCCGCACCCCGGCTGGGGATCGCGCTGATCGCGCTCGGCGCCGTCGTGATCGAGCTAGCAGTCGCCGCGCGATACGGCTACGTCCGGGATGAGCTGTACTTCCTCGCCGCCGGTCAGCATCCGGCGTTCGGCTATGTCGATCAGCCACCGCTCACTCCGCTGCTCGCCCGGCTCGGGGCGATACTCGGCCGCAACAGCGTGGTGGGCCTGCGGGTCATCCCGGCGCTGATCATGGGCGCGATCGTGGTCCTGACCGCGGCGATGAGCCGCCGCCTCGGCGCCGGCCGCACCGGGCAGCTGCTGGCCGCGCTCGCCGCCGCCACCTGCGCGGAGTTCCTCGGCGCGGCGCATGAACTGACCACGACGACACCGGACTTCCTGTTCTGGGCAGTCGCTCTGTATCTGGTCGTCCGGCTGCTGGAGAGCTGCGACCCGCGCTGGTGGCTGGCGATCGGCCTGTGCGTCGGGGTGGCCAGCGAGGCGAAGTGGAACATCGGGTTCCTCGCCGCCGCGCTGACTGCCGGCTTCATTGTCACCGACGCCCGGGCACTGCTGAGGTCGCGCTACCTGCTGGCCGGGTGCGTGCTCGCCGCCGCCATCGCGGCGCCGGATCTGATCTGGCAGGCGGTGCACGGCTGGCCAGCCCTGCAGGTGTTCCGGGTGCTGCAGCAGCAGGCCGGGCACAACCGCGTTACCTACTGGATCGCGCAGATCGTGTTCACCGGCGTTGCGCTGACGCCGGTGTGGGTGACCGGGTTTATCTGGACACTGCGCGACCAGCGGGCGCGGCGGTTCCGCCCCGTCGCGATCGGCTGCGCGGTCGTGATCGCGGCGCAGTTCGTGCTGGGCGGCAAGCCGTACTACCCGGGCGGCGCCTACACCTTCTTGCTTGCGGCGGGCGCGGCACCCATCGGCGCGCGGCTGGCGGCCGGCGCAGCGCGCAGCCGCCACCGGATGGTACAGGCGTTGCTGACGTCAGCCGTGCTCGCATTCCCGGTGGCACTGCCGGTGCTTCCGGCCAGGGTGTTGCACGCGGTCCCGCTGCAAAAGATCAACTACGACCTTGGCGAGGAGATCGGCTGGCCGCGGGAGGTCGCGCTGGTCGCCCGTGAGTACCGCACGCTGCCTGCGGCGCAGCGGCGGGTGACCACGATCCTCGCGGGGAACTACGGCGAGGCCGGCGCGATCGAGCGCTACGGCCCCGGTGACGGTCTGCCGGTCGCCTACAGCGGCGGCAACAACTTCTGGCTCTGGGGGCCGCCGCCCGCGCCGGACACGGACGCGATCGCGATCAACGTCGATCCGGCACTGCTGCGGCGCGAGTTCGCGCGTGTCCGCCTCGTCGCCACGTACGACAACGGACTCGGGGTAAGCGACGACGAGGAGGGCGCGCGGATCTACGTCGCGACGGGCCTGCGGTCCTCCTGGGCAGCCGCCTGGCCGGCCTTCCGCGATTACGGCTGAGCGGGCTCGTCCCAGCGTCGCCCGAACGCGAAGTAGCACAGCGGAATGATCCCGGCCGAGTTGACGATCATGGCCAGGGCCCAGAGCCGCTTGGATCCGCGGACCTGGCTAGCCGGGCGGCGCCTGAGGTCGATGAGCACAGCAGCCTTCAGCGCGGCCTCGGCAACCGCGCCCGCAGTGATCAGCCTGCGGGTGCGGACGCTCAGGTCGTTCCACCGGATGGCGGCCATTACTTCCTCCGCTCGCTCGCGGCATCCTGATGGCCGTACCTTACTCGTCCTGCTGCCGGGCGTGCCCAGCGCGCTCGGGTCTGCGGCGCCGGTCTGACAGGCTACGGGTATGGCAACTGAGACGAAGCACCGCAGCCTCACCGTCGAGCGGGTGGCAGCCGGAAAGTTCGCCGCGATCAACTCTCGCGGCGGCCGGATCAGCTTCGGCACCGGGAGTGGTGAGGAGTTCACCCCGACCGAGCTGCTGCTGGTCGCGCTCGGCGGCTGCACGGCTATCGACGTGGACATCCTGACCTCGCGCCGGGCCGAGCCCGATGCGTTCGAGATCGCCGTCGACGCAGACAAGGTTCGCGACGAAAGCGGCAATCACCTCACCAACATCGAGATCACCTACCGGCTGAGGTTCCCCGCCGGAGCGGGTGGTGACGAGGCGCGGGCAGTCCTGCCTGAGGTGGTCCGCAGGTCACAAGAGACGCTGTGCACGGTCGGACGCACGGTCCAGCTACCGACGCCGGTCGCAACGCGCATCGAGTAGCCGGCCGGAGCCAGCCCGTAGGACCTCGGTGATCGGGACGTTTGACCCCGGCTGGACCGCCTCCCGGCGGTGAGGATTTAACGGTAGTGGCCGATCGGCCGGTGGAGCGGAGCCACTGGTTTACCCGCTGTGAGGAAGATATGTCGGAATACGCGCCCGATCACGCAGGCCTGGAAACGCTGCCGCTGGATGACTGCCTGCGGCTGCTCGCGTCGGTTCCGCTGGGCCGGATAGCGTTCCAGTCCGAGGGCGAGCTAATTGTCCTGCCGGTCAACCACGCCGTGGATGGGCAGAGCGTGGTCTTCCGGACCGCGAGCGGATCGAAGCTGTCTGCTGCGGAGTCCGAGAACGTGGTCACGTTCGAGGCCGACGAGTACGACGCACGGCGGCGAGCCGGCTGGAGCGTAGTGGTGACCGGCCACGCGGAGTTCGTGTACGACGACAGCGAGATCGAGTCCCTGAACCGCATCGGCCTGCAGTCATGGGCGGATGCCGTTGAACGCTCGTTCTGGGTCCGGATCCGGCCGACCCTGGTGACGGGTCGGCGACTGTCAGCCCACGCCCGACCGGTGCCGCCGCCGCCGGTCGAGGAAGTGCGAGTGCTGAACGTGCTGAGCGGCGAGGCGAGCCAGATCAGGTCGACACCCTTTGGCGACGTCGGCACCGTGTTCGCTGGCAAGGACCTAGAGGTTGTCTGGGTTAGCAAACTCGGCGAACCGGTGGATGAGCACTGGTTCTCCTCGCACGAGCCCGACGTGATCCTGGTCGTGCAGGGACAGCTGAGGTTCGAGTTCGAGGCGACGAGCCAGCCTGATCGCGTTCTCAGCGTGGGCGAGGTGCTTATGCTTCCGGCCGAGACGCGCTGCCGTGCTTACCGGTGGCCGCGTGATGCCCGGGAGCCGAGCATATTCGTCGCCGCCTACCCTGCCAGCCACGCGGCGTAGCCAGGCGCGAGCCGCGTTGCGCCCGCAGCCAGCGCCGCACCCGGTCGCGCTGCGCCGGTGGCTGCTAGCCGAGCAGCCCGAGCGGACTCGGTGCGGCGAAGGTGATCTGCAGCACCCGCTGCCCGGTCGCGAGCGTGACGGTCGGCACCCGCATGGGTGCATAGGCTGGGATCGGCGAGTTCAGCAAGGCTTTGAGCGACTGTAGGTAAGAGCCGTTTCCGCCGCCGCCGCCGGCCGCCGGGTCGGCCGCGGCCAGGTCGGCTATCCGCAGCGGAACGCCCGCGCTGGCGCCGGGATCGGCGTCGCGGAAGCGCACGATGTCGATCGGCTCCTGGCTGGCGAGGAAGGCCAGCACCGTCAGCAGCCGCGCGTCAACCAGGCCAGACAGCAGGATCCGCTGGGCGCTGGGGGAGGCCCTGACGGTTGCCTTGGTCAGCAACTCGGCGGCGGCAGACTGTCTGGCGCGCAGGTCCGCGCTCTGCGACCTGCGGAACGCCGCGGCGCCATCTGGCGCTATCACCCGGATATCGATCCGGTTGGCGCCGGTGCCGAAGCTCGCGATGACCTCCGGCGCGAACTCGTCTGTCAGCTGGCTGCCGAACTGACTGCGGATGCCGGCCGTGGCCACGACGACCTGGGAGCCGTACAGGTCAGGCGCAGTCGACTGCAGGATGTCCAGGCTGGCCGCGGGAAAGCCGTCTTGCGCGAGATCCGCGCAGGTCACCTCGTCGCAGGCGACGAGGATGTTGTGGCCGACCTGGCTGGCCACCCAGGCCGCTGCCGCATTCCGGACCGCAGCCTGGTCGGCGATCCGCCTGCTGCCAGCGTTTCCCGGCGTCCCGGCACCGCTTGCTGCTGCCGGGCTGCGCTGGTGCAGGGCCACGAGCAGGACCGGGGTGCCGGCCAGGACGGCGATGAGCAGCCCGGCCAGCCACCAGCGCCTGGCTCGCGCCGCTGCCCGCGCGCGGTTTGCTGCGGACGGCACCGGCGCGGGCTTGATGGGCGACGGAGTCGCCAGTGGCTGCGACGCCTCGGCCGGTGCCGGTGGTGCGGCTGCCGCTGGGCCCGCTGGCGCTGCGGGTGCCGGTGGTGCGGATGCCGGTGGCCTCGGCGGGGCTGCCGGTGCTGGCGACGCGGATGCCACCGGTCGGAGCGGCGCGACCGTCACCCGCGTTGACGCCTCGGCAGGCAGTCGCGGCGCGGATCGTGGTGCCGCTAACCCCGGGCTCGCCGCAGGCAGTGGCATGGTTGGCGAGTCATCGAGTTCGGTCAGCGGTTCGGGCAGCGGGGGCAGCCGGGTGAGCCGGGGCGCGGCCTGGATGGCGCTGGTCCCGGGCGCCCGCCTGGGCAGCTGTCCGCCCGGCTCTGTCGCAGACGGGGCTGACGCAGGCGCCGGCCCGGCTGGAGGCTGGCCTGCCGGCCGGGCCCCGCCATCCCGACGCCAGTTGACGCCCGGCACCCGTCGCGGCAGGTCATCGGATGACTCTCGCGGCGGTCGGCTTTCGTCTGCCATTGCGGCGGCCCCCCTAGGCGCGGCTGCGGGCGCCCAACTACCAAGACAGCGCAGCACACCGATACCTGCTGTTCAACCGAAACGGCGGACTCGGTCCGCCAGCCGCCAGTTTGCCTGACACTGTGGACGGCGCGGCCATGTCACCGGTGAGCTCCTGTGCGGTCTGTCGATCAGCCGCTGCCCAGGCCGGCGACGTACTCGCCGAATCTGCGCAGGCTCGTTTCGAAGCCTGAGCGCGCTGCCGGGTCCCGGTAGCTGGGCGGGACATTGGTCTGGTGGGTAACCACCTCGGTGCTGCCGTCGCCGAGGTCGGTGAACGTGATCGTGGTCGTCATTCCGCCTTCGACACCGGGCTCGGTCCAGACCAGCCGGTCCGGCCGCCGGACCTCCAGGTACACCGCGCGCATGGTGTAGCTGCTGCCGTCGGCCACGTTCAGCATGACAGTCTCGAACGCGCCTCCCGGCCGCAGGTCTACCGTGATCCCCTCGATCGGGGCAGTGGTCCCGTCTGGGCCCCAGAAACTAGTGAGGTGCTGAGGCTGGGTCATGCAGTCGAACAGCAACTCGGCGCTCGCCCGGTGGACGCGCCGGTAGCTGAACTCGCCCGGCTTAGTCATGCGCCTGCCTCCTCGGGAGATCCTCCGCTCTGGCCGGCTCGCAAGGCGGCCAGGTGCTCGTCGAGACGGTCATACCGCTCCCGCCACATCCGCTGGTGACGGCTGATCCAATCGACCGCGGCGTCGAACCTGGCCGGCTCGAGTCGGCACGGTCTCGCCTGGGCCGCTCGCGAACGCGAGACGAGCCCGGCTCGCTCGAGCACCTTGATGTGCTTGGAGATTGCCTGCTGGGTAAGCGTGAACGGCTCGGCAAGCTGATTCACCGTGGCCTCGCCTGCCGATAGCCGGCTCAGTATCGCCCGCCGCGTCGGGTCGGCGAGTGCGGCAAAAGTTACGGTCAGATCGTCGGGTGCGCCCTCGTCGGCTGCGGCGTTGGTCACCGTGCGGCCAGCATCCAGGCTAGAGCCGAGCCGTCACCGTCGAAGAGGTCATGCGGAACAGTCCGGCCTGCGAGCAGCGGCACAAGGTCGCGGCTCCGCCCGGTCAGCCGCGCGCCCTCGCCCGTCGACCAGTCCAGGTCGGTGGCCGACACTGTGATGCCGTCCAGCGGGAATCCGAACAGGCTGTGGCTGCCGGTGCTGGTGAGGGAGTCGAGCACGGACACCATCGCGGCGTCGGCGATGACGTACTTCACACCGAGCGGCCAGGTGATGTCCAGGCCGTGGATGACGTCATGGCTGAGCGCGCCAGCAAGGCCGCCACCTGGCGGGCTCCACGGCATTTCCGCGTTGCCGCGCATCGCGGCCACTAGCTGGCTCGGCGGCAGGTTGCTGTCTCGCTCGGCGATCTCGTCGGAGAATCTCGTGAAATCCCCGCCGCTGCGCTGCAGCCCGGCCATGAAGTCGTGCTCGGAGATCCGGAATGGCATTGTCTGGTGCGCGAGCACGTGTGCGGCCGTCCAGCCCGCGCACAGTGACGGCCGCCGCCACTGCTCGCAGCTGAAGGTGTCCAGCGCGTCGGCAAGCGCCCGCCGGTGCGCGGCTATGACGTCCATCATGGCGACCTCCAGATCACAACCTACAAGTTGTACAACTTTAGAGTTTAAAACGGCCGGACCGGAGTCGTCAACTCCCGGCGCGGTGCGCCCTCGCCATACTCGGGTAAGGTATTGGTATGGCGACTCGTAAGGTAACCATCACGCTCGATGAGGACCTCATCGAGGCCATGACTCGCATCGCCCGCGAGGCGGGAATACCGCTGTCGCGCGTCATCGCCAGCGCGGCTGAGCGCGAGATGCGACGCCGTATCGGCTTGGCGGCGGTGGCGGGGTGGGAAGCCGAGCACGGCGCCTTCACGCCGGAGGAGCTAGCCGCCGCACGCGCCGAGATGGCAGCGGCGGATCACGAGTACTTCGGAGCCGGAGACGACGCGGCGTGAGCTTGCCGTACGTCTACGACGCTGGCGCGCTGATCGCGCTGGACAAGGACGATCGCCGGATGTGGGCGCGGTACAAGCTGGCGCTCGAGGAAGAGCGGGACATCCACGTCCCGGCCGTTGTCGTCGGACAGGAGTGGCGCGATGCCCGCCGTCAGGCTCGGCTGGGGCACGCGCTGGCGGGCTGCCGCGTCGAGGCCGTCGGGCTGGACGCCAGCAAGGCCGCCGGAGTGCTGTGCGGCAAGGCCGGTACTGGCGACGTCGTGGACGCGACGGTCGTGGTCATGGCCGCGGCGCTGCGCGCGATCATCTGGACGTCGGATGGGCGAGACATCAAGACGCTTGCCGACCAGTCTGGTGCCAGGCCCGCGCTCGTTATTCGGGCGGTGTGAGCGCGCAGGCCGCTCCCATGAGTCAGGGCCGGCGGCTTAGGGCCAGCTACGGCTGCACCGCCGGGGCGGTCACCTCGACCGCGACGCTGACGGCACCGCCGTCGCCGACGGGCAGCGCGGGCGCGTCGACCTCAGCGGCGGATACCACGGTGATATCCACGGCCAGGGTCTCGCGCGCGATGAAGTCGGTGTGCGCGCGGACCGCGTCAGCCGTCGCGCCATCGGCGCCGATGGCCAGCGCAATCCGGTCCGACACGGCCAGTCCGGCGTCGCGGCGTGCCTGCTGCACGACCCGGACGACGTCGCGGGCAGTGCCCTCGGCGGCTAGTTCCGGCGTGACGGTCGTGTCGAGCTCGACCAGTCCGGTGCTGCCGGGCAGCGCGGCCGTCGACTCCGGATGCGCCGCGGCCAGCCGGACCTCGAACTCGTCGGGTGCAAGCTCGACTCCCGCTGCGATGACACGGTCGCCGACGCGCTCCGCGTTCCCCCTCTTGATCGCCTGGATGACCTCCTGCACCTTGGCGCCAAGTCGCGGTCCGAGCACGCGGGGGTTGACCGTCAGCTCAAACGTGCCGAGGCTGGCCGGGTCGGCGGACAGCGCCACGTCCTTGACGTTGACCTCGTCGCGGATCAGCTCGGCGTAGGGGGCGAGTGAGTCGGCGTCCGGGTGCGCGACGCTGAGCCGGGCCAGCGGCAGCCGCACTCGCAGCTGACGCGCCTTGCGCAGACCGAGCGCGGTGCTGCAGACGGCTCGCACCAGGTCCATGGCGTCGGCCAGCTTGTCGTCGGCCGGCCAGTCGGCAAGCCTTGGCCAGTCGGCCAGGTGCACGCTGGGTTCGCCGGTCAGCCCGCGCCAGATCGCCTCGGTTGTCAGCGGCAGCAGCGGCGCGGCGGCCCGGCAGACGGCCTCGAGCACGGTCCACAGCGTGTCGAGCGCGGCCGGGTCACCGGCCCAGAACCGGTCCCGCGACCTGCGGATGTACCAGTTGGTGAGTACCTCGAGGTAATCCCGCAGCTCCTGGCACGCCGCGCCGACGTTGTAGACGTCAAGCAACTGCTCCATCCGCGTCACCGCGGCGCGGGTCTTGGCCAGGATGTACCGGTCCAGCACGTGATCGCTGTCGGTAGCCGACTTCGCCTGGTACGACTCAGCGTTCGCGTACAGCGCGAAGAAGTAGTAGCTGTTCCACAGCGGCAGGATCGCCTGGCGCATCGCGTCCCGGACGCCCGCTTCGGACACGGCGATATCGCCGCCGCGCAAGATCGAGCTAGCCATCAGCAGCCAGCGCATCGCGTCCGAACCAAAGGTGTCGAACACCTCGTTCACGTCCGGATAGTTGCGCAGGCTCTTGGACATCTTCTGCCCGTCGCTACCGAGCACGATGCCGTGGCAGACGCAGTCGCGGAACGCGGGCCGGTCGAACAGCGCGGTCGCGAGCACGTGCAGCGTGTAGAACCAGCCGCGGGTCTGCGGTGTGTACTCGACGATGAAGTCACCGGGGTAGTGACTGTCGAACCAGTCCGCGTTCTCGAACGGGTAGTGCACCTGGGCGAACGGCATCGAGCCGGACTCGAACCAGCAGTCCAGCACCTCTGGCACCCGGCGCATCGTCGACTTGCCGGTCGGATCGTCCGGGTTAGGCCTGGTCAGGTTGTCGATGCCGGGGCGATGCAGGTCATCGACCCGGACGCCGAAGTCACGCTCGAGTTCGTCCAGCGAGCCGTACACGTCGGTGCGCGGGTGGTCCGGGTCATCACTCTGCCAGACCGGGATCGGCGAGCCCCAGAACCGGCTCCGGCTGATCGACCAGTCCCGCGCGTTCTCCAGCCACTTTCCGAACTGGCCGTGCTTCACGTGCGCCGGCACCCAGGTGATCTGCTCGTTCAGCTCGACCATCCGGTCTCTGAACTTCGTCACCTCGACGAACCAGCTCGACACCGCCTTGTAGATGAGCGGGTTCCGGCAGCGCCAGCAGTGCGGGTAGGAGTGCGTGTACTGCTCCTTCCGCACCAGGCTGCCGTGCTCCCTGAGCTTGGCGGTGATGCCGGCATTGGCGTCGAAGACGTGCTGACCGGCGAAGTCGGGCACGACGTTCGTGAACGGCCCGTGGTCGTCGACGGTGAGCACCGTCGGGATGCCCGCTGCGTTGCAAGCCAGCGCGTCCGCCTCGCCGTAGGCGGGCGCCATGTGCACGACGCCGGTGCCGTCCTCGGTGG
>Ga0187817_10001896_pt1 | contig 10519 bp, 8 predicted proteins | sample NC_wetland_sal_i_17_FD_132431 | JGI IMG/M metagenome (GOLD analysis project Ga0187817, IMG submission 132431) | Wetland sediment microbial communities from Neuse River Estuary, North Carolina, USA - SO4_2 | ecosystem: Environmental > Aquatic > Freshwater > Wetlands > Sediment | place: USA: North... | reverse complement strand
CAACAGCTGGAAGTGAGATTTTTTTGAATCATAGTTGTCTTGAACTATAGCTATTGAGAGAGTATTACTGTTAGTCTTAAGCGGCATATACTCCAAGTCGTTCAAATTTAAAAATCGACTTCATGCTGATCCCAAACATATGGTAAGAGATGGCCATTTATAATGTGGATCGCTTTTGTATCCCCGCATAGAATCGTGCCACGGAACATCCCTTACAGTGACATCCTTATCTGAAAGAAAAAACAGAGCACTTCAAGCACAGGCAGATCCGTAGACGAGAGACAATCTTCTCCTGAAACAAGCTTTGATTTTTTTGTAAAACTGTTTTTTTAGCATCTATCCTGCCTTTAACAGATCATGTGTAATTTTTGTAAAATCGCACGATTTCACAGCGCCGAACATGGAGATGTAAATGTTTGACATCAAGTATTAATATACAAAATCCCTTAAATTCATTAGGGTTACTTTGTACAAAGAAGAATGGATGTTGTGCCGATCTGAAATTAAATGGATACTTTCACACGTCGAAAAAACGAATCCAGAGAGCAGTGATAAGATCAAGAGACTCACGTCTATACTTTACGGCCATTCTGATTACAGTTCCGGCTGCGTAAAAATGGCATTAAAGAACCTTGATTGTAAGTCTTTGATGGAAATCGATTCGTTGGAACGGTCTCTGTATTGCGGCATGAGATGAAGTTAAAAAGATGCTAAAAAGTACAAGAGAACTATCGGCTCTTCTAAATAAGTGATTTTAAGCTTTGGTTTTGAGTGTGGTTCATTTTGTTAATTTTTAAAAACTAAAGACAGTTATTCGCTTATTATATACAAAAAGCATGGATAAGCTCTACCCTATGGTGCAACTTTGCTCCAATAAACTTGACAACACTCTAGTAACATTCTTATTTTACAATTTCACAGCCTATTCTGGTCGTGTATAGTCTCACTAAAGTGGCCGTGCGCTATTGTACCTTAAACGGTTCTCTAAATGAGCTGAATAATCTTCAGAATAAAATAAAACATTTATCACTAAAGCTATAGCATCGTTCTTTTGTCCAACACTATTAACTCGTTTATCGTATTAGCCTTTTCAACGTATGTCGCTACTCAGTATCTTTAGATTAGAGGCAGATTTCGCTAAGGAGCGTTTCTAGTTTATAACTATAACGACTAAAACTCAATTGTATAAGCAATTCTAAAGAGTGTAATTGAAGTTGCAACTCATCCTTCTTCTTCAAATTCAGAGTCTTCAATTGGTACTATGGTAGATCTAGAAACACGAGCTTCTCCCGAACTACTATAATTGTTTTCTGTTAATGCATTTTCATCGTCGTCAATCGCAACTCGCGTTTTCCGCGCATATTTAGTCCGGGTCTCATCGTCTATTACTTTTTCCTGCCTTCTATAACGATCTTCGCGATCTACTATCATAGAATATCTATTTTGAATATTTTCGTTAAACAAAAGGAATAATGCGAGGGCAAAGAGAGCTATTATAGGGAATGTTACAAACATCCACGTCGGGATTGCAAAGCCTCCTCTTGAGCTTCCCTCAAATTCAGTTACATTTGAAGTATTCGAAAGTGGGATACCTATTGTCGTCGCATTCTCTGCACCTGTAGGTGACGTCGAATTGCTCACTAATGACGTAGTGTTAGCTGCCGGTAATGGTGATGGTGAATTTTTTGGAGGACTTGCCGATGGAGATGGTGACGGTTGCGCTTCAATGGAGAGCACTGCAGCGTTCCAATTATAATAATAAGTCGGTTGAATAGCGGAGTTCGTATCTTTGTATATATACGTCTGTACGGAATATCTACCAAACGGTAGATCTGGGATTGCGTAAAAGATATCTTTCTGCTCGTTTTGACCAAATGTCACGCTCCGCGACTCTTTGTACGCCAAATATCCATATTTATCAACAACAAGTATATCCACTTTTGTGCTCGGCATCACGCCAAAATTTTTTATTGAAACCTCTATTGTGTGATTATCTATGACAGCCGTCTTGACGTACACTGGCTCGGCCTTTACTGGCATAATTATACAAGTTATGAGCAATAGCGTAATTGTAAGCTTGACAATAGTCGACATATGTATCCCGAGATCACACTTAGTAATAGAACATGAAAGTACGATGCAATAGTTAAGTGTTTTGTTAACGTCACAAATCGAAACACGCGATCTTTCAAACTAGTTAATAAGATATCCGCCTCTTTTGTAAATTCCTGTTAAAGTCATTTGAAAAACATCAGGTTGAAGAACTAAAGAACAGAGTTAGCACTGATGGGCCGTTTAAAAGTTGTGTTATTTACTAAAATTCTGGAGAGAGAATTATATCTGCGCGACGCTCAACTCCCACGAGCATGAGCAGTTCCATAGCGTTTATTGATCTTTGCACGTGGTCCCGAGAACAGGATTCATTAGAGTGAAACCGTAAGTCAGTTTGTGTCGCTGCCAAAATCGGATCTTTTTCACACAAAATTGCAGCTCCTCCTCACTATGTAGAACACATTTCGTTTGAGAGCCATTTTTTAGCTGTTGGTCAACCCGGCAATTACCCACGCATCGTAAGCCCCTTATAATAAGCTGAATCACCGAGGTACTCCTCAATTCTTAATAACTGATTATATTTCGCATTGCGATCGCTTCTGGCCGGTGCACCTGTTTTTATGAATTCAGCCCCTAAGGCTACTGATACATCTGCGATCGTAGTGTCTTCGGTTTCACCAGATCTATGGCTCACAACTACTGAATAACCGTTCCTAAACGCGAGAGTTGCGGCGTCAAATGCTTCTGAAATGGTGCCTACTTGGTTCAACTTCAAAAGGAGTGAATTTGCAGCACCCATTTCGATCCCCTTCGCCAACCGATCTGTATTTGTAACAAAGATGTCATCTCCAACAATGACCTCTGCTGAAAGTCGTGAAGTCAAACGTGCAAAGTCATCATAGCTGTCCTGTTCAAATGGGTCTTCAATAAGAACTATCGGATAACTGTTCACAAGCTCGTCATAATAATCTATTAACTCGACATTCGAGAGAGTTTTCCCATCTATTGTATATTCTCCGGCTTTAAAAAATTCTGACGCCGCACAATCCATACCAAGGCGAATTTCCTCACTGTACCCTGCAATATCTACTGCCTTGATAATTGCATCAAATGCCTCAGAAGTTGTCGTTAGATTGGGTGCAAACCCCCCTTCATCCCCTACATTTGTCGCTCCAGGTCCGTAACTTGCCAGCAATACATCCTCTAACTTGTGATATGTTTCAACTCCTATCCTTAGTGCTTCAGAAAATGTTTCTGCTCCTATCGGTATAACGTGGAATTCTTGAATTGAAAGCTTATTACCGGCGTGCCGCCCACCGTTTATTACATTCATAATAGGCACCGGGAGGGTATATGCGTTGGGACCACCAAGATATTGGAACAGCGGCACGTCAATAGAATTCGCCGCTGCTCGAGCTGCCGCAATTGAAGCCCCCAGAATGGCATTTGCACCAAGATTAGACTTATTTGTCGTGCCATCCAGCTCATTTAACGATCTATCAATATCCCTTTGAGCTCGCACATCAAGCCCCACAATGCAATCTGCGATGATATTATTTACATTATTAACTGCTTTGACTACCCCTTTTCCTCCATATCGACTCTCTTTGTCTCTAAGCTCTAATGCTTCATTTACTCCAGTAGAAGCCCCTGAAGGCACCATGGCTCGCCCAAAACCACAGCCGGTAAGAACCTCGACCTCAACAGTGGGGTTTCCTCTCGAATCAAGAATTTCCCTGCCTATCACGCGCTCTATTTCAAACGTGGTATCACCACCCTCAAGCTATCACTAATTATTAGAGTATCATAAGATATTTGCCTTAAATCATTTGCCCTTCGATCGTGTAATGTACTTGGTATAAAAGTAGCTACGACGATCATGTTCTTCGTAACTTGAGCGAATCTCTACGAATCTCTCGAATTTGCAAACCATTGTTAGCTTATACAAACAGTTGTGATTTTCGTGAACCAAAGACTCGAATAAATTAACAAGAGACAAAATTCAAATGTCAGTGATATCACTTTAGACAATTACCAAAAATGCCGGACAACGCGCTAGACAATTGTTTAATATTCACAAAAGATTTAACCGTTAAACCAATCTCCTATATGCGTTGAAATGATAGGCAAAAAGTTCAGCAAAGACGGACTCATTTATGGGATCAGTTTCAATGTCTTAATTCTAGGAATAGTAAGCTTATTCGCTGATATGAGCACAGAGATGATCTATCCCTTTATACCTCTTTTCCTCATAAATGTGCTCGGTGCTTCGTTTATCGACGTAGGAGTAATAGAAGGAATTGCTGAAAGTACAGCCAGCATTTTTAAAATAGTTTCAGGATACATCTCAGATAAGTTTGGAAAGCGAAAGCCACTTGTTTATTCAGGTTACGGGATCGCAGCCTTAGCAAAACCCCTACTTGCTTTGACTACTGCGTGGCAACAAGTTCTAGGTCTGAGATTCATTGACCGCCTTGGAAAGGGCGTCAGAGATTCAGCACGAGACGCAATAATTTCTGAGTCAGGTGGAAAAGGCGCAGGCAGATCGTTTGGATTCCAACGATCGCTCGACTCGTTAGGTGCAATAATAGGTCCACTGATTGCAGCATCTCTATTCATCTATTTAAGCTATAGGGGGCTATTTCTGCTTGCCTTTATTCCGGGGCTTTTCGCAACGTTACTCGTTGTGTTTTTCGTGAAAGATACGGCAGTCGGAATGCCAGAAGGCCATCGGTACCAAATTTCATTTAAATCATTCGATAAAAACTTTAAAATCTTGCTCATCGGACTTGGTCTCTTTTTTATCGGAAATTCGAGTGATGCATTCTTGTTTTTGCGAGCGCAAAACCTCGGAATTACAACGTTGTTTATACCAATATTGTATCTTATGTCTAACCTTATATATGCCCTAAGTTCATTTCCATTTGGCATTCTCTCAGATAAGATAGGTCGAAAGAAAGTACTTCTCTTAGGTTACAGCATATTCTTTCTCGTTTATCTCGGATTTGCCCTCGCAAAATCTTCAATACTAGTGTGGACACTGTTTCCTGTTTATGGACTCTACTATGGGCTTACGGATGGAGTATCTAAGGCTTTAGTTTCAGATCTCGCACCTAAAACTCTCAAGGCAACCGCCTTTGGAACGTATTATACCGTTATTGGTATTGTAGCGTTGCCTGCAAGTTTGATAGCTGGACTTCTTTGGGAGACGTTTGGACCTCAGTTTGCGTTCTTCTATGGAGCTATAATGTCTGTAGCAGCCATCATAACAATCGGGTTATTCGTTAAAAAAATTGAAACTGATAAGAGATGAAAGCTTTTTTTACCCGTAAGTGATAGGAAATGATCGTATTAGTTGAATTAAATCCGATTGATGTTTTTTTGTTAATGAGGCTTATTGCCTTTTTTGCCTTTCCTTGACTCTCTACAGTTACAACAAACAATAATTAGTAAACTTAACGATCGAATAGAGATTACATGATATTATGTGACATTCTGTACCGAGAAATCGTATGAACCATTCTATTGTCGAAAAGTCAAATATTTTGGGGAGGCATGAAGTATTTTTCGAGTGGACCATATCATGGCTCGTTCAGCTTCTAGAAATCTCAACCATTGGATCAGATGTTCTTCACTACCAATAAACGAGTGGGCTCAAGCGTTGACCATTTTCACAGATTAAAGAGAAAATATTGATGCTCACTTAGTAAAACTCGGTGAGAGCATTCCTGTATCATCATCGAGGCAGTAGTATAAATATGTTCAGTCCTTTATACAATTGTTCAGAATAAATTTTATATAGAACAACTACTCTAGTAAAATCGGAGGTATTGAGAGTGATTGGTGGTCAACCGATTCTCATTTTGAAAGAGGGAACCCAAAGAACAAGAGGCAAAGACGCTCAGTCTTCAAATTTTATGGCGAGCAGGGCAGTCGCTGAAGCCGTCAGAACCACGCTCGGACCAAAAGGAATGGATAAAATGTTAGTTGAGTCGATGGGCGATGTGGTAATCACAAACGACGGCGCGACGATTTTAAAAGAGATGGATATTGAACATCCTGCGGCTAAGATGATGGTTGAAGTTGCGAAGACGCAAGACGATGAAGTTGGAGATGGAACGACGACAGCAGTCGTACTCGCAGGAGAACTATTGAGAAATGCTGAAGAGCTGCTTGAACAAGACGTACACCCAACGATTATCGAAAAAGGCTATGGGTTAGCTGCAGAAAAAGCGGTAGAAATTGTTAATGCCCTATCACGAGACGTTTTAATGAATGACGATGTGCTTCTTCAAAAGATAGCAAAAACAGCTCTTACCGGAAAAGGCGCTGAAGAGGGAAAAGATTTTCTACCCGAGATCGTGGTAAAAGCTGTAAAATATGTAGCGCAAAAAATCGAAGGTAAGTATGTTGTCGATGAAGATGATATCAAGATTGAAAAGAAAGTCGGTGGTTCAATTAATGATTCTGAATTAATCGAAGGCGTCGTCATCGATAAGGAGCGCGCTGCAAAGGGAATGCCGAAAAAAGTCTGTGAAGCAAAGATTCTAATATACGACCAACCGCTTGAACTGAAGAAAACTAAGACCGATGCCAAGATAAAAATTAAAGATCCTACACAGATGCAACTCTTTATGGAGCGCGACCACGAAACATTAATAGAAAAGGCTGAAAAGATAAGAGATTGTGGCGCAAATGTCGTCTTTTGCCAAAAAGGGATCGATGATCTCGTGCAGTGGCACTTTGCACGAAATGATATATTGGCAATAGAGAACGTTAAGCGCGAGGACATTGAGACTATCTCAAAAGTCACGGGAGCGCGGATCACATCAAGCCTTGATGACCTTAACGCAGCTGACCTGGGATATGCTGGCGAGGTTGAAGAGACAACTGATATTGAAGCCGGATGCGAAACATGCGGGATAGATTAAACTGGAGGGAGAATGATGATCACAATAAAAAACTGCAAAAATCCGCGCGCAGTAAGTATACTGATTCACGGCGGAACAGATCATATTGTTGAAGAAATGGATCGTGCAGTATATGATGCAATACGGGTAGTTCAAGCATCCATAGAAGATGGAAAAATCGTGGCAGGAGGCAGCGCCCCAGAAATTGAGATCGCTTTAGGGCTGAGAAATTACGCTTCGACCCTGAGTGGAAGAGAACAGCTTGCAGTTATGGCGTTTGCTGATGCAATTGAAGTAATACCAAAAACTCTCGCCGAAAATTCTGGCCTTGATCCGATCGATACACTCGTTACTTTGCGAGCATCTCACGAAAACGGAAATAAAACGACAGGGATTGATATCAACACAGGGGAGGCTGTCGAGATGTGGCCAGATGTTGTGGAACCGTTGCGAACTAAAAAACAGGCCATTTTGTCGGCCTCCGAAGCAGCTAACATGATCGTCAGAATCGATGATGTTATTCAGGCTGCCAAATTCGAGCGACCCGGTCCTCCAGGAGGGGGGATGGGTGGAATGCCGGAAGATATGATGGATTAAATCCGTTCAACAAAAACGAATTAGGGTGTTTAAATACACCCATCTAATTTTATTGTTTTACAGTATCAGTCCTACTTGAAAATGTTTTCTCTGTTTTAAGCGTTAAGTGGTATAAAAAGCAGCTGCTTCTTAATTAACATCACGTATGATAGGCACTTGCGGCATAAAATTGCAGAGACAAACTATAAACTAAACTATATCACATCGAAAATTCAACGATCATCGCGCCTGTAATTTTACTCGCTGACTTAAACTACACTTCCCTCCACGTAGCCCACCAAATGGATTCTTGGGTGTTCCAAGTGAGTTCATGCACCTCGCCATAATGGCTGCGCCTCGTGCGAGGCCATCATCCACAAACACCACATAATCTGCTGGTTTGTCATACAATCCCATCTCCTTAATGATCTTTAAAATGTGATGTGGCTTGTTACCAGTAATACCCGCGCGTCCAGTTATCCCAATAGTCGTCTTGTCGCTAATGAGACCTTTTGTTAACGCCGTACTTATGATTCGCTCGGCAATCCCAGTCGACACCCAATCGATTACGTTAAAAAGCATTTCTACCCCAAAATCGTGGTAGATCTCTCGACCTATCTTTGAAATTCTATAGAGATCACTCCCGTTCTCACCAGAATCTACGCCTATTAACGTAAGTCCGATTTTTTCCGCTGCTTTTGGATTTACGGGAACACTCCCGAACCGACGTGAAGAAATAGGAACCTCCTCTATTCGTATGTGCTCATGAATTTCGCGGGCAAGAGTCCTCACATCTTTTTCCTTGACTAGCGAATTCTTAAGTCTATTGGGTTTAGGAAGATCAAATGTGGTTCCACTCGTTTCATTCACGAGCCCAGTGCCGCGACCTATGGAATCAATAATTTCGCCGGAGATCCCACAAAAGTTTGCAATGGTGTTTGCATACGGAAGTGTATCATTCGTAATGCGACCTTTAAACGTTGTTCCAAAATCCATCGAAAGACATGGATTTCTAAAATCAACGTTTGCCCACTTTGCTCCTTCTTTTATTCCAGCTGTCGCTAGCTCGCCCTCCATTTCATTAGCCACCACTTCTACACCTGTTGAGCCGATTGGAGGGAGCACTCCACTGACTGAGCCATCAAATGCCACCTTGTTAAGGAGACTGTACTCACGAAACTTCTTGGGAAGATGGTCTATTGTCATCGCAGGAGTCATCTTCCGCGGACTGACTCCTGCCATAAGACAGCCATCTGCAAGTGCTATAATAAATTCTCCTATATCTTCTGGTCGGTCGAAACCAGCGACTACCCCCGTTGATCTCACAACAAAATGGAGGTCATCTGCTAGCTCGAGATTTGCTGTCCTGACTGACTGAATGAGTGTATCCTTAACCATCTCGGCTATCGATCCTCGTGTTAGCGGTCTGTAAGTGAGCGTGCGGCCAAATACTTCCTCCCCTGGTTTGGGATCACGCACATCACGAGTCATATGTACGTTTTTGTTGACAACGTACGCTTTGCCATCTTTCATATTCGAAGCGGTTAAAATGCATTTGGTAGTGGTGTTACCAACTTCTACAGATGCTACAACGTAATAGGGACCTTTCTTGATTTCGAGAAGCGATACCTCTGCATTTCTCGCTATCCTTGGCTTTGATCCCAAAAAACTTAAAACCATTATGATGTCTCCTTCATAAAAATAATCGTATGAAGCAAAGCTGTGGGCTCAAATCAGATCTTTTAATGCTGGCTTACGTACTCCCACATTTTCATTTATTAATACCGCATTGTTGTAGGTACTAGTGTTATATAGGTATCGACATTTATTTATATTCTCTTGACAACACGCCGTTGAGGAATTTTTTTCCTTCGGAAGATCCAAAAACTGGCAGATCCCAATTCTGGACAACCTTCGTCCTTACAGATGCAACTTCTTGTTTTAAGAGCATGTTATACCCGGACTTTTGATAGCTCTCTTTATATACAAGAATCCCTCTTCGCTGCCAAGCTGGAGTTTTTGCAAGATTCACCCCGTGCGTGAATACTAGTTCGTGGATTTCACTCGGCGACATATAGCGCATCTTCTCGTGCGCTTCCCTCGCACTAGATCCGGCTTTTCTTAAACTGTAGTATCCATAGGCGTTCGTGTGGTTTCGCCAAGCCTCTGCTTGTCTCCACACAAGATAGGGTTGAATGTCATCAGGGCTCACGGGAATAATTCGGCAATCAAATGCTGCTGGTGTGTTGAGAGGCATTTTTAACGTAAAAGCACTTGAGATATAGCTGGCGGTCACAGAATTTAACTTCTCAATCCTCCCACTAAATGGCATCTTATAGAAAAGTAAATTTATCTCATCTGAAAAAGTGAAAGCGAGTGTGGGAGACAACCCACTAGTGCGTATGAGCAGCTCTGATGTATATACCATAATCCTAATAAATCGGAAGTCATATGGCTGCTCGCACTTTAAGTTGGTAAGCGTCTTTCTGAAATTCCGTCCATCCGCCCTAATGAAGCATGGAGCGACGACACGCAAATTAGAATAGATCTCGCGATCTTTCATCACGTCTCTTCTTTTGGTTTGGCGCGAGAAATTAACGTCTTTACAACACTACTAACGAGAATAATATCGGCAATCGATTTAGCAAAACGATAAGGTATAACGATAAATCTGTATTTAATATCGAAAAGATTATGGTTAACGTCTCCGACTACTATACCTGTTACTTTCTTTTCGTTTGTGTCTATCTTTATGTCCTCCACCTTTCCAATGTACTCACCTTTATCGGTGTAGACATTTAGATCCATAATCTGGGTTAATTCAATCCGCATATAGTGACGCTTCCCTCATAGTTATTACAGAAATACAATCACATACGCTTTATGACTAAAGTGATATATAGTTTATTAAATAATAGGGTACAAAAGGTCGTTTTTATGCCGTGGTCACTTCAAATTGCTAAAATAAAAGGTATACCCAT